>Ga0102591_1001720_pt1 | contig 27983 bp, 18 predicted proteins | sample AraplaCol_mCL_r2_2_FD_76860 | JGI IMG/M metagenome (GOLD analysis project Ga0102591, IMG submission 76860) | Arabidopsis root microbial communities from North Carolina, USA - plate scrape MF_Col_mCL_r2 (SPADES assembly) (version 2) | ecosystem: Host-associated > Plants > Roots > Endosphere...
CATTGGATTGCGGTCATGGTTCAGCCCCGCGGTGCGAATGAGAAATAAGGCATGACTAGGGTTTGCCGGCGATGCCGGGCGGCGGTCCGTGCCTTGTGTTCGGTGTCGGTGTCGTTCTCGCCGGCGTCCTTCACCGCCTGGGCCAGGGCCGTGGCGGTGGCGATCTCGGCGGCCAGGGTGGCTGCATCGGCCAGGGTTTCGACGTTGTTCGCGCGGCGCTCGATGCTCCTGGTCAGGGCGTCGAGGTTTTCCTGCCGGGTGCGGGACGCGTCGGAAGGGGTGAAGGTCGCATCGAGCGGGCCCATCTGGACGGCGATCGCGCGGGACTGGGCGGACTGCTGGGACGGCATCGCCAGCGCCAGGCACAGCGCGAGGGCTGAAGCCGAAGCCAGCAGAGCCGTGAGCGAGTTCTGGAACCTGCGGTTCATGGTGAACGTCCTGCTCGTTAGTAGACCGGTGTTGTAGGCAACTATAACACCAAAATACGACCGGTCAACCGGCTTCTACCCAACTGATGGCATAGCCGACGGGCGGTCGCGAAGGGGCCGTTCAGCCGACGGGCGTCGGCGGACCCCCAAGCATCCGCCCCGGACGAGGCTGTGTCTTTGCGGTGGATGTCTGCTGGCGTCCGTGGCCATGCACGGTCGCCAGGGTGATGGGCGCTCGACGCTTCACGGCCGCGTGCGCGCATCGCGAGTAGACACGTCCGGCGATTGCCGCCGCGCGCCGGTGCCGCGACAATGCGTGGCTCGCATGCGCCGATGTAGATGGCGCCTGCCAAGATGCCGGCGGTGCCGGACGACAAACCAATACGGAGTAGGTTCCCGATGAAGGCATTGATGCGCGGCGCCGCCGTGTTGCTTACCACTGCGGCCACGCTGATCGGCGGGGCGGCCTCTGCTCAGGAAAAGAACGTGCTGACGACCGAACGCGAAAAGACCAGCTACATGGTGGGCACCGACATCGCCCAGTCCATCACTCCGCTGTCTCCCGACATCGACCTGGCCGCGTTCCAGCGTGCGATCCAGAACGCCTTCGACGGCGGCAAGCCGCTGATCACCGAAGCCGAAGCGCAGACCGTCGGCCCGGCGCTCATGCAGCGCATCGCCGTTCGCACCGGCCAGGCGCCGGCTGGCAGCAAGGCACCTGAAGTGCCGAAGGACAAGGTCGCCTATCTCGTCGGCGCCGACGTCGGTCGTTCGCTCGCGCCGATCAAGGACGAACTCGAACTGCCGGTCGTGATCCAGGCCATCCGCACCTCGTTCGACAAGGGCCAGCCGCTGATGAGCGATGCCGAGCTCGGCGCGCTGCGCCAGTCGTTCCAGCAGAAGGTGCAGGCCAAGATGCAGGCGCAGGCCTCGCAGCTGGGCGCGAAGAACCAGGAGGAAGGCGCCAAGTTCCTCGCTGGCAACAAAACGCAGAAGGGCGTGATCACCACCGGTTCCGGCCTGCAGTACATGGTGCTGCGCCAGGGCTCGGGCGCGCGCCCGACCTCCACCGACCGCGTGCGCGTCAACTACGAAGGCAAGCTGCTCGACGGCACCGTGTTCGACAGCTCCTACGCGCGCAACCAGCCGGCCGAGTTCGCGCTGAACCAGGTCATCGCGGGCTGGACCGAAGGCGTCGGCATGATGCCGGTCGGTAGCAAGTTCCGCTTCTGGATTCCGGGCGATCTCGCCTATGGCGCGAACGGCACGCCGGGCGGCCCGATCGGTCCGAACGCCACGCTGGTGTTCGACGTCGAACTGATGGGCATCCTGTAACGACACACGCGTCTATCCACGCGTCGATCGAATTGCGGCGTTCCGCGCGCACCGCGCGGTACGCCTGAGGTTCAGTTCGCCGCTGGCAGTTTGTCAGGCCGCAACGCCGGGACGGTTCCGTTCCGGCGATCCTTCCTTTCTGGAGCCCCCGATGAAGTTCACCCCGCGCCACACTGGCCTTGCCCTGGCCGTTGCTTCGCTCGCCGCATTGACCGCTGCATGCAACAAGCCCGCCGACACCGCGGACGCCAAGAAGGACACCGCCACCGCCGAAGCCGGCAAGGATGGCGCGAAGGCGATCGCGGGCCTGGCGACCGAGAAGGAGCAGGTCAGCTACATGATCGGCATGGACATGGCGCGCTCGCTGGAGCCGGTGAAGGGCGAGATCGACCTGGACACGCTGCACAAGGCGCTCAAGACCTCGCTGGAAGGCGGCAAGCCGCTGCTCGATGAAAAGCAGGCCGCTGAAATCCGCGAAACCTTCGCGCAGAAGATCCGCGCCCAGCAGATCGCCAAGCTCGAAGCCGATTCGAAGAACAACGCCGAAGCCGGCGCGAAGTTCCTCGCCGAGAATGCGAAGAAGCCGGGCGTGACGACCACCGCCTCGGGCCTGCAGTACCAGGTGATCACCGAAGGCAAGGGCCCCAAGCCCACGCCGAGCGATGTGGTGAGCGCGCATTACAAGGGCACGCTGCTGGACGGCAAGACCTTCGACAGCTCCTACGATCGCGGCGAGCCGGCGACGTTCGTGCTCGCGCAGATGGTGCCCGGCTGGCAGGAAGGCCTGACGCTGATGCCGGTCGGCAGCAAGTTCCGTTTCTGGATCCCCAGCAAGCTCGCGTACGGCGAGCAGGGCGCCGGTCCGATCGGTCCGAACCAGACGCTGGTGTTCGAAGTCGAGCTGCTCGACATCGCGAAGCCGGGGCAGGGCAAGTAACCGCCCGTATCCGGGGGTGATGAAGAGCCTGAGCGAGCAGGCTCTTCACTCGCGACTGGTTACGTTGCCCCCTCGCCAAGTTTCGGAGTAACTGCATGCGCGTCACCATCTTCGGCACCGGCTACGTAGGCCTGGTCACGGGCACGTGCCTTGCGGATGTCGGCCACGACGTGGTCTGCGTCGACATCGACCAGGCCAAGGTCGAAGGCCTCAACCGCGGTGTGATCCCGATCTACGAGCCGGGCCTGGAGCCGATGGTGAAGGCCAACCATGCCGCCGGCCGGTTGAGCTTCACCACCGACGCGCCCGCAGCGATCGCGCACGGCGAAGTCATCTTCATCGCCGTGGGTACGCCGCCGGACGAAGACGGCAGCGCCGATCTCAAGTACGTGCTGGCCGTTGCGCGCACCATCGGCCAGCACCTGGATCGGCCCGCGGTGGTCGTGAACAAGTCGACGGTGCCGGTCGGCACTGCCGACAAGGTGCGCGCGGCGATCGCGGACGAACTGCGCGCACGCGGTGCAGTCCTGGCGTTCGAAGTCGCATCGAACCCGGAATTCCTGAAGGAAGGCGATGCCGTCAACGACTGCATGCGCCCGGACCGGATCGTGATCGGTTCGTCGAGCACGATGGCGGTGGAACGCCTCAAGCGCCTGTACGCGCCGTTCAACCGCAACCACGAACGCATCGTCGTGATGGACGTGCGTTCGGCCGAGCTGACCAAGTACGCCGCGAACGCGATGCTGGCGACGAAGATCAGCTTCATGAACGAGATCGCGAACATCGCCGAACGCGTTGGCGCGGACGTGGAAATGGTGCGACAGGGCATCGGTTCGGATCCGCGTATCGGCTGGCACTTCATTTATCCCGGCGCCGGCTACGGCGGTTCGTGCTTCCCGAAGGACGTGCAGGCACTGCACCGCACGGCGCAGCAGCACGGCTATGCCGCGCAGTTGCTGGGTGCGGTCGAAGGCGTCAACGAGCAGCAGAAAGGCCACCTGTTCGAACTGATCCAGCGTCATTACGACGGCAAGATCGCCGGCAAGACGTTCGCCGTGTGGGGTCTGGCGTTCAAGCCCAACACCGACGACATGCGCGAAGCCTCCAGCCGTCGCCTCCTGCAGCAGTTGTGGGACGCCGGCGCGAAAGTGCGCGCGTACGATCCGGAAGCGACCGAGGAAGCCCATCGCATCTTCGGCGACCGCGACGACCTGGTGCTGTGCGATTCGGCTCGCGCCGCGCTGGCCGACGCCGATGCGCTGGTCGTGGTCACCGAATGGAAGCAGTTCCGCAGCCCGGATTTCGCGCGACTGAAGCAGTCGGTCAACGATGCGGTGATCTTCGACGGCCGCAATCTCTACCACCCGGACGAAGTCGAGTCGGCGGGGCTGGCGTACTACGGGATCGGGCGCGGACGCTCGATCCAGACGCACTGACATGGCCGGCGAACGCGACGAACTCGAACAGCGCCTGGTCGACCTGGAAATGCGTGTCGCGTTCCAGGAACAGGCGCTGTCGGACCTGAGCGATGCCCTTGCCGCCGCGCGCGGCGAGGAAGCCCGCAATGCGCTGGCGATGCATCGCGTGCTGGAAGAACTGCGGCAGATGCGCACGGCGATGTCGTCCAATCCGTTCTCCGCCGACCCGTCGCAGGAACCGCCGCCGCCGCATTACTGAAAGCCACGCCCGGCTTGCGACGCAAAGCCGCGCGTTGCCTCCCGCGGCTGCCTATACTTCTGGCCTGCAGTCCTCCTACTTCCAGCAGCATCATGAGCAACAGCCTCCGCGACCAGTTGATGGGCCTGGGCTTCAAGCCCGCGCCGAAGCCCGAACGCCCCGCGCATCCCAAGGGCGGCAAGCCTGAGAACCGCCAGGGCGGCAAGCCCCAGGCGGCGCAGCCGCAAGGTGCCAGGCCGCAGGGCGCGAAGCCCCAGGGTCGTCCGGACGCACGCCGGCCGGATGGTCGCAAGCCGGACGCCCGCAAGCCGGGCCAGCGTCATGGCGGAAAGCCGCAGTCGCGCGAGGACATCGATCTGGCGAAGGCGTACGCCATCCGCGCCCAGCGCGAGAAGGACGAGCGCATCGCCGCCGAGGCCGCCAAGCAGGAAGAAGCGCGCCAGCGCCGCGAAGCGCGCGCGAAGCTCGCCGAACTGGTGAAGGACAAGGCGCTGAACGACGCCGCAGCCGAGATCGCCCGCCATTTCCCGTACGGCGGGAAGATCAAGCGCATCTACGTCAATGAAGCCCAGCTCAAGCAGCTCAACGCCGGCGAACTCGGCGTGCTGCAGATGGACGGTCGCTACCTGCTGGTGACCGCCGAACTGCTCGCGCAGGCCGAAGCCACCTTCGCACCGTCCGTCGCGCTGAAGGTCGATCCGAATGCCTCCGCTGCTGACGACCCGTACGCCGATCCGCAGTACCAGGTCCCCGACGACCTGGTGTGGTGATCGCCTGACAAGGCGATCCGCTTCGATCCTGAACCCTGAGGCCGCATCGAGCGGCCTTGGCGTTCGCAGCGAGCTTGCTAATCCGATGCGAGCGAGCGAATCCACTCGCTGGATTCGTGGCCGACCTCGCGCAACGTCGAGATGCCCAGGTCGCGAATCAGGCGGTGCGTCTGGTGCGGAATCGGCGACTCGTCCAGATCGTGCGGCGCGATGTTCTTTCCCTGCACGCCGGGCAGGAATTCGACCCCGGCCGCGTTGTAGCAATGTTGCACCATCGCCGAACAGTACAGCGCGCCTTCCTTCGCCAGCAGGCTCTCGCGCCGGCGCAGGCGGCGACTGTGCATCGCCAGCATGGTGCCCATCAGTTCGGTGATCGAATAGGTGACCAGGCCCGACAGCAGGTCCAGTCCGGCGCGCTGGACCTGCAACACCTGCGCGTCGGTCAGGCCGAAATCGAGGATGGCGAGGTTCGGGAACGCTTCGTCGTCGAAGTAGCGATCGACGCGGTTTTCCTGCACGCCGAGCCGGATCTGGCGATAACGCAGGTCGAGGTCGGATTCGATCACCCACCAGTGCCCGTCGATGCGCCGCTCGCTGAAGACGAAGGCGTGCGACCAGAAGCTGCGATGCCCGTCCGCCGTCAGCGGCGCCTGCGCTTTGCGGATGAGCTTGGTCATCCAGTCGCGACCGCCGCACAGCCCGATGCGTCCCGGACCGGCGTGCTTCTGGATGAAGGCGGCGTTGCCGGTGGATGGCGCGGCGATGGCGTTCGATGGATCGGCGATGTCGAAGTTCATTGAGAGTCCGTTCGTGACCTGGCCAAACACGGACGCCGTTCGGCGTCCGCAAGAACTGCCGCGGCCTTGCTATTCCGGGTCGTAATCCAGGTTCGACGCGAGCCACCGTTCGGCCTGCGCAATGCTCACGCCCTTGCGCCGTGCGTAGTCCTCGACCTGCTCCTTCGATACGCGACCGACGACGAAATACTGGCTACGCGGATGGCTGAAGTAATAGCCCGACACGGCGGCAGCGGGATACATCGCGAAGCTTTCCGTCAGGCGCACGCCGGCGTTGTTCTCCGCGTCGAGCAGGCGGAACAGCGTCGCCTTCTCGCTGTGTTCCGGGCACGCGGGATAGCCCGGCGCGGGGCGGATGCCGGCGTAGGCTTCGTCGATGAGCGATGCGTTGTCGAGCGATTCGGCTGCCGCGTAGCCCCAGAACTCCTTGCGCACGCGCTCATGCAGCCGCTCGGCGAGCGCTTCGGCGAAGCGGTCGGCCAGCGCCTTGAGGAGGATCGCGTTGTAGTCGTCGTGGTCGGCTTCGAAACGCGCGACGTGTTCCTCGATGCCGATGCCCGCCGTCACCGCGAAGCCGCCGATCCAGTCCTGCCGGCCGCTGTCCTTCGGTGCGATGAAGTCGGCGAGGCAGAAGTCCGGGCGATCCGCCGGCTTGTCGACCTGCTGGCGCAGGAAGTGCAGGGTGGTCGGCGCGCCGTTCGCATCGACAATGACGTCGTCGCCGACGGCATTTGCCGGCCAGAGCGCGAACACCGCCTTCGCCGTCAACCACTTCTCGCCGACGATGCGTTTGAGCATCGCCTTCGCGTCGCGATACAGCTCGCTTGCCTGCGCGCCCACGACCTCGTCGGTGAGGATCGCCGGATACTTGCCCGCCAGCTCCCACGTGTTGAAGAACGGCGTCCAGTCGATGTAATCGACGAGCTCGGCGAGCGGGTAGTCGTCGAACGCGTGCAGGCCCGGCTGTTTCGGCGCAGGCGGGACGTGCTCGTCCCAGCCTCCGTCGAAGCGCTGCCCACGGGCCTTCTCCAGCGACACCAGGCGCTTTCCGTCGCCGCGCTGCTTGTGGCGCTGGCGGATCTCGGCGTAGTCGGTGTCGTTGGCGGCGACGAAATTGCCGCGAAGGTCCGGGCTGATGAGCGATTGCGCGACGCCGACCGCACGCGAGGCGTCCTTTACCCACACCGTCGGTGCCTTGTAGTGCGGGTCGATCTTCAGCGCGGTGTGCGCGCGCGAGGTCGTCGCGCCGCCGATCAGCAGCGGCACCTCGAAGCCCTGCCGCTGCATCTCGCGCGCGACGTGGCTCATTTCTTCCAGCGACGGCGTGATCAGGCCCGACAATCCGACGAGGTCGGCGTTCTCGGCCTTCGCGCGATCGAGGATCACCTGCGCCGGAACCATCACGCCGAGGTCGATCACCTCGAAGTTGTTGCACGCCAGGACGACGCCGACGATGTTCTTGCCGATGTCGTGCACGTCGCCCTTCACGGTCGCCATCACGATCTTGCCGTTCGACTTGCCAACGTCGCCCGTGCGCAGCTTCTCGGCTTCGATGTAGGGCAGCAGGTAGGCGACCGCCTTCTTCATCACGCGCGCGGACTTCACCACCTGCGGCAGGAACATCTTGCCGGCGCCGAACAGGTCGCCGACGACATTCATGCCGTCCATCAGCGCGCCTTCGATCACGTCGAGCGGACGCGTCGACTGCGCGCGCGCCTCCTCGGTGTCCGTTTCGATGTACAGATCGATGCCGTGCACCAGCGAATGCGAAAGCCGCTCGCGCACGGGCTTTTCGCGCCATGCGAGGTCCTCGACCTTCTTCTCGCCCTTCTTGCCCTTGAAGCGGTCGGCGATCTCCAGCAGGCGTTCGGTTGCATCGCTGCGGCGATTGAGCACCACGTCCTCGACGCGTTCGCGCAGGTCGGCTTCGAGCTCGTCGTACAGCGGCAGCGCGCCGGCGTTGACGATGCCCATGTCCATGCCCGCCTTGATGGCGTGGTACAGGAACACGACATGGATCGCCTGCCGCACCGGCTCGTTGCCGCGGAAGGAGAACGACACGTTCGACACGCCGCCGGAGATGTGGCTGAAAGGAAAGCGGCGCTTGAGCTCGCGCGTGGCTTCGATGAAGGCCACCGCGTAGTCGTTGTGTTCCTCGATGCCGGTGGCGATCGCGAACACGTTCGGGTCGAAGATGATGTCTTCGGGCGGAAAGCCGATCTGTTCCGTGAGTAGCTTGTATGCGCGCGAACTGATCTCGACCTTTCGTTCTATCGTGTCGGCCTGTCCGGCTTCATCGAAGGCCATCACCACGACGGCCGCGCCATAACGGCGCACCAGTCGCGCCTGGCGCAGGAACTCGGCTTCGCCTTCCTTCATCGAAATCGAATTGACGATGCCTTTTCCCTGCAGGCAACGCAGGCCGGCTTCGATCACGCTGAACTTGGAGCTGTCCACCATCACCGGCACGCGCGCGATATCGGGCTCGGCGGCGATGAGGTTGAGGAACTCGACCATCGCGCGCTCGGAATCGAGCAGGCCTTCGTCCATGTTGACGTCGATCACCTGCGCGCCGTTCTCGACCTGCTGGCGCGCGACCACGACGGCTTCGTCGAGGCGGCCTTCCAGGATCAGTTTCTTGAACTGTGCGCTGCCGGTGACGTTGGTGCGTTCGCCGACGTTGATGAAGTTGGACTCGGGCGTGATCTGCAGCGGTTCCAGGCCGGAGAGACGCGTCTGTCGCGGAAGGGGCATGGTCATCAGGCGGCCGCCACCAGCGACGGCAGCGCACGCGGCGCGACTCCCTCGACGACCTTCGCGATCGCCGCGATGTGCGCCGGCGTGGTGCCGCAGCAACCGCCCACGAGGTTGAGCAGACCCGAACGCGCGAACTCGCCCAGGACCTCGGCCATGTCTTCCGGCGTTTCGTCGTAACCGCCGAACGCATTGGGCAGGCCGGCGTTCGGGTGGGTGCTGACATACGCATCGGCGACCTGTGCGAGCACGTCGACGTGCTGACGAAGGTCCTTCGCGCCGAGCGCGCAGTTCAGGCCGATCGCCAGTGGCTGCGCGTGGCGCAGCGAGTACCAGAACGCTTCGGCGGTCTGGCCCGAGAGCGTGCGGCCGGAAGCGTCGGTGATCGTGCCCGACACCATCACCGGCAGGCGCACGCCACGCGCGTCGAACGCTTCCTCGATCGCGAACAACGCGGCCTTCGCGTTGAGCGTGTCGAACACGGTTTCCACCATCAGCACGTCCGCGCCGCCGTCGATCAGGCCGTCGGCGGCTTCGCGATAGGCCACGCGCAGTTCGTCGAAGCTGATCGCGCGGAAACCGGGACGGTTCACGTCCGGGCTCAGCGACGCGGTGCGGCTGGTCGGGCCGAGCACGCCGATCACGTAACGCGGGCGCGACGGGTCCCGCGCCTCGGCCGCATCGCAGGCTTCGCGGGCCAGGCGCGCGCCGGTTTCGTTGAGTTCGCGCGCCAGGTGTTCCAGGCCGTAGTCGGCCAGCGAGATCGTGGTCGAGTTGAAGGTGTTGGTTTCGAGCAGGTCCGCGCCGGCATCGAGGTACTGCGTATGGATATCGCGGATGATGTGCGGCTGCGTCAGGCTCAGCAGGTCGTTGTTGCCGCGCTGGTCGCGCGAGCAGCCGCAGTTGTCGCCGTGCACGTGTTCGACGTGGTCGTATGCGTGGTCGTAACCGTTGGCGAAGCGCTCGCCGCGATACGCCGCTTCGTCCAGCTCATGTCGCTGGATCATCGTTCCCATCGCGCCGTCGAGCACGAGGATGCGTTCGCGCAGCAGCTGCTGCAGCGATTGCGCGCGTTCGGCGTTGAGCCAGGGCAGGGTGTTCATCAGGACTTCCTCGTCGTCTTGCGTGCGTCGCCGCCCTTGCGGGCGATCAGCGCGATCACTTCGAAATGCGGCGGCCGGCGCTCGCGCGTTACGGTTTCGCAACTGCTCACGTCCAGGCCGGCCTTGGTGGCGAACTTCAGCAGGTCCTTCTCGCTGAAGCCCAGGTTCACGTGGCCGTAGGCTTCGACCACGTTGCGGTGTTCATGGCGCGCCAGGCTGGTGAGCAGCAGGCGGCCGCCCGGGCGCAGCACGCGCGTGGCTTCGGCCACGGCCTGCGCCGGATGCTCGGCGTACGTCAGCGCGTGCATCAGCACGACCAGGTCGAAGTGCGCGTCCTCGAAGGGCAGGGCGTGCATGTCGCCCTCGCGCACTTCGACGTTCTTCAGCTTGCGCAGGCGTTCGGACGCGGCGAGCACGACCTTGGTGCTCGAATCCAGGCACACGTAGCGATGCGAATGCGGCGCGAGCAGTTCGGCGAGCACGCCGTCGCCCGAGGCCACGTCGAGCACGTCGCCCGGTTCCAACAACGGCAGCGCCGAGCGCGCCATCGCTTCCCAGGTGCGTCCGGGCGAGTAATGGCGCTCCATGTCGCCGGCGACGGTGTCGGCCCAGTTCTGGTCGGCCGCGCGCGAGGCGAGCACGTCGGCGACGCGTTCGGCGTCCTGGCGCAGCAGCGGGTCGTCGCTGCCTTCGCGCAGCGTGGTCCACAGGGCGCGCTGCGCGCTGTCGAGGGCGGCATCGTCGAAGCGGTAGTACGCCGAGACGCCGGAGCGGCGATCACGCACCAGCCCGGCTTCCTTCAGCCGGGCCAGGTGCGTGGACACGCGCGGCTGGGCCAGGCGCGTGATGCCCGACAGCTCGGCCACGGTCAGTTCCTCGCGCTCCAGCAGCGCCAGCAGGCGCACCCGGGTGGCGTCGGCGAATACCTTGAGCCGTGAAGACCAGCCTTCCAGATCCATGCTTCATCAACCTATCGCGATATAGCGATAAGTGTCGTTGGTGCGCCCCGCAGGGTCAAGCCGGAGATGCATTTGCCGACGGCATTCGTCGGGAAACCGGACCTCTGGCGCCATGGCGCCGCATCCAGGGTTTTCCACCACGGGCGGAAACCGGTTCGTATTGCGCTGCGCAATAGCTCGTACCTGCGAATTCTGAGCAGGCCGGCTACAATTCGCGGGCTGTTTTCGCCAAACGAACCAAAAGACTCCGATACGAGGTAGCCGACGTGGATTTCCGCTTCACCGAAGAGCAGTTGATGATCCAGGATGTGGCCCGCCGCATCGCCCAGGAAAAGATTGCTCCCAGCGCCGAGCACCACGACAAGACCGGCGAATTCCCCCTCGAGAACATCCGCACCCTCGGCGAGAACGGCCTGATGGGCATCGAAGTGCCGGCCGAATACGGCGGCGCGGGCATGGACCCGATCAGCTACGTGCTGGCGATGATCGAGATCGCCGCCGGCGATGCCGCGCATTCGACCATCGTGTCGGTGAACAACTCGCTGTTCTGCAACGGCATCCTCAAGTTCGGTACCGAGGAGCAGAAGCAGAAGTACGTGCGCGCGATCGCCGAAGGTCGCGAAATCGGCGCGTTCGCGCTGACCGAGCCGCAATCCGGTTCCGACGCCACCGCGATGCGCTGCAAGGCCACCAAACAGGCCGACGGCACCTACGTCATCAGCGGCAAGAAGAGCTGGATCACCTCCGGCCCGGTCGCCAAGTATTTCGTGCTGTTCGCGATGACCGATCCCGACAAGGGCGCGCGCGGCATCACCGCGTTCATGATCGACGGCGACCGCGCCGGTTTCCATCGTGGCAAGACCGAGCCCAAGCTCGGCATCCGCGCTTCGGCCACGTGCGAAATCGAATTCGACAATTACGTCGCCCAGCCCGAGGACGTGCTGGGCGATGAAGGCCACGGCTTCAAGATCGCGATGAGCGTGCTGGACGCCGGCCGCATCGGCATCGCCAGCCAGGCCATCGGCATCGCCCGCGCCGCCTACGAGAAGACGCTGGAATACGTGCGCGAGCGCAAGGCGTTCGGCGCCGCGATCGGCACCTTCCAGATGACCCAGGCCAAGATCGCCGACATGAAGTGCAAGCTCGACGCGGCCACGCTGCTCACGCTGCGCGCGGCATGGCAGAAGGGCGAATTCGAGAAGGGTGGCGCGCGCTTCAGCAACGAGGCGGCCATCGCCAAGCTCACCGCGTCGGAAGCGGCGATGTGGATCACCCACCAGGCGGTGCAGATCCACGGCGGCATGGGGTATTCGAAGGAAATGCCGCTGGAGCGCTACTTCCGCGACGCGAAGATCACCGAGATCTACGAAGGCACCAGCGAGATCCAGCGCCTGGTGATCGCACGCAACGAAACCGGCCTGCGCTGACAGGCCGCTTCGACAAGAAGTCCTGCTCAGAACCTGCACGAACCCGACATGAAACGCTTCGGATCGTCACGCCCCAACGCCTGTCCTGTCGATCGCGGCCGCGATCGTCGCCCGCGCGAGAACGCCGTAAAAGCGGCTTCGCGCCAGATCGTGTCCGCGAACAGCCCGTACTGAACCGTATCCCCCGGCCCATGCGAAGAGCGTGGGCCTTCTTTCATCTGGAACTCCCGTTGCCATGAGCACCAAACGTAACGCTTCCGCCAAGCCCGCCGCCAAGGTCGAACCGGCCAAACGCGCACCGTCGAAGAAGACCGCGAAGAACGGCCAGAAGGACGAGACCGTGTCCCTGGAACCCATCGTCGAGGCGATGCGCACGCGACTGCCCAAGTCGCGCCATGCCGAGACCGAAGCGTTCATCAACGCCTTCTACAAGCGCATGAGCAGCGACGAGCTGCCGCAGCACAACGCGCAGGGCTGGGCCGAACTGGCCATCGACTTCCTCGACTTCGCCCGTGCGCGCAAGCCGGGTTCGGCGCTGGTGCGCCTGTTCAATCCGACGATCAAGGGTGAGGGCTGGGAATCGACCCATACCGTCATCCAGATCGCCAACGACGACATGCCGTTCCTGGTCGACTCGGTGACGATGGCGCTGGCCGAGCAGGGCATCGGCGTGCACGTGCTGGGCCATCCGGTCGTGCCGTTCAACCGCGACAAGACGGGCAAGATCCTCGCCATCGGCGAAGGCCAGCCCGAATCGCTGATGCATCTGGAGATCGACCGCCAGCCGGCCGAGGCGATGCCGAAGATCCAGAAGGCGCTGGAATCGGTGCTCGCCGACGTACGCGCCTCCGTGCGCGACTGGCCGCAGATGCAGGCCAAGATGCTCGCCGTCGCCGATGAGCTGGGCCAGCGCAACCTGCCGGTGAACGAAGCCGGCAAGCGCGAGGCGCAGGAGTTCCTGCGCTGGGCGGCCGACAACCACTTCACCTTCCTGGGCTACCGCGAATACGAAGTCGTCCAGAAGGGCGGCGAGGAAGTGCTCAGCGCGATCAAGGCCAGCGGCCTGGGCCTGCTGCGCGGCAAGGACGTGGGCAAGCCGCGCCTGCTGACCTCGCTCGCGGCGCACTACATGCCGCAGTCCGGTGCGGTGGACGCGCTGATCCTCACCAAGACCAATTCGCGCGCGACGGTGCATCGTCCGGGTTACATGGATTACATCGGCGTGCTCAGCTTCGACGCGAAGGGCAAGCCGGTGCGCGAGGAACGCTTCCTCGGCCTGTACACCTCCAGCGCGTACAACCGCCGCCCGTGGGACATCCCGCTGGTGCGCGAGCGCCACAACTACGTGATGCAGCAGTCCGGCCTGAAGCCCGACAGCCACAGCGGCAAGGCGCTGCGCCACATCCTGGAATCGCTGCCGCGCGACGAGATGTTCCAGTCCAGCGAAGAGGAACTGCTGCGCACCGCGACCGGCATCCTCGGCCTGCAGGAGCGCGTGCGCAGCAAGCTGTTCCTGCGCCGCGACCGCTACGGCCGCTTCTTCTCGGTGCTGGTCTACATCCCGCGCGACCGCTTCAACACCGACGTCCGCCTGCGCATCGAGGCGATGCTCAAGCGCGAACTGCACGGCGAGCATGTCGATTCGTCCGTCACGCTGGGCGGCGAATCGCCGCTGGCGCAGGTGCACCTGATCGTGCGTCCGAAGTCGGGCGAAGCGATCGAAACCGACAGCACGAAGATCGAAGCCGAGCTGTCCAAGCTGGTGCGCAACTGGCAGGACGACCTGCGTGAACGCCTGGTCGTGCGCCACGGCGAACAGCGCGGCCTCACGCTGGCCAACACCTACGGCCGTGCGCTGCCGGCGGGTTACATCGAAGACGTCAGCGCCGACGTGGCCGCCGACGACGTCGAGCACCTGGCCGCGCTGACCGGCCCGGACGACCTGCGCCTGAGCCTGTACCGTGCCCACAACGGCGACGGCGGCCTGCGCTTCAAGTTCTATCGCCAGAACGACGACATCCCGCTGTCGGATGCGCTGCCGATGATGGAGAACATGGGCCTGCGGGTCATCTCCGAGCATCCGTACCGCCTGTGCGCGAACGGGCAGACGCTGTTCGTGCAGGACTTCGAGGTCGAAACCTCGAACCCGAACCTCGACGTGTCGAGCCTTGACGAGAACTTCGAACAGGCCTTCGCGCAGATCTGGCGCGGCAACGCCGAGAACGACGGCTTCAACCGCCTGATCCTCACCGGCAACCTCTCCTGGCGCCAGGTGGCGATGCTGCGCGGCTACTGCAAGTATCTGCTGCAGGTGGGCGTGCCGTTCTCGCAGAGCTACGTGGAAGAGACGCTCAACCGCTATCCGCTGCTCGCGCGCCTGCTGGTGGAACTGTTCGAAGCCAAGTTCGATCCGGTCACCGGCAGCGAATCCAAGGCGCAGATCAAGGCCGGCGTGGAATCCTTCCGTGCGCAGCTGTCGACGCTGGCGAACGGCGATGAAGCCACGCTCGCCGCGCTGGAGCCGATGCTGGACGCGCGCGCCGGCAAGCGCGACGCGCAGGTGGAAGCCACGCGCGAAGCGCTCAAGGGCCTGTTCGACCGCGTCGCCAGCCTGGACGAGGACCGCATCCTGCGCAGCTTCATCGGCGTGATCGACGCCACTCTGCGCACCAGCTACTACATCCAGTACAAGGATGGCCTGCGCGCCGACGGCGGCCCGGCCGACTACATCAGCTTCAAGTTCGACTCCTCCAAGGTGCCGGACCTGCCCAAGCCGCGTCCGTACCGCGAGATCTTCGTCTACGGCCCGCGCGTGGAAGGCGTGCACCTGCGCTTCGGCCCGGTCGCCCGCGGCGGCCTGCGCTGGTCGGATCGCCGCGAGGACTTCCGCACGGAAGTGCTCGGCCTGGTGAAGGCGCAGATGGTGAAGAACACCGTCATCGTGCCGGTCGGTTCCAAGGGCGGCTTCATCGCCAAGCAGCTGCCGGATCCGGCGGTGAACCGCGATGCGTGGTTCAACGAAGGCGTCGCCTGCTACAAGCGTTTCATCAACGGCCTGCTGGACATCACCGACAACCTCGCCGGTGGCAAGGTCGTTCCGCCGGAGAATGTCGTTCGCCATGACGGCGATGATCCGTACCTGGTCGTCGCTGCCGACAAGGGCACCGCGACGTTCTCCGACATCGCCAACGGCATCGCGCGCGCGCACGGCTTCTGGCTGGACGACGCGTTCGCCTCGGGCGGTTCGGTCGGTTACGACCACAAGGGCATGGGCATCACCGCGCGCGGCGCCTGGGAATCGGTCAAGCGCCATTTCCGCGCGATGGGTCGCGACAGCCAGAAGCAGGACTTCACCGTCGTCGGCGTCGGCGACATGTCCGGCGACGTGTTCGGTAACGGCATGCTGCTGAGCAAGCACATCCGCCTGGTCGCGGCGTTCGACCACCGCCATGTGTTCATCGATCCGAACCCGGATGCGGCGACGACGTTCAAGGAACGCGCGCGCATGTTCAAGCTGCCGCGTTCGAGCTGGGACGACTACGACCGTTCGCTGATCAGCAAGGGCGGCGGCATCTACCCGCGTTCGGCGAAGTCGATTCCGTTGACGGCCGAAGCGAAGACGGCGCTGGGCATCGATCCGAGCGTCACGGCGATGAGCCCGACGGACCTGCTCAGCGCGATCCTGAAGGCGCCGGTCGACCTGTTGTGGAATGGCGGCATCGGCACCTACGTGAAGGCCTCCAGCGAGACCAACGCGGACGTCGGCGATCGCGCCAACAACGCGCTGCGCGTCAACGGTCGCGAGCTTCGCTGCAAGGTGGTGGGCGAGGGCGGGAACCTGGGCATGACCCAGCTGGGCCGCATCGAGGCCGCGCAGCACGGCGTGCTGCTCAACACCGACTTCATCGACAACTCCGCCGGCGTGGACACCTCCGACCATGAGGTGAACATCAAGATCCTGCTCAACGGCGAAGTGCAGAAGAAGAAGCTGACGCTGCCGGAGCGCAACAAGCTGCTGGCGCAGATGACCGACGAGGTCGCGCAGCTGGTGCTCACCGACAACTACCGCCAGAACCAGGCGCTGAGCCTGATGGAGCGGATGAGCGTGCACCGCCTGGGCTCCAAGCAGCACTTCATCCGCACGCTGGAATCGCAGGGCCTGCTCGATCGCCAGATCGAATTCCTGCCCAGCGACGCCGAGATCGCCGAGCGCAAGTCGCGCGGCCAGGGCCTGACGCGTCCGGAGCTCGCGGTGCTGCTGTCGTACAGCAAGATCGTGCTGTTCCAGCAGCTGCTGGACTCGGACGTTCCGGAAGATCCGTACCTGTCGAAGGAACTGGTGCGTTACTTCCCGCAGCCGCTGCAGGCCAAGTACGCCAAGGCGATGGAAGGCCATCGCCTGAAGCGCGAGATCATCGCCACGGCGGTGACCAACTCGATGGTCAACCGCATGGGCGCGACCTTCACCCTGCGCATGACGGAAGACACCGGCCGCACGCCGGCCGAGGTCGCCGAGGCCTACACCATCGCCCGCGAGGCGGTGGATGCGCGCGGCCTGTGGGCGCAGATCGATGCGCTCGACGGCAAGGTGCCGGAGTCGGTGCAGGTCGATGCGCTGCAGGTCATCTGGCACCTGCTGCGTTCGATGTCGCGCTGGCTGCTCTCGCGTCCGGGCAAGATGCCGGAGATCAACGCCGCGATGTCGCGTTACGGCGACGGCCTCAACGCGGTGCGTGCGTCGCTGCCGGCGGTGCTGTCGGGCATGCGTCGCGATGCGTACGAAGCGCGCATGAACGAGTGGAAGGGCAAGGGCCTTCCGGCGCAGCTGGCCGAACAGCTGGCCGCGCTGCCGCTGCTGGAGTTCGGTTGCGACATCGTCGAGATCTCGCTGGCCCGCAAGCTCTCGCCGGTGGAAGTGGCGAAGGCGTACTTCTCGCTGGGCCAGGCGCTGAGCCTGCCGTGGCTGTACGAGCAGGTCGAGCAGCTGCCGGTGGACGGTCGCTGGCAGGCGCTGGCCCGTGGCGCGCTGCGCGACGAACTGGCCACGCAGGCGCGTTCGCTGGTCTCGCAGATCCTCGCCGACGGCGGCAAGAAGGCGGTCGAGCAGAAGGTCGAGGCGTGGCTCAAGCGTGACGATTCCTCGCTGCGCTTCACGCTGGCGATGTTCGCCGACCTGCACAACCAGAAGGCGCTGGACTATCCGACGCTGTCGGTGGCGGTGCGTCGCCTGGCGCAGGTGGCTTCGGCCGGCGCGTAAGCGCGCGTCGCCCGCGTCGTTCGCGATGACTCAAAAGCCCGGCTTCGGCCGGGCTTTTTTGTTTTCATCATCCCTGCGGGCAAGGTGCCCGAAGGGGCGACTTGAACGAAGCCAGACGCAGGATGGGTTTCGCCCAGCGAAACCAACCGTCGTTGCGGTGAAGCGATGGGTTTCGCCGGCGCTGCAACGACGACAACGCCTCACCGGTTATGCTGCCCCCCTCAACCCCGGAGCCGCCGATGACCGCGACGCCCCGCATCGCCTTCCTCGCCAGCCATGCCGACGGCGCCCAGCGCGCCCTCGAAGCCCTCGTCGCGATCCACGGCCAGCACGCGCCGGAAGATGCCGACATCCTCGTGCCGCTCGGCGGAGACGGCTTCATGCTCGCCACGCTGCACCGCTATGGCGGCCTGGGCAAACCGGTGTACGGGATGAAGCTGGGCACGGTCGGCTTCCTGATGAACCACCAGGAAGGCGATGGCCTGCTCGGCCGCCTGCATGCCGCCGAACCCGCCGTGCTGCGTCCGCTGGAAATGGTCGCGCAGACCGAATCGGGCGCCACGGTCGGCTCGCTGGCGTACAACGAGGTCTCCCTGCTGCGCCAGACGCGGCAGGCCGCGCATCTGCGCATCGACCTCAACGGCGAGACGCGGCTGGACGAACTGATCTGCGACGGCGTGATGGTCGCGACGCCCGCCGGCAGCACCGCCTACAACTTCTCCGCGCACGGTCCGATCCTGCCGCTCGGCGGGAATGTGATCGCGCTGACGCCGATCGCCGCGTTCCGCCCGCGTCGCTGGCGCGGCGCCGTGCTGAAGGCCGAAACGGAAGTCTGCTTCCGCGTGCTCGACCCCTACAAACGTCCGGTCAGCGCCACCGCCGATTCGCACGAAGTGCGCGACGTGGTGGAGGTGACGATCCGCGAATCGCACGACCGCACGGTCACGCTGCTGTTCGATCCGGAACACAACCTGGAAGAGCGGATGCTGGCGGAGCAGTTCGTGGCGTAGGCGCCCGAGCGGCGCCCTCATGCCGGCGTCCCGGCAAAGCCGGGATCCAGAACCGTACCGGTTCAACGTTCTCACCGTCATTCCAGCGAAAGCTGGAAGCCATCTGCATTTGCTCCCAGCGGGCGGGGATCAAAATGGGTTCCAGCTTTCGCTGGAATGACGGTGGGTTTGTTCCATCGCATTCCGCTGCGGCGTGCGTGACAGCCTGGTTCCCGGCCTTCGCAGGGTGACGGCTTCATTGCGGATGGGGGTGATCGAAGCGGGCGCGGCCGGGCCTCCCACGCGACCGACAAGGGCGCACCGTCGCAATCTCCGAGACGCCGCTCCGGCATAATCCGCCCATGCCCGACCGTGATGCCGATCCGCTGATCGTCGCGATTTCGTCGCGAACCCTGTTCGACATGGAAGAGAGCCACGCGCTGTTCGAGCGCGAGGGCATCGACGCCTATGCCGATTTCCAGCGCACGCACGAGGACGACCTGCTCACGCCCGGCATCGCCTTCCCGCTGGTGCGCAAACTGCTCGCGCTCAACGACGGCGCGCCGCCGGAAGCGCCGCGCGTGGAGGTCATCCTGATCTCGCGCAACTCCGCCGACAGCGGGTTGCGCATCTTCAACTCGATCGCCCATTACGGGCTGGCGATCAAGCGCGCGGCCTTCAGCAACGGCGCGCCGCCGTATCCGTACATCCGGCCGTTCAATGCCGACCTGTTCCTGTCGGCCAACGCCGAGGACGTGCGCAGCGCACTGGCGGCCGGTGTGGCGGCGGCGACGCTGCTGCCGGCCCGCGCGCCGCAGCAGCGACACGACCAGCTGCGCATCGCGTTCGACGGCGATGCGGTGATCTTCGACGACGAAGGCGAGCGCGTCTCGCGCGAAGGCGGCCTCGCCGCGTTCACCGAGCACGAGCGCAGCCACGCCGGGCAGGCGCTGTCGGGTGGGCCGTTCCGCGGTTTCCTCGATGCGCTGCACCGGCTGCAGCAGGCGTTTCCGACCGGGCAGGGCTCGCCGATCCGCACCGCGCTGGTCACCGCGCGTTCGATCCCCGCGCACGAACGCGTGATCCGCACGCTGCGCCAGTGGGACATCCGGCTGGACGAGGCGCTGTTCCTGGGTGGCCGTTCGAAAGGCCCGTTCCTGGAAGCCTTCGGCGCAGACATTTTCTTCGACGATTCCGAGCACAACATCCTGTCGGCGCGCGACCACGTCGCCGCGGGGCATGTGCCGCATGGCGTGGCGAATCCGACCGTCGTGAAGTAGTCGCCCGCGTTATTGCGTTATTGGCTTACGGCCCGATCAACGCCGCCAGTGGCAGCTGGATATCCGTCAGCTTCCACCGCAACCCCTCGCGCGTCAGCACGAACACCACCGGATCCCCGTCGGCATTGCGCACGGTGGCGGTGAAGCGCGACGGCGATTCGAAGCGATAGCTCGCATCGCGCAGGGGATCGGGCGGCGGAACATGCGCCAGGCTGTCGTTCGGATCGATCCCGCCACCGCTCAGCCGATGCAGCAGCCCGCGACCCTGAAGGACCGCGCCGATACCCGCCGGCGTGGCGAGCGCGTCCACGATCCCGCCCGCCGCCTGGTTCGCCAGCCCCAGCGCGAAGGCGCCCAGCGGGTTGTTCTGCGCATCGATGCCGGCCTTGCGGGCGAGCGTGTCCTCGACCTGCGCGCGAAAACTGCGCCGTACCGCGACGAAGTCCACATGCTTGTCCAGCGCGGCCGTGTCTTCCTGTGCGACCGCCTCGCGGATGGCGTTGATCGTGAGGAAGGGGCCGGCGGCGACCCAGCCGGCCAGCGCCAGCAGGGCGACCACGAGCAGGGCGATCCACTTTTTCATCGGCTGTGACCCGTCGAAGGAACGGCGATGGTAGGTCGCATGAGCCCTCCCTGCGATGAAGGCCGGCCGCCGTGCAGCATCGGGCGGCTGCGGCGCAAGCTGCACTGCACATACCATCCGGCGGGGCGATGGCTCAGTATGTGCGCCTTCACAGACCGCTCGAACGAGGTTTTCCATGCAGTCATGGCTCCGGCGCAAGGACATCGACAAGCTCACCGACCATGAGGAAGGGCGGCGGCTGGTGCCCACCCTGGGATGGCCGCACCTGGTCGCGCTGGGCATCGGCGCCATCGTCGGCACCGGCATCTACACGCTGATCGGCGTGGGCGCGGACAAGGCCGGCCCGGCCGTGCTGCTGTCCTTCATCGTCGCCGGCGTGGTCTGCGCCTGCGCGGCACTGGCCTACGCCGAGATGTCCACGATGATGCCGGCCGCCGGCAGCGCCTACACCTACAGCTACACGGTGCTGGGCGAGGCGATCGCCTGGATCGTGGGCTGGAGCCTGATCCTCGAGTACTCGCTGGTGGTCAGCACCGTGGCGGTGGGGTGGTCGGGCTATTTCGCCGGATTCCTGCAATGGGTCCATACCTCGACAGGATGGGACGTCACATTGCCCGCCGCGCTGGCCGCCGGCCCGCATGCGGGCGGCGTGATCAACCTGCCGGCGATCGTCATCACCTTCCTCGTCGCCGGCATGCTGATCGCCGGCACCCGCGAGAGCGCGACGCTCAACGCGGTGCTGGTGGTGTTCAAGCTGATCGCCCTGGCGGTGTTCATCGCGGTGGCGTTGCCGGCGTTCGATTCGGCGAACCTGCAGCCGTTCATGCCGTACGGCTTCCCGAAGTCGGTCGATGCGCAGGGCGTGGAGCGCGGCGTGATGGCGGCCGCGGCGATCATCTTCTTCGCCTTCTACGGCTTCGATGCGATCTCCACCGCGGCCGAGGAAACCAAGAACCCGGGCCGCGACCTGTCCATCGGCATCATCGGTTCGATGGTCGGGTGCACGCTGATCTACGTGCTGGTCGCGCTGGCCGCCGTGGGCGCGATGAGCTTCACGGTCTTCGGCAAGAGCGCCGAACCGCTGGCGCTGATCATGCGCGAACTGGGTCATCCGCAGGCGGCGCTGATCATCGGCATCGTCGCGGTGATCGCGTTGCCGACCGTGCTGCTGGCGTTCTTCTACGGCCAGAGCCGCATCTTCTTCGTGATGTCGCGCGACGGCCTGCTGCCGCGCAGCCTGTCGAAGGTGAACCCGCGCACCGGCACGCCGGTGGCGATCACGCTGTTCACTGCCGTGCTGGTCGCGGCGCTGGCAGGCGTGGCGCGCCTGGACGAGATCGCCGCGCTGGCCAATGCCGGCACGCTGGTGGCGTTCATCGCGGTGTCGGTGTGCATGCTGGTGCTGCGCAAGCGCGACCCGAGCCGCCCGCGCGTGTTCCGCACGCCGATGGCGTGGGTGGTCGGCCCGCTGGCGATCTTCGGCTGCCTCTACCTGTTCTGGAGCCTGCCGCACCGCACGCAGATCTGGTTCCTCGTCTGGAACGTGGTCGGCGTGATCGTGTACCTGGTGTACAGCCGGCGCGCGAGCCTGCTGGCGCGGGGGCAGGAGGCCTGAGGGGTTTCCCGCTTCTGATAAGAAAAGGCGCCGCGAGGCGCCTTTTTCTTTGTGGTCGCTGTTGTAGCCCGGGTAAGCGAAGCGCACCCGGGACGCGTCACGCTCCGTTCCCCAAGTGCGCTTCGCTTACCCGGGCTACAAGGGCGATCGATGCAAGCGCGAAGTCGCACGTCACCACCGCAACGCGCTGCGGCGCGCTCATCGCTATCGATGCTGACTTGCATCGAGGCGCGGTGCGCTCCGCTTACCCTGGCTACAAATACACGGGCTACAAAGGCGAAGCCAATGCCTCCTGCAACACCGCGCCGGCCTCTTCCCCGATCTTCACCGCCGCCAGCTCATCGGCCCGCGTGCGCCCGCGATTGAGGATCGCCAGCGGAATTCCCGCCTCGTGCGCCATCCGCGCGAAGCGGAAGCCCGAATACACCATCAGCGACGAGCCGACGACGAGCATCGCGTCGGAGCCTTTCAACGCTTCGCCCGCGCGCACCGCGCGATCGCGCGGCACGTTCTCGCCGAAGAACACCACGTCCGGCTTGAGCATTCCGCCGCAGCCTTCGCAGGCCGGCACCGTGAAAAGGGTGAAGTCGTGTCCGTCGAGGTCCGCATCGCCATCGGGCGCGGTCGTGGCTTCCAGGTGCGTCCAGTCGGGATTGGCCTCGGCCAGCCGCCCCTGAAGCTCCGCCCGCGAGGACAACGCACGGCATTGCAGGCACACCACGCCGTCGAGCCGGCCGTGAAGATCCACGACATTCCGGCTACCGGCGCGCTGGTGCAGCCCATCGACGTTCTGCGTGAGCAGCATCGAAACGCCATCGCGCGCTTCCCAGTCCGCCAGCGCGCGATGCACGCCGTTGGGCCGGGCGTCGTCGATGCGCGGCCAGCCGATGAAGCTGCGCGCCCAGTAGCGGGCGTTCACGCGCGGATCGCCCGTGAAGGCCTGGAACGTCACCGGCGGCGTGCGCTTCCACTGGCCGTCGGCGTCGCGGTAGTCGGGGATGCCGGAGTTCGTGCTGCAGCCGGCACCGGTCAGCACGAACACGCGGCGGAACGGGGCCAGCCAATCGCGAAGCAAGGCGGCGGACTCGGCGGCGGGGTTGGGCAGGGCAGACATGCCTCCATCTTATGGGCGAGGGGAGCCACCCCAAGCCCACGTCCGCGCATCGCTGCAGCCGTCCTGCGGAACAACCGGGCTGAACAGGCGGCCTCGGGGCCGCCCGGGCTGAACGCCTGTCCCATCGTCGTCTCACAACCTGAGACAAGCCTGCCGCACCATCGACCGCCATGCCCCTGAGCGCCTTCCATCCCGCCGTCGCCGCCTGGTTCGCCAAGGCGTTTCCTGCGCCCACGTCCGCGCAGGTGCAGGCGTGGCCGGCGATCCGCAGCGGCCGCGACACGCTCGTCGCCGCGCCCACGGGCTCGGGCAAGACGCTGACGGCGTTCATGACGGCCATCGACATGCTGGTCCGCCGTGGCCTGGAGCACGCGGACAACGGCAGCCTGTTCGACGAAGCCGCGAAGCTGCCGGACGAAACCTTCGTCGTCTACATCTCGCCGCTGAAGGCGTTGTCGAACGACATCCGCATCAACCTCGAAGCACCGCTGGCCGGCATCCGCGAGGAGCTGGCGGCGATGGGCCTGCCGGACGTCGAGATCCGCACCGCCGTGCGCACCGGCGACACGCCGCAGTCCGAGCGCGCGGCCAATCGCCGCAAGCCGCCGCACATCCTGGTCACCACGCCCGAATCGCTTTACGTGCTGCTGGGCTCGGAGTCTGGTCGCGCGATGCTGTCGACGGTGCGCTCGGTGATCGTCGACGAAATCCACGCCGTCGCCGCGAGCAAGCGCGGCAGCCACCTCGCGCTTTCGCTCGAACGCATGGAAGCGCTGTGCGGCCATCGCCTCACGCGCGTGGGCTTGTCGGCGACGCAGAAGCCGATCGAGGAAGTCGCGCGTTTCCTCGTCGGTTCGGCAGCGGTTGCGCCCGACGGCACGCCCGACTGCGAGATCGTCGACATCGGCTACACGCGCGAGCGCGACCTTGCGCTCGAATTGCCGCCCACGCCGCTCAGCGCGGTGATGTCGTCGGACCAGTGGGAGCAGGTCTACACGCGCGTATGCGAACTGGTCGAACAGCACCGCACCACGCTGGTCTTCGTCAACACGCGCCGCATGGCCGAGCGCGCCGCGCACCACCTTGGCGAGAAACTCGGCAAGGACGCGGTGGCCGCGCACCACGGTTCGCTGTCGAAGGAACTGCGCCTGGATGCCGAACAACGCCTCAAGCGCGGCGAGCTGCGCGTGCTGGTGGCGACGGCCTCGCTGGAACTGGGCATCGACATCGGCGACGTGGACCTGGTGTGCCAGCTCGGTTCGCCGCGTTCGATCGCCGCGTTCCTGCAGCGCGTCGGCCGTTCGGGCCACTACGTCGGTGGCACGCCGAAGGGACGGCTGTTCCCGCAGACGCGCGATGAACTGGTCGAATGCGCGGCGCTGCTCGATGGCGTGCAACGCGGCGAACTCGACGCATTGATCATGCCCGACGCTCCGCTGGACGTGCTGGCGCAGCAGATCGTCGCCGAGGCCGCCTGCCAGGAATGGAGCGAGGACGCGCTGTTCGACTGGGTGCGCCGCGCGTGGCCGTACGCGCAGCTCAAGCGCGAGGATTTCAACGCGATCGTGCGCATGCTGGCCGACGGCTTCACCACGCGTCGCGGCATCCGCGCCGGTTACCTGCATCGCGACGCGGTGAACCGCGTCGTGCGCGGCCGCAAGGGCGGGCGCACGACCGCGCTGATGTCGGGAGGCACGATTCCCGACACGGGCGATTACTCGGTGGTGATGGAGCCCGAGTCGGTGTTCATCGGCACGGTGAACGAGGATTTCGCCGTCGAAAGCATGGCCGGCGACATCTTCCAGCTGGGCAACGCGAGCTACCGCATCCTGCGCGTGGAGCCCGGCAAGGTGCGCGTGGAAGACGCGCAGGGCCAGCCGCCGAGCATTCCGTTCTGGCTGGGCGAAGCGCCCGGGCGCACCGATGAGTTGTCGGTCGCGGTGTCGCGCCTGCGCGAGGATGTCGTCGCGCGTCTGGCGGGCGAAGCGCCGCAGCGCATCGAATCGACAGAGGCCTTCGGCTACCTCACCGAAGAAGTGAACCTTACCGAGGAAGCCGCGCGCCAGATCATCGAATACCTCGGCAGCACCGCCGCCACGCTGGGCGCGATGCCGACGCAGAACACGCTCGTGCTGGAGCGCTTCTTCGACGAGTCCGGCGGCACGCAGCTCATCATCCACACGCCTTACGGCAGCCGCATCAACCGCGCCTGGGGCCTGGCGCTGCGCAAGCGTTTCTGCCGCAAGTTCAACTTCGAACTCCAGGCCGCGGCGACCGAGGACGCGATCATCCTCTCGCTGTCCACCAGCCACAGCTTCCCGCTGATCGAAGTGGCCAGCTATCTGCATTCGGCGTCGGCCGAACATGTGCTGGTCCAGGCGCTGCTGGACGCGCCGCTGTTCGGCGTGCGCTGGCGCTGGGTCGCGACGACCGCGCTCGCCTTGCCGCGCTTCGTCGGCGGAAAGAAAGTGCCGCCGCAATTGCAGCGCATGAAGTCCGAGGACCTGCTCGCGACGGTCTTCCCCGACCAGGTCGCGTGCGCGGAAAACCTCGTCGGCGAGCGCGAAGTGCCCGATCATCCGCTGGTCGCCCAGACGCTGCACGATTGCCTGCACGAAGCGATGGACATCGACGGCTGGCTCGACGTGCTGCGCGCGATGGAGGCCGGTGAAGTGCAGGTCGTCGCGCGCGATCTGAGCGCGCCATCGCCGTTCGCGGCGGAAATCCTCAACGCGCGCCCTTACGCGTTCCTCGACGACGCGCCGCTGGAAGAACGCCGCACGCAGGCCGTGCAGACGCGCCGTTACGCCGATGCGGGCAGTGCCGACGATCTCGGCCGACTCGACGCCGACGCCATAGACGCCGTGCGCGAAGAATGCTGGCCGCAGGTCCGCAACGCCGACGAGATGCACGAGGCGCTGATGGGCCTGGGCGCGGTGACCGAACGCGAAGTGCGCGAGAACGGCTGGGCGGACTGGTTGCAGCGGCTCGTCAAGGCGCATCGCGCGACGAAGCTGGCGCCGCCGACGCTCGACAAACCCGTGAACCAGCGCGGCAGCGACGGCAACGGTTTGTGGGTCGCCGCCGAACGCCTTCCGCAGTTGCAGGCGATCTTCGCGGATGTCGCGATGCATCCGTCGATCGAAGCGCCGGCCGAATACGCCGCGCAGCCGTGGGATCGCGAGGACGCGCTGGTCGAACTGTTGCGCTCGCGGTTGACCGGCCTCGGCCCGACGCCGTCGCAGGTGATCGCCGACGATCTTTCGTTGGCGCGCAGCGATACCGAACTGGCCCTGTTGCGCCTGCAGAACGAAGGCTATGTGATGCAGGGCCGGTTCACTCCGGGTATCGGCATCGACGAATGGTGCGAACGCCATCTGCTGGCGCGCATCCACCGTTACACGCTCAAGCGTCTGCGTCGCGAGATCGAACCGGTCGCGCCGCGAGATTTCATGCGTTTCCTGTTCGACTGGCAGCGCGTCGCGCCGGGCGCGCGCGTGAACGGGCCCGAAGCGCTGGCCGGCGTCGTCTCGCAGCTGGAAGGCTTCGAAGCGCCCGCGGCCGCATGGGAAAGCGAGCTGCTGCCGGCGCGCATCAACGATTACTCGATCTCCTGGCTCGACGATCTGTGCACCGCCGGTCGCACGTTGTGGACGCGCCTGCGCGCAGGCCCGGCCGACAACGGCGCCGCGAAGGGCAGCACGCCCGTTCGCGCAACACCGGTCGTGTTGCTGCCGCGTCGCGACGCCGCCGTGTGGACGCGACTCGCGCCGCCGCCCGCCGCGGACGAGGCGTTGTCCTCGCGCGCGCAGAAGGTGGTCGATTACCTCGGCGAACACGGCGCGTCGTTCTTCGACGAACTCGTCGGCGGCGCGCACCTGCTGCGCACCGAACTGGAAGACGCATTGGCCGAACTGGTCGCGCGCGGCCGCATCCACTGCGACAGCTATGCCGGCCTGCGCGCGTTGCTCGTGCCCGCATCGAAGCGGCCGAGCGCGACGAACGCATCGCGCCGCCGTCGCGCCGCGTTGTTCGGCATCGAGGACGCCGGCCGCTGGGCCCTGATCCGCCGCAGTTCGGAGCCCAAGGCGCATACGGCCGAAGACATCGAGCACGTCGCGCGTACCTTGCTGCGCCGCTACGGCGTGGTGTGCTGGCGCCTGCTCGAACGCGAGGCGCAGTGGCTGCCGCCGTGGCGCGAACTGGTGCGCGTCTATCATCGTCTGGAGGCGCGCGGCGAGATCCGTGGCGGCCGTTTCATCTCCGGCCTGTCGGGCGAGCAGTTCGCGCTGCCCGAGGCGATCGGCCTGATGCGCCAGGTCCGCCAGCGCCCGCACGACGATGCGATGGTCTGCGTGTCGGCGGTCGATCCGCTGAACCTGGTCGGCACCATTGTCAGCGGCGACAAGGTGCCGCGACTGGCGGGCTCGCGCGTGCTGTATCGCGATGGCGTACCGCTGGGAACGCTGGTGTCGGGCGAGGTGAACCTGCTCGTGGAACTGCCGCACGACGAAGAGGCGAAAGTGCGCCGCATGCTGCTACGCGAGCCGGAGCGTTCGATCGCGGGCTTCACGCCGGCGATGTCGTTGCCGTCGCTGGCGCCGGTGGTTCGCACGACGCATTGAGCGGAATGCGTTTCTGACCGGTCCATCGGATTGATCCGTGTCGCATGCGCTTGGGCATCGGCAGTGAAACAGTGAGCCATCGCACCGACGGCTGACGCAACACCGTCAACGTCGCGCAATCTTCGCCCGCGAGGATGGCGCGGCCGGTTGCACGGGGGAGCCGGCGTCCCCTGACCGCAAGGAGCGAGCCCATGCACGTCCTGACCCGCCGGTTGTTCCGCTTCGCCGCCGCGACGCTGATCGCCTTCGGCATCGCCACGCCCGCCGCTTTCGCCGATGATGCGGCGATGCGTTCCACCGACCGCCACCGTCCCTCCGATCCGCCCGGCCGCC
>Ga0102591_1001721_pt1 | contig 27980 bp, 29 predicted proteins | sample AraplaCol_mCL_r2_2_FD_76860 | JGI IMG/M metagenome (GOLD analysis project Ga0102591, IMG submission 76860) | Arabidopsis root microbial communities from North Carolina, USA - plate scrape MF_Col_mCL_r2 (SPADES assembly) (version 2) | ecosystem: Host-associated > Plants > Roots > Endosphere...
AAGATCCTGCGAGATCAGCGTGACCAGCCCGGTATCGTGCGGCCGCGGACTCACCTCGGAGAAGATGACCTCGTCGCCGCGCACGAAGAACTCGACACCGAACACGCCCCAGCCGCCCAGCGCGGCCGTGATGGCATCGGCCTGGCGCTCGGCTTCGGCCCGCGCCGCGTCGCTCATCGGCTGCGGCTGCCACGATTCGCGGTAATCGCCGTCTTCCTGGCGATGACCGATGGGGGCGCAGAACGAAACGCCGTCGCGATGGCGCACGGTCAGCAGCGTGATCTCGTAATCGAAATCGACGAACCCTTCGACGATGACGCGGCCCTTGCCCGCACGTCCGCCGGACTGCGCGTAGTCCCACGCCGCATCGGCATCGGCCGCCGTGCGCACGACGCTCTGGCCCTTGCCCGACGAACTCATCACCGGCTTTACGACGCACGGCGTGCCGAGCGCCCCGATCGCGGCGAGGAACGCGTCGCGGGTGTCGCAGAATCGGAAGGGCGACGTCGGCAGGCCCAGCTCGTCGGCGGCGAGGCGGCGGATGCCTTCGCGGTCCATCGTCAGCCACGCGGCGCGCGCGGTCGGGATCACCTTCAGGCCCTCTTTCTCGAGCGCGATGAGCGTCGGCGTGTGGATGGCCTCGATCTCCGGCACCACGAGGTTCGGCTTCTCCTCGTCGATCACCGCTCGCAGCGCGGCGCCGTCGAGCATGTCGATGACGTGGCTGCGATGCGCGACCTGCATCGCCGGCGCGTTCGCATAGCGATCGACGGCCACCACTTCCACCGCGAACCGCTGAAGCTCGATGGCGACCTCCTTGCCCAGCTCGCCCGATCCCAGCAGGAGCACCTTGATGGCGTTATGCGAATGAGGGGTTCCGAAGGTGTGCATGCGCGCGTTTCCAGCGTGGGTCGGGCCGGTATTCTAGCGGCCACGGGCGACGGGCGATTGCAACGGACGGTTGGACGCCGACCCCCGACGTGCTTAGATGGGCCTCGACGCGCGTCAAGGGATGCTCGCCGATGGGAAGATGGACCGCCGCCGCACTGCTTTTCGCCGTCCTCGGCGCCGCGCATGCCACGCCGACGACACGGACCTGGATGTCGGTCACCCTCGACGGGCGAAAGGTCGGCAGCATGCGGGTGGAGCGCGGCGTCGCCGACGGTAACGTCGTGACCACGCAGGCGATCGACCTGCGCATCATGCGCGGCAAGTCGCCCCTCGCCATCGGCAGCACGATGACGGCCACCGAGACGATCGACGGCGACGCGGTAGCCTTCGCGTCGCGTAACGGCTCGTCGACGCAGGACACCGAGATCGACGGCAGCCGCCGCGACGACGGCCAGTTCCAGGTCACCACGCGCATCGGCGAGCAGACGTCCGTCGGCCTCCTCGCCTGGCCGGACAACGCGCGCATGAGCGAGGGTCAGCGACTCCTCATCGTGCGCGAGGGATTCGCACCGGGCCACCGCTACCGCACGCGTAATTTCGATGCGACCAAGCAGCAGGTGGCGACGCTCGACGTGGAAGTGGTCGGCGACGAAATCGTCGAGCTACCGGACGGCGACGAAACACTGCACCACCTGCGGCAGTCCCTCGCGGATTCGCCGGACGGGCAACGCATGGACCTGTGGGTCGACGACGCCGGCACCATGCGCAAGGGATCGTCGCCGGCGATGGGACGCCGGATGGAGATGCTCGCGTGCAGCGAGGCGTGCGCGATGGCGCCGGGACAGGACGTCGACGTGCTGCGCACGGCGATGATCCTCGCGCCTCGCACGATGACGCCCGCCCTGCGCAGCTTCGCCGTGCGCTACACCATGACCGTCACCGGCGGGGTCGCGAATCCTTTCGCGACCACCGACGAGCAGCAGGTCAAACAGGTTCGCGATGGGGTCTACGACGTCACCATCGGCGCCGCGTCGGAGCACGCCGGCGAAGGCGGTCCCACGAAGGAGGACCTGCGCTCGAATCCATGGGTGCAGTCCGACGCGCCGGACATCGTCGCGCTCGCGACGAAAGCCGTCGGTAACGCGGACACCGATATGCGACGTATGGTGCGCCTGCGCAGCTTCGTCACCGGATACATCGCACCGACGGTGCTGGACGTCGGCTACGGGTCGGCGCTCGAAACGCTGCGCACGCGCCATGGCGACTGCACCGAACATGCCGTGCTGCTCGCCGCGCTCGGCCGGTCGCTGGGCATTCCCACGCGCATCGTCACCGGCCTCGTGTACACCGATCGTTTCGCCAACGCGTCCCGCGTGTACGTGCCGCACACGTGGGTGCAGTCGTGGGTGGAGGGGCGCTGGGTGAGTTTCGACTCCGCGAACCGTCGTTTCGACACGACCCACATCGCGCTCGGCGTGGGCAACGGCGATCCGTGGCGCTTCTTCTCGGCCATGGCGTCGCTGGGCCGGATCCGCATCGACCGGGTCGTCGCGCTGCAGGCCGGCATGAACATGCCGCCCCCACCGATCCAGCGCGTGCCGCCACCCGAACCGTTCCGCATGCCGCCGCCACCGCCGCCGTCGGGCGGCAAGCACTGACCGTTGCCCGCCACGACCAATGGGGGACTTGACTGACGCCGCGAAAGTGGTGTGATGAGCACGTCCCCCACAATCCGGACGTACGCTCATGAGACGCTTTCTTGCCGTCCTCGCCGTACTGTGCGCGTTCTCGTCGGCCGCCCTGGCCGACGAACGCTGGATGACCGTCCTGCTGGACGGCCGCAAGGTGGGCAGCCTGCGCATCGACCGTGAGGTCGACGGCGACCGGGTCCTTACCCGCCAGGTGCTCGATTTCCGCATGACGCGCGCGAAGACGCCGCTGGCCCTGCGCACCGAACTGCGGTCGACCGAATCGAAGGCCGGCGATCCGCTCGCGTTCTATGCCAGCACGCGGATGTCGACGCAGGAGAACCTCGCCACGGGCGAAGTGCGCGGCGATGGCCTGTTCCAGATCTCCAACACCGTGGGCGGCCAGTCGAAGATCGATCTCCTCATCTGGCCGGCCGGCGCCACGCTCGCCGAGGGCCAGCGTCTCGCGGTGGTACGCCAGGGCTTCCGGCCGGGTACCAGCTATCGTGTCCGCAACTTCGACTCCACGAAGCAGCAGGTCGCCAACGTCGACGTGAAGGTCGTCGGCGAGGAAGTGGTGACCATGCCGGACGAAACCAAGGAGACGCTGCACCACCTCCGGCAGTCGATCGTCGGTGCATCCGATCATGCGGTGGACATCTGGGTCGACGACGACGGCTACATCCGCCGCAGCCTCGCGCCGCTGCTCGGCTTCCGCCTCGAAATGGCCGCGTGCGATGCCGCCTGCGCGCAGGCGCCCGACCAGGACATCGACCTGCTGCGTGCCGCGATGGTCGTCTCGCCCCGCCCGATGGTGGCGGCGTTGCGCGTCGCCCCCGTCCGCTACACGATCGCGGTGCGCGATCATGGCGCCAATCCCTTTATCCAGACGGACGAACAGCGCGTCTACGAGCTGGGCGACGGTGTGTACATCGTCGATGTGGGTTTCGGCATGCGTCATGGCGAAGAACCGGGGCCGCTGCCGGAAGACACCGCCGCGAACGCGTGGGTACAGTCGGATTCCCCCGCGATCGTCGCGCTGGCGAAGCAGGCGGCGGGCGACGCGACGACGGACCTTCAGCGCATGCGCCGGCTGCGCACGTTCCTCTCCGAGTACATCGTGGCCAAGGGTCTCGACGTGGGTTACGCCTCGGCGCTGGAAACGGCCAACACGCGACGCGGCGACTGCACCGAACACGCCGTGCTGCTCACGGCGATGGCGCGGTCGATGGGCATCCCCGCGCGCGTCGTCACCGGCATCGTCTACGCCGAGCGCATGGGGGGCGCGAACCGCGTGTTCATCCCCCACGCCTGGGCGCAGGCGTGGATCAAGGATCGCTGGATCAGCTTCGACTCCGCGCAGCGCCGCTTCGACTCCACCCACATCGCCATGGGTACCGGCAATGGCGAACCGTGGCGCTTCTTCGCGTCGATGACCGCGCTGGGCAAGATCCGGATCGACCGCGCGATGCCGGGATCGAACCTGATCGACGTACCGGCGCCCAGCAGCGCGGGTATGTCCGCTCCGGGACGGGGCGCGCCCTGAGGGCACTTGAAAGTGATATCTCGGTGATATCAAATGACCCGACATCAACAGGGGTCATGCCGTCATGAACGAACGCGCCGCCGCCTCGCTTCCCGGGATTCCCACCATCATCGCGATGCTCGTCGTCCTGGTGCTCGTCGCCGGCTGGGTGTTCGCCCAGATCGGGCCGGGCGGCAACCCGCTCGCCGGCGGTGCCGTCGTGCTGGTGCCGCTCGTCGCGTTTCTCGCGAAGGGCTTCTTCCAGGTGCAGCCCAATCAGGGCCAGGTGATGCAGCTGTTCGGCAAGTACGCCGGCACGGAGCGGCGCGAAGGCCTGCGCTGGACCAATCCGTTCTACTCGCGCCGGCCGGTGAGCCTGCGCGTGCGCAATTTCGAAAGCAGCCGGCTCAAGGTGAACGACAACGACGGCAATCCGATCGAGATCGCGGCGATCGTGGTGTGGCAGGTCATCGATACCGCCGAGGCCGTGTTCTGCGTGGACGACTACGAGAACTTCGTGCAGATCCAGAGCGAATCGGCGCTGCGACAGATGGCGCAGAGCTACGCCTACGACGCGCACGACGACAGCAAGGCATCGCTGCGCAGCCATGGCGAAGAGGTGAACAACCACCTGCGCCAGGAGATCGAGGCGCGCCTCATCAAGGCCGGCGTGCAGGTGATCGAGTCGCGCATCAGCCACCTCGCGTATGCGCAGGAGATCGCACAGGCGATGCTCCAGCGCCAGCAGGCGGGGGCGATCGTCGCCGCGCGCGAGCGCATCGTCGAAGGCGCCGTGGGCATGGTGGCGCTGGCGCTCGATCAGTTGCGGGCGCAGGGCGTCGTCGAACTGGACGAAGAGCGCAAGGCCGCCATGGTGTCCAACCTGCTCGTCGTCCTCTGCGGCGACCGGGCCACCCAGCCGGTGGTCAACGCCGGCTCGCTCTACCACTGAGCGTCCGGTGGCGAGCGAGAAAAAAGCCTATCCGCTGCGGGTGAGCGCGGCCGTCCTCGACGCCATGCAGGCATGGTCCGAAGACGAGCTGCGCTCGCTCAATGCGCAGATCGAATACGTGCTCCGCGATGCGCTTCGGCGCGCGGGGAGGCTGAAGCCATCGGCCGAGCCGACCGACGATACGAACCCGCGGTAGGAGCCCCCTTCCCGACCGTGCGCGCCTTCACGGCGAGCGCGCCGTCGCATCCGGGTGCGCTCTTAACGGCGCGACGAGCGAAGCGACCACGCCGCCGCCAGCCACCCGACGATGAATGCCACACCGCCGAACGGCGTGATCGCGCCCGTCAGCCGGGGTGCGCCGAGCGCCAGCGCATAGAGGCTGCCGGAGAAAAGCACGATGCCCGCGACGAACGACCAGACCGCGACGCCGCGCGCTCTTCCCGCCGGCAACACCGCGACCGCGACGAACAACGCCAGTGCGTGCCAGAAGTGGTACTCCACGCCGGTATGCCAGGTCGCGAGCGCCGCGTCGCCGATCGTGCCGCGCAAGGCGTGCGCGCCGAAGGCGCCAAGCACGACCGCCGTCGCGCCGGCCGCGCCGGCCAGCAACGCATCGGTCGCAGGGACATGTTGTCGCATGGGTGGGGGCATCCTCGTCGTGGCGTATCCTGCGCAGGATATCCCGCGGAGCCACGCATGAAGCACATCACACGCCGCCGGGTCCGCCTGGCCCTGCTCGCCTTGCTCGCGCTCGTGGCGCTCGTCGGGTGCCAGCGCGAGCCGCAGCCCGAGTGGAAGCTCAACGACGTCTCCGGACACCTGCCCGACCTCGATTTCCGGCTCACCGACGACAACGGCAAGGCCGTGACCGGTGCCGACTTCAGGGGCAAGGTGACGGTGATGTACTTCGGCTACACGCACTGCCCCGACGTCTGCCCGCTGACGCTCACGCAGCTGCACGTGGTGCTCGATCGCCTCGGCGCCCCAGCCGACCGTGTGCGCATCCTGTTCGTCAGCGTCGATCCGGCGCGCGACACGCCGGCGATCATGCATGCCTACGTGAACGCCTTCGACAAGCGCGCGGTCGGGCTCGTCGGCTCCGATCGCGACGTCGAGACCCTGGCCAAGCGGTACCGCTCGGCGTTCACGCGCGAACCCGATCGGGGCGACGGCAACTACGAGGTCAGCCACAGCTCGGCGATCTACATCTTCGACGGATCGGGCAAGGCCCGTCTGCTCGCCACGCCGTCCGCCTCGCAGGACGACATCGTCCACGACCTGCACCTGCTCACATCCATGGAGACGACACCATGATGGTTCGCACGATCGCCGCCGCCCTCCTCGTCGCCGCGGGAACCGCCAACGCGGCAGACACCGTCACCGCGTCGGCAGGATGGATACGCGTGTTGCCGGGGAGTCTCCCGGCGGGCGGCTACGTGGTGTTCCAGAACACCGGCGACCGCGAAGTGGCCATCGTGGATGCCGAAAGCCCGGCCTACGGCATGGCGATGATCCATCGCAGCAGCACCGAGACGGGCATGGGGCGGATGGAGATGGTCGATCGCGTGGCGATTCCGCCCAAGGGGACGGCGGCGTTCTCGCCCGGCGGGTACCACGTGATGCTCGAGCACCCGACGCATCCGGTGACGCCGGGAGAGCCGGTGCAGGTGATCTTCACGCTGTCGGACGGAAAGAAACTGCCGGTGACGTTCGTGGCACGCCCGGCGAACGCCAACGGTCCGAAGGACTGATCGCTCCGGTAGGAGCCAGCCGCTCAGCGGATATCGAAATCCGGCGACGCCTCGTGCGCGCCCAGCGGCTCGCGATAGAACTCCTCCACTCGCGCCCCGGGCGGTCCATGGCGCAGCCATGCTTCGAGCTGTTCGATGGCGCCCGCATCGCCATAGGCGACCACCTCCACGCCGCCGTCGGGCAGGTTCTTCGCATAGCCCGTGAGGCCGAGCTTCACGGCCTCTTTCTGGGCCGAGGCGCGGAAGAACACGCCCTGCACCCGACCCTTCAGCATGAATCGCGCCGCCTGCATGACGTCACCTCTTCGGATCGGGCGTCTTCGACGTGGCATCCTTGAGTTTTTCCGCAGTCACGGGTCCGACGAACTGCTTCGCGATGCGCCCATCGGGCGCGATGATCCAGGTGGTGGGCAGGCCCTTGGGCGTGCCGAAATCCTTCGGGGGCTCCATGACGTCGACCTGCGCGATCGCGTACGAGACCGGGTGCTTCCTGAGGAACGCCTCGATGTCTTTCGGGTCGGTGTCCTCGAACGCGAGGCCGATGGCCACGACGTCCTTGCGATCCTTCACGAACGCGGAAATGTCGGGCATCTCCTTGATGCAGGGCACGCACCACGTGGCCCAGTAGTTCACCACGACCCACTTGCCGCGCTGCGCGGCGAGATCGAAGGACTTGCCATCGATGGTCTTGATCGTGAGCCGCGGCGGCGTGCCGTCGGCGGCGAACGCGGGCGACGCCAGGGCGAGCGCGGCGACAGCGAGAAAACGGCGGATCATGCGGGGGAATCCTCGGTGGGAACGGGAACCGCCGGCGGCGGGAAGATGGCGTCGAGGCGCGCGCCGAGCGTGGCGTCGAGTGCGGCGGCCAGATGATCGAGCAAGCCGAGGAGTTCCGGCGGCAGGTCGATGCCCAGTCGCTGCACCTGCTCGCGCGGATGCAGCGGCAGACGGTACTGCGTGCAACGGTACACGCGCAGCAGTTCGGTGGCGTCGAGGCTGCGACTGAGCAGCCAGCCACCGGCCTCGCCGCGCTGGATCATGTCCGCGCGCAACAGGTCGTCGAAATAGCAGGCGATCGCACTGGAAGGCAGGTAGGGCTCGCGCACGCGGACCGTGGCCGGATCGACGTTCTCGCCCGTGCGCTGCGCGCGCACGAAATGCTGAAGCACCACCAGCAGACCGATGAATTCGGCGCCTTCCGGCAGCGCTTCGTGCGGCACGGTGTATTCGAAGGCCGAGATCGACGCGGCGATCGAGGCCCCGAGGATCACGATGATCCACGAAAGGTAGATCCACAGCAGGAAGATAGGGATCGCCGCGAGCGCGCCGTAGATCTCTTCATAGTTAGGCGAGTTGCGGATGAATTCGGCGAACCCCCAGCGCGCGGCTTCGAACAGGATGGCGCCGAGCATCGCGCCGATGGCGGCGTGGCGCCACGACACGCGCCGGTTGGGCACCATCGTGTACATGAGCACGAGCGTGACGAACGTGATCACGAACGGCAGCAGGTTGAGGAGGCGACTCTGCGTGGCCAGCTGATCGGCGGCTTCGTGCAGCAGCGGAAACGCCGCGATGTACGACGACAGCGCGAGGCCGCCGACGACGAGGATCGGCCCGAGCGTGAGGGCCGCCCAGTACAGCAGCAGGCGCGACGTCCAGCCGCGGGGCTTGCGCACGCGCCAGATACGGTTGAGGCGATCCTCGATGCTGATCATCATCGACACGGCGCTGAACAGCATCACCAGGATCGAGATACCGGTGAGCTGGCTGGCCTTGTCGGCGAACGCGAGCATGTATTCCTGGATCTTCATGCCGGTGGCGGGCACGAAGTTCTGGAAAGCGTAGTTCGCCAGCGAACCGCGCCATTCGGCGAACACCGGAAACGCCGAAAGAATCGCGAACACGGCCACGGTGAGCGGCACCAGCGAGACCAGGGTGGTGTACGACAGGGCGCCCGCGGTCTCGAAGCACTTGTCGTCGACGAAGCGCAGCCAGGTGAAGCGCGAAAAGCTGAGCGCGCGGTCGCGATCGATGCGAAGCGGCATGTCCATCCTCATCCCGAACGATTGGGAACACGTGTCAGTTCTGCGAGACTAGCCGCCTTCGCAAAGGCCGACCTCCATGTCCCACGACATCCTCGTACTCTACTACAGCCGTAGCGGGCACACGGCCCAGCTGGCCCGCTTCATCGCCCGCGGCGTGGAGGAAGTCCCCGGCATGCGCGCCCGCCTCAGGCAGGTGCCGCCGGTGGCGCCGGTGACGGAAATCGCCATGCCGCCCGAACCGGAAGACGGCGCGCCCTACGTGTCGCGTGCCGACCTGACGGAATGCGCGGGCCTCGCCCTGGGCAGCCCGACGCGTTTCGGCAACATGGCGGCACCGCTCAAGTACTTCCTCGACACGACGGGGGCCGAGTGGGCGTCCGGCGCGCTCGCCGGCAAGCCGGCCGCCGTCTTCACCTCCACGAGCACCATGCACGGCGGCCAGGAGGCCACCCTGCTGTCGATGGCCCTGCCGCTGCTTCATCACGGCATGCTGATCGTCGGTATCCCCTACACCGAGCCTGCCCTCAACAACACGGTGACCGGCGGCACGCCCTACGGCGCCAGCCACGTGTCGGGCACGCGTGGCGACAACGCCGTCAGCGACCACGAACGCGAACTCGCCCGGAACCTCGGCCGACGCCTCGCCGACTTGGCCCGCCGCCTCGGCGCGCCGGCGTGACCTCGCCGGCGACCACGCTGCAGAAGACGGGGTTGGCGGCCTGGGCCGGTCTGCTCGTCGTGCAGGTCGTCTGGTACCTCGGCTATCCGCCGGTATCGATCCCCACGTGGGTGGCGCTCGCGATCACCGTCCCGCCCCTGCTGCTGCCGCTGCTGTCGCTGCCGAACGTCACGCGCGCCCTGCTCTGGGTCGGCATCCTGGCCCTGTTCTTCTTTTGCCACGGGGTGGCGGAGGCCTGGAGTTCCACCGGCGATCGCTGGCTGGCTTGGGTCGAGATCCTGCTCACCCTGCTGCTGATCGGCACGCTCGGGGCGGGTGTGCGACGCAGGCGCTGAGAAGCGGCGGCGCCTGTGACGTAAGGCCTCGACGACGCCGCGCTGCGCGCGCCCATGTTGCGCAGCGTATCGACGCTGGCGCGGAGGCGGTGCAGGCTAGTCCCCATCGACGACGAGCGAGGAAGCCACGATGGGTTTCGTGCAGGAGGCGCCGCGACTGGCGCATCCGTTCCACAACGACCGGGTGCTCCATGCATGGCTTGCGAACACGGTGCCGGCGGAACGCGTGGCGGCCATGCGCCCCGACCTCGTCGGGCTCGGCGATTACGCCGTCATGGCGTGGGAACGTCGCGGGCGCACGCCACGCACCGAGCCCGTCCTCACGCAATGGGACGCCTGGGGCAAGCGCGTCGATCGTATCGCCCTGACGCCGGCGTGGGAGGAAGGCCCTGCGATCACGACGCATCACGCCGTGCTCGCCGCGGGACATGCCGGTTCGCCGTGGGCACGCGTGGAGGAATTCGCACGCGTCTACCTCTATCACGTCGCCAGTGAATTCTGGTGCTGTCCGCTGGCCATGACCGACGGCGCGGCGACGGCGATCCACGCATCGGGCAACCGGACCCTCATCGAACGGGCCTTGCCGCGGTTCCTGAGCCGGCACCCCGATACCTTCTGGCTCTCCGGGCAGTGGATGACTGAAACGCCGGGCGGCTCCGACGTCGGCCGGACCGAAACGGTCGCCCGTCAGGACGCCGGCGGGCAGTGGCGGCTCTACGGCCGCAAGTGGTTCAGTTCCGCCGTGGTCGGCGAAGCGGCGCTCGCGCTCGCACGGCCGGAGGGCGCCGGACCGGGCGCCGCGCCGCTCGCACTTTTCTACGTCGAGACGAAGGACGCGGACGGCGCGTGGCAGGGCATCACCATCGATCGGCTGAAGAAAAAACTGGGCACGCACGAACTGCCCACCGCCGAGATCCATCTCGACGGCCTGCTGGCGACGCCGGTCGGTCCGCTGGACCACGGGGTGCGACAGATCGCGCCCATGCTCAACGTCACGCGCACATGGAACGCCGTCTGCGCGGTGGCGAGCATGGCGCGTGCGATCGCGCTCGCACGCGATTACGCCACGCGGCGCGACGCGTTCGGCACCCGCCTGATCGACCACCCGCTGCACGCGCGCACGCTCGCCGACATGCAGGCGGAGTACGAGGCGGCGTTCGCGCTCGCTTTCCATGTCGCCGGACTGCTGGGGCACGTGGAGCACGGCGCGGGCGGGCCGGACGACGACGCCCTGCTCCGCCTGCTCACGCCGCTGGCCAAGCTCTGGACGGCGAAGGTGTCGATACGCGTGATTTCCGAAGCGCTGGAATGCTTCGGCGGCGCGGGCTACATCGAGGACACCGGCCTGCCCCAGCTGTTGCGCGACGCGCAGGTCTACGCGATCTGGGAAGGAACGACGAACGTGCTTTCGCTCGACATGCTGCGCACGCTGTCGGCCGGCATGGCACCCCTGCGACGGTCGGTCGACGTGCTGCTGCCGGCGGGCGACTCCCCGGAACGCGCGACGATCGTCGCCACGCTGGACGCCACCGAAGCCCTGCTGGGCGATGTGGTGGCCGATCGGGCCTCCCTGGAGGCATCGGCCCGAGGCATCGCGTTCACGCTGGCGCGCACGGTGGCGGCGGCCCTGCTGGTGCGCGCCGCCGGCTGGGGCGAGACGGCCGGCGATCCGCGTCCTGCCGCCGCGTGCCGCCGTTTCATCGCCCGCGGGCTCGACCGCCTGGCCCTGCCGGCCAACGACGAGGACGCCCTGCTCGCCAGTGACAACCCTGTAGAATGAGCGACCCGCTCCGCCCGATTCCCAGGTCACGTCATGCAGCAACTCACCATCGTCACCACCGGTGGCACGATCGACAAGGTCTATTTCGACGACAAGTCGGACTACCAGATCGGCTCGCCGCAGATCGGTGACATCCTTCAGCAGCTGGGCGTCGCCTTCCGCTTCGACGTGATCCCCATCCTGCGCAAGGACAGCCTGCACGTGACGCAGGAAGACCGCGCGTTGATCCGCAGCACCATCGAGGCCCAGCCGCACCGCCACGTGCTGGTCACCCACGGCACCGACACCATGGTGGAGACGGCCCGCGTGCTGGCCGACATTCCCGGCAAGGTGATCGTGCTGACCGGCGCACTCAATCCGGCGCGTTTCCAGGGCTCCGACGCCGTGTTCAACATCGGCTGCGCCGTCGGTGCCGTGCAGACGCTGGCCGACGGCGTCTACATCGCCATGAACGGACGCGTGTGGGATCCCGCCGCGGTGCGCAAGAACCGCGACGCGAACCGCTTCGAAGCGATCTGATCGGTCAGGATCGGGCGCGGTCTTCGTAGACCGCGTCCACCGTCGCGCCCGCATCCATGAGGCCGGCCCCGCATCCCCGTGGGCAAGGACCGGCCATCGGCCGCGCGTTGTCCACCAGCTGTCGCGTCACGGCATCGACGTCGATCGCCGGGTCGACCGAACGCATCAGCGCCACCAGGGCGGACACGTGGGGGGCGGCCATCGACGTACCCGCCAGCCATCGATAGGCCGGCCGTTCCCGCCCGCGCTCGCCGCCATCCACCGACGACACGATGTCGTCGGCACCCCGATCGCCGAGGCTGCCGCCCGGCGCCGCGAGCGTGATCCGTTCGCCGAAGTTCGAATACCAGGCCGCGCCGCCATCGCGCGCCACGGCGGCCACGGTAACCACGCCGGGGCAGTTCGCCGGCATTTCGGCGTTGGCCGATACCGCGTCGTTGCCCGCGGCCGCGACGACCACGGTGCCGCGCGATCGCGCATCGTCGATGGCGCGTGCGAACGACATGCCACACGCGCCGCCGACGCCGAGGCTCAGGTTGATCACGTCCGCGCGTCGCGTGACGGCCGGCACCCCCGGCACGGCGCCGCCGCTGGCCCAGACGACCGCATCGGCGATGTCGGACAGCCTGCCGCCGCAACGACCCATGACGCGCACCGGCAGCAGCTTCGCCTCGGGCGCGAGCCCCACCATGCCCGGGTGGTTGCCGGCGCGCGCCGCGACGATGCCGGCCACGTGCGTGCCATGCCACGTGGAGCGCCGGGGCGTCTTCGCGCCGCAGTCGCCGACGTCCTTCCAGTCGCCCGCGTCGACGGGATCGGGATCCCGGCCGTCGCCATCGCGCGCATTGTCCGGGTCGCTGACGAAATCGAAGCCCGGCAGCAGCTGGCCGTCGAATTCCGGATGCGGCGTGATGCCGGTATCCAGCACGGCGACGACGGCGCCGGCGCCACGCGTGCGTCGCCACGCCACCTCGGCGTCGACGCCGGTTCTCGCGTCGTGGAGGTTCCACTGCCGACGCCACAGCGGATCGACGACCGCCGTCGGCTGGATCCAGACGTCCTCCTCGACGGATACCACGCCGGAAAGCGCGGCGAGGTGCGCGGGATTGCCGTCGGGCAGGTCGAAGACCTCCCCGCCGGTCGCCAGCGAGCGCACGTGACGTGGACCGCGGTCGCCGCGCGCATGCACGTCGCGCGACGGAAGCCGCGCGGCCCTGGCCGATGCGGTATCGGCGAAGTGCACGATGTAGCGGGCGGCCTCGGCGTGAGCGGTAGTCGAAAAGAGAGCGGCGATGAATGCGAGAGGAGCGAAGCGCACGGGGAACACCTTGGGTGAGCGGGGAACCGCGGTCCGACCACGCTAGGTAAATCCCTTCCTCGAGCACAGGCGTTGCCGCCCGCGTGTCTTCGTGAGCCTCTCGCTATCGATTCCGGGTGGAACCCAACGAGAAAGGCTCCGGGCGGCAACGCCCGGAGCCTCCGACGTACTCGTGGCGAATCGGCGCGTTACGGCGTCCAGGTCGCCTTCAGCGACACACCGGAGAACGCGCTGTAACCACGCACCTTCACGTAGTACGTGCCGGCCTGCGGCACCGCGAACGTGCACGACTCGGCGTTGCCGGTCTTGTACGGACGGCAGTTGTAGCTCGACGTGGTCGGCGCGGAGCCGAACTTCACGTAGAGGTCCGCATCGCCGGAACCGCCGCTGGTGGCGATCGTCAGGTTCGACGCGCCGGCGGACACGACCACGGTGTAGCTGAGCTCGGTGCCCGAGCTACCGGCGAGCCCGGTCGCGGCGACGCCGTTCTGCAGCTGCGTACCGCCACCGCCGCCACCCGTGGAGCAGGTGACGCCCACGGCCGAGAACGCCGACGCGACATCCGTCGCGGAGAACCCGAGGTCCGTGGCCGCGCTGGCGACGCCACACGAACCGGTGTTGAACGTCGAGTTTGCCGTCCAGTAGAGCGCGTTGGCGCGGGCGAACACCTTGAAGGCCTTGACGGTATCCCAACCGGTCTTCTTGGCCAGCGTGCAGAACGCCTTGTTGTACACACCCGAAGAATAATGCACGTCGAGCCCGTTGTAGTACTGCGACGCGTTGTCGATCGACGCGCCATCCTGCGACGGCGTGCACATGTAGCGCAGCGCGTTGCCGATACCCGCGCTCGCCTTGACGATGTCGGAGCCGACGAGGAAGTCGTTGCTGCCGCGGTCGTAGTATTCGGCCGCCTCGCCCGCGATGTCGGAATACGCTTCGTTCATGCCGCCCGACTGGCCGCTGTACGCGAGGTTGGAATGCTGCTCCGTGTAACCGTGGCTGATCTCATGCGACGTCACGTCGAGCGCCACCAGCGGGTAGAACGTGCTGGCACCGTCGCCGAAGGTCATCGAGCTGCCATCCCAGAAGGCGTTCTCGTAGCTGTTGCCGTAATGCACCTTCATGATCAGCACCTGGTTCAGCGGTGCCGCGCCGGTGTAGGCGGTGTACATGTCGTGCACCACGCCGCCGAAGTGATGCGCGTCGTTGATCGGGCCGTAGGCGCCGTTCACCGCGTCGCCCGACGACGTGAAGCAGGTGAAGCTCCACAGCGTGCCGCTGCCGGAGGTCGCCTTCTTCATGTTGTACGACTTCACGAACTGGTTCTGCGCCGTGCACGTGCTGCCCGACTGGGTGACGCGCAGCGCCGGCTTGCCGCCCGCGCCCCACGTGTACTGTCCGGTCTTCTGGTTGCCGCCGGGACCGGTGGCATCCACTTCCGCGTTGGTCAGGCCCTCCCATTGTTCGACGATCTGCCCGGTGTTCGCATCGACGATCGCGGTCGGACGCGACGGGTGGTCGCCACCGACGAAGTACGACGTGAGATAGACGAGCCGCGCGGGTGCGCCGTCGACGGGGTAGACGTACAGGTCGGCCTTGACGTTCTCCGGCTTCGCCGCGGCGCCGAGCGTGCGCGACTGCCTCGACAGCGCCGCGACGGCAGCCGCCTGGTCGAGGCGCGGCGTGACGGAGGCGATATCCACCTGGAGGTCCGAGGTCACGATGCCCGAGGCGACCAGCGAATTCCCCTGCGCATCCTGCTCCACCGCGATGCTGCGCCCGTAGACCGGAACGCCCTTGAAGGTCTGCTGCATGCGTACGGTCTGCGTCCCCTTGACGGTCGGCAGCGCGTTTTTCGCGACGAACGCGTTGTCGGACGAGAGCCCGAGCTTGACGGCGAGCTGGCTGGCCGGGACGGCGCCGAGGCTCCGTGCCTGCAGGGACTGCTCGGTGCCTGCCATGGCGACCGATGTCGCGGCGATGGCCAGCGACGCGGCCAGGAGTTTCAAACGAACATGACTTGCCATTACGTTCCTCCTCCAGGAATGGGCCGCACGAAGCCATTGCGGCCGTGAGGACCACATTCCGAACGATATGAATTCGCGCCTCGGCGCGATGCCCGTGGTGTGCTGATGGCCCCGGTTGAGGGGTCACGGTCAACCTAGCGCAAGATGTCACGGTCGACTACCTAGGGATTTCCCTAGGCGTCGCAAAAACGCGATGCTACGCACGAATCCACCACGTCACCACGAAGGACACCGGGATGAGCGCGAACTCCGACATCGAATTCGAACTGCGCCAGCTCACGCCCTCCGTGCGCGCGGCGTTCCGCCTCACGTCGGAACGACAGACGCTCGATCACCTGCTCGGCGACATCGGTCTGGAAGGCGCCACCACGTGGCAGAAAGGCGAGAGCATCGCGGCATCGGACCTGCAGCGACGCACGAACGGCTGGTGTTTCGAATTGCCGTGGCAACGGACGTACATGCTGGACGATGCGCTGTCGGAGTTGCTCCGCGCGCTCACGCCGTATCGCGACGAGATCGTCGCCGCCACGCGCGCTCACGATCTCGATGCGCATTTCGCGCTGGAAACCCGCATGTACGCCGATCGCGTGCCGGCGGCCTACCTTTCCCCCGCGAACGTCAAGGCGATTGCGGGATACGGCGCATCGCTCGACGCGGCCGTGATGCCGACCGCGCCGGAATCGGCCTGAACGACCGCCCGCGTCAGAGCATCCCGGTTTCGAGCTTGGCCGCGTCGGACATCATCGAATGGTTCCAGGGCGGATCGAACACGAGGTCCACGTCGGCTTCGGCGACGGTGGGGATGAGCTCGAGCTTGGTGCGCACGTCGTCGACGAGGATGTCGCCCATGCCGCAGCCCGGCGCGGTCAGCGTCATCTTGACGTACACCTTGCGCACGCTGTCGTCGCTGGTTTCCAGCGACACGTCGTAGACCAGACCGAGTTCCACCACGTTGATGGGGATCTCGGGATCGAAACACGTGCGCAGTTGCGACCACACCAGCTTTTCGACGTCGTCGTCGGACGCGTCGTCCGGAAGCTCGATGGCTTTCGGCGGTTCCTTGCCGAGGGCGTCGGCATCGTTGCCCGCGATGCGGAACAGGTTGCCCTCCACGTAAACCGTGAAACTGCCGCCCAGCGCCTGGGTGATGTAACCGATCTGCCCGGCGGGAAGCGTGACCGTTTCACCCTGGGGCACCATGACCGCCTGGCAGTCGCGCTCGAGGGTGAAGGGTTCGCTGCTGAGGCTGAAACCGCTCATGCTTGTCCTGTGAAGGCCGCGCCGCGGCCGCAAAGTCGTCGATTATGCTCCCGTCCGACCGCGCGGGTAAGCATCCACGGCTCAATGTGGGGCTCGACCCCGGTCCCTCAAGAGCGCGCAAGGGGTTCGCCCGCTATGATGGCCGCTTTGCCCGGCCACCCGATCCCATGCGCGACCTGACCGATTCCCATGCCGGCTGAGCGTCCCGGCCTCCCCGCCCTCGTCTTCGGCGTCCTCTGCGCCGCGACCTTCGGCTTCGCCGTCGGCGCCGTGTGGATGGTTCCCCAGATGATGTTCGGGCGCGCGCTCCCCGCGCTGGTGCTGCCGGCCGGATGGGTGCTCGGCGTGGTGGTGCGCCGCTGGCTGAGATTCCAGGGCCTGGCTGGCGGCCTGCTCGCGGCCGGCGCGACCCTGCTGGCCGCCGCCTCCACGTCTTGTCTCTTCGCTGCCGCGACCACCGCCGGCATCTTCGCCCTTTCCCTACCCGACACCCTTGCCGATGCCGGCCCGGGGATGCTCATCGCCCTGGCGCGTCTGGCCCAGGGGCCTGGCGACTATCTTCTTGCCGGCGCCGGCGCCCTGCTGGCGGCACTATTTGCCTGGCCGCTCCGCGTGCGCCGCGGCGGGGCACTTCATAAGCCGTAAACACGCCGGCACGGAAGATGTGCCGCCGCGGGAATCCCTCCCGCGAAGTCAACCGGCGGTCGCCGACCGCGTTACCGGAGTCGAACCGAGCCGATGGAGCACGAGGATGCGGACACCGACGATGCGGAGAAAGGCGTGAACGCTTCGCTCGCGCTCGGCGACGCGTCGCTCGACGACGTTCGCGAGGTGCCGGCCAGCATGGACGCGTTTCTCGCCTCCATCGAACGGCGCGCCTGGCGCATGGCAGAAATCCATCTCGGCCATCGCGAGGACGCCCTCGACGCGGTGCAGGACGCCATGATGCGGCTGGTCCACCACTACGCGGGCAAGCCCGCCGAAGAATGGACCCCGCTGTTCTGGGGCATCCTGCGTCGGCGCATCGTCGACCTGCAGCGCCGTCGCAAGGTGCGCTCGATCGTCGTGGGCTGGCTTGGTGGCGGCAAGGACGACGATGGCGACGACCTGCCCGCGTGGGAGCCGGCGGACGACAGTCCGGACCCGTCGGCAAGGTTGCAGGACTCGCAGGCCTACGGCGACATCGTGGCGGCCCTGCGCAACCTGCCGCGTCGGCAGCGCGAGGCGTTCACGCTTCGTATCATGGAAGGACTGGACGTGGCCGAGACCGCAAAGGCCATGGGCTGCTCGGATGGCAGTGTGAAGACCCATCTTTCGCGCGCGATGCATGCGCTGCGCGAGCAACTGGAGGCATGGCGATGAGCCAGCACGATCAGGAACTCGAACGTCGCGCCAGGAAGCTCTTCCTGCGCGCCAGCCAGGACGTGGATCCGGCGATGGCGGGCCGCCTGCGCGCCGCGCGGCGCACGGCGCTGGCGCCCCGGTCGCACGCGTCGACGGCGCGGCGCCTGCTCCTTCCGGCGGGCGCCTTCGCGGTGCTGGCGCTGGCGAGCCTGATGATCTGGCAGCCGGGCGGCGCGCCGCCCTCCCCGACCGCGCTGGGCGCGTCGGTCGACAGCGATCCGAACGACCTGCCGCCGGATGCCGATAGCGCGGATCCGGCGCTCTACAAGGACCTCCAGTTCTACAGCTGGCTGGCCTACAACGACACCCCGTCCCCGTCCCGCAAGTGATGCCCATGCGCCGCGTTCCGTTCGTTCTCGCCCTGCTGCTCGCCGCCGGCGCGCCCCTCGGCGCGGTGGCGCAGGATCGGCCGCCGCCCGGCGCCGATGCCCCCATGCCCGCCCCGCGGCCGTGGAGCGCGCTCACGGCGGACGAGAAGGACATCCTCTCGCCCCTCGCGCGCGACTGGGACACGTTCCCGCCGCAGCGACAGTCGAGAATGCTGGACAAGGCTCAGCGGTGGCGTGGCCTGCCGCCCGAGCGCCGTGCCGAGATCCGCGACCGGATCGCGCGCTGGCAGCAGATGACGCCGCAGGAGCGCGACGAGGCACGCCGCAACCGGCAGAAATTCCAGGACCTCACGCCCGAGCAGCGGGCCCGCCTGCACGACGCGTTCGAGCGCTTCCGCACGCTCACGCCCCAGCAGCGCGACGCGCTGGTGGACAAGTGGCGGGACCTCACGCCGGAACAGCGCCGGGACGCGGTCGATCACCTCGGCCCCAACGACGCGCTGCCGCCCCCGCCCGGGGACCACCCTCCGAGGCCCTGAGCACGGGCGTCCGCGTCGACGCATGTCCGGCGACGCCCCCGCTCCGGTAAAATGGTCGGATGACCCTGACCGACCTGGCTTTCCTCGACGCCCGCCGCTCGGTGCCTTCGCGCCAGCTCGGCGAACCCGCCCCCGACGACGCCACGCTGCGTCGGCTGCTCGAATCCGCCCTGCGGGTACCCGACCACGGCAAGCTCACGCCATTCCGTATCCGCGTGCTCCGCGGCGAGGCCAAGCTCGCCTTCGGCCGCACCCTCGCCAGGCTCGCGGTGGAAGCGAACCCCGACATGTCCGACGCCAAGCGCGACAAGGAGCAGCGTCGCTACGAACACGCGCCGCTGGTGCTCGTCGTGTCGGCGAAACTCGACACCGACAGCAAGGTGCCCGAGCTCGAGCAGAACCTCACCGCCGGCTGCGTGGCCTACAACATCCTCCTGGGCGCGCAGGCGCTCGGCTTCGGCGCGCAGTGGCTCACCGGCTGGGCCGCCTACGATCGCGGCGTCGCGAAGCTGCTCGGGATGAAGAAGTCCGAACACATCGTCGGGTTCATCCACGTCGGCACCCCGACGATGGACGCGCCCGAACGCGAACGTCCGTCCTACGACGACATCGTGAGCACGTGGACGCCGTGAGCACGGACTCCCTCGTCCATCTCGTGGACGGCAGCCTCTACGTGTTCCGCGCCTGGCACTCGATGCCCGACGAGTTCCACGACCACGACGGCGAACCCGTCAACGCCGTGCACGGCTTCACCCGTTTCCTTTGCGAATTGCTGGAACGCAGCCGTGCCGAACACATCGCGGTGGCATTCGACGCGTCGCTCACCACGTCGTTCCGCAACGCCATCTACCCCGCCTACAAGGCGAACCGCGAGCTTCCGCCGCCGCAGCTGGTACGCCAGTTCGCGCTGTGCCGGGAGATCGCGGCGGCTCTCGGGCTCACCGTTCTGAACGACCACCAGTACGAGGCCGACGATCTCATCGGCAGCGCGTTGTGGGGCCTGCGCTCGCATGGCTTCCGTGGCGTGATCGTCTCGGCGGACAAGGACTTCGGCCAGCTGCTCGGCGAGTTCGACGAGCAGTGGGATTTCGCGAAGAACGTTCGCTGGGGCGCCTCGGGCGTGTTCGAGCGCATGGGCGTGCATCCGCATCAGGTCGCCGACTACCTCGCGCTCTGCGGTGATGCCGTGGACAACATCCCGGGCGTGCCGGGCATCGGTGCGAAGACGGCCGCCGCGCTGCTCGCGCACTTCGGCAGCCTCGACGCCCTCCTCGACCGGATCGACGAGGTGGCCTTCCTGCGCATCCGCGGGGCCGCCTCGTGCGCGGCGCGCCTGCGCGAGCATGCGGAACAGGCCCTGATGTGCCGCCGCCTCACGCGCATCGCGCTCGACATCGCCGTGGCGGAAACCGCCGACGCGCTCAGTCGCCGGTCGGGCGACGCCGCGGCCATGGACGATCTCTGCGAGCGCATCCGCTTCGGGCCGCTGACCCGCACCCGCCTGAAGGCACTGATCTGACCTGTCGGGTGGGATCCCCTCCCGCAACGTCACATCCGTGCGATACCTTCTGGCGGATACTTCGCCGTCACCCCAAGGAGCCCGCCCATGCAGAACAGCACGCTGCCCCACGCGTCCCACGTTCCCGACGACGCCAGCGCACCCGAGGAAACGCTGTTCACGGGTAAGTGGCTGACGCTGAAGAAACGCGGTCGCTGGGAGTACGCGGCGCGGAACAACCCGGGCGGCGCGGTCATCATTCTCGCCGTGACGCCGGACGACAAGGTGATCTTCGTCGAGCAATACCGGGTCTCGATCCTGCAGAACACGATCGAGATGCCCGCCGGCCTGGTGGGCGACATCGCCGGCTCCGAGGAAGAGGACGTCCTGCTTGCCGCGCGCCGCGAACTGGAAGAAGAAACCGGCTACGCGTGTGGCCGGATCGAATTCGTGCACGAGGGCCCCTCGTCGTCCGGCATGAGCACGGAAATGATCGCGTTCGCGCGGGCGTGGGACCTGGAGAAGGTTGGCGCCGGCGGCGGCGACGAGACCGAGAACATCACGGTGCATGAAGTACCGCGGTCGGAGGCCGGCCGCTGGCTGTTCCAGCGCGCTCAGGAGGGCTACTCGATCGACGCCAAGCTCTTCGCGGGACTCTGGTTCATCGAACATCCGGATGCCCACATGCGCTGACGGTTCCCGCGCATGGGGGCGCTTTTCCGGCATGTCAATTCTTGCTCCGGCACCCCCTCCCGGTTAGCCTCACCGGTGGCCTACCAGGCACCATCCATGTCCGTCCGTTTCGCCCACCTCCACCTGCACAGCGAGTATTCGCTGGTCGACTCGACCATCCGCATCAAGCAGCTGGTCGCGGCCTGCGTGCGCGAAGGCATGCCTGCCGTCGCACTGACCGACGAGAACAACCTCTTCGGTCTGGTGAAGTTCTACAAGCAGTGCGCCGCGGCCGGCATCAAGCCGATCGCGGGTTGCGACATCTGGGTCTCGCATCCGACCGACCCGCGCCCGTCGCGTCTCACGCTGCTCTGCCAGGATCGCGACGGCTACCTGAACCTGTCGCGGCTGGTCTCCCGCGCGTGGCGCGAAGGCCAGGGCACCGGCCGCGCGCTCGTCGACGCCGCATGGATGACACCGGACACCGTGCGCGGCCTGATCGCCATCGCCGGCCGCGAAAGCGACGTGGCGCGCGTCGCGCTCGGCACGGGCCTCGCGGCCGCGGGCGCGCGCCTCGACGCGCTCGTCCGCATCTTCCCCGACCGCCTGTACCTGGAACTGACCCGCACGGGCCGCGAGAACGAAGAACACTGGGTGCGAGCCGCGATGGCGCTCGCCGGCGACTATGCGCTGCCCGTCATCGCCAGCAACGACGTGCGCTTCCTGGCGCGCGACGGCTTCGAGTCGCACGAGGCGCGCACGTGCATCAACCAGGGTCGCGTGCTGGCCGATCCCAAGCGTCCGCGCGATTACAGCGAAGAGCAGTACTTCAAGTCGTCCGGCGAGATGGAGGCCTTGTTCGCCGACATTCCCGAGGCGCTCGAGAACACGGTCGAACTGGTCAAGCGCTGCAACCTCGAACTGGAGTTCGGCACGTACTACCTGCCGAACTTCCCGGTGCCCGAGGGCCACACGCTCGATACGTTCATCCGCGAACAGGCCCAGCAGGGCCTCGAGGAGCGTCTCGCGACGCATCCCATCGCGCCCGGCAAGACGCGCGAGGATTATCAGGCGCGCCTCGACCGCGAAGTCGACGTCATCATCCGGATGGGCTTTCCGGGCTACTTCCTCATCGTGGCGGACTTCATCAACTGGGGTAAGCAGAACGGCATTCCCGTCGGCCCCGGCCGCGGTTCGGGTGCGGGCTCACTCGTGGCGTGGGTGCTGAAGATCACCGATCTGGATCCCCTCCAGTTCGAGCTGCTGTTCGAGCGCTTCCTCAATCCCGAACGCGTGTCGATGCCCGACTTCGACATCGACTTCTGCATGGACCGCCGCGACGAGGTGATCGACTACGTCGCGCGCAAGTACGGGCGCGACCACGTCAGCCAGATCATCACCTACGGCTCGATGGCCGCGAAGGCCGTGCTGCGCGACTCCGGCCGCGTGCTGGGCATGGGCTATGGCCAGGTCGACAGGCTCGCGAAGCTGATTCCCAACCGGCCGCTCGACCTCACGCTCGGCGACGCGCTCGGCCGCACGGAGAAAGCGAAGAAAGAACCCGACCGCGTCGTGCGCGAGTTCTGCGACGTCTACGACACCGAAGAAGAATCGCGCACGCTAATCGACCTCGCGCTCAGCCTCGAAGGCCTGACGCGAAATGCCGGCAAGCACGCGGGCGGCGTCGTCATCGCGCCCACGCCGCTGACCGACTTCGCGCCGCTGTACTGCGAACCGAGCGGCGAAGGCGTGGTCACGCAGTACGACAAGGACGACGTCGAGGCCGTCGGCCTCGTGAAGTTCGACTTCCTCGGCCTGCGCACGCTCACGATCATCGACTGGGCGGTGAAGGCGATCAATCGCCGCCGCGCGAAGGAAGGCACCGAGCCGCTCGTCATCGAGTCGTTGCCGCTCGACGATCCCAAGGTCTACGACCTGCTCAAGAAAGCGCAGACGGTCGCGGTCTTCCAGCTCGAATCGCGCGGCATGCAGGGCATGCTCAAGGACGCGCAGGCCGACCGCTTCGAGGACATCGTGGCGCTGGTGGCGCTGTACCGCCCCGGCCCGATGGACCTGATCCCCAGCTTCTGCGCGCGCAAGCACGGCAAGGAAGCCGTGGAGTACCCCGATCCCCGCGTCGAACCGATCCTGAAAGAGACCTACGGCATCATGGTCTACCAGGAGCAGGTGATGCAGATGGCGCAGATCGTCGGCGGCTACACGCTCGGCGGCGCCGACCTGCTCCGCCGCGCGATGGGCAAGAAGAAAGCCGAGGAGATGGTCAAGCACCGCGCGACGTTCCGCGAAGGTGCGGCGAAGGACGGGATCGAGGGCGACAAGGCCGACGCGATCTTCGACCTCATGGAGAAGTTCGCCGGTTACGGCTTCAACAAGTCGCACGCGGCCGCGTACGCGCTGGTGTCGTACCAGACCGCGTGGCTGAAGGCCCACTACCCCGCCGAATTCATGGCCGCGACGATCTCGTCGGACATGGACAACACCGAGAAGGCGGTGACCTTCCTCGACGAGACGCGCGCCATCGGCATCACCGTGCTGCCGCCGGACGTCAACGCGTCGACGTACATGTTCGAAGCGGTGGAACCGAAAGTCGTCCGCTACGGCCTCGGCGCCATCAAGGGCGTCGGCCAGGGCATCTGCGAGGAGATCGTCGCCGAGCGCAACGCGCGCGGCCCGTATCGCGGCCTGGTCGATTTCTGCCAGCGTGTCGGCTCGAACAAGCTCAACAAGCGCACGATGGAAGCACTAGTGCAGTCGGGCGCGCTCGACGCCCTCGGCGAGAACCGCGCCACGCTGATCATGCACATCCCGGAAGCGATGCGCGCCGCCGATCAGGAGGCGAAGAATCGCGCGTCGGGCCAGGTCGACATCTTCGGCAACGCCTTCGGCCAAGCCGAGGCACCCAGCATCATCGAGCTGACCGGCTCCGTACCCGAGTGGCCGCTCGAGCAGCTGCTGCAGGGCGAACTCGATACGCTCGGTCACTACCTTTCCGGGCATCCGACGGATCCGTGGAAGGCCGAGCTCGGCCAGCTCTCGAGCTGCCCCATCGGCGAGATCCCGCAGCGTTACCAGCCGCCGAAGCCGCGCCGGAACGACGACGACGAAAACGCCAGCCGTTTCCGGCGCGGGCCGGAAACGCCGTGGACCGTGGCCGGCATGGTGGTCGGCGTGCGCAAACGCGGCGAGAGCGACGCGTTCGTGCAGGTCGAAGACGCGACCGGGCTGCTGGAAACCAGTTTCTTCCGCGAGGTGTTGAGCGAGTCGGCGCATCTGCTCACCCGCGGCACGATGATCGTCGTCGAGGGCGGCCTGCGTATCGACGATTTCGCGGGTGGCTACCAGTTGCGCGCGCGCAAGGCATACGCGCTGTCCGATGCGATGGAGCACTTCGGCCGGCTGCTCACGCTGAAACTCAACGGCGTCGGTCCGGACTTCCCGCTGCACCTGCGCCAGGCGCTGATGGCGTATCGCGGCGGCCGTACGCCGCTGCTGCTCGCCGGCTACCGCAACGCGGTCGGACAGGCCAGCCTCGAACTCGGCGACGCATGGCGCGTACGCGCCGTGCCCGATCTCGTGCGCACGTTGCGCACGCTGCCCGGCGTGCTCGGTGCGGAGCTGCGCATGGTGCGCCCGGCCGATTGATGCCGGGCGGGGCGAGCAGTTTCGCGTGAGCCGATCCGCAGCGTAGGCGTGCCGCTCGTGTCACGTAAGCGGCGCCCATGGCAGATGACAACTAAGCTTTAATCCGGGGGCGGAATCGGATTCCGCAAGCGCTCAGGCGCTCCCTTCCCCAAGACACGGACAACACCATGACCCGTCATACCTCCCTGGCCTTCATCGCCGCTGGCCTCTGCGCCGCCACCCTCGCCGGTACCGCGTTCGCGGGCAGCCTTTCGTCGACCGGCTTCACGCACATCGGCCCCTCGCCGGCCGGGCTCCCTTCGTGCAACTCGTCCGAAGTCTTCGACGCGTGCCGCCTCCCGGTAAAGCAGCCGACCTTCGACACCCTCGACGGCTGGGCCGCCGAGGGCGACGTCTCGCGCGGCGGCGACGCGACCGGCAACCAGTACGCCGCCATTCGCGGCGGCTCTCGCCTGAAGCAGGCGGTGTACGCCGACTTCGGCACGCTCAGCAAGGATGCCAGCTACGTGCTGCGCTTCCGGCTGCTGTCGGAAAGCCACGACGCGCCGGTGCGCGCGACGCTGTCCATGAGCAACGCCGCGGGCGTGCGGGGCGCGAAGCTCGGTGCGATCACCACCACTGCGCGACACCACGAGTGGACCGAGGTCGAACTGCTGGTCGACGGCAAGGCCCATCCCGCCCCCGCCCACGTCATGATCGAGATCGATAACGAAGGTGCGAGTTCGGTCGTGCAGGTGGACGACGTCTTCCTCGTCCAGTCCGCCGATACGGACATCGAAGGCTGATGTCCCGGGCGGGCCAACACGGCCCGCCTCCGACGGAAGGCTTTCTCAGTCAGCGACTTAGCCGCTGCGCCAGGTTCCGTACCCTGGCGCACACGGCGATGTTTCGCAGATGGGTATAATCAGCGGTCTTGTCCGAAGCGCCGACTCCATGAATCCCAACTTCCTCGATTTCGAACAACCCATCGCCGAACTGGAGGCGAAGATCGAAGAGCTCCGCCATGCCAGCAGCGGGCAGGCGTTCAACATCGACGAAGAAGTCGGCCGGCTCCGCGAGAAGCTCAAGGTGAAGACCGCCGAGATCTTCCGCAACCTCACGCCGTGGCAGGTCAGCCAGGTATCGCGCCATCCCGCGCGGCCGTACACGCTCGACTACATCCAGGGCATGTGCGAGGAATTCCACGAGCTGAAGGGCGACCGCATGTTCGCGGACGACCAGGCCATCGTGGGCGGCCTTGCCCGCATCAACGGCCGCTCGATCATGATCGTCGGCCACCAGAAGGGTCGCGACACCAAGACCAAGGTGAAGCGTAACTTCGGCATGCCGCGCCCCGAGGGCTACCGCAAGGCACTGCGCCTGTTCAAGATGGCCGAGCAGTTCCACATCCCGGTCTTCACGTTCATCGACACCGCCGGCGCGTGGCCGGGCATCAACGCGGAAGAACGCGGCCAGTCCGAAGCCATCGCCCGCAACCTGCTGGAAATGGCGGAACTGCGCGTCCCGGTCATCTGCACCGTCACGGGCGAAGGCGGCTCGGGCGGCGCGCTGGCTATCGGCGTCGGCGATCGCACGCTGATGCTCCAGTACTCCACCTATTCGGTCATCACGCCGGAAGGCTGCGCCTCCATCCTCTGGAAGAGCGCGGACAAGGCGAAGGACGCCGCCGAGGTCATGGGCCTCACGGCGCCGCGTCTTCTCGAGAACGGCCTGATCGACAAGATCGTCCGCGAGCCGCTCGGCGGCGCCCATCGCAATCCGCAGTCAATGGCCGTGCGCCTGAAGGCCGTGCTCCTCAACGAGCTCGACGCCCTGGAAGCGCTGCCGCTCGAAACGCTGCTCGAGAAGCGCTACCAGCGCCTGCGCGGGTACGGCGCGTTCAGCGAAGGCTGATCGCTCGGCTTTTGGTGGGAGCCAGCCTGCTGGCGATGGGAGCTTGCCGCGAGCTCACATCGCCAGCTAGCTGGCTCCCACTCTGCGATCCGGTCCGGGCGAAGGTTGTACGATCAGGCCACTCTCCACACCGGTCCCGACCATGGCCAACGACGTCACCGACAAGCTTGCGGTCCTGATCGACGCGGACAACGCGCGACCGGCCATCGTGGACGGACTGCTCGCGGAGGTCGCGAAATTCGGCACCGCGCACGTCAAGCGCATCTACGGCGACTGGACGGCCCCGAACCTCGGTGGCTGGAAGTCGGTGCTGCTCGACCATTCCATCCAGCCGATCCAGCAGTTCGCCTACACGTCGGGCAAGAACGCGACGGACTCGGCGATGATCATCGACGCCATGGACCTGCTCTATTCGTCGCGCTTCGACGGCTTCTGCATCGTGTCCAGCGACAGCGACTTCACGCGTCTCGCCTCGCGCATCCGCGAAGCGGGCCTTACCGTGTACGGGTTCGGTGAACGCAAGACGCCGCAGCCGTTCGTCTCGGCCTGCGACAAGTTCATTTACACCGATCGCCTCGTGGGTACGGTAGAGAGCGCACCCGAAGTACCGAAGGTAAAGAGGTCATCGAGTGAGCTGCGCAGCGACACGAAGCTGCTGAACCTGCTTCGTAACGCCATAGACGCTGCCTCTGATGAAAATGGCTGGGCCGCGCTTAGCACCGTGGGAGGCATCTTGAATAAACGGTCCCCCGATTTCGATGCACGCGATTACGGCTACTCGAAGTTCAGCGGATTGATAAACGCGATCGGGTTGTACGACATGGAAGATCGGCAGATCGGAAATGGCAAACATCCGTTCGTACGCGTCAAAGCCAAGGGCAAATGACTTCCACGCTCGGCGAACACCTCGACGCGGCCCTCGACGATCAGGGCCCGCTCGCGCTCGTCGTGGCGTACAGCGGCGGCCCCGATTCGACCGCGTTGCTGCACGCCCTCGCCACGCGCTCGCCGCGACCGGCCATGCGCGCGCTGCACGTGGACCACGGCCTGCACGCGGAAAGCGGTATCTGGGCGATGCATTGCCGGCGGTTCTGCGAATCGCTCGACGTGCCGTTCGAATCCCTCCGCGTCACGGTGGACCTGAGCCGGGGCGAAGGCGTCGAAGCCGCGGCACGGCGCGCGCGGCGCGGAGCCTTCATGGCCCGGCTCCGG
>Ga0102591_1001723_pt1 | contig 27952 bp, 28 predicted proteins | sample AraplaCol_mCL_r2_2_FD_76860 | JGI IMG/M metagenome (GOLD analysis project Ga0102591, IMG submission 76860) | Arabidopsis root microbial communities from North Carolina, USA - plate scrape MF_Col_mCL_r2 (SPADES assembly) (version 2) | ecosystem: Host-associated > Plants > Roots > Endosphere...
CTGCCGCGTCGCTTTCGCTGCAGCAGAGAAACGAGATTATGCAGAACATTCATCGTTTCGTCAACAGTTTGCAGAAGATTTTTTTCTCTGCCGGCCAGCGCTGCAAAACCCGCAACCCCCGCCACTGCTGCCCCGCAACCCTTGTCGCCGCTGCGTTTGCAGCGCGGTTTGTGTTGCGAGGGGGCGAATCTTAAGACCGATTCGGAAGCTTTGCAACACGTATGTCACGGAGCCGTGGGGCGAAATTCGGATTATGCAGTTCAAGCCATTGATTTAAAAGGAAAGTAGGGCTGGAAATTAATTCTCCAGCCCTACAAATACCCTACTTATCACCTCGGGTATTCCCTATTTTGGCACCCCAACATCATTGATGGCGGAAATTTGGTGCTCTTTTCTCCACAAAGGCGGCCATGCCTTCCTTCTGGTCCTCCGTAGCGAAGGTGGAGTGGAAAAGTCGGCGCTCGAAGTGGACGCCTTCGTTGAGCGTTGTCTCATAGGCGGCGTTGACCGACTCCTTGATCATCATGACCACGGGGAGCGAGAAACCCGCGATGGTGTCGGCCGCAGCGAGCGTGTCTTCGAGCAGCTTGTCTGCTGGCACCACGCGCGAAACCAGTCCGGCCCGTTCCGCTTCGGCGGCATCCATCATGCGGGCGGTCAGGCACAGGTCCATTGCCTTGGCCTTGGATACCGCGCGGGGCAGTCGCTGCGTGCCGCCGGCGCCGGGCATCGTGCCGAGCTTGACCTCGGGCTGGCCGAACTTGGCGGTATCGGCGGCGATGACGATATCGCACATCATCGCCAGCTCGCACCCGCCGCCCAGCGCATAGCCGGCCACGGCGGCAATCACGGGCTTGCGTATGCGACGGATCGTTTCCCAGTTGCGGGTGATGTAGTCGCCCTTGTAGACATCCATATAGGAATACTTCGCCATCATGCCGATATCGGCACCGGCCGCAAACGCACGCTCGCTGCCGGTGATGACGATGCAGCCGATCGCCTCGTCGGCGTCGAATGCGACCAGGGCCGCGCCCAGTTCGTCCATCAGGGCGTCGTTGAGGGCGTTCAACGCTTTCGGGCGGTTCAGCGTCACCAGCCCGACGCGGCCGCGGGTCTCCACCAGGATGTTCTCGTACGACATGTCTTCTCCTATCGTTGGGGGCGTCTTTGATTGCGGATCGATACTCCACTGCTGCCGTGGCAGCGGTCAAGGCGGCGTGTGCCGCCAGGCGGATCGACTTGGCAATATCGCGACGGATGATCCGGCACAGTTGCCAGACATATTGCGCCCCGCGCCCATCCCCTCTATTATTTGCCGACCGTCCGGTCGGTTTATTTAACAGGCGCGCATGCTATCTACAATGGCTCATGCGACGCTTCGTGGACAAAGACCCACACCATCGACGTGGAGAACAACATGGCGCAGGAGACAACCATGCCCCCCACCCCGGCGCAATGCGCGCGCGGCACCATTGAATCCGGACCGATCCTGCTGCGCTGGCAGGCTGACGTGGCCGTGGTCACGCTGAATCGCCCCGACAAGCTCAACAGCTTTACGCGCGAGATGCATCGTGTGCTGGTGCAGGCGATTGATCAGGTCGAAGCCGGTGGCGCCCGGGCGCTGCTGCTGACTGGCGCCGGCCGTGGTTTCTGCGCGGGGCAGGATCTTGCCGATCTGGACTTCACGCCCGAGAACGCCACCGACCTCGGCGAACTGATCGATACCTGGTTCAATCCGCTGATCCGCCGGCTGCAGGCACTGCCGTTGCCGGTGCTGGCCGCCGTGAACGGAACGGCCGCCGGGGCCGGGGCGAACCTGGCGCTGGCATGCGACATCGTGCTGGCCGCGCGGTCCGCCAGCTTTATCCAGGCATTCGTCAAGATTGGCCTCGTGCCGGATTCGGGCGGCACCTGGCTGCTGCCGAAGCGGCTGGGCATGGCGCGCGCGATGGGACTGGCCATGACTGGCGATCGGCTAACTGCCGACGACGCCGAGAAATGGGGCCTGATCTGGGAAGTCATGGACGATCCGCTGTTGCCTGAACAGGCCATGGCACTCGCCACGCACCTCGCCTCGCAGCCCACGCGCGCGCTGGCCGCCATCAAGCAGAGTTTCCGGGCCAGCGCCACGAACACGCTCGATGCGCAGCTCGATCTCGAACGTGACCTTCAGCGCGAGCTTGGCCGGTCGCACGACTACACGGAAGGCGTAAATGCCTTTCTCGAAAAGCGCGCGCCGCATTTCACTGGCGCCTGAACAGCAAACGGTTCAACTGATTCCTTCGGGAAGGAGTGTCGCTTGACTCAAGATCCCCAGGCTTTGGCCGAGGCCGCCGCCCGCGCCATGTACGAATCCGACGCATGCAGCCGCTGGCTTGGCATTTCCGTCGATGCAGTGCGGCCCGGCTATGCCCGGCTGTCGATGACTGTGCGGCCGGAATTCCTGAACGGCCATGCGATCTGCCACGGCGGGTTGATGTTCACGCTGGCCGATTCTGCCTTCGCCTTTGCCTGCAACAGCCACAACATCAACACCGTGGCGTCGGGCTGCTCGATCGAGTTCCTGCGGCCCGTGCAGGGCGGCGACGTGCTGACCGCCGAGGCCAAGGAGCAGATCCTGTCCGGTCGGCACGGCATCTACGATATCAAAGTGACCAATCGAGCCGGAGAGCCGGTGGCGATGTTCCGCGGCAAGTCGGCCCAGATCAAGGGCCATGTGGTCCCGCCGCCCGACGCATAAATCTCTCGCACTGGCACAGCTTTCCCCCGCGCCAACGTAGCGCACCGATCCCGGAATGTGGAGACATCGATGAGTACCCGCCCCACCGATCTGCCGCTCGAGCCGATCGAGCACGCCAGCCGAGCCGAACTGCAGGCGCTGCAGCTTGATCGCCTGAAATGGTCGCTGCGCCATGCCTATGACAACTCGCCCGTCTATCGGCGCAAGTTCGATGAGGCCGGCGTCCATCCGGATCAGGTGCAGTCGCTGGCCGATCTCGCGCGATTCCCGCTCACCACGAAGAAGGATCTGCGCGACCACTACCCGTTCGGCATGTTCGCCGTGCCACAGGACCGTATCGCGCGCATCCACGCATCGTCGGGCACCACGGGCAAGCCCACGGTGGTGGGTTATACGCTGAAGGACATCGATACCTGGGCTACGGTGATGGCGCGGTCGATCCGGGCGTCAGGTGCGCGGCGTGGCGACAAGGTGCATATCAGCTACGGCTACGGGCTGTTCACGGGCGGCCTCGGCGCGCACTACGGTGTGGAAAAGGCCGGGCTCACCGCGATTCCATTTGGCGGCGGCCAGACCGAGCGGCAGGTGCAGTTGATCCAGGACTTCAAGCCCGAGATCATCATGGTGACGCCAAGCTACATGCTGGCGATTGCCGACGAGCTGGAGCGCCAGGGCATCGACCCGGCCTCCACGTCGCTGCGCATCGGCATCTTCGGCGCCGAGCCGTGGACGCCTGAGATGCGCACGGCCATCGAGAAGCGCATGAATATCTCCGCCGTCGATATCTATGGGCTGTCGGAAGTCATGGGACCTGGCGTGGCCAACGAATGTGCCGAGACCAAGGACGGCCCTACTATCTGGGAAGACCACTTCTATCCCGAGATCATCGATCCCGACACCGGCGAGGTGCTGCCCGATGGCGAGTTCGGCGAACTGGTTTTCACATCGCTGACCAAAGAAGCAATGCCCATGGTGCGCTATCGCACGCGCGACCTGACGCGGCTGCTACCCGGCACCGCGCGCGCCGCGTTCCGGCGCATGGAGAAGATCACGGGCCGCACGGACGACATGATGATTGTGCGTGGCGTGAATGTCTTTCCGTCGCAGATCGAGGAACTGATCCTCAAGCACGGCGAACTGGCGCCGCATTACCAGTGCGTGCTGAACAAGGACGGCCCGCTCGATACGCTCACTGTCCGCGTGGAATGCGCCCATGGCGCCGATCCGTCGGTGGCCGGCCAGGCGCAGGCGATGCTGGCGCACGATATCAAGTCCTATATCGGCGTGTCGGCGGGTATCGAGATCCTGCCCGAAGGCGGTGTGGAGCGATCCGTGGGCAAGGCGCGACGGATCGTGGACAACCGGCCGCGCTGAAGGGCATCGCGCTTGTAGCCCAGTCGGCCGGCCAGTTTGTGCAAATTGCTGGCGTCCACACCCAGCAACCGCGCGGCCTGCGCCCAGTTGCCGTCCTGCGCAGCGAGTGCCTGTTCGATACAGGCACGCTGGCAGGCATCCACGGCTTCGCGCAGCGTCATGCCTGCGTCCGCGATCTGAACGGGAGGCGCGGGGGGCGCGGCGGACGGATCCGAAATCGAATCCGCGAACAGGTCGGCAAATAGGTCCGCATCCAGCGTCACGATGTCGGTGCGGCTCGCGCCCCGGCTGACGCACTTCAGCGCGGCGCGGCTGATCACGTGCTCCAGTTCTCGCACATTGCCCGGCCAGGGATAGCGCCGCAGCGCCACCTGCGCCGTGGCGGACAACCGCAGGCTGCGCAGCCCCAGCCGCGCCCGATTCAGTTCGAGGAAGTGTCCGGCCAGCAGGAGCACGTCGTTGCCGCGCTCGCGCAGCGTCGGAATCGGGATTGGATAGACGGACAGCCGGTGATAGAGATCGGCGCGGAACGACCCGGCCCGCACCAACTCGCGCAGGTGCCGGTTCGTGGCCGCGATCACCCGCACATCCACGCGGCGCGGCCGGTCAGACCCCAGCCGCTGGATCTCGCCGTTCTGCAGCGTCCGCAACAGCTTGGCCTGGATCGATAGCGGTAACTCCCCCACCTCGTCGAGGAACAGCGTGCCACCGTCAGCGGCTTCGAAGCGGCCCGGCCGGTCGCCCGTTGCGCCGGAGAACGCGCCGCGCGCATGGCCGAACAGTTCGCTCTCGGCCAAGGATTCCGGCAACGCCGCGCAGTTCACGTGGATCAACGCACGATTGCGGCGCCGCGACAGCCGATGCAGCCGGTGCGCGAACAATTCCTTGCCCACGCCCGTTTCGCCGAGCAGCAGCACCGGCAGCTCCGAGTCGGCCACCACCCGCAGTTCGTGCAGCAGATGGCTCACGGCTTCGCTCTGGCCGATGATCTCGCCGTCGTCGCGTATTGCCTCGCCTGCAGGCGCCTCCGTACGTCCTAGCCGCAGTGCGCGATTCTCGGCTTCGAGCCGCGACATACGGATGGCTGCCTCGATTGTCGGGATCAGCCGGCGCAGTGCCGCCTGCGCAGCCGCAGTGAACGTGCCCACCTGCAACGCATCGAGCGTCAGCACGCCCCAAGGCTTGCCCTCGACGTAGAGACTGACGCCCATGCAGTCGTGCACGGGCAGCGGCTCTCCCACGTGTTCGTCGATCAGGCCGTCGTAAGGATCGGGCAGCACGCTGTCGTGATCGAAACAGGTCACATCGCGCCGCGCCAGGATGGCAGCCAGCCGTGGGTGCAGCCCGGTGGCGAAGCGGCGACCCAGCGCGTCGCGTGCCAGGCCGTCCACCGCCACAGGCCGCAGATGGTCTTCCTCCCGCTGGAGCAGTGCCACGGCGCCGCAACGGAATTGCGCGCGCAGGCCCACCACCAGCCGCTGCATGCGCTCGGCCTGCGACAGATCCGCCGAGAGATCCTCCATAAGACGTTCGCCAATCATGGTTAAAAACACCCTTCCATGGTTCGTTTCACCGCGTCCCGGTATGGTTCGAATCACCATGGGGCGCGGCAAATCATTGAATTTCCGATGCATTTGCTCCGGCACGAGATTCGCACAGGATGCGCCGACATCTGTTGCGAAGGAACAAATCCATCATGGGTCCCTACAAGAAACTATGGTTCACGCTGATCGCCGTGCTGGCGATCACCTTTTCGCTACTCGGCTACTACGGCGTGGAGGTCTACCGCCAGCAGCCGCCGATCCCCGCCAAGGTCGTCACGGTCGATGGCGTCACGCTGTTCACATCCGAGGACATCCTCGACGGACAGACCGCGTGGCAATCGGTCGGCGGCATGCAGCTCGGTTCGGTCTGGGGCCACGGTGCCTACCAGGCGCCGGACTGGACCGCCGACTGGCTGCATCGCGAACTCACCGCCTGGCTGGACCTGGCCGCACGCGAGCGCCACGCAAAGGACTACGCCTCGCTCGACGTGGGTGAACGCGCCGCCTTGCGGGCAGAACTCAAGGCCGAGTACCGTGGCAATCAGGCTGACGTCGCAACGAACGTGCTGACCGTATCGGAGCGTCGGGCCAAGGCCATCGCGCTCACTGCCAACTACTACTCGCGCTTGTTCTCCGATGCGCCAGAACTGCGCACCAGCCGCGAGAGCTTTGCGATGAAGGAGAACACGCTGCCGTCAGCAGAGCGTCGGACCAGCCTGACGCAGTTCTTCTTCTGGACGGCCTGGGTGGCAGCTACCGAACGACCTGGGCACACCGCCACCTACACCAACAACTGGCCGCACGAGCCGCTGATCGACAACCGGCCTACCGCCGAGAACGTGGTCTGGTCGATCACCAGCGTGGTGGTGCTGCTGGCCGGCGTGGGGCTGCTGATCTGGGCGTGGGCGTTCCTGCGCGGAAAAGAGGCCCCACTGCCTGCGCCTCCGGCACGCGATCCGCTGACGACCTATGCCCTGACACCCTCGCAACGGGCGCTTGGCAAGTACCTGTTCCTGGTGGTGGCGCTGTTCGCCTTCCAGGTGCTGATCGGCGGCTTCACCGCGCACTACACGGTCGAAGGACAGAAGTTCTACGGCGTGGATGTCTCGCAGTGGTTCCCATACGCACTGACGCGCACCTGGCATATCCAGAGTGCGCTGTTCTGGATCGCCACCGGGTTCCTGGCCGCCGGCTTGTTCCTGGCGCCGCTGATCAACGGCGGCAAGGACCCGAAGTTCCAGCGGCTGGGCGTCGATGTCCTGTTCTGGGCACTGGTCATCGTGGTGGTGGGCTCGTTTGTGGGCAACTACCTGGCCATCGCGCAGAAGATGCCGGCGAACCTGAACTTCTGGCTCGGCCATCAGGGGTACGAGTACGTGGACCTGGGACGCCTGTGGCAAATCGGCAAGCTGGCCGGTATCGTCATCTGGCTGGTGCTGATGATGCGCTGCATCGCGCCTGCCCTGCGCGCGCGCGGCACGGGCGACAAGAACCTGCTGGCGCTGCTCACCTCTTCGGTGATCGCCATCGGTCTGTTCTACGGCGCGGGATTGTTCTACGGCGAGCGCACCAGCCTGACCGTGATGGAGTACTGGCGCTGGTGGGTGGTCCACCTGTGGGTGGAAGGCTTCTTCGAAGTATTCGCCACCACGGCGCTGGCCTTCATCTTCTCGACTCTTGGGCTGGTCTCGCGTCCGATGGCCACTGCCGCGAGCCTGGCGTCGGCATCGCTGTTCATGCTCGGCGGCATTCCCGGCACGTTCCACCATCTCTACTTCGCTGGCACCACCACACCCGTGATGGCCATTGGCGCCACGTTCTCCGCGCTGGAAGTCATGCCGCTGATCGTGCTCGGCCATGAAGCATGGGAAAACTGGCGCCTGAAAGCCCGCGCGCCGTGGATGGACAACCTGCGCTGGCCGGTGATGTGCTTCACCGCCGTGGCGTTCTGGAACATGCTCGGCGCCGGCGTGTTCGGCTTCATGATCAACCCGCCGATCTCGCTGTACTACGTGCAGGGCCTGAACACCACCCCCGTCCACGCCCATGCGGCACTGTTCGGCGTCTACGGCTTCCTGGCGCTCGGCTTCACGCTGCTGGTGCTACGCTATGTGCGGCCTTCCTACGTGTTGAACTCGCGCTTGATGTCGATGGCCTTCTGGAGCCTCAACGGCGGACTGGTGCTGATGATCGCCACCAGCCTGTTGCCGATCGGAATCATCCAGGCGCTGGCGAGCATCAACGAAGGGCTCTGGTATGCGAGGAGCGAAGCGTTCTTGCAGCAGCCACCGCTACAGACCTTGCGATGGGTGCGAACGTTTGGAGATGTGGTGTTTCTGGTGGGGGCGTTGATGTTTGTCTGGGTGGTGGTGAAGGGTGTGGTGGGGCGCAGCCCGACGGTTGTCTCCCCTCTCCCGCTCGCGGGAGAGGGGAGCAAAACAAGAGGCGTGAATACGCGTCAGCTATGTAGCGGCGGGGAGCAAGACATGCGGGAACGGTGAGAACACCGGCGGCAAATCAGCCAGTGTCAGCACCTCCGGCGCGGACGCTTTCGTTACGGGCACCGTTCCCACGACGTCGCCGATCAGGATGATGGCCGGGCTTTCGAGTCCGGCTGCGATCGCGTCCGCCAGCGTGAGCAGCGTGCCCGTCCACTGCCGTTCATCGCTGCAACTCGCCTGCATGACCACCGCTGCGGGCGTGTCAGGACGCATGCCTGCCCGTAGCAGCGCATCGCGAATCGAGGCGATCCTGAGCATCCCCATGTAGATCACGAGCGTGGTGCCGCTGGCGGTCAGCGCGCGCCAGTCCGGATCGCCATCGCCGCGCGTGTGGGCGGTCACAAATGTCACGCCGTGGCAATGTGCGCGATGGGTCAGTGCGATGCCGAGCGCCTCGGCTGCCGCCACGCCACTGCTAATGCCGTTGACCACCTCCACCTCGATACCATGCCCACGCAGGAACGCGGCTTCCTCGCCACCGCGGCCGAATGTCAGCGGATCGCCACCTTTCACGCGCGCCACGCAGCGTCCTGCCCGTGCGTGCTCCAGTGTCAGCGCCTGGATACTTGTCTGGCTGACCGAGCACCGCCCCCCGCGCTTGCCCACGGGCACCATCTGCGTGCCGGGGCTCGCGTAGTTCTGGATCGAGGCCGGCACGAGATCATCCACCAGCCACACCTGTGCCTCGGCCAGCGCACGAACGGCCTTCACCGTCACCAGTTCCGGGTCACCCGGTCCCACGCCGACGAGCCAAACCTTTCCGGGCTGCTGTGTGCCGCTGTCATTCCGCTCCTTGATATCGCTCGCATTCATCATCGTTCATCCATGTCAGTGACTCGTCCCCGAAGAGCGCGTGGTCTTGTTGAAGACGTTGTACTTGCCGACCGGCCGGTCCATCGGCAGCCGCTTGACTTCGCGCAGCGTGGCCGCGTCGTAGACAACGATGGCGCCATCGGGCTCCATCAGGCTGACTAGCGCGTAGCGGCCATCGCGCGTGAATTCGACATGCGCGGCGGTACGACCCGGCGACGGTGTCACGGTGCCCACCACTTTCAGCATCTGCTTGTCGATGATCTGCAGGGTGTCGCGGCGCGGACTCATCATCGCGTCGGTCCACGCGTAGGGTGTGGCCTCGTGGCTGCGAATGAAGAAGCCCGGGCCGTTAGTGGGAATCGTCGCCACGGTCTGCCAGCTCTCCATGTCGATCACACTGAGCTGGCCCATTTTCAGGTTGGGCGAGGCCATCACCTCCCGGCCGCCGCGATACCAGGTGATGCCGCTGCCAAGGTGCGGCATACCGCTCAATGCGAGGTCCGCGACCTTGCGGCCTGCGTCGAGGTCGATCACCTGTCCGCTACCCGCCCGTGATGCGCCCAAGATGTGCCGGTAAGGCTGATCGAAAAAGAAATCGTCGAGCACGGTATCCAGGGCGATGACGCGCGGCTCCAGCGTGGCATAGGGGATCTCCCAGACCTCGGGGATATCGCGCAGCGCAGCGATGAATGACCCGCGCGGCGCGGCGTCGTACACGGCCGACACCCGCGACGATCTCCCGCCCTTCCCTACAACTGGATAGATCCGTGCGAGCGAAAGATCGTCGGCACGCAACAGCACCATCGTCTGCGGCAGCGTATTGCCGGCCATGACCCACTGGCCGTCGTCGCTGACGGCGACATTGCGCGTATTCAGCCCGACGCGGATTTCCGCCACGAGTGTCAGGTTCCACAGGTCGTACTTGCTGATCCATCCATCGCGGCTGGCTACGAAGACGAAGCGACCGTCGCGGCTGAACTTCGGACCGCCGTGCAAGGCAAAGCGCGTGGCGAATCGATGGATGGGTTCCAGCTTGTCGCCATCAAGCACATTCAGGTGATGACTACCGGACTCCACCACGAGAAACAGGTTGAGCGGATCGGTGTCGAAGGCAGGCCGGCCCGGCAGGCTGCCTGACGCGTGGATCACCGTGCGCGACGCGCGGATATCGTCGGCTTCCCAGTGCGGCGTGGCTGCCGGCGCCGTGCGCAGCCAGGACACCAGTTGATCGAGCACTGGTTCGGACAACACACCGGCGAACCCCTGCATCTGCGTGGCGGGCCGGCCATGGCGCAGTACATCGCGCAAGGCATCGGGCTTCAGCCGCTCCAGGCTCTCGGGCAGCAGCGCCGGTCCCATCGCACCCAACCGGTCGACACCGTGACAAGCGGCGCAGTTGGCGCGATACACGACGGCGAGGTCGGTGGTCTCCGCCGCGTGTGCCCCGCCGAGCGCCATGGCCACCCAGGCAAGACCGACGAGAAGCGCTTTCATCCTGCCACCTCCGCGCCGGGGGCCTCGGCGGTCTCGGCATCCAGCAGGTAGCAGCCCGGGTCCTCCGCCCAAGGATTACCACTGACCGCGTAGGCACGCACCCGCGTATTGCCATTGCAGATGTCGCGATGCAGGCACACGGCGCAGCGTCCTTCCAATGGACGGGGTGTGGCATTCAGTCCATGCATCAACGGATGATCCCGATCGCTCCAGATGTCGGCAAACGCGCGCTCGCGCACATCGCCAATCGTCACATGCCACCACATCGTGTCCGGATGCACGCGGCCGAGATTGTCGATATTCGCCACGCCCACGCCGGTGGCGTTGCCGCCCCAGTTCACCAGCCGCTGCCGCATGTCGGCAAGCCGACCTGGCTGGCGCCGCGCGATCCAGTACAGCAGCGCCACACCGTCGGCATCGTTGTTACCGGTCACGAAATCGCCAGCGTCGCCGCGCAGCGTTCGCTCCCACACATGGTCGAACAGCCAGTCCACCGCCACTCGTGTGTGGGCGTGATGCGCATCGTCGGCGCGATGGCTGCTGCCCCGCCCCGCATAGTTGAAATGCGAGAGATAGAACTTGTCGATGCCCTCGCCTTCCGTCAGCGCCACCACGTCGGGTAGCTCATCGGCGTTGGCTTCGGTCAATGTCATCCGTACGCCAACGCGCAGGCCGGCTGCCCTGGCCGCGCGCAGTCCGTCCAATGCCTGATCGAACGCGCCCACGCTGCGCCGGAAGCGATCATGCGTATCGCGCAGCCCATCGAAGCTGATGCCCACATAGTCGAATCCGGAGGCCATCAGGCGTGTGGCGTGATGATCATCGAGCAGCGTCCCGTTCGTCGACAGCGACAGATGAAAGCCCAGCAGCTTGGCTTGTGCGGCGATGTCGTAGAGGTCAGGGCGCAGCAGCGGCTCGCCGCCGGACAGGATCAGTGCCGGCACCCCCGCCGCCTTGAGTTGGTGCAGCACGGCGCGCGCTTCCTCGGTCGACAGTTCGCCCTTGAAATCCGTATCCGCAGAGGTCGAGTAGCAGTGCTTGCAGTTGAGATTGCAGCGCCGCACCAGATTCCAGATCACCACCGGACCCGCCGCCCTGCGCCTCGGTGCCACAGGCCCGCCGTCGCGCAGTGCCTCCATGAAACGGGACAGCCTAAACATGGTTGCCCCTCCGGGAAGCCGGCAGTCGCAAGCCTGTCTTCTTGAGGATGCGGGTGGACCACAGCACGTCGTGCGCGCGGCAGGCATCGCCCAGCAACACGCGGATTTCCTCCACCTGCGGCATGGCCTGCTCGCGCGACCGCGCATGTACCATCGCGAACAGGTTGTAGGGCCAGCCGGGCTGACGCCTGGGCCGCAGATAGCAGTGGCTCACAAACGGCAGCGCGCCCACCTGCTCGCCTAGTTCCCCGGCCCGGGCGTCATCCACATTCCACACCGTCATCCCGTTGGCCCGCCATCCCAGCGCATAGTGGTTCGGTACGGCGGCAATCCGGCGCAGCACACCCGCATCGCGCAGCGCGACAAAGCGCGCGAGCACCTCCTCTCCCTGCAGGCCAAGCGGTTCGCCCAGCACGCGCCAGGGCTCCGCGACGAGGGGCAGGCCACCCTGCGTGGCCGCGATCAGGGCCCGGTCGATGGCGTCGAAGGTATGGGCGGCTGCGAGGCCGGATGAGTCGGTATGTTTCGGAACGTGGACGATGCGGGACGCTTGCGGCATTGCTGGATGGCTAAACGGGTAGATACAGGTTGACGAAGAACTCGCGCTTCTTGGGGAATGGCAGGATGTCGATGTCCGCGCGAGCGGCAATGCGCACGAGCGTGTCCGGAACATCGGACTTGTTTGCCACCGCGACCACGAACCAGAGATTCAGGTGATGGGTACGCTCGTAGTGGTGGGCAACTTCCGGAAAGGCATTGATTGCGGCGATAACTGCTTCGAGCCGATGTGCGGGCGCGTGGCACGCGCACAGCACGAACTGGCCGCCGGCCTGTTCGATCTGGAACAGCGGTCCGAAGCGCGTCAGCACGCCGCGCGCCAGCAGCGCGTGCAACCGCTTGAGCAATTCCGCCTCGACGATGCCCAGCGATCTGGCCGCATCGGCATACGGGTGCGGCGTCAGCGGCAGACCTTTTTGCAGCGCGTTGACGATCCGGCGATCAATGGGATCGAGCCAGGCAGGCGGCCGGCCCGGCGTGTGGACAGGATTCATCCCGGCGTCGCCTCCCAGCTATAACGGGTGCCGCGCTGCCGGTAGCAGGTGCCGCTGCGCAGCACCACGCCGGGCATCGGCGCCATGCCTGCCTCGCGATCAAACAGGTCCAGCGCTGCCTGCAACTCAGGCTCGCTCCGCGCGTGGACCATCGCAAACAGGTTGTAGCGCCAGACCGGCTCCCGTCGTGTCCGGCAGTAGCAGAGGCTGACCGGCGCCACACCGGCAAGGCGGATGCCAACCTTGTCCACGCAATCGTCGGGCACATCCCACGCGCACATTGCGTTGTGACGGAAGCCGAACGGCCGGTGATGGAGGATGGCGCCAAAGCGGCGGATCACGCCGCTCGCACGCCATTGCGCGATGCGCGTCAGCACCCTGTGCAGCGGCACCCCGCACTGCCGTGCCAATGCATGAAACGGCTCCGGCGTCAGGGGCAAGCCCGTTTCAAGCGCAGCCACAAGACGCCATTCGTCATCGTCGAGGAGCGTCGCCGCCGGTGGTTGCATGCGCCGGCGGCTCCTGCGGGAACGCGCGCCCGAGATCGGAAAGCCCAGGTCGATGTGGTACTCGCGCTCCATCGGCAGATCCAGCGGCATCTGGCCCACGTCGGAGGCGATGCGCAACAGCAGCGTGTCGAGCGCGGCCCGGTGGCGCGCGCCCGCGACGAACCAGAGGTTGTAGCGATGACCGCTGCGCGCGTAGTTGTGGCTCACCGCGCCGTAGGCATTGACGCGCGCCGCCACCTCTTCGAGTTCGGACGGCGGCACGGCCAACGCGGCCAACGTGCTGGTGCCGATCACGTTGGGGGCAAAGACCGCGCCGATCCGGCTGATACGCCCCGCGCCCACATCGCGCGCCAGCACGCTCAGCACGGCGTGCTCCGACAAATCCATCGTCGCCCCCGCGCTGCGGAAGGGCCTGGGCTCGATGGGCAGATCGCGTTGGAGGCGGTCGTAAAAGCGTTGCTCGTCGAACATGGTGGTCACATGCCCATGCGCTGGGCGCGTGCGGTGAAAAAGATGCCCGAAGGCTGGTCAGCCGGCAGGGTCGCCACGCGTTCGAAGGTGGCGGTGTCGTAAATCTCCACGCGGTTGTCGTCCCGGCACGAAAGCCACAGCGATTCGCCCTTCGGGGTGAACTCCATGTGCAGCACGCCCCGGCAAGGCGTGAGTGTCTTGACCACGCTGCGCGTGACGGTGTCGATCACCTGCACGGTGTCGTTCTTCGGAAATGCAAAGTTCACCCAGACCTGGCGTCCGTCCGGGCGCGCCATCGCGAAGACCGGCTGCCCCGCCACGGCCACGCGGCCCGCTTCGCGCCAGTCATGCGCCGGATCTGCCACCAGCAGTTCGTGGCGCCCCACTGCTGGCAGCCACGCCTGCCCTTGCCCCATCGCCCAACCGCGCAGATGCGGCATCTTGTAGACAGGCAGCGGCGTCTCGCCCCGGCCATACCCCGACAGCACCTTGCGTGCCATCGGCGGCGTCTGCCAGAGATCGACCAGCGACAGGCCGTCCTCGCCGAACAGGCCCGCCAGGTACCAGCGGCCCTCGGGCGTTACCAGTCCGTCGTAGGGCTGCTTGCCGGCAGCGAGCTTCGTGACAGTGGGCTTGCGTGGATCGGCGGCGTCGATGATCCAGATCTCGCCCGCTTCGAAAAGACTCGCAGCGAGACGCTGCCCGGGCAGATCGGCCAGACCGACCACCTTCGAGGGTCGGCCATCGCGGCCAATCGCCGGGATCTCGGCCAGCAACGCAAGCGTGGCGGCATCGAACAGCTTGACCCCACCCGGTGCGTAGTTCTGCGCGGCCACCACGCGACCGTTCTGCAGGATGGCGCCGCCGATGCTGTTGCCCGCCTGCATGACCCGATGCGTGATGCGCATGCCTAGCAGGTCGACGCGCGTCAGGCCACCGTCGCGGCCGAACACATAGGCGTGGCGGCCATCGCGTGCGAACACTACGCTCGCGTGCGACAGATCGCCAAACCCCTCGACCGTACCGAGCCGCGTCATGCCGGAGGTCTCCACGATCTGGATGCGTCCGGATGCGCGCTCGATTACCACGCCGAGGTCGCCCGTTCCGCGCACGTTGACGGACGGCGCGGTCGAGCAAGCCGAGGCCACGCAAAGTGCGCCAAGCCACAGCACCACTCGGCGCATCAGTCGTGCGAGATAGTGGCGGGCGAGGGGGTCGGCGGCGTGCCGGCCTGGAGTCGATCGATCAGCCATTGGGCTTCTTCCTGCGTCATGAACGGTTGCCAGGGCGGCATGGGCGTGCCGGGGCGGCCCAGCATCACCGTGGCCACAAGGCTGTCGCGTGGCTTGCCGGCCAATGCCGCAGCCGTCAGCGGCGAACCGAGTCCGCCCTGTAGCGTCATGCCGTGGCACGCGCCACAGTCATTGCGCAGCCAGCCGGCGAGTTGCGCCTGCCGTGCCGCCGATGGCTCGGCGTGTACGGCGGTGGCGACGGACACCATGCCCATCGCCAGCACGAGCGATGCCTTGCCCCGTGCCATGGATCAAAGTCCAAGCACCCATTTGGCCAGCGCATTCGCGTCGGCCTCGCTCACGGCGTTCGGCGGCATCGGAATACCGCCCCAGCGTCCGCTACTGCCTTTGAGGATGCTCTGCGCGACCTGGGCCGCGGCGCCCTTGTCGCCCTTGTACTTGGCGGCCACGTCCTTGTACGACGGCCCTAGCACCTTCTTGTCGACGGCGTGGCAAGCCATGCAGTTCTTGCTCTTGGCGAGGTCCAGGCTGGCATGTGCAGATAGGGGAAGCGCCAGAGCCGTCAGTGCGGTCATCGCCGTGCCAAGGACTTTTGCGGGATGCATGGTGTTCTCCTGAAATTTCGGATGGAAGGTTGGAAGGCAGAGGATGGATTGGGCGTTGGGAGGAAACAGGCGCGCGCGGCGCCAGCCGTCCTCCCGTCCGGGCCAGCAAGTCAGTAGACGTCGTGCCGGGTGTTGTACGTGTTGAACTTGCCCGTGGGCGTGATCAGGCGCGGGTCCCGGATCACGGTCTTGAGCTTGCGGGTCCTGTCATCGACCACTACGAGCGCCGACTCCTGATCCTTGGTGCCCCAGACCGAGAACCACACCTCGTCTCCGGCATGGTCGTATTCCGCCTGCACCACGCGCTTGGCACCGTCGCCCTTGAGGTTGGCCCACTGCGCGATCGGCAGCACTTCGAATCCGCCATCGAGCCGCTTCGTGTCGAACACGGCCACCGACTGGTTGAGCTTGTTGTCGGGGTGGAACGGTGTATCGACCCAGAGGTTGCGAGACTTGGGATGCGTCTTGATGAAGAGCGAGCCACCGCCCTGCCCCTTGAGCGTCTGCACCACCTTCCACGCCTGCGCCTTGTGGCCCTCCGGATCGGTGCCGATCAGGCTGATCGTCTCGTCGCCAAGATGGCTCGTGGCCCAGACCGGCCCAAAGGTCGGATGGATGAAGTTGGCGCCCCGTCCGGGGTGTGGCGTCTTGCCCACGTCGACCAGCGCGGCCAGGCGATCCTCCTTGGTATCGACCACGGCGATCTTGTCCGAGGCGTTGGCGGCCACCAGGAAGTACCGCCCCGTGGAATCGAAGCCGCCGTCGTGGAGGAACTTCGCCGCGTCGATGGTCGTGGTCTTGAGGTTCTCCAGGTCCGCGTAGTTCACCATCAGGATCTTGCCGGTCTCCTTGGCATTGATGACGAACTCGGGATGGAAGTGGCTGGCAACGATGGACGCCACGCGCGGCTCGGGGTGATATTCGTTGTCCACGGTCATGCCGCGTGTGGACACCACCTTGAGCGGCTTGAGCGTCTCGCCTTCCATGATCACGTACTGCGGCGGCCAGTAGGCGCCCGCCACGGCGTACTTGTCTTCGTAACCCTTGTACTTGGAAGTCTCGACGGAACGCGCCTCCATCCCGATCTTCACCTCGGCCACGTTGTCGGGCCTGGGCAACCAGAGATCGATCAGGTTCAGGCGCGCATCGCGTCCGATCACGTACAGGTAGCGACCTGACGCCGACATCCGCGAGATATGCACCGCGTAGCCGGTCTTGATGATGTTGATGATCTGCTTGCTGTCGCCGTCGATCAGGGCCACTTCCCCGGCATCGCGCAGCGTGACCGAGAACAGATTCTCCAGGTTGTAGCTGTTCATCTTGCGCGTGGGCCGCTTGCCCACCGGCATGATGTCCTTGCGCGATTTCTCGATATCCGCGAGGGAAAATTCCGGCGGGGTCGGTGGCTCCAACTGGACGTAGCGTGCCATCAGGTCCACCTCGGCATCGGACAGGTCACCCGAGGTGCCCCAGTTCGGCATGCCGGCCGGACTGCCGTACTTGATAAACGTCTTCAGGTATTCCGTGCCGCGCGCCACCGTGATGTCCGGCGTCAGCGCCTTGCCCGTGGCGCCGCGGCGCAGCACACCGTGGCAACCAGCACATCGCTCGAAGTAAATCTGTCGGGCCGTGTCGAACTCGCCGGCCGTCAACGTCGGCGGGGATGCCGCATGACCCTGGCCGATCCATAGGGCCAGCGGCAACGCCGCCAGCGCGGGGAACCTCCATCTCTTCGCCTTCATGATTCTTCTCTTGCGAGGGTGGGAAAAGCATTGGCGTGGTCAACACGTCCGATGCGCCCATCATCGGGATAAAGCGAGAAAGCGGGATTGATGGCAATCAACTGCCCGATAGGTCGGGTGGGAGTTCAGCGGAGAACGTTAGCGGCGGGGGTTTTTGGTCCGAAAGAGCTTCGGATACCGAGGGGTTTTTGGCTCCCCTCTCCCGCGGAGTGGGAGAGGGGTTGGGGGAGAGGGTCGGAGGGTCTGCTTGCCGACTTGTCGCAAATTGCACCGCTTGCCCTCTCCCCCGCCCCTCTCCCGCAAGCGGGAGAGGGGAGAACACCTAGCGAAGGGTCAGCCTCGCGGCATCAGCACCCACATCTTGCCGCCCTGCTTCATGCGGCCGGCGGTTTCGCCGGCGGCGTCGCCGGCGCCCCAGAAGAAATCGGCGCGGACGCCGCCCTTGATGGCGGAGCCGGTGTCCTGGGCGAACATCAGGCGCTGGATCGGCTCGGTGGAGAGCGGGCGCGTGGTGGACAGGAACACCGGCACCCCTAGTGGAATCGTGGCCGGGTCCACGGCGATCGAGCGTTCGGCGGTCAGCGGCACGCCTAGCGCGCCCACCGGGCCGTCGTTGTTGGGCGGCAGTTCGCGGAAGAACACGAAACGCGGGTTCACGTTCAGCATTTCCTCGACACGCGCCGGGTTGGCTTTCGCCCAAGCCTTGATGCCCTGCATCGTTGCCTGCGAAGGTGTGATCTCGCCCCGGTCGAGCAACCACTTGCCGAACGAGCGGAACGGCTGGTCGTTGGTGCCGCCGTACCCGACACGCATGATCTTGCCGTCGGCCAGCCGGATGCGGCCCGAGCCCTGGATCTGCAGGAAAGCGGCTTCCACCGCATCGTCCACGTAGACCAGTTCGCTGCCGCGCATCGCCGGGTTCTGCAGCAGTTCGCCGCGTGCGGGCAGCGTGCCCTTGCCGAGTTGGACCGGGCGCCGGTACAGCGGCACCTGGTAGGCGCCCTGGCGCGTGCGCGATCCGTGCAGGATGGGTTCGTAGTAGCCGGTAATCAGGCCGCTATCGGTGCCATCGACATTGATCACGCGATAGGGCTGGAAATGGTTCTCGAAGTAACTGCGCATGGCCGGCAGGTCGCCGGCATCGACCATCATGCCCACCGCGCAGACGCGGGTCCATTCCGGCTTCTTCTTCAGCACCTGGCAACTGGCCTGCAGCGCCGGCCACGCGGCGCGCACATCGTCCTGGCTCCAGCCGCCGATCTCGGCCCAGCTTGCCGGTTGCAAACGTCCGGCCGTCGGTGACGTGGGAGGCGGCGTGGTCGTGCCGCCCGGCGGCAGGATGCGCGGCGGCGGACCACTCATGCAGCCAGCCAGCAGCGCGGCGCCGAGTACCGAGGCCAGCAGCGCCAGCCGGTCGTTTGCAGTCGCGCGGATGCCGCGCAGGGAAAGCTGATATGCCATCGTGTTTGTTTGTTCCGCGTGGCGGGCAATGGGCTGCGGCGCGCCTTCGTTCTCACGCTCGCGCCAGCCTTTCACCCCGCATGTCCTACAATCTCAAGCCGATCCGTCGACTGTCCCCGAGTACCTTCCGAAGCGCCCCCCGGAGTCTCCAACCAAGCGATGAGCCAGTTCTTCGAAAACCACCCCACCCTGCTGCTGGCCGCCGAGGCCGGCGTGGCGCTGTTCCTGCTGATCTTCATCGTGGTCTGGACGATGGGCACGGCGAAGAAGAATCCCCGCCCCACGCGCGCACCGGATGACCACCCTTCGCGTGCCAGCCAGACAGGACAGCCGGCACCGAAGGAAGCAGACCGCACACCGGACGCTTAGGTTCCGGCGCGTTTTCGTGTCAGGCCATATCGCTCAATGGAGCATGCGCGGCAGCACCAGGGCGAATTCGGGAATCGGCACCTCGAAGCGGTGGCCGTCCTCGGCCACGCAGAAGTAGTCGCCCTTCATCGATCCGACTGGCGTCGAGATCGTGGCCCAACTCGAATATTCGAAGTGCTCGCCCGGCTTCAGCAGCGGCTGGTGGCCCACCACGCCGAGTCCGGCCACTTCCTGCGTGCCGTTGTCGCTGTCGGTGATGATCCAGTGGCGCGAGATCAACTGAGCGGCCACTTCGCCGATGTTGTGGATGGTGATCGTGTAGGCAAACGCATAGCGCCCACGGTCGGGGTCGGACTGGTCAGACATGTAGTGCGTGCGCACCGCCACGGAAAACGCGTACTCGCTCATGGATCGACGGGTGAGGATGGTGGGCTGGCCGCATGCCGGGGGCGGCGGCTCGGGTGTCCGCATTGTGCGGCAAGCCCTTGGCAGCGGCAAGCGGGCATTCCGCGCCCCTTGCGAGACGCCGCCGGGCGAGATGGCCGCCGATCGGCGTAAAATACCGGCCATTCCGGCGGCATGGCTGCGCTGCCTGCCGCACACCGCCCGCTTTCAGAGCCTAGCCATGAGCCAACCCACGTACCGCATCGCCCCGTCCATCCTGTCCGCAGACTTTGCCCGCCTGGGCGAGGAAGTGCGCCGCGTCACCGAAGCCGGCGCCGACTGGATCCACTTCGACGTGATGGACAACCACTACGTGCCCAACCTGACCGTGGGTCCGCTGGTCTGCGAGGCCATCCGCCCGCATGTAACGGCCCCGATCGACGTGCACCTGATGGTGCGCCCCGTGGACCGCATCATCCCCGACTTTGCCCGCGCCGGCGCCAACATCATCACGTTCCACCCGGAAGCCAGCGACCACATCGACCGTTCGCTGGCGCTGATCCGCGACAACGGCTGCCAGGCCGGCCTGGTGTTCAACCCGGCCACGCCGCTGCATCACCTGGACCACGTCATGGATCGTCTGGACGTGATTCTGCTAATGAGCGTGAATCCGGGCTTCGGCGGCCAGTCGTTCATTCCCGAGACGCTGAACAAGCTGCGCGCCGTCCGCGCCCGCATCGACGCCTACACGGCACGCACCGGCCGCCAGATCCTGCTGGAAGTGGACGGCGGCGTGAAGCCCGATAACATTGCCGAGATCGCCGCGGCCGGCGCCGACACCTTCGTGGCCGGCTCCGCCGTGTTCGGCAAGCCTGACGCCGATGGCGGCTACAAGGGCATCCTCAACACGTTCCGCGACGTTCTGGCGAAAGTTGGCAAGTAACAATGAGCGAAGACATCCTGCGCCGCACGGACTGGAGCGGCATCCAGGCGGTGATCGTCGATCTGGACGGCACCATGGTCGATACCGCTGGCGACTTCCATGCAGCGGTCAACGCGATGCTGCTGGCCCTCGTGCACCAGCATCCGAACCTCGGGCCGGTGGCGCCGATGTCCGCCGGGGAGATCGTCAGCTTTGTGGGCAAAGGGTCGGAGAACCTGATCCGCCGTGTGCTGGACGCCCGGTTCAGTCCGCTGCACGCCAACGGGCTGTTTGCCGATGCCTACGCACTCTATGACCGCGAGTACGTGCGCATCAATGGCCAGTTTTCCGATGTCTACCCGAATGTGCGCGAGGGCCTGGCGGCGCTCAAGCGGCTGGGACTGCGCATGGCCTGCGTGACCAACAAGCCCTGGAACTTCACGGAGCCGCTGCTGGCCAAGACCGGCCTGGCGCAGTATTTCGAGCTGGTCTACGGCGGCGACGCCTTTGCGCTGCGCAAGCCGGACCCCTATCCGTTGCTCAAGGTGGCCGAGGTGTTCCGGCTCGATCCGTCGGCCGTGCTGGCCATCGGCGACTCCGAAAACGACGCCCGGGCGGCCCGCGCGGCAGGCATGGGCGTGCTGCTGATGCCCTATGGTTACAACCATGGGAATCCTGTACAAGCCGTTGATGCCGATGGTATAGTCGCCGACATTGCCCGTGTGGCGGCCCTGCTGGGCGCGCATCGGCGAGTTTGACGACTACGAGTATTACGACTCCCAGACGAATCCGAACACCTTCAATGTTCCTCAACCGCAAACGCAACTTTCTTGGCAGTGATCGGCAGGCTTGGCCCTGGCGTCGCTGGCGCGCCTCTCAACAGGCGTAAAGTGCGTTCGCGAGTTTCCTGACGGGCTTGCCAGGGCATTGCCAATCCGCGCAGCGGACCTTGGCAGCCCCCCAAGCTCAGCCGGACCGGTTCCCATGTTTCCCATGCGGCAACCGGCCTCTCCGGCAGATCCTTCCGCCAGCGCCGTAGTCCCGGTTGCGCTCCTGCGCCTGTGCTACGGTTAGCCTCGAGAACGTGCCGCGCGCCATTCCTGGCCGTGTGCGCAGCTTTGCGAAAGTCATGTGCACGACCGGCCACCCCGGAGCGGGGTCTTGCGCGAAGCATCCGCCCTCCTCCGCAGACATTCATCACGGTGCCGCCTGACCCGACCAAACTCGGCGGCGCCGCAAGAAGAGGACCGACATGACCGAACTCGAATTCAAATCGCTGGCCGACCAGGGCTACAACCGCATTCCAATCATCGCGGAGGCGCTGGCCGACCTGGAAACGCCGCTGTCGTTGTACCTGAAGCTGGCCCAGTCGCAGACGCGCGGCGTGAATACCTTCCTGCTGGAGTCCGTGGTCGGTGGCGAGCGCTTTGGCCGCTATTCGTTCATCGGCCTGCATGCCCGTACGCTGATCCGCGCCTATGGCCATCGCGCCGAGGTGGTCACCGACGGCAAGGTCGTGGAAACCCACGAAGGCAATCCGCTGGACTTCATCGCCGCCTTCGAGAAGCGCTTCAAGGTGGCGCTGCGTCCGGGCCTGCCGCGTTTCTGCGGTGGCCTGGCCGGGTACTTCGGCTATGACGCTGTGCGCTACATCGAAAAGAAGCTGGCCGATACGCAGATGCCCGACGACCTGGGCCTGCCCGACATCCAGTTGCTGCTGTGCGAGGAACTGGCGGTCATCGACAACCTCTCCGGCAAGCTCTACCTGATTGTCTACGCCGATCCGACACTGCCCGAAGCCTATCCCCGCGCCCGCCAGCGCCTGCGCGAACTGCGCATGAAGCTGCGCCAGCCCGTGGACGTGCCCGTGACGAGCCCGTCGGTGCAGACCGAGGTCTATCGCGAATTCGCCAAGGCGGATTACCTGGCCGCCGTGCACAAGGCCAAGGAATACATCATGGCCGGCGACATGATGCAGGTGCAGGTCGGCCAGCGCCTGATGAAGCCGTATCGGGATTCGCCGCTGTCGCTGTACCGCGCGCTGCGTTCGCTGAACCCGTCGCCCTATATGTACTTCTACAACTTCGGCGATTTCCAGGTGGTGGGCGCCTCGCCCGAGATCCTGGTGCGGCAGGAGACGCGCAAGGTCGGCGGCACGAACGGCGATGCCGAGACTGCGCGCATCGTCACGATCCGTCCGCTGGCCGGCACCCGTCCGCGCGGCAGCACGCCCGAACGTGACACGCAACTGGCCACCGAACTGCTGAACGATCCGAAGGAGATCGCCGAGCACGTCATGCTGATCGACCTGGCGCGCAACGACATCGGCCGCATTGCCGAGACCGGCTCGGTCAAGGTCACCGACAAGATGGTGATCGAGAAGTACTCGCACGTGCAGCACATCGTCAGTTCCGTGGAAGGCACGCTGCGCGACGGCATCAGCAATCTCGACGTGCTGCGCGCCACGTTCCCGGCCGGCACGCTGTCCGGCGCGCCGAAGGTGCACGCGATGGAAATCATCGACGAACTGGAACCGCGCAAGCGTGGCATCTACGGCGGCGCCGTGGGCTACCTGTCGTTTGGCGGCGAGATGGACCTGGCCATCGCCATCCGTACCGGCGTGATCAAGGACGGCAACCTCTACGTGCAGGCCGCGGCCGGCATCGTGGCGGACTCCGATCCCGAATCGGAATGGAAGGAAACCGAAGCCAAGGCGCGTGCCGTGATCCGCGCCGCAGAACAGGTCCAGGACGGCCTGGACGCCGACCTCTGAGCCCCGGGAGAGATGACATGCTGCTGATGATCGACAACTACGACTCGTTCACCTACAACCTCGTGCAGTACTTCGGCGAACTCGGGGCCGATGTGCGCACCTATCGCAACGACGAGATCACCATCGCCGATATCGAGGCGCTGAACCCGGACCATATCTGCGTCTCGCCCGGCCCCTGCAGCCCGCGCGAAGCCGGTATCTCGGTGGACGTGCTCAAGCACTTCGCGGGCAAGAAGCCGCTGCTGGGCGTGTGCCTGGGCCATCAGGCCATCGGCGAGGCATTCGGCGGAAAAGTCATCCGCGCCAAGCAGGTGATGCACGGCAAGGTCAGCAAGATCGAAACCACGCAGGAAGGCGTGTTCGCTGGCCTGCCGAAGTACTTCGACGTGACGCGCTATCATTCGCTGGCCATCGAGCGCGAGACGTTGCCCGATTGCCTCGAAGTCACGGCGTGGACGCCTGACGGCGAGATCATGGGCGTGCGCCACAAGACGCTGAATGTCGAGGGCGTGCAGTTCCACCCGGAGTCGATCCTGTCCGAACACGGCCATGCGCTGCTGGCCAATTTCATCAAGGCGCCGCGATGAGGCGCGCCGAATTCAACACCTACGCCTCTGCCGCCCCCGCCCCAGCCAACCAAGAATCCGCCATGTCCATCACGCCACAAGAAGCGCTGACCCGCTGCATCGAGCACCGCGAGATTTTTCATGACGAGATGCTGCATCTGATGCGGCAGATCATGCAGGGGCAGATCAGCCCGGTGATGGCCGCCGCCATCCTGACCGGCCTGCGCGTCAAGAAGGAAACCATCGGCGAGATCTCGGCTGCCGCACAGGTAATGCGCGAGTTTGCCAACCACGTGACCGTCAGCGATCGCCAGAACTTCGTCGATATCGTGGGCACGGGCGGCGATGGCTCGCATACGTTCAATATCTCCACGGCGTCGATGTTCGTGGCCGCCGCCGCTGGCGCCAAGATCGCCAAGCACGGCAACCGTGGCGTGTCGTCGAAGTCCGGCAGCGCCGATGTGCTTGAAGCCCTCGGCGTGAACATCATGCTGACGCCGGATCAGGTGGGCCAGTGCATCGAACAGACCGGCATCGGCTTCATGTTCGCGCCCACGCACCACCCGGCCATGAAAAACGTGGCGCCGATTCGCAAGGAAATGGGCGTCCGCACCATCTTCAATATCCTGGGTCCGCTGACCAATCCGGCCGATGCGCCGAACATCCTGATGGGCGTGTTCCATCCCGATCTCGTCGGTATCCAGGTGCGCGTGATGCAGCGCCTGGGCGCGCAGCACGCCATCGTGGTCTACGGCAAGGACGGCATGGACGAGGTCTCGCTGGGCGCGGCTACGCTCGTGGGCGAACTCAAGGATGGCGAAGTGCGCGAGTACGAGATCCATCCGGAAGACTTCGGCCTGTCGATGATTTCCAACCGGGGTCTCAAGGTGGCCGACGCCGCCGAATCGAAGGAGATGCTGCTCGAAGCCCTCGGCAACGTGGCGGGCACGCCGCGCGAGATCGTCACGCTGAACGCGGGCACGGCGCTGTACGCCGCCAACGTGGCCAGCTCCATCGAGGACGGTATCGAACGCGCCCGTGAAGCCATCGCCAGCGGCGCCGCCCGCGAGAAGCTCGACCATTTCGTGCGCGCCACGCAGCAATTCAAGTAAAACGCCATGTCCGACATTCTCGACAAGATCCTGGCCGTCAAGGCCGACGAAGTATCCGCCGCGCGCAAGAAGCGCGACCTGCCGAGCCTGCGCGCCGAAGCCGAAGCGCTGCGCGCCGAACCGGGGCTGGCGCCGCGGGGTTTCGAACGCGCGCTGCGCGACAAGATCGCGGCCGGCCATGCGGGCGTGATCGCCGAGGTCAAGAAGGCGTCGCCGTCCAAGGGCGTGCTGCGCGAGAACTTCGTGCCCGAGGCCATCGCCGAAAGCTACGCCACGCACGGCGCGGCCTGCCTCTCGGTACTGACCGATGTGAACTTCTTCCAGGGCCACGCCGAATACCTGAAGCGTGCGCGTGGTGCCTGCCCGCTGCCGGCGCTGCGCAAGGACTTCATGGTCGATCTGTACCAAGTCTACGAAGCGCGCACCTGGGGCGCCGATGCCATCCTGCTGATCGTGGCCGCACTCGACCACGGCCTGATGGCGGAACTCGAAGCCTGTGCGCTCGAACTCGGCATGGACGTGCTGGTGGAAGTCCACGGCGCCGACGAACTCGACGCCGCGCTGCGCCTGAAGACGCCGCTGCTGGGCATCAACAATCGCAACCTGCGCACGTTCGAGGTCTCGCTCGACAACACGCTGGCCCTGCTGCCGCAGATTCCGGCGGAGAAGCTGGTGGTGACCGAGTCGGGCATCCTGGGACCAGCCGATGTGCAGCGCATGCGCGATGCCAATGTCCACGCGTTCCTGGTGGGCGAGGCGTTCATGCGTGCGCCGGAGCCGGGCGTGGAACTGGCTCGCCTGTTCGCCTGAGCGGTTGCGAACGATGGCCATCGAACTCGAATTGAAGCTGGCCGTGCCTGACGCCGCCTTGGCGGCCGTGGCAGCATGGCTCGACGCCAACGGGCAAGCTCGGGGCGAGACGACGCTGCTCAACATCTACCTCGACACAGCCGCCCGCGACCTGGCGCAGGCACGTGCCGCGCTGCGGCTGCGCAAGAAGGGCGCGCAGTGGCTGCAGACGCTGAAGACCGCCGGCAAGAGCAGCGGCGGTCTGGCATCGCGGCACGAATGGGAAACGGAAGTGGCCGGTGAAGCCATCGAACTTTCGCGCTTTCCTGACGAGGCCCGCGCCGTGCTGGCGCCGCTGGCGGAGCGGCTCGGTCCGGTCTTTCGTACCGATTTCACGCGCCGCACCTGGATCGTGGAGCAGGATGGCGAGCGGATCGAGGCCGCGCTGGATACGGGCACGATCACCGCGCCGGGCGCCACTGTTTCCGAGCGCATCCAGGAACTCGAACTGGAATGGCTGCCGCGTGATGAGGCTGACGCGCACGCAGGCGAGGCCGCGCTGCGCGCTTTCGGCGCGCGGCTCGGCCACGTTGCTCCGCTGACGCCGTCCGATCTCAGCAAGGCTGCGCGCGGCTATCGACTCAGCGCCCCAACCTCACCCTCTTCCACTGCTTGATGCAATCCGATCTGTTCGCCACCGAGTCCTCGTCATCCCACACCACATCGGTTGCCTGCCTGCAGGATCAGGTCGATGCCTTGCCCAAAGGCTGGCGCGATGTGCTCGCACCGTGCCTCGGCAATGCCGACTGGCAAGCGCTCTGTGCATTCGTCGATGGGGAACGTGCGGCGGGCAAACCCGTGTTTCCGCATACGGTCTTCCACGCGCTGCACCTGACGCCGCCCGAGGCGGTGCAGGTCGTGATTCTCGGCCAGGACCCGTACCACGGCACGGGCGTGGTCGGTGGCAAGGAAATTCCGCAGGCGCATGGGCTGGCTTTCTCGGTGCCTGATGGCGTGAAGGTGCCGCCGAGCCTGCGCAACATCTTCAAGGAAATCGGTGCCGAATATGGCGCCGAGCCGGTGCGCGCCTCGGGCAATCTCGAAGGCTGGGCACGCCAGGGAGTGTTGCTGCTCAACACCGTGCTGACCGTCGAACAGGCCAATGCGGCCAGCCATGCCAAGCGCGGCTGGGAAGCCGTGACCGATTGCCTGATCCACGGGCTGGCGGCCTCGCGCCCGAACCTCGTCTTCATGCTCTGGGGCAGCCATGCGCAGGCCAAGCGCGCCTTGCTGGAAGGGCAGACGCATTGCGTGCTGGAAGCGCCGCATCCGTCGCCGTTGTCGGCGCATCGTGGTTTTCTGGGCTGTGGGCATTTCCGCCAGGCCAATGACTGGCTGGAACGCCACGGGCGGCCGGGGATCGACTGGCTGACAGCCTAGTTATCGCGTTTCCCGGAACGAGAAGCCGTGGAAGGCTTCGGGCGGCAGGGTTTCCTGATCGACCTTGGAAACCCGGGCGGCCGGGGGGCCTTGCTCCATCCACTGCTGGAGTGCTTCGAGTTGTTGTCGCGAGCCGGTTGCGACGACCTCTACCGTGCCATCGGCGCGGTTTCTTACCCATCCTCCCAGTTGCAATGATGTGGCCTGTGCCTCACAGGCGGCACGGTAGCCCACGCCCTGCACGTGGCCATGGGCGAACAGGCGCCAGGTTTCGGAGGGTGCAGTCATGAAAAACTCCATGCCTAGGTAAACTACCTAGTCGGGTTGGGCGTTAGGGTTGAGGTCAGGTGTCAGCAGCATACGACGCCTTGGCCCTCACCCCCAGCCCCTCTCCCGCTTCGCGGGAGAGGGGAGCAAAATCAGAAGGCGTGACCATGCCACCAACGCCCCGCAAACCCACCCCTGGCTACGTTGCCCCCCTGCTGACCGCGCCGCCGAACCGGTTCGACTTCGCGCTGCTGCCGATCATCCTGGCTGTGATCGTTATCGTGGCATTCGCGGCGCAGCAGATGGATGTGCCCTATCAGCCCGGCCAGGCGCTGGCGGTGCACCTCGATCCCGCGTGGCTGCCCTATTACCTGATGCGCACCAGCATCCGCATGCTCGCAGCGCTCGGGGCGTCGCTGGTGTTCTCGTTCGCATTCGCTGCGCTGGCCTCGCGCAACCGCACCGCCGAGAAGATCATGGTGCCGGCGCTGGACATCCTCCAGTCCATTCCCGTGCTTGGCTTCCTGTCGGTCACGGTCACTGGCTTTATCGCGCTGTTCCCCGGCAACCTCGCCGGCGTGGAGTGCGCGGCCATCTTCGCGATCTTCACC
>Ga0102591_1001724_pt1 | contig 27952 bp, 25 predicted proteins | sample AraplaCol_mCL_r2_2_FD_76860 | JGI IMG/M metagenome (GOLD analysis project Ga0102591, IMG submission 76860) | Arabidopsis root microbial communities from North Carolina, USA - plate scrape MF_Col_mCL_r2 (SPADES assembly) (version 2) | ecosystem: Host-associated > Plants > Roots > Endosphere...
GTTGCGGCGACGAGCATGACCGTGACGGCGGCGATGACAGCGACGATCATGATCGGCAGGTGCGGGGTCATGCCGACGGCGGTGATGATGCTGTCCACCGAGAAGACGAGATCGAGCAGCAGGATCTGGCCGATCGCCGAGGCGAAACTCGTGCCTGTCGCGCCGGCGATGAAGTTCTCCTGATGATCCTCCGGATCGACATTGTGGTGGATTTCCTTGGTGGCCTTCCAGACGAGGAAAAGACCGCCGGCGATCAGGATGAGATCCTTCCAGGAGAAACCATGGCCGAAGAGCTCGAAGAGCGGTTCGGTGAGCTGGACGATCCAGGCGACGGTGCCAAGCAGGGCAAGACGCATGATGAGGGCAAGGGCGATACCGGTCTTGCGAGCCCTTTCCCGATGCTCAGGCGGTAGCTTGTTGGTGAGGATGGAGATGAAGATCAGGTTGTCGATCCCGAGAACAACTTCCATCACAACCAGCGTGACGAGCGCCACCCAGGCAGCCGGGTCCTGAATGAGCGTCATGATATCCTGCATCGGCATATTTCCCCTTGCGTCGCATATGGACGCGGACAATGTATCGTTGCGGACCTGTCGCGCAAGCACCGCAAGGGGGTATACGAAAACGGTCGGGCTTTTATTCCTTGATCGGCAACCAGATTTCCGTCAGCCCCATTCCCGTATAGGGATCGAAACGATCGTCATAGCGTTCGAACATGTCGGGCATGCTGCCATGTTCGAGGCCTGACGTCGGCCACCAGTTACCGAAGATCAGGTCCATCGTGGCCGGTATGCCGGAAACATGACCGCGGTGGGAGAAGACGGCGTAGCGCTGGGCCGGCAGCTTCAGTGTGGCAAAGCCTTCCGGTAGATCGTCGGCATCGGAGACCTCGGTCGCTGCCATATAGCGGAATTTTTCGGCCTCGCCGTCGATATGGGTACAGATACCGTAGGCGACATTGCCCTTCTGGTTGGGAATATGGCCGAAATGCTGGTTGAACTTTTGCCAGAGCGAGGGGATCGCGGCATTCCCGCCATAGGCATAGGTTTCCTGGAGGCCGGCGAAAAGCATCGGCTGAAGGGTTTCGAAACGCGGCGGTTCAAGATCGTTGAGAGTTGCGGTTTTCATCCTGATGGGCTCCATCAATGCGAGATTGCGAATGTGCCCCTGTCGGCGCACTGCCTCGGGCGTCATGCCGAACTGGTCGCGGAAGGCACGGGTGAAAGCCTCGTGCGAGCCGTAGCCCGCGCCGAGGGCAACCTCGAGAATGCTCGATGAGCCCGAGATGAGCGATAGCGCGGCAACGCTGAGACGCCGTGCGCGGATATAGGTGCTGATCGAATGGCCCGTCACCAATCCGAAGACGCGCGACAGATGGTAGCGCGATAATCCGGCTGCCTCTGCGATCTCGTCGAGGTTTATTTCGGTTTCGAAATGGCTCTCGATGAACCATATCGCTCGTCCGATAGCGCTCATCTCTTCTCCCCTGGTTGCCGCTTCATTCCTAAAGGAAATGGTGCGGCCGGATTTGATCGCTATTGCGCAAATCCGGCAGAAAACCAATCAGGGTCAGGATGGGATCAGATGTTCTCGCGCTTGCGCACGCCGTAGGCGGCCATGAAGACATGGATTGCGCCGCGAATGACGCGTTCGATCTCGTTGCGCGGCGGCGGGCCTTCCATATTGCCGAAGAGGCGCAACTTGAAGAAACTGCCGCTTGCGAGGTCGAGGAACTGACCGGCGGCGAGATCGATATCGTCGATCTTCAGGGTGCCGGCTTGCACATGCCGCTCCAGGAAGTCGTGCATGATGGTGCGCAGGTTCTGCGGCCCCTTGAAGAAGCGCTGACAGAGAAGGGGCATTCGCTCACGCACACCGAGCACGGTACGCATGGCGTCGATGACCTTGTCTTCGGTCATGTGGGTAACGAAAGTTATCCCGAATTCGTACAGCCCTGCCTCGACGTCGTCGTGCTCAGCAAGGACCGTGCGCACGGCCGCGACGAAGGCGGCGCGCTCGGTCTCGACCATGGCGTGGAAGAGTTCTTCCTTGTTGGCAAAGTAGACATAGAGCGTTCCCTTGGAAACGCCGGCCTCGCGGGTCACATCATTCATGCTGGCCGCATCGAAGCCCAGTTTCAGGAACACGCGCCTGGCACCATCGAGGATCTGCTGGCGCTTGGCCGGATCCTCACCCGCAGCAAAGCGGCCTCCCTGATTGGGTGGGCTCAATACGGCGGTATCCTCGGGCTTCAGTGTCATGTCTCCTTAACCGTCTTCGCGAATTCGTGTTTTCTTTTAAAGAAATCGAACCGATTGGTTCTATGCATCTTGATATGAAGTCAAAAACCCTTTATGTCAACTGAACCGAACCGTTCAGTTCGATTATTTTACTCCAGATCGGTAGCCTGTATATGTCGACAAACCAGAAAAGCAATGTCGCGCGCATCGTCAGCGAAAATGCCGGCGCCGAAGAGGTGAAAGCGGAAGCTGCAGCTCCTGCCGAAGCCCCGAAGGCCGAGGCACCGCAGACGGCTCCCGCGCAGTCTGCGCCTGCTGTCGCACCGGCTGCTCCAAAGAAGCGCCGCAGTTTCGTGCTGCCCGTCGTCGTGCTCGCTCTTCTGGGCGGCGCCGGCTGGTACGGCTACGACTGGTGGACCAACGGCCGCTTCCTCGTGTCGACCGACGACGCTTATATCGAGGGTGACATTGCGACGATCTCGCCGAAGGTCACCGGCTATGTCGCGAAGGTGAATGTTGTCGCCAACCAGGAGGTCAAGGCAGGCGAGGTTCTCGCTACCCTTGATAATGGTGACTACCAGAACGCTCTCGACCAGGCGAACGCGCAGATCGAAACCGAGCAATTGTCGCTCAGCCGCATCGATGCGCAGATCGAAGGCGCCAAGGCGAGCCTTGTGCAGGCCCAGGCCCAGAAGACTGCCCTCGAAGCCACAGTGCGCGGCGCGGAGATCAAGCAGAAGCGCCAGAGCGACCTGCAGGCGAAGTCGGTCGGCACCACCGCAGATCTCGATGATGCCAATACGGCTCTCGATCAGGCGAAGGCAAATCTTGCCGGTGGCGATGCCAACATCGTTTTCGCGCAGGCCAACATCACGATCCTCGAGGCTCAGCGCAAGGAAGCGGAAGGCTCTGTCCGCACGATGGAAATCCAGCGCGACAAGGCCGCACGCGATCTCTCCTTCACCATTCTGAAGGCACCTTATGACGGCGTGGTCGGCAACCGCTCGGTTCAGGAAGGCGATCTCGTTTCGCCCGGTCAGCGGCTGATGGCGCTGGTGCCGACGCGCCAGCTCTATATCGACGCCAACTTCAAGGAAACGCAGATCCAGCATCTGGTTCCGGGTTCGAAGGTCAACGTCCATGTCGATGCCTACAGCGACTATCCCGTCGTCGGCACTGTCGAATCCATCGCGCCGGCCTCTGGATCGGTCTTCTCGATGCTGCCGCCGGAAAATGCGACAGGTAACTTCACCAAGATCATCCAGCGGGTGCCGGTTCGCATCGCCCTGCCGCAGGATGCGCTTGACAGCGGTCGCCTGCGCGCCGGTCTCAGCGTTGTCGTCGACGTCGACACCCGCACGGCACCGGTGAAGTAAGCCCTAGGGCGGAGGTAGTCCCATGGCAGGGAGCGCGACAGCAACGGCGGGTTCGATCCCGGCAGCACCTGCGCACGCCGCCGATCGCATGGATCCCAAAAGGCTCATCGCTTTCTTCGCGATGGTGCTCGGCATGTTCATGTCGATCCTCGACATTCAGATCGTCTCCGCTTCGCTCGCCGAAATTCAGGCAGGCCTATCTGCCGGTTCGGACGAAATCGGCTGGGTGCAAACGGCCTATCTGATCGCCGAAGTCATCATGATCCCGCTGTCGGGCACGCTGGCGCGTATCATCTCGACACGGTATCTCTTCGCAATCTCGGCTGCCGGTTTCACCATGGCGAGCGCCCTGGCCGCAACAGCGACGAACATCGACCAGATGATCGTCTACCGTGTCATTCAGGGCTTCATCGGCGGCGGCATGATCCCCTCGGTCTTCGCGGCCGCCTTTACGATCTTCCCGCCGTCGAAGCGTGCGATCGTTTCGCCGATCATTGGCCTCATCGCCACGTTGGCGCCGACCATTGGCCCGACTGTCGGCGGTTACCTCAGCCATGCCTTCTCCTGGCACTGGCTGTTCCTGGTCAATATCGTGCCCGGTATCATCGTCACGATCGTCACCTGGAATTTCATCGATTTCGACAAACCGGAACTGTCGCTCTTCAAGAAGTTCGACTGGTACGGCCTGCTGTCTATGGGTGTTTTCCTTGGCGCACTGGAATATGTGCTGGAAGAAGGCAATTCGAACGACTGGTTCAACGATAGCTATATCGTCATGGGAGCCGTCGCATCGGTTGTCGCCGGCATTGTCTTCTTCTATCGGGCCTTTACGGTGGAGTTCCCGGTGGTCGATTTGACGGCCTTCTCGAACCGAAACTTCTCCTTTGGCTCGGTTTTCTCCTTCGTCATGGGCATCGGCCTCTACGGTCTTACCTATATCTATCCTGTGTATCTCGGCCGCATCCGTGGTTACGATTCGCAGATGATCGGCGAGACGATGTTCGTGTCGGGCCTCGCAATGTTCTTCACCGCGCCGATCGCCGGCCGGTTGTCGACCAAGCTCGACCTGCGTTTCATGATGGCGATCGGTTTCGTCAGCTTTGCGGCAGGTACCTATATCATGACGCATCTGACGCAGGACTGGGACTTCTACGAGCTGTTCATCCCGCAGATCCTGCGCGGCTTCGGCCTGATGATGTGCATGGTGCCGATCAACAATATCGCGCTCGGCACCCTGTCGCCGCAGCGTATCCGAGGCGCCTCGGGTCTCTTCAACCTGACTCGTAACCTTGGCGGCGCCGTTGGCCTTGCTGTCATCAACACCGTGCTCACCACCCGGCAGGATGTGCATTACGAGCGGCTGCGCGAGAACGTTCATTGGGGCAATACGGCTGCAATCGACCAGATGAACAATATGACCGCCAACTTCAACAATTGGGGCCTGGATGGCGCTAACGTCGCGGTCAAGCAGATGGTCGGCCTTGCGACCAAGCAGGCAATGATCCTTTCCTTCAGCGATATCTTCCTGATGCTGACAGTGCTTTTCCTGGCGATGATCCTTGGCGTCGTCATGATCAAGAAACCCGCGCCGCAAGGCGGCGGGGGAGGCGGTGGCGGCCACTGACCTCCGGCCGTCATTGCAAGAAAGGCCCTCTTCGGAGGGCCTTTTTGTTTTTCTGGGCCCGGGTTTTCCCGATCCATGAGCAGGTGTTTCGCCACGCAATCATTTTTTGATTTACGTACATCAAATTTGGCGCTAATGGTCTCCTCCAGGAGGAGTGATGAGGCCAACCGTTCATGATATCGCCGCTGCGGCGGGCGTTAGTCTTGCGACTGTGGACCGGGTCCTGAACCAGAGGCCGGGTGTGCGCCATGTGACGCGGGAGAAGGTGGAAACCGCGATCCGCGATCTCGGCTATGTACGCGACGTGGCGGCTGCAAATCTCGCCAAGGGCCGCGTTTATCCGCTGACCTTCATTTTGCCCGCCAGTGACAATTCCTTCATGCATGGCCTGAATGCCGAAATCCGCGCGGCGATTGCGCGCTCGGCCGCCGAGCGTACGGATATTCGGATCGTCGAGGTGCCCGCCTTCGACCCGCAGGCGCTCGTGCGCGAGCTTGAAACAGTCGCGGCCGAAAAGCCCTCGGGGATCGCGCTGGTGGCCACCGACGCGCCTGAGGTGAAGGCGATTGTGGATCGGTTGGTCCATGACGGAATTCCCGTCGTCACACTGGTTTCCGATCTGACGGGATCGCTGCGTCATCACTATGCCGGCGTCGACAATATCGCAGCAGGGCGCACCGCCGCCCGCCTGCTCGGCCGTTTCCTTGGCGGCGCTGAAGGCGAGATCGCCGTATTGGCGGGTTCCATGTTGGTGCGCGACCATCGTGAGCGCCTGGAGGGCTTTGCGTCCGTCATGGCGCAGGAGTTTCCGGCGCTGCATCTGTCGCCGGTGCTCGAAGGCCGGGATGACCCTGAAGTTGCCCATATGCTGATTGCGGATGCACTTGGGAAGAACGACGGCATCATCGGCATTTACAGCCTCGGTGCCGGTAATCGCGGCCTGATCCGCGCACTGAAGGAAAAGGCTGCCGACAGGGCATTGACGGTCATTGCCCATGAATTGACGGCACATACTCGCGCTGCCGTTCTCGATGGCACTATCGACGCAATCCTCAACCAGGATGCCGGCCACGAGGTGCGCAGCGCGATCCGTGTTCTCAAGGCAAAGGCGGACGGGCTTGCCGTCATCGATGCGCAGGAGCGTATTCGCCTCGACATATTCCTGAAAGACAATCTGCCGTAACGGCAAAGGGAGAAACACCACATGTATCTGGGTCTCGATCTCGGAACTTCGGGCGTCAAGGCGATGCTGATCGACGGCGATCAGAAGATCATCGGCTCGGCCAATGGTTCGCTCGACGTCTCGCGCCCGCATTCCGGCTGGTCCGAACAGGAACCTGCCCATTGGGTACGCGCCACGGAAGAGGCCGTCGCCGGCCTCAAGGCCAAGCATCCGAAGGAGCTTGCCGCGGTCAAGGGCATCGGCCTATCCGGCCAGATGCACGGTGCAACGCTGCTCGACGCTTCCGACAAGGTGCTGCGTCCCTGCATTCTCTGGAACGATACGCGCTCCTATATCGAGGCTGCCGCGCTCGACGCCGATCCGCGCTTCCGCAAGCTGACCGGCAATATTGTATTTCCCGGATTTACCGCGCCGAAGCTTGCCTGGGTTGCCAAGAACGAGCCCGAGATCTTCGCCAGGGTCGCAAAAGTCCTTCTGCCGAAGGATTATCTGCGCCTCTGGCTGACAGGCGAGCATATTTCGGAAATGTCTGACTCGGCCGGTACGTCCTGGCTCGATACCGGCAAGCGCGCCTGGTCGTCCGAGCTTCTGGCTGCCACCAATCTCGATGAAAAACAGATGCCGACACTTGTCGAAGGCACGGAGCAGGGCGGCAAGCTGCGCGCCGCGCTCGCTTCGGCCTGGGGCATATCAGGCGATGTCGTTGTTGCCGGCGGTGCCGGTGACAATGCGGCCTCGGCCTGCGGCATGGGCACGGTCAGCGATGGCGCTGCCTTCGTTTCGCTCGGCACATCGGGTGTTCTGTTTGCCGCCAATGCCGCCTACCTGCCGAAGCCGGAAAGCGCCGTCCATGCCTTCTGCCATGCTCTGCCGAACACCTGGCACCAGATGGGCGTCATCCTGTCGGCCACCGATGCGCTGAACTGGCATTCGTCGGTTACCGGAAAATCGGCCGCCGATCTCACCGGCGAACTTGGCGAAAGCCTGAAGGCGCCGACCGGCGTGACTTTCCTGCCCTATCTCTCGGGCGAGCGCACGCCGCACAATGATGCAGTCATCCGCGGCGCCTTTATCGGCCTCGGACATGAAAGCAGCCGTGTGGTGCTGACGCAGGCAGTGCTGGAAGGCGTGTCCTTCGCGATCCGCGACAATCTCGAAGCGCTGCGGTCTGCGGGCACGGATATTTCCCGCGTCACGGCGATCGGCGGCGGTTCGCGTTCGCGCTACTGGCTGGCCTCTATCGCGACTGCGCTCGGCGTTCCCGTCGACCTGCCGGCGGATGGCGATTTCGGTGCCGCCTTTGGTGCTGCCCGCCTTGGTCTCATTGCTGCAACAGGCGCCGATCCGGTTGCCGTCTGCACCCCGCCGGTTACGGCCGGTACAATCGAGCCGGTCGCCGCACTCAGCGGCGCCTATGAGGATGCCTACAAGCGCTATCGCGCGACCTACCCGGCGATCAAGTCGCTGGTCCATTGATCCGTCCATAAGAACTGAACCCAAGGAGAACCCAAATGAGCACCGGATTTTTCGGCGACATCCAGAAAGTGAAGTACGAAGGCCCAGACAGCACCAATCCGCTGGCCTTCCGCTACTACCAGCCGGACGAAATCGTTCTCGGCAAGCGCATGGAAGACCATCTGCGCTTCGCGGTTGCCTATTGGCACACCTTCACCTGGCCGGGCGGCGACCCCTTCGGTGGTCAGACCTTCCTGCGTCCCTGGTTCGAAGACACGATGAAGGCCGCCAAGCTCAAGGCTGACGTCGCTTTCGAATTCTTCTCGCTGCTCGGCGCGCCCTACTACTGCTTCCACGACGCCGACGTGCGCCCGGAAGGCAAGAACTTTGCCGAAAACACCAAGAACCTGAACGAGATCGTCGACTACTTCGCCGAAAAGCAGGCCGCCACCGGCACCAAGCTGCTCTGGGGCACGGCGAACCTGTTCTCGAACCGTCGCTACATGTCGGGTGCTGCAACCAATCCGGATCCGGATGTCTTTGCTTTCGCCGCTGCGACGGTGAAGACCTGCATCGACGCCACGCAGAAGCTCGGCGGCGAAAACTACGTTCTGTGGGGCGGCCGCGAAGGCTATGAAACCCTCCTCAACACCGATATCGGCCGCGAGCTCGACCAACTCGGTCGCTTCCTCAACCTCGTCGTCGAGTACAAGCACAAGATCGGCTACAAGGGCACGATCCTGATCGAGCCGAAGCCGCAAGAGCCGACCAAGCACCAGTACGACTATGACGTCGCGACGGTCTACGGCTTCCTCAAGAAGCACGGCCTCGAAAACGAAGTGAAGCTCAACATCGAGCAGGGCCATGCGATCCTCGCCGGCCATTCCTTCGAGCATGAGCTGGCGCTCGCAAATGCGCTCGGCATCTTCGGCTCGATCGACATGAACCGCAACGACTACCAGTCCGGTTGGGATACCGACCAGTTCCCGAACAACGTTCCGGAAATGGCTCTGGCCTATTATTACGTTCTGGCGGGCGGCGGCTTCAAGACGGGCGGTACCAACTTCGATTCGAAGCTGCGCCGTCAGTCGCTTGATCCGGCAGACCTGCTGATCGGCCATATCGGCGGCATGGATTGCTGCGCCCGCGGCCTGAAGGCTGCTGCCAAGATGCTCGAAGACAAGGCTCTGTCGCAGCCGCTCGCAGACCGCTATGCCGGCTGGAATTCGGCTGAAGGCCAGAAGCTCTTCCGCGGCGAATATTCGCTGGAAGAGATCACACAGTGGGTCGAAGGCAAGGACGTCAACCCGCAGCCGAAGTCCGGCAAGCAGGAATTGCTCGAAAACATCGTCAACCGCTACGTCTGATGCCGGTTTGACTTATCATCACGGCCAGGGAGCGAGAGTTCCCTGGCTTTTTTATGCGCGGATCGACATTGTTTGGTGCTCTCGCCGTCCTAAATTCCAGCCGGCGACGTACGAACGGGGATCGTTTCCATGACGGACATTGACCTTCCAGATCTCTATCGCGGCTATGTTGCCTGCCTGAACAGCCAGGACTGGCCGAATCTCAGCAATTTCGTGCATGACGATGTCAGCTACAACGACAAGCGTATCGGGCTCTCCGGCTATCGCGAGATGCTTGAAGACGATTTTCGGGCTATCCCGGACCTTTCCTTCGACATCAGCATGCTGGTTTGCGAGCCGCCGCGCATCGCGAGCCGCCTGCTCTTCGACTGTACGCCAAAAGGGATGCTCTTCGGTCTGCCGGTCAATGGCAGAAGGGTACGCTTTGCGGAAAATGTCGTCTATGCGTTCATGGACGGGCGGATATTCGAGGTCTGGTCGGTCATCGACAAAGGGGCCATCGAGGCTCAGCTCTAGAACCGAACGCGTCTACCGCTTCTGCCAGTTGCGCGGCGGAGCCGAAACCGAATTGCGCACCACGAGATCTGGCCGCAACAGAATTTCTGTTTCGGCCGGGCGGCCATCGGAGAGAAGCTCCAGGAGCAGCGCCATGGCCTGTTTGCCGATTGCCGTGCGCGGCTGGCGGATGGTGGTCAGCGACGGGCTCATGAAGACGGCTTGCGGCACGTCGTCGAAGCCGGTGACCGAAAAATCCTGCGGGATATTGTAGCCGCGGGCGTTCAAGCCGATCATGACGCCGATCGCTGTCTGGTCGTTGACGCACATGAAGGCAGTCGGCAGCGTGTCGCGCATGAAAAGCTGCTCCACAGCATGGCGGCCGCTTTCGATCGTGCCATCGCCTTCCAGCACGATACGCGTGTCTTTCGGCACGCCGGCAGCGTCCAGGCCCGCGTCATAGCCCTGTCGGCGGCGGCTGTAGGCAAGGCGGGTGCGGGAGTCGCCGATGAAGGCGATCTTGCGGTGACCTTCCGCCAGAAGCAGGTCGACGGCTTTCCTTGCGCCCTCAATGTCGTCGACGCCGACATAGGGGATGCCACCATTGAAGACGGGTTCGAAGACGCCGACGCTCGGCGGTAGCTGCGCCGTAACCATCTGATGGCCGAACGGCAATATGCCGGTAAAGAGGATCAGGCCGGCCGCCTGGTTCGAATTGAAAAATTTCAGATATTCCAGGCCACGCTGCGCATCATTTTGCGTATGGCCGATCAGGACACCGTAGCCATGGGCCCGCGCCTCGTTTTCCAGGCCGATCAGGATGTTGGAAAAGTTGGGGTCGCCGATATCGGGCGCCACGACCAGGATCATGTTGGAACGACCGAGCCGCAGGCTGCGCGCCATGGCATTGGTCGTATAGCCGGTGATGGCAATCGCCTGATTGACCTTCAGACGCGTGGAATTGGCCACCTTTTCGGGCATGTGGATCGCCCGCGATACCGTCGCGATGGAAACCTCGGCGATCCGGGCGACGTCTTCGATTGTAGCGGGCGTGGAATTCGACACGTGGTCTGCCTTGGGCTGTCTTCGCCGCACACTACACAGACTTATCGGGAGGTCAAAGGCACCGCACAACAGATCTGTGTAAATCCACGATGTAAACCTTTACATGCCTGATGTAAAGGTTTACATATGCCAACATAAGCGGATGGGAGCCGCAGGAGGAAATCATGACCGTGGATACCGCAGAGGCTGCACCGGTGGTGTTGTCCGCCAGGCGCATTTGCAAGTCTTTCAGCGGCGTGCAGGTTCTCTTCAGTGTCAACTTCGATCTCCGCGCCGGTGAAATCCATGCGCTAATGGGCGAAAATGGCGCCGGAAAATCCACTCTCGTCAAGATTCTCTCCGGCTTCGAACAGCCAACCTCCGGCGAGATCCTGCTCGACGGCGAGCCAGTGGTGCTGCCTCCGAACGGCGCAGCCGAAGCGCTCGGCATTGTCATCATTCACCAGGAATTCAATCTGGCCGAACATCTGACGGTCACTGAAAGCCTGTTCCTCGGTCGCGAGGTCACGCATTTCGGGGTGCTCGACCGCAAATACATGCGCTCGGAGACGCGTCGCGTGTTGGATGTGCTCGGTTCGCATGTCGACGAGAACGCGATGATCAGTTCGCTGTCGATTGCCGACAAGCAGATGGTCGAGATTGCCAAGGCAATCAGCCGCGATGCCCGCGTTGTCTTCATGGACGAGCCGACCGCCGTTTTGTCGCGCGAGGAAATCAATATGCTCTTCAAGCAGGTGCGTAAGCTGCGCGATCAGGGCACCAGTTTCGTCTTCGTTTCCCACAAGCTTGACGAGGTCATGGAGCTGACCGACAGGGTCACAGTCCTTCGCGATGGCCAGTGGGTGAAGACGGCTCCGACCTCCATGCTGGATGGTGAATCTATTGCGCAGCTCATGGTCGGCCGCGAGCTTTCGAGCCTCTATCCGGCCAAGGTCGAGCCCAATGTCGACGAGGAAGTCGTGCTTCGCGTCAGTTCGGTTTCGACTGGCTACGTGCAGGATGCGAGCTTCGAAGTGCGTAAGGGCGAGGTGATCGGATTTTCCGGACTTATCGGTTCGGGTCGTACCGAGCTGATGGAGGCGATCGCCGGTCTGCGTTCGCGCCTTTCCGGCGAGGTCGTCATCCACGGCGAAAGCGTGTCTTCGGGTGATGCGCGTGCCGCCAATCGCGCCGGCCTTGCTTATATGACCAAGGACCGCAAGTCCAAAGGGCTGCTGCTTGGCTCGGGCATGATCGCCAACCTGACGCTACAATCGCTCGAACGCCATGTCAGCCATGGTTATCTGAGCCCGAACAGTGAAGCGGCAGCGCTTGCCAAGGCCAAGCGGCGCTTCGACATCCGCGTACGCGACGGCAATATCATTGCTGGCCGCATGTCAGGCGGCAACCAGCAGAAGCTGCTTCTCGCCAAGGTCATGGAGACCGAGCCGCAGATCATCATCATCGACGAGCCGACGCGCGGCATCGATGTCGGCACCAAGCAGCAGATCTATCATTTCATTTCGGCGCTCGCCCGCGACGGGCGGTCGATCATCGTCGTGTCCTCGGAAATGCCTGAGGTCATCGGGCTTTGCACGCGGGTTGCCGTGATGCGCGAAGGCCGGATCGTCGGCATCCTCGAAGGCGATGAAATTTCCGAGCAGGAAATCATGCGTTACGCCGCGGGGCTGAAGCGTCAAGCGGCTGCCTGATGCCGGCGAGGCGCGACGTGAGCGGACCGCGCGCGAGACAAACAGGATGCCCAGCAATCATGGGACGGGAGGTTGGTTTTGGACATGAGTGTTAACGAGGAGACCAGGGAGATCCGGCGCAGATCCTGGCGTGACGTCGATCTGCGCGCGGTTGCCCCCTTCGCCGCACTGGCCTTGCTCCTCATCGTGGGCGCACTGGTCAATCCGAATTTCATCGGCATCACCAATCTTACGAACGTTGCAACGCGTTGTGCCTTCATCGCCATCATCGCCGTCGGTGCGACCTTCGTGATCTCGGCAGGCGACCTCGATCTTTCCGTGGGCTCCATGGTGGCCTTCGTCGCGAGCCTGATGATTCTGCTCATCAATTCCGGCGTCATTGTCGATCCGGTGCTGATGCTGACTGCTGCCGTCGTCTTCGCCGTGGTCGCCGGTGCGCTTTGCGGTCTCGCAAACGGCCTCATCACGACTGTCGGCAAGATCGAGCCCTTCATCGCCACGCTCGGTACGATGGGCATCTATCGCGGTCTGACGACGTGGCTGTCGCAGGGCGGAGCAATCACATTGCGTTCGGCTGATATTCAGACGCTTTATCGGCCAGCCTATTTCGGCAGTATCTTCGGTGTCCCGGTTCCGATCGTCGTTATCCTGGTCGTTACCGCCATTGCGGCTTTCATTCTCTACCGTACGCGCTATGGCCGTCACGTCGTGGCAGTCGGTTCGAACAGCGATGTTGCTCGCTACTCCGGCATCGCAGTCAACCGGGTGCGCACAATCGCCTTCGTCATTCAGGGACTCTGCGTGGCGATCGCCGTGTTGCTCTATGTGCCGCGTCTCGGCTCGACTTCGGCAACGACGGGCATTCTGTGGGAGCTGCAGGCAATCACGGCTGTCGTTGTCGGCGGCACGGCCCTGAAGGGCGGTGCGGGCCGCGTCTGGGGCACGATCTGCGGCGCCTTCATTCTTGAGCTCGTCGGCAACATCATGCTGCTTTCGAACTTCATCAGCGAATATCTCATCGGTGCGATCCAGGGCGCGATCATCATCATCGCCATGCTGGTGCAGCGGTCGCTGGTGCGCAAATCATAAGACAGGCCTGCTTCTCGGATTGGCCGGGCTATCCAGGGCACCCGGCCCGGATTGAATAAGTCCCTGATATTTTGGGAGGAAATAGCATGCGCAAGCTCATGTTGGGTCTGGCTGTTGCGGGGGTGGCTTTTGCCGGCGCAGCCTACGCCCAGGACAAGAATTATACGATCGGCGTGTCCATTCCGGCTGCCGACCATGGCTGGACGTCGGGCGTCGTGTTTCACGCCGAGCGCATTGCCAAGAAGCTGATGGCAGAGCATCCGGGCCTGAACGTCATCGTCAAGACCTCGCCGGATGCCGCAACGCAGGCAAATGCCGTGCAGGACCTCGACACACAGGGCATCGATGCGCTCGTCATCCTGCCGTCGGATCCGGATCCGCTCGTCAACGCCATCAAGGAAGTCAAGGGCAAGGGCAAGTTCGTTGCACTCGTCGACCGTGCACCGTCGAGCAACGACAATTCCGTGCGTGACCTCTACGTTGCCGGCAACAACCCGGCGCTCGGCGAAGTCGCCGGCAAGTACATTGCCGAAAAGACCCCGGAAGCCGAGGTCGTCATCATCCGTGGCCTGCCGATCCCGATCGACCAGCAGCGCCAGGACGGCTTCGACAAGGGCATTGCGGGCTCCAAGGTCAAGGTTCTCGACCGCCAGTACGGCAACTGGAACCGTGACGATGCCTTCAAGGTCATGCAGGACTATCTGACCAAGTATCCGAAGATCGACGTTGTATGGTGCCAGGATGACGACATGGCTGTCGGCGTTCTGCAGGCCATCGAGCAGGCCAAGCGCACCGACATTCAGTATGTCGTTGCCGGCGCTGGCTCCAAGGACATGATCAAGAAGGTCATGGACGGCGACAAGCTGATCCCGGTCGACGTTCTCTATCCGCCGGCAATGGTCGGTACGGCCATGGAACTGACGGCTGCTGCGCTCTACGATCAGGTTCCGGTTCACGGCAACTACATCCTCGACGCAACGCTCGTCACCAAGGACAATGCCAAGAACTTCTACTTCCCGGATTCTCCGTTCTGATATCGGCTTTCACGCATGCGCCCATTCGAGAGGATGGGCGCATTTTTCATGCCTTGGGACAAGTTGAAGCCAAAATGCGGCACGTACCTCTTGCCGATCCGCGGCGAGCGTGATTAGGTCCAGACCGCGTTGATTTCGGCCCACCCGCTTAAATCTCTCGCATTGGTGGGGAGGCGCCTTTTCTTTATCGAACGGCGCGCTAAGATTTCTCGAAAACGTTTACGATCGATATTCAGGGAGGAAACTGACATGAAGACGATCAAGGGACCAGGCCTGTTCCTCGGACAGTTCGCTGGCGATACCGCGCCTTTCAATTCATGGGACGCGATCACCAAATGGGCGGCCGATATCGGCTACAAGGGCGTGCAGGTTCCGACCTGGGCAAGCCAGCTCATCGACCTCAAGAAGGCGGCGACATCAAAGGATTACTGCGACGAATTCGCAGGCAAGGCGCGTGAAAACGGCGTCGAGGTTACCGAACTTTCCACCCATCTCCAGGGCCAGCTCGTTGCCGTGCACCCGGCCTATGACGAAGCCTTCGACGGTTTTGCAGCACCCGAAGTGCGTGGCAATCCGAAGGCGCGTCAGGAATGGGCGGTGCAGCAGGTCAAGTATGCGCTAACCGCTTCCAAGCATCTCGGCCTCAAGGCGCATGCGACTTTCTCGGGCGCGCTTGCCTGGCCTTTCATCTATCCCTGGCCGCAGCGCCCGGCCGGTCTCGTCGAGACCGCTTTCGACGAGCTTGCCCGCCGCTGGAAGCCGATTCTCGATCATGCCGATGAAAATGGCATCGACGTCTGCTACGAAATCCACCCGGGCGAAGACCTGCACGACGGCATCACCTACGAGATGTTCCTGGAACGCGTCGGCAACCATCCGCGCGCCAACATGCTCTATGATCCCTCGCACTACGTTCTGCAGTGCCTCGATTACCTCGACAACATCGACATCTACAAAGACCGGATCAAGATGTTCCACGTCAAGGATGCCGAGTTCAACCCGACCGGACGTCAGGGCGTTTACGGCGGCTATCAGGGCTGGGTCGAACGAGCCGGCCGCTTCCGTTCGCTGGGTGATGGCCAGGTCGATTTCGGCGCCGTCTTCTCGAAGATGACCGCCAATAATTTCGACGGCTGGGCCGTGGTCGAGTGGGAATGTGCGCTGAAGCATCCGGAAGATGGTGCCCGCGAAGGCGCTGAGTTTGTTGCGGCCCACATCATCCGCGTCACCGAAAAGGCCTTCGACGATTTCGCTGCCGGCGGCACCGATCAGGCAGCCAACCGGCGCATGCTGGGCCTGTCGTAAGCGGATCAGGATTTCGAGGAGAAAATCATGGCAATCGAAGCATCATCCGAACAGGCCCGCGAGCCGCGCATCCGGCTTGGCATGGTCGGGGGCGGGGCAGGGGCCTTCATCGGCGCCGTTCACCGCATCGCGGCGCGTATCGACGATCAGTATGACCTGATCGCCGGCGCGCTGTCGTCGACGTCGGAAAAGGCTGCCCAGTCCGGTCGCGATCTCGGTCTCGATCCGTCGCGCACCTATTCCAGCTACCGGGAAATGGCGATCCGCGAAGCGAAGCTGAAGAACGGCATCGAAGCCGTTTCGATCGTGACGCCGAACCACGTCCATTATGACGCCGCCAAGGAATTCCTGCGCCGCGGCATTCATGTCATCTGCGACAAGCCGCTGACATCAAATCTTGCCGATGCCAAGAAGCTGAAGAAGGTTGCCGACGAGAGCGGCGCGCTCTTCATCCTGACGCATAATTACACGGGCTATCCGATGGTTCGTCAGGCGCGCGAAATGGTTGCCAATGGCGAGCTCGGCGATATCCGTATCGTTCAGGCCGAGTATCCGCAGGACTGGTTGACCGAAGCGATCGAACAGTCCGGCCAGAAGCAGGCCGCATGGCGCACCGACCCGGCGCAGTCCGGCGTCGGCGGTTCGACCGGCGATATCGGTACGCATGCCTATAACCTAGCGTCCTTCATCACGGGTCTCGAACTCGACAGCCTTGCTGCCGATCTCGATAGTTTCGTGCCGGGCCGCCGTCTCGATGACAACGCCCATGTGATGTTGCGCTTCAAGGCCAAGGGTTCGGAAAAGCCGGCCAAGGGCATGCTGTGGTGCAGTCAGGTGGCGCCGGGTCATGAGAATGGCCTCAAGGTGCGCGTTTACGGCACCAAGGGTGGTATCGAATGGGTTCAGGCCGATCCGAACTATCTCTGGTACACGCCGTTCGGCGAATCCAAGCGGCTGATCACCCGCAATGGCGCCGGCTCCGGCGCGGCCGCTGCCCGCGTTTCCCGCGTCCCATCGGGCCATCCGGAAGGTTATCTCGAAGCGTTCGCGACGATCTACACGGAAGCCGCACATGCCATCAACGCGCACAAGAGGGGCAAGGCGGTCGACAAGGCCGTGGTCTACCCGACAGTCGATGACGGTGTGAAGGGTGTCGCCTTCGTCGAAGCCTGCGTGGCTTCATCCAAGCGCAACGGCGCCTGGGTCAAGGTCTGAGTTTACGTGTCGATCAGGTCCGTATGATCAAAAACGCCGGGGCGGTTCGATATCGCCCCGGCGTTTACGTCTTGTGGCAATCAGGCCGCAACCTCAGTACGGCCGCGCTTCAGCAGGTTATCGACGCTGAACGGGCCTGCGCCGGCAGCGACGATATAAAGCAGAACGAAGCAGAACAGGATGGCGGCGACACCACCGTTCTGTGCCGGAAAGAAGCTCTTCGATGCGTGGCCGATGAAATAGGCAAAGGCCATCAGGCCCGAAAGCACGAAAGCTGCGATGCGGGTCTGGAAGCCGATGAGTACTAGAAAGCCGAGCGTCAGCTCGAGGAGGCCGGCAATCCAGGGCAGCGATCCGACGGGCGGCACGCTTGCGGCAGCCGGGAAATGCAGGATCTTCTGTGTTCCATAGCTGAAAAGCACGAGGGACGAGACGATACGCAGCAGGCTCAGCAGGTGGGGCTGCAGCAGGTGAATCGAAGAGAGCATTCGGTTCCTTTCCTATTGTGATGCCCTTTCCGGTGTAAGGATCAAGATCGTGACAGCAAATCACGACTGCTGACATTGGCGTTATGACGGTGAGATGCCGGGTTCCGTGGCAGGCTTATTGCTGTTTTGTCACTCTTCCTGCAACGTTGCAGTTTTTCCTTCTGCCGGCCTGTACTTTGCTGTCAGGCTTGGCTAAACCCCGCGTAAACGGTCAGTCCACAACCTGAGAGATGGGATTTACAGATGATCGATCCGAAAACGCTTGCCGACCGCTTTCCCGGCGATTTCACGTTTGGTGTTGCCACCGCTGCCTTCCAGATCGAAGGCGCCAGCAAGGCCGATGGCCGCAAGCCGTCCATCTGGGATGCCTTCTGCAACATGCCCGGCCGCGTCCATAACCGTGACAACGGCGATATTGCCTGCGACCACTATAACCGGCTGGAGCAGGACCTCGATCTTATCAAGGAGATGGGCGTCGATGCCTATCGTTTCTCGATCGCCTGGCCGCGCATCATCCCCGACGGCACGGGTCCGGTGAATGAGAAAGGCCTCGATTTCTACGATCGGCTCATCGATGGCTGCAAGGCGCGCGGTATCAAGACCTTTGCGACGCTCTACCACTGGGATCTGCCGCTGCTGCTTGCCGGCGACGGCGGCTGGACGGCACGTTCGACGGCCTATGCCTATCAGCGCTATGCCAAGACTGTCATGAGCCGCCTTGGCGACCGTCTCGACAGCGTCGCCACTTTCAACGAGCCGTGGTGCATCGTGTGGCTCAGCCATCTCTACGGCATCCACGCGCCGGGCGAGCGCAACTTGCAGGCCGCGCTGCACGCCATGCACTACATGAACCTGGCGCACGGCCTTGGCGTCGAAGCGATCCGTTCGGAAGCACCTGGTGTGCCTGTTGGTCTGGTGCTCAACGCTTCCTCGATCATTCCGGGCTCCGATAAGGCTGCCGATCTTGCTGCCGGCGAGCGTGCGCACCAGTTCCACAACGGCGCCTTCTTTGATCCGGTCTTCAAGGGCGAGTATCCGAAGGAATTCGTCGAAGCGCTCGGCGATCGCATGCCCGTGATCGAGGACGGCGATCTCAAGATCATCAGCCAGAAGCTCGATTGGTGGGGTCTCAACTATTACAAGCCGGAGCGCGTTGCCGACGATGCCAGCCGCAAGGGTGATTTCCCCTGGACGGTGGAAGCACCTCCGGCCAGCGACGTGAAGACCGATATCGGCTGGGAAGTCTATTCGCCGGGCCTCAAGCTGCTCGTCGAGGATCTCTACCGCCGCTACGACCTTCCGGAATGCTACATCACCGAGAATGGCGCCTGCGACAATACCGATGTCGTCAATGGCGAGGTCGATGACGTGATGCGCCTGGACTATGTCAGTGACCATCTCAATGTCGTCGCCGACCTGATCAAGGACGGATATCCGATGCGCGGTTATTTTGCCTGGAGCCTGATGGACAATTTCGAATGGGCGGAAGGCTATCGCATGCGTTTCGGCCTCGTTCATGTCGATTATGGAACGCAGGTTCGTACGGTCAAGAAGAGTGGCAAGTGGTATCGCGAACTCGCCAGCCAGTTCCCTAAGGGCAACCACAAGGCCGTTTGAGGCCAAGCATTTCGGCAGGGCATCGATGCCCTGCCGTTTCAGATCGCGTTCAACCTCTTTGCCGCAGCGAGACGTTTTCCTCTGCTCAATTTCCGCCCGTCGCGGAAATTGAGGGCAAGTAGCGTCAACTGAGTGGAGCCGGCCAGCAGTTCAAGGGTCTGCATGGCGTAGAAAACACCGTCAAGCAGGCCTTCATCCGCGCGACGGTAGAGCAGGATTGCAAGGGGCAAGAGCACCAGCAGGCCGTTTGCGGCAATGATCTTCATCCGCCAGCGCTTCCTGTCGATAGCCGGCGAATGGCGGCCACGGGCGAGCGAAAAGCCGCTGCCGCCAGTGATTGCGAGCGCCGGGATCAACAGACAGAGACCGGCAAGAATTGCTTTCTTGACGGCAAGAATTGCGGTCGCATCCAGAAGAAGCTCTGAAATCAGTGTTGCGGTCAGAAAGCCCGCAATCGGGATCATGGCGATTGTGCCCGCGCCGGCATGAACGACGGTTTTCATTTCCGTTCCTCGCTTTCCGTGGCGTCCAGCGCCAGCCTTTGGTCGAACCTGCTCAGAAGATCGAGTGCCGCCTGTAATTCCGGTGCGTCTAGTCCGCGGGCCAGCGCATTGGCCCAGCCGGTATGAAGCGCTGATATCCTCGCGTAGCTCTCAGCGCCCTGCGGCGTCAGCACATAGAAGGGCGAGCGCTGATGGCGCGGGTTGGGCCGCCTTTCGACGAAGCCGTCTTCCTCCAGCTTCTTTACCTGCTTTTGGGCTCCCTGACGGGTCATGCCCATCATCTCCGCGATGGCGGGAACCGCGACATGACCGGAAGACAGCGAGATCGCTCCGAGCACCTGCCAGCGGGCGCTCGTGAGGTTGAGCGGTGCGCCGAGCCGGTCGCCACCGTCCAATAGTCGTCCGTTGATGCGGAAGATCATCAGCATGATGTCCGTCAGCAGGTCTGCTTCGATCGTCCGCTTCAAGATGCCGTTCTCCATCTGCATTATGGAAACCAGTTACCATTATTGGAAACCAGTTGTCAATCTGCAAAAAACATGCGGCGTTCGGGTAAATCCTGAGCCGGATTCTCGATTGTTCTCATGATTTTAAGCGTTTCTTGACCCTTGACTGCGAAGATTTCTGGAACTGGGAGTTGTGTGAGTTGCCGGCAGTCTTGATGTCAAAAAACAATGGATCGGGTTTAGGCCGCCATACCACGGTCACTGGCGTGCTTTTTTCCTTCGCGGTCATTGTTGCTGTTGTCACCATCATGGTTTTGACGGCGCTGGAACGCGTCTCCGAAAATGCCAATGTGCTCGACGACGAGCGTTCGCGCGAAACCACCGTTGGCGCACTCAAGACCTTCGAAGACCAGCTTGCCGCGACGCTTGACGATTATGCCGCCTGGGATGATGCGGCTGCCAATGTCTACGCGCCGGAGGGCATGGCGTGGACGGTCAGCAATTACGGCGAGATGTCCCTCAACAGCCCTCTCTTCGACATGGCTATCGTTATTGATGACCAGAAGAAAACCGTCATGGCCTATCAGGACGGTTTGCCAATGCAGATGCCGGTAGACGATTTCTTCTCCCCCTCGCTTTGGCGGCTTCTGGACGAGGTTCGCGCACCTGATGCCGGCGAGAAGCCGCAGGCCACCGGTTTCATCAAGACTGCCAGGGGTATTGCCGCTGTCGGTATCGCGCTTGTGCGGCAGAAGTCGGGTGAGCTTGATATGCCCGACGGTCAGCATCGCTATCTGGTTTTCGCCCGGCATCTCGACGAGGACAAGATCTCCGCTCTCGGCACGACTTACGTGCTGAACGGGTTACGACTGGTGCCCGCAGATTTTGCCGCGGCCTATTCGGTGGAAATTGCAGACCCTGCTCGGGCGGTTCTCGGCAAGCTAGTCTGGGTGTCGCGTTCGCCCGGCGATATTGGTTACGCGCAGGTGAGGCCCATGGTCATCCAGGCGCTTGGTCTTGTCGGCCTGTTCTTCGTCGTCCTCCTCATAATCGGTTGGATGACCGGCCGGCGGCTGAAGGCCGAGGAAAACAGCGCGCGTGAAGAAGCACTTCGAGATCGCCTGAGCGGTCTTTCCAACCGCGACGGCCTGGGGCTTGCCGTCGACCGCTTCGTTGCGGAAGCCAGGCAGACGAAACGGAACGTGCTGCTCCTCTATCTCGATCTCGACGGCTTCAAGGAAGTCAACGACAGCTACGGGCACGGCACCGGCGACCAGTTGATCCGCGCTGTCGCGGCAGGACTGGACGTGCTGATCCCCGAGGACGCGGTGCTCGCCCGCATCGGCGGTGATGAGTTTGCAATCGCTTTCCTTTCGGATGCGGAGAATGCGGCCGCATTGCAGCTTGCTGAGCAGATCCTCGATTTCCTTGCTGAACCGCTCGAAGTCGGCCGCCGTATCGTCGTGGTCGGCGCCAGCATCGGCATTGCCATGTCATCGCTCGGTTCGATCGCCCGGGAGGAGCTGGTACGCCGCGCCGACCTCGCCATGTACAAGGCGAAGGAGGCCGGCCGCGCCCGCATGACACTTTACGATCCGGCCATGGATACCGATCGCGCGCAGCGCAACGCGCTGGAGCTCGATCTGCGCATGGCGATCGAAAGCGGCGATCTCACGCTTGCCTATCAGCCGCTCGTCGATGCCGCGACGCATGAGATGAATGGCGTGGAAGCGCTGGTGCGCTGGAACCGGCCAGGCCACGGTCCGGTTTCGCCCGAGGTTTTCATTCCGATCGCCGAGACCAGCGGGCTCATCGAATCCCTCGGCCTTTTCGTACTGCGCAAGGCCTGCGAAACGGCAAAGCAATGGCCGGAACTGAAGATCTCGGTCAATGTTTCACCGGGCCAGTTCCGCAATCCGGCCTTCACCGACTATGTTCGCTATGTGCTGAAGCAGACGGACATCGAGGCCAGCCGCGTGACGCTTGAGATCACCGAAGGCTACATGATCCAGAATCCGCAGCGCACGCGCCAATCGATCGAACGATTGAAGTCGCTCGGCGTCAAGGTGGCGCTCGACGACTTCGGCTCCGGCTTTTCTTCGATCGGCTATTTGCGGCAGTTCGGCTTCGATCGCATCAAGATCGACCGCTCACTCGTCACCGATATTACCGGCGACAGCCGGCAGCGGGAAATGCTGCAGGCGACAGTAGCACTTGCCCGCGCGCTGGATATTCCGGTCACGGCCGAAGGCATCGAGACGGAAGAGCAGGCGGTTGCGCTGCGCCTCTTTGGCTGCGACAGTCTGCAGGGCTATTTCTTCGGCAAACCGATGACTGCCGACCACATCAATGACCGATTGCAGGAGCATCGCGAAGCACGGGTCTTGCGCCGGATCGCCGGCTAACCGTCGCGTTATGTACCTATGTGCTTCTGTCCGCGCTTCTTGGCGAGTGCGATCTGGTGCTGGCGCTGACGATAGCGCAGGCGGTCTTCTTCGCTGCGGCTGTGATAGCAATTGCTGCAGGAAACGCCTTCCTCGTAATAGGGCGAGGTGACTTCTTCTGCCGTGATCGGGTTGCGGCAGGCATGGCAAAGCGTGTGTTCGCCTTGCTTCAAGCCATGCTCGACTGAAACCCGCTCATCGAAAACGAAGCAGGCTCCATCCCAGAGGCTTTCTTCCTGTGGCACTTCCTCCAGATATTTCAGGATGCCGCCCTTGAGGTGATAGACCTCTTCGAAGCCCTGTTCCTTCATGAAGGCCGTTGCCTTCTCGCAGCGGATGCCGCCGGTGCAATACATGGCGATTTTCGGCTTGTTATGGAGGCCGGGATTATTGCGCACCCAATCCGGAAACTCGCGGAAGGTTTTGGTCTTGGGGTCCACGGCGCCGCGGAAGACGCCGATTGCCGTCTCGTAGTCGTTGCGGGTGTCGATGACGATCGTATCGGGATCGGAGATCAGCGCGTTCCAATCAACGGGATTGATATAGGTTCCGACCACCTTATTGGGGTCGATATTCTTGACGCCCATGGTGACGATTTCCTTTTTCAGCTTCACCTTCATCCGCAGGAAAGGCATTTTCGAAGCATGGCTTTCCTTGTGCTCGAGCGCGGAAAATTCCGGCTGGGCACGCAGGAAAGCGAGCACGGTCCGGATGCCGGCATCCGGCCCTGCAATCGTGCCGTTGATGCCTTCATGGGCGAGGAGCAGCGTGCCCTTGACGCCATTCTCTTCACAGAGCGCCTGCAACGGCTGCTGCAGGCTTTCGTAACGCGCCAGCGAGACGAAATGGTAAAGTGCGGCCACGAGGAACGGGCTTGTCTGGATCGCATTGTCGGTCATGGGCGTGGAAATACAGAATATGCCGGGCCTGCGCAATGATATTACGCAAGTCCGCTGCCGTGTCGCCATAGTCTGTCAGCGCGCTTTCCATTCGGTATAGGAGCGCATGCCGAAAGCGGCATCCGGCTCGTCATCGAGCACGCTCAGGAATTCGATGGAGTGTCCGTCGGGATCGTTGAAATAGAGTGACAATGCCGGCATCCAACCGATGACGATCGGTTCGGTGACTGGCTCCCCGTGAAAGCCGTGTGGTGTCAGGCCCTTGCCAATCAGCAGCGCCGGCGCCTGCATCATTTCTTCCTGCGACAGGCGGAAGGCCAAGTGCAAGCGCATCTTCAAGGGGCCGGTGCCAGTTTCCCAGAGGCCGAGCATGGCGTTCCTCTTGCCGTTCACCCAGAAGAAGGCAATGCGGCGCTGGGGAAATTCGGCGGCGAACTCCAGGCCCAGAATATCGCGATAGAAAGCAATGGAAGTCTTCAGATCGGCGACGGTGAGATGGGTTTCGTAGATGCCCTGGATTTGCGGTTTCGTGGCTGTGTCAGCAGACATATCGTCCTCAGGAGGTTGATTGACCGACTGAGGCTAGGATCTCAACCAATGTTGAGGTCAACAGGTGAAATGCATCAATTGCGGATCGAGACCCAGAGGATCTCGAGACGTTGTGCTTCGTCATCGGGATCATCACCGTACAGCGTTTCGGCGCTAAGCAGCGTTTCCCGCCGATCCTCCTGCTGACGAAAGATGATGGCATCCAGCAGATGGGCGAGATCGTCGTTGCGGGTGAAGAGCTGCGGCTCTGCCTCAACGAGACCCGAAAGTACGGAGAGATCGTTGATGTGTCCGAGCCGTTCGACGAGGTCCTTGGCGAAGTCGCGTTTGGCCTTCATCGCACTCGGCCAGAGATCGCGCAGAAGCGCGTGGTAGAGGCGATAGTCGTAGGTGCGCTTGCGCAGTTCGTGAAAGTCATCGGCTGTCGCATCTTCATGACAGGCATCCAGCGCTTTTCTGGCGCGCGACGCCGTCCGGCGCCAGCTCTTTGCCAGCATTCGGGCATTCTTGCGATGGCTCTTGTCGAAGGTGATATCATCGAGTGCCGCGATCGCTTCCCGTAAAGCGTCGGCAGCGTCGTGCAGCCGTTGGTCGAGGCCGCTCTCAGCCTCCGCCATCCAGTCGCGCCGGGCCTCCAGGATAGAAACGATGCGATCGAGCGCCTCGGCTTCTTCCAGGTTGCGGGCATTGTCCTGCAGGTAACGCGCGGTATCGACGATCGCTGCGGCATCGCGGATGGTGGAGAGCGACCTTGCGGTCTCCCTCAACCGCGCGTTCTCTCGCTTCTGGAATTCCGGCACGTCACAGGACACGAGGCGATAGAGCGAACGCAGCCGCTTGATGTTCTTGCGGAAAGCGTGAATCGCCTCATGGGCGCCTTCCGGCTGTTCTTGCAGAACGGTGATGGCACGCGTGAGTTGCTCCTCGGCCGCGCTTCGGAACTCGTCGGTAAAATCGGCCTCAGGCCGTATGCGATAGCCCATGCCTGTCGTGCTCGAATTCTGTAGCAAGCGCCTGATTGGAATAGCGGAAGTCGCCCGTCACTTCGCGGCCGAGCCAGGCGGGCAGGGGAGGATTGTCAGTTTCGGCCTGCATCTCGACTTCGGCGATGACGAGGCCGCGATGGGCGCCGCCAAAGACATCGACTTCCCAGACGAAACCTTCATAGGGGACGCGGTAACGCGTCTTTTCGATGACGATGCCGATAGCGTTTTCCAGCAGTTCCTCGGCGTCGGAGACGGGGATTTCATACTCGAATTCGTCGCGGGTGAGGGTGCTGCGGCCGATCTTCATCGTCAGCCGCGCAGTCTTCTCGTCAAGGATGCGAATTCGTACAGAGCGGTCGTCCATCGAGGCGACGTAGCCCTGCTTCAGGACCGATTTGGACTCGACAGCGGAGCGCCATGCTTCGCCGCGTACGAGGAACTTCCGTTCGATCTCTTTCGCCATACGAATGAACCTTTTGTGACGGTCGGGGTACGCTACCCCAATTTATAGTGATTTAATACCCGTCTTGTCGCACGGGCTGGTTTTATCTCGACAAGCCCTTGTGAGGGCGTTATTCGAAAGCCGATTTCAATCGTTTAAGGGAACCGTGGCCATGGGCGAGAAGACAGAGAAACTCCTTTCTATCCTGAAACTCCAGCCCGTCGTTCCAGTGCTGATCGTCGATGACGCCAAGTCGGCCGTATCGCTTGCCCGCGCACTCGTTGCAGGTGGTCTCAAGGCCATCGAGATCACCATGCGCACCCCGGCTGCTCTCGATGCCGTGCGCGCGGTCGCCGCTGAAGTGGAAGGTGCTGAAGTCGGCGCCGGCACGATCCTCAATGCTGCTCACTGGGAAGCCGCCGTGCAGGCTGGCTCCAAGTTCATCGTCAGCCCAGGCACGACCCAGGAGCTTCTGGATGCCGCAGCCGATTCACCGGTGCCGTTGCTGCCGGGCGCTGCGACGGCAAGCGAAGTCATGGCTTTGCGCGAAGAAGGCTATCAGGTGCTGAAGTTCTTCCCGGCCGAGCAGGCCGGCGGTGCTGCCTATCTGAAGGCGCTGTCGTCGCCGCTCGCCGGCACGTTCTTTTGCCCGACCGGCGGTATCTCGCTCAAGAATGCCAATGACTATCTGTCGCTGCCGAACGTCATCTGCGTTGGCGGTTCATGGGTCGCGCCGAAGGAACTGGTTGCTGCTGGCGACTGGGCAGGCATTACCAAGCTTGCTTCCGAAGCTTTTGCGCTGAAGGGCTGAGTTATCGAGGCCGTCCGGTTTTGAAAGCTTGCAGGTTTTGAACGAGGGTGGCCATGCCGCCCTCGTTTGTATTTCGGCAGTCGCAAACCTATGTTCTCCTTCAGCCTCTAAAACAGGGAGAAGCAGAGGACATGTTCGACGCGAAGAAACTACTCGACCAGTTTCTGGGATCGCAGATCCCGGGTGTGGGCGGCAGCGTACGCGACCGTGCCGGCGACGCGATCCAGGTGGCGAAGGATAATCCATTAAAGACCGGTGCGCTTGCCGCTGTGCTTCTCGGTACCAAGACCGGCCGCAGTATCGCAGGCAATGCCGTTACCATCGGCGGTCTCGCAGCCATTGCGGGCCTCGGCTATCAGGCCTGGAAGAACTATCAGGCAGGGCAGGCGCCTGCAGCACCCTCCGATGCGCCGACGGCAAACAATCCCGTTCTCCTGCCTCCGCCTGCAGAATCCGGCTTCGGTACGGCCTCACCAGCGACCAGCAATGAGTTCGTACTGGTTCTTATCCGCGCCATGATCGCTGCTGCCAAGGCCGACGGTCATATCGACGATACGGAACGCGTCCTCATCATGGACAAGGTCAAGGCCGCGGACGTCAGCGGCGAGGCAGCGAGCTTCATCGAACGTGAGCTTTCGGAGCCGACCGATATCGATGCGCTTGTCGCGGCGGCGGTGACGGAGGAGCAGAAAGTCGAGCTCTACACCGCCTCGCGCCTGACGATAGAGCCGGATTCACGGGCCGAACGCGGCTATCTCGATCTGCTTGCGGGCCGGCTCGGCCTGCCCGATCAGCTGGTCGATCACATCGAAGCGACGGTTTCCTCTGCCAAGGTCACTCTCTCACAGTGATCTTGAGAACTCGCAGCAATCTGCGGGTCCAGTGACATCAGGGCCGGTTGCCTTTGCGGGGCGGCTGGCCTATCCACTCCCGGACAAGAGGAGTGACCCATGGCCATGAGCCCGGAAAGCCGTTCGCAGGCGATTGCAGCCGCTATCATTCTGGTTTCTGCCGGGCTGGTGATCTATTTCCTGCCGACCATCGTGCTGTGGATCGGCAGTTTTTCGCCGATATTGGCAGTCATCGTCGGCGTCTGCCTGCTGATGTGTTTCTTCGGCATATTTTGGCTGCGAGCACGCTACCAGCGCAGCAGAAAGCCGTGAGGCTATCCCTGCAGGGAGGCTCCGAGCAACAATATACCCATCAGGATCACAAGAAGCGCGCCTGCTATCTCGATCGAATTGCCGATCCAGATTGAGGCGGACGAACCACGGCCGGAGAGGCGTACGGCGGTGCTCTTGGCCGTCACGGCGAGCGTCGCAAGAATCGCAACGGTAATGGCGGTGCCAAGCGACATGGCGACGACCGAGAGCACGCCGCCGAGATAAAGCCCGTTCAACAGCGAGAAGGTCATGACCAGCAATGCGCCGGAGCAGGGGCGTAGGCCCACGGCGATAACGGCAGACCACGCCTCACGGGCGCTGAACTTGTCGCCGCTGACCAGCAAGGGATCGGGCAGGTGCGAATTGCCGCAGGTCTCGCAGACCATGCCCGGCACGTAGGTATGGCCTGGGTCCACGGCCTGCGCCTTGCCGTTGAAGCTGAAACTGGCGCTCTGGCGTTCGCTC
>Ga0102591_1001725_pt1 | contig 27942 bp, 24 predicted proteins | sample AraplaCol_mCL_r2_2_FD_76860 | JGI IMG/M metagenome (GOLD analysis project Ga0102591, IMG submission 76860) | Arabidopsis root microbial communities from North Carolina, USA - plate scrape MF_Col_mCL_r2 (SPADES assembly) (version 2) | ecosystem: Host-associated > Plants > Roots > Endosphere...
TCAGCCGCCGACAGACCTCGTCGCCGGCCACCAAGCGCAGCACCATGGCGTGGAGTTTGAGGTACTGACGCCACAGCGCCGCGCGGGCTTCGAGCATGGCGTCCATCAGCTCGGCGGTCAGCGGATCGTCGGCGCAGGCCGCCTGCACGGCCGCCGCGAAGCCGACGCGGCCGACCTTGTTGAGCCGCACGCCGAAGCTCTTCAGCGAGTGGCGGATGGTGTTCTCCAGGTCGAGGAACTTGCGCTTCAGGGCGCGGCGCTGGGTCAGGACCTGGCGCAGGCGGTAGCAGGCGTCGGTCTTGACGTAGGCGGTCTTGAACCACCCCGTGCGCATCAGATGCGCCAGGCCGAGCGCGTCGGTGGCGTCGGTCTTGTTGCGCTGGGCGGCCATCGCCGCGCGCACGTGACGGGTCTCCAGGCACACCGCCGGCAGGCCCAGCGCCTTCAGGCCCGGTTGCAGCCACGGCGACAGGGCGCAGGCCTCGTGCCCGACCCGCCGCAGGCTGGCCGCGAACGGCGCCAGCGCCTGGGCGATGACCTGCGGATCGGTGGCCACGCTGGCGCGCATCACCACTTCCCCAGCCGCATCGACGACGCATACCGCCGTCTCGTCGATCGACACGTCCAATCCCGCGAAAAGCTCCATGACCGCGCGCCTTCTGCCTCGCGCCGGCCCAGCGCCGGCGGCGGGCAGTGTGCGCTGGGACGGCGGTTTCGGCAGCGCAGCCACCTCGGGCGATGGCCGGCCGAATACCGCGGCATTCACTCCCTTCGTTCGCCCCAGCCAGCTCGCCCCCTTCGCATACTCGCCACATGCTATAGGTTGCTCGCTAAGCTTGAGCTTGTTCAACTAGGGAAGTAGCCGCGTGACGTATTCCGCCGAGATCAGCCGAGATAACCCGACCGCGATCCTTTTCGTTATCGACCAATCTGGCTCGATGGATGAGAAAATGGCCACCGGAAAGACGAAAGCCGATTTCGTCGCCGACGTGCTGAACAAGACGATCTACACGCTCGTGACCAACTGCACGAAGTCCGATGGCGTGCGCAATTATTTCGATATTGGGGTGATCGGATATGGTGCCCAAGGCGCTACTCCTGGCCTTGGCGGCGCGCTCGCCGGCAAGGTCGTTCACCCGATTACCGCCTTGGCCACGTCCCCTCTGCGGGTCGAAGATCGGACCAGATTGGAAGATGACGGAGCGGGCGGAGTGCTTGAGCGCCGTATCAAATTTCCGGTGTGGTTCGAACCCACCAGCTCCGGCGGCACGCCCATGTCCGCCGCTCTGACCAAGGCCGCTGAAGCCTTGGTGGAGTGGTGCGATACTCACCCCAATAGCTATCCGCCGACGATCCTACACGTGACCGATGGGGCCTCGACCGACGGAAATCCCGACGGCATCGCCTCCGCGATTCAACAAATCTCGACGGCCGACGGCGAGTGCCTGCTGTTCAATATCCACGTCTCTACCGAGCAAGGCGAGACGGTTAAATTCCCGAACTCGGCGAGCGGACTGACGGACGGTTACGCCAAACTGCTGTTTGGGATGTCGAGCGTTCTGCCGCCTCACGTCGCCACCATCGCGGCAGACAAGGGCTACCGAATGGACCCTGGCGCGCGAGGTTTCATGTTCAATGCCGATCCGAAAGACATAACAAACTTCTTCGACATCGGCACCCGGCCACGCCTCACAGCTGACCGATAAAACCCGCCATGAGCGATACCCCAATCAGGGTAATGCGTGGGTTCACCCACTCGAAACGTGAGGGTGAACCCAACGAGGATCACTGGTGCTCGTCGCCGGACGGGGCGATTTGCGCACTGAGCGATGGCGCATCGGTGTCATTCGATCCCGCCCCTTGGGCCGACCTTTTGACGCGCAAGTTCGTCGATGATCGCGCCATTTCCCGAGACTGGTTGTCACTGGCGGTCACCGAATATGAGGCCGCCTACGATCGCGAAGCGATGGAATGGATGCAACAGGGCGCGTTCGACAGGGGGAGTTTCGCCACGCTTCTAGGCGTCGTAGTTGAAGGTCCGCGATCGGCAAAAGCGTTCGCCATCGGCGACAGTTTGTTGGCGTTGGTACAGTCGGGCCAGGTCGTGCGTACCCTGCCATACACCCTCGCCGCGGAATTCGACGCCTCACCGCTTCTGCTGTCCACAAGCCCGCGGCAGAACGCCGATCTCGCAGATGCCGACCTGGAATTGGCTTGGCATGAGCTAGCCCTCGACGAGGGAGCGACGCTGTTCCTGATGACGGATGCGCTGGGGCGTTGGCTGCTGGACGACCCGTCCGCCGATCGTGTTCGGCAGCTATTCGAGCTGACGTCGGACGCGGAATTCTCAGCGTTCGTGGAGCACGAACGCTTGGAAGGACGCCTTCGGCTGGACGACATCACGCTGGTAGTGGTGGCCTGAAGATATGAGTTTCCCGCAGATTATCGACTACAACGAAGCGGTTCAGGACACCGCCAGCGCCTTCACCGATCCCATTTTGCGTGGTGGTCGTGTTGCTGAAACAGGCCTTGGGCTTCCCCTCGCTCTGTCCGGCGGTTTCGCTCTTACCTACGAAATTACTGCCGGCGGAAGGAAGTACGCCATCCGCTGCTTCCATCGACAAGTACCCGAGGTGCAAGCCAGATACCAGGCGGTGTCCACGACTCTGAAGCGCCTGGCCAATCCCTATTTCGTGGATTTCGACTTTCAGCCCACAGGCATCACCGTCCGGGGGCAAAAACATCCCATCGTCAAAATGGACTGGGTCGAAGGTGAAACGCTTGGCGTCCACCTAGACAGAGTCGCCTCAAGCCCAAGCGATATACAGGCGCTCCGCCAAGCATTTTCCGATCTCGCCGGCTTCCTGGAAAGTCATGGCGTTGCCCACGGCGACATCCAGAATGAGAACGTCATGGTGTCGGGCAAGGCGCTTCGGCTTATCGACTATGACGGCATGTTTGTCCCCGGCATGGCGATCGGAAGCGGCAGCGAAGTTGGCCATAAGCACTTCCAGCATCCAGGACGCGGCGTTCGGGATTTTGGCCCGGCGATGGACCGCTTCTCCTTCATCGTTCTGGACGTCAGCTTCGAAGCGTTGATGGCGGACCCGACGCTCCATCGCAAATTTCGCGAGGGCGGCCAGGCAATCATTTTCAAGGCCAACGACTTTGCCGACCCGGGCGCGTCGGAGGTGTTTCGCCTGCTTGACGGATTGCCCGCCGTCCGAGACAGCGCGCGAAAATTGGCAGCGGTTTGCCAAGCTCCGCTGAGCGCTGTGCCGGCGCTGACCGACTTTATCGCTGGTCGAAACATCCCGATCGTCGCCGCCAGAACGGCGACAGCTGAGCAGATCGTCAAGCCGGTCGGTTACATTTCCGCCTTCCCCGTTATCGATGGTGCCGACTTCGCAATGGCGATGGGGGCCGTGGGTGAAAAGGTCGAGATCGTCGGCAAAATCGTCTCGGTGTATGAAGGGAAATCCCAGCGCGGGCGACACAGGGGCAGCCCGTTTGTTTTCATAAATTTTGGGCTCTGGAATGGGCAGAATGTTAAGATCACGATCTGGTCAGAAGGGCTGGGCGCTATAAGCGCACGCCCGACACCCGCTTGGACTGGTCGATGGATCAGTGTGACGGGCTTGGTCGAACCTCCGTACGACGGAAAGCGCTACGGCTACACGAGCGTTGGGATCACCGTCGTCTCCGACAACCAGATCATCCCTCTCTCAGAAAAGGAAGCCAAGTTCCGCCTCGCGCAATCGACGGCTTTGGAAGAAGGCCGCGTAGTTCGCGCAGGTTCAAACCAGGACATTTTGCGCATTATCCGCAACCCCGGGGGAGCTTCAGCGCCATCGCGAACACCGGCGCCCGCCGCAAAGCCGGGCACAAAGAATGAAGCAATCCTCGCTTCGCTGAGGCAGAGCGTGCCAGCGAGCATTGCAACAGGATCCAGCTCAAGCCCGGTTGGATCACATAGCCCACAGACAGCTCAAAACCGCATTCCGTGGTGGATTTGGGTTTTAGGCGGCCTGATCGTGCTTGCTTGGCTTAACTGGAAATAGGGTGGCGATATCGAGATGCATGCATTGTCGGCGGAGCAATCTTTCGCTGAAGACATCCGGAAATATGTGATTTCCAATCTTCCATGCGCTCCTGCTGAGAGTGTGGCGCTGCGCTCCATGAGCGTGGGCGATTTGCTTTCCGTCTGGTTCAACTGGCAAAGCCGGCTGATAGCGCCGCGTCCTCGGCGCGTGCATGTGGCGAGAGTTCTGCGCACGAGTTTGGCTGTTCATGATGCCGAGATCGGCTTGGCGTTCGCGCATCTCGAACACCTAATCGAGCAGGGCATGTCGCTAGCCCCTTTTCTGAGCAAGCGCATCCTGATTGGATATGAGCGACAAAGAGGGGCGGCTAAGGCGCTCAACCGACGTCGCGATCTAGATCTTCTTCTGAACGATTGGGGTGTTCACCACCTGCATCTATCAACTGAGATTGAAAATAGCGGATTTTCCAAGCGGACTGCGCCGTTGCTCCTCGGCGTCTTCCATCCCAATGACGCCTATCTCATCGACATAGTTGAGCATGGCGATTGGACGCGGGAGGAAATCATGGCGAACGCTGTGCGCGAGTGGCCTGATGCTGGCATCGCGTTCGAACTCAAGGGCATTCTGCCTTCTACCGAGCCTCCTTCGGCGGCTGAGCGCCGCCAGCTTCGCAATGCCGGGGTCTTTGCACCGCTCGCGGTGGACGGCAAAGCCTATATGCCGCCCACGGCCCTTTCCACGGCCGGAACGGCAATGATGACAAGCCGGCGTGGCGATTTAATCCGGGACGACCTAGACAATTTTATGCGGTGCCATCGCGAAGACCGAGCATGGGTCGCAGGAATGATTGCCCGCGCCGGCCGGATGCCACCTTCGACCTATCGCTTCCAATTCGTGTTTCTTGAGGAGGGCTACGGCGTCCTTGAGCGGCATTCGGGTACACTGCTCCGGTTGCGATAACTTTAGCCGAGGCCTTGGAAAAAGATACTGCCACGGAGGCGCGCTTGGCTGATGCTCACGAATTGCCGAATGCATGGCTGCTCGATCCGGCAGGCAATCTAGTAACTTTTCTGTCCAACGAGATCATTGTCGCGGCGCTTTCTAAGAAGGCAATCCTGCTCACACAAGCCACGCCATGGCTCTTCCGCGCCGCTGCGAAAGGGATGCAATCCGACAATAAGGCGGGGCTAGCGGCGATCGGCCGACTTATGAAGGAGGCGGATTCCGATAGCGCTTTCGCGGCTGCTGAGGCGGCAACCGGTTTCACGACCATCGCCTCCCACAGCGCGGTGGCGATCTGGGCAGCGATCGAAACTGCTATTGAGCAGACCTTGTTGAATCACATTCGAAAACTGTCCAATGCGGCGGATTTGATGATCGTCAGCGCGCCTTCTCTGAAGATGAGCAAGCTTCAAACATCGACTGAAGCTGGAATGCGCCAGGCACTACGACGCTGGGAGGGAGCTGTCGATGAACAGGATGCCGTCGCTCGCGCGCTTCTCATGCTGGCGGCAATGAAAGTCGAAGTCTTGATATCGGAGGATGTCCGTCGCCACCTAACTGAGATGGGGGAAATCAGAAATGTCCTGATGCACCGTGGCGGCGTTGCTGACGGCTGGTTCGTGACAAAATGCCCCTGGCTTGGCCTGCAGGTCGGCGAAGCGGTCGCGCTCAATGAGCAAAAGCTCGGCAAATACATCGACGCCGCTCGGATCTTTGCCGTCGAGCTGATGAGGGGATGCGCCGGCAGTCCCTTTGCCTACAAAGCCCCTTCTAATGCACAAGCCGTATAATATCACGCGCTCCTACGGCCTCCTAGCTCCGGGAGGGGCGGTGCTCGTCGGAGCGGGCGCAGCAGATACGGGTGCCCGCATCGCGGCAGGCGGCGCGGGCCGAGTTGGAATTTGGGAGGTAGATGGGTTGACGCCTCCCTTCATGACATAGCCTTCGTTCAGGGGGCGGAAACCAGGCGGCATTGGCGGTTTCATGGCGTGATCCTAGTACGGGAACTCAATATGGATATCCTCGGGAGGGCGCGCAAGATAGATCAGCGGAACCTTGAACATTTCCGCCCCGTCAAAATCGTAGACAATGACATCTCTGAGAACCAGCTCTCGTAAGCGTCCCGTTTCAGAAAACGCTTTTACATATCCTGCGTATGTAACCTTCTTATTAAAGTCTCTCAAGTGGACATATTCAACAGATGGGCTGTCGGAATTAAATGTAAAATCCCAAACATCTTCATCACCAAATCTTTTAGTCGCCTTTATAAATTGCAGAAATCTCGTAAATATTTTGTAGTTATTTGCATATATCCAAATAACACTAAGGGCAAATCCAAATGCGATAGCATATATTATTTCATCAACTACATTTTTTCCAATTACAGACTTCTTGTCGGCATCCGATAAATCCGTGAGATCAAAGTGCCACCCCTGAGACTTATAGAACAAGAAGACAAAGGCGTAGGTAGCCACCCCGTACGTGAATGCTTTGAGGGCGAATTCGATCTCGGTTGGCTTGACCTTTGAGGCATATCTTACGTCGATCCTCGCCCAAATGAGGCCTGGCAGAAAGACGACGGCCAGCTGCGCTATGAATAGGTTTAGCTCCACCGAAACCCCACTGATCAAATAGACGCGCCATCGCCGCCAGAATCGTGCCGACACTGCTCGATGCTAATTAACGCCCAGGTTGCGCGCACCCCTGAGCGATCGCAAGCTAAGAAGGCGAATATCAGCGACATGCATTTTGATCCCGCCCACCTCATTGATGTGCCAGCGATCTCGACCAAACTGAAGTTCACCATGAAAAGCGGCGCCTCTTACGAGGGGACCGGCTTTTGCGTAGAGCATCAAGGGAGCGCATGGCTCATTACCTGCCGCCACAACGTCGAGGACCGAGTCAGCGATTTCATCGGCACCAATGATCTTTCGGACATGACGTTAATGGGGGAGGGTAAGCTTGATTTTGATGAAGAGCGCCGCGTAGTTGGCATTTGTGTAGATGGCTTCATCCCTGACTGCGCCGCGATCGAGCTGCGCCAGGGCGAATGGCAGACAGCGCCGAAATTCGATACATCAATCCAGATAGCGGTGGAGGGCGTTGACCTACCCGAGATCATCAATCTGCAAGCGCCCTCTCCCGCTACGCACGTGGCACAGCTGAGGCCAACTGCATGGGTGATATTTCAAGGATTTCCGAGCGGTGTGGCATCGCCAGTAACCTTGAATGGGGTTCGAGCCGTTGCGCTGCCGAAGATCATTCAGCCCTGGATGCCCACCTTCCTACCGGCTTGCGCTCCCGGATTTTCCGGCGGCCCCGTTATGAATATTACAAACACCTCCATGTCTCTGCTCGGGATCACGACGCATCGCTATGAAGCGCAATTTGCGGTCAACATGGATGATGGCCGTCGCGCTGAAATATCGATTCTAGCATCGGCCGCTGTGCCTCTAGCCCCCCTGCTTTGGGCGCTCGAACGCGCCCCAAAAGGTAACAGCATCATCCAAGTTCGATCGCCCCAAGTCGGCGATTTTCGATTCGACGGATGCGCTGTGGTTGCCGCAGGTGGAGATGCCCAATGATCGTTTTGCGCCTTGCAGCCGGAGGACGCGTCGCGTTACGGGCGGTCGATGTAGCGGCAGTGCAGGCCTCCCCTTGGGGGGCAATAGTCCTGCTTGCGAGTAACGGTTCTAAATTTGAGGTAGAGCATTCGGTTGATGAAATTGTGAATCTAATTCCCAGTCTCTGGTTCCGCGCGCCAGAAACAGCATTCAATCCGGATATGATTGCTTCCATCTGGGAAGAGAGTGGAAAACTATATTATCGCTTGGAGGGAGGGTTGGAGATGACGCAGGATTCGGCGGACCTCCATCAATTTATCGAGGCCATCAACTTAGCACGTGCGCAACGACTTCAGACAGGCGGCGCCCATCCGTAAAAGGTTAGTTGCCCTCAATCGCGACACAAAGTTTGTGTCGGTTCTGGCAGGTTTTTCAACTTCAACGTTCGTGGAGATTGGCAATGGTGCATGGCGAGAAGGCGGCACCGGCACAGTGCCTATACCGGCGAGATCAGCGGCGACAAGTAACCGCTGACTAAATCATCAGAAGTGATCGCTGGCAGCGTCGATGGATACGGCGAATGGCGCGCAACCTGAGCCCCGAGATTAAATATAAACCAGTGTAGCCTGGTGAAGAGTATCAGAGCATCGACCATTTCGTCGCTGTCCACGCGGCGAGGGATCGGAATTTCAATGGTTCTAAGCCTGCCGAGAGCTGTGGCACGCTCAGCCAGTCGCGGCGCAGACTCGAAACCCCGCGCCCCCATCGGACCACGATGAAGGAATAGATTTCGATACTCAGTCAGCTGTTTGAGCCATGGATCGACCGGATCGCGCCATCCATGCAGGAATTGAACTACCAACGGATTTTCGCATTGCGCCCGACCAAGTCCCTTCTCCAGCCACTCAACCAGTCGAGCCAAGCTGTCTGACCTTTTGGGCGGAGCCCCGATCTGACGACCGACCACTGCCGCCAAATAGTCCCGCGCAGAGCCCATTTCCGCCACCAGGGAATGGATCGCCAAGTGGATATCGCTGAGTGGAAGATTATCGAAGGGGTGACCAATCGGGGTGCGGTCCCGCAAGGCTGAGAGGAGTTGGGCTCGATAGCCGTCCGACAGGTCCCTCAGCCGGACATTCGTGGCTCGCAGGCAAACGGAGATATAGCGAGCCAGTTTAGCGTACTCGACGTCGCCTGCCAGGTCAGCGTGATACCCGATGGAGGCCCAACTTTCCGTGGGCAGGTTGCCTTCCAAATCCTCGCCGACAAAAGGCCGCCAAATGCGCGCGGGCAAATAAGGATCGTCGAGCAGGGTGGTATCCGACCCGAAGGGGCGCAAATTCAGCGCCTCAAGCAGCGGTTGGACTTGGTCGGCGGAAAAAGGCCCGAGACCTATGAGACTCGTGCCTTTGACGATCGGGCCAAGCACCCAGCCCTCCTTCGTCAACTCGCTGCGCAACCCGCCAGGGAGATGCACCGTCTCACGTGAGGGCGGGTCGTTGATTTTTAGCGACAACACGAGTCAGCTTGACCTTGTGATGGTGGAGAAGATTTGGCGAACGAACCTTAGGCTGACGGGGCTTCAGCCAACTGAGTGCGAATATTGCGCCCAAGGTGTCGAAGGTGTTCCGCCTCGTCGTTGCAGAGCATGGCGGCGATCGCTCCGGTGCGGGCCTCATCCAGGTGGCCGTACTGCGCAAGAAGGCCGGCAATCTCGCGCCGATCCTCGCTGGTGTCGTCGATGTATTCGGCCAGGATGTCGAGGTGGCGGGCCGCGAACGGAAGTTTCTCTTGAATGGCCATCCGGAGGAATAGCGGCTTGAGCTCGCCGCGAAGGACGCGCTCGATCAGGCTCGTGAATTTGTCGGGAGCGCGTCGAAGTCGCGGCCAGAGCAGCGTGCGGGCGTTTTCGACATTGCGGCGGGTTTCAAGTGCCGCCTCCACCAGCCAGTCCGTCTCGATCCCATCCAGCGCCTCGATCGCCTTGAGGAGCGCCTCGCGGGGACTGCGGGCGGGCCAGCTATTGCCCTTCCAGTTGACCTCGATCTCTTGCCAACAACGCCACGCATCGAGCAGCAGTGGCAAAAGGCGACGGCCTTTCTTGGCGAAGTGTTCGGCGACGTCCGCCGCGTGGATCGCGGTGTCGTGGTCCGCGAATAGGCCATAGCGAAGGATGGCGTCCAGCGCGATGTCGTCCGGCTCTGGTAGCTCTACGAGCCGCTTGTAGAGAAAGCCGTGGTGGTGACCTTTGCCGGTAAGCCGGCCATGAATGAGCGCCCGGGTCGCGTCGGGATCAATCGGTTCAAGAAGAACGGCTCCATAGGCAGCGACGACGCCCCGGCCAACTTCCAGGGCGTCAGCGCCGATGCGTCGCTGATCGGTTTGCGGCAGGCCGGATTGGATCAGGTGCGCGGCGAGGCGCGCTACGGTCTCGGCCGGATGGTGTAGCATCACCTCGCTGAGCAGGTTGGCGTCGAGTGTCAGGGTCGTGGCTCGCGACCACGCGATCTCCGGAGCATCGACCCGCGCGAGCCATGGGAAGCCCGAGTATGGCCCGGTGTCGGCTTCCGTGAGCCGCATCTGCACCCTGGCCTGCCGGCAGACCTTCCCTTGATCGACCGGCGTCAGGGCGAGCACCGCGAGGAGCACATGGGTCACGGCTGGCGAGGGATCGAGGTTTTCCCAGACATAGGCTTCGCGCCCTGGCGTATCGAGTTTGCTGAGCTGTAGGAACGCGGCCAGATCGAGCGGCGTCCGGACGTGCTCGAGTTCGTCCGCCGGAACTTCGTCGTCGGCGACAGCGAAGACCGATGCGAGCTTGAGATAGGCCATGCGAGACGCCGCCCGGTATTCCGGCGGGAAGAATTCCCTCATAGTCGGCCCGGACCGCTCGATGCGCAGATCGTCGGGTGCGCCCGCCTCGGCGAGCAACGCATTGACTTCCCGGCTTTCGTCGGTGCCCCAGAAGCTCTTCATCGCCAGAAGCGGCCGAAGGATCGTTTGGATCTCGCCGACCTCGCACTTTGCCAACAGCTCAGGTACAGCGAGGAGGATGAGCCGCTCGGCGAGGTGGATCTCGCCCCGGACGCCGAGCTCGAGCACGAACCCTCGTCGTGACGTCCCCCCTCTCAGGTCCATATCGGGGACCTGCCGCAGTAAGTCTTCAAGTTCGCTCAAGCGATACGTCTCGGGACCCGCTTGCACCATACAGCACCAAGCCGCGAGTTGGGTCCAAAGCTTAGGGCTGTTGCGGAGGTGCGCCGGCGGCGGCGGCGGTGACCGGACGGCAGCATAAGCCCGCGCCAGCGGACCAGCGACCTTGATCCCAACGGACCGGTCACGGTGGTCGAGATGGACATAGGCCGCGTCCAGCAACCGCTCCACGAGGTCCGGAAAGAGCTGAGGATGATCTGCTGCGAGGTCCAGCGCGCGGGCCACCCGACCGACCGACGGCCTATCCCCGACCAGAAGCAGGCGGACGAGGGACCCGGCTCCGATCATAGCCGAGGTGAAGTCGAGCACCTCGCTCCAATCGGCGCGATCCAGGCGAGTCCTTAGGGCTGTGTCCCGCAGCTCGACGGGGAGGTCGGCAATGTACTTCGCCGCCAGGTACTCGCCAAAGGTCTTGTGCACGAAGACGAGAAGCTCCGTTTCACTATGCCGCAGAGTCTCTACGAGCCCGAGCTCCTCCCAATGGGCGACGCAGCGCTCGGCAACGTCGCGCGCCGCAAGGGGCGTGACGCCGAGTTCCGCGGCGAGGATGTCCGCCACTGCCGACAGGGCCGTGTCGCGGCTCTGCAGGATATCCTGCAGGGAGACCCAGCCGAGCAGCTCGAGAACGCGACGGCGGATCGCCTGACCGTCCTGGGGGCGGACAGCCCGGGCCGGCGGCTCCTGCTCGATCAGCGTCAGAAGGCGCTCGTAGAGCTCGGCCTTGCTGCCACTGAGGGGCACGCCACGGGCCACCAGGGAGGCCGCGAGACTCAGCACGAAGGGCGATGGAGCGCCGAGATTCTTCGTCTGGTCAGTGGTCAGTTCGCGATGCGCGATCTCGAAGACGTCCGGACGACGAGGATCGTCTTCGTCAAGAATGGTGGCCAAGAGGCGTGCGAGGGGGCTCCAGGCCGAATAGCCCTGGAACGGCGTGAATTCGTAGTGACGCCATTCGCTAAGCGGCGGGGGCTGATAGCCGATGGGGCGGGAGGTGACGATGGCGCGCCCCTGCGGGAACGCCGCCTGGAAGCCAAGAAGGCCTTCGGCGACCGTCGCCTGCATTTCACCGCACTCGTCCAATCCGTCGCCGAGGAGTACCCAGTCGGCGAACATCGGGCGGACGTCGAGGGGGTTGAGCCCCGAGCCCGAAAGGCCGATCTGGAAGACGCTGTCGAGAAATGCCTCGCCTCGGCGCATGCGCTGGGCGACATCGCGCAGCGCGACGCGAACGACCGGATAGCCGTCAGCCGCATAGTCCAAGGCCAAACGCCGAACGAGGGTGCTCTTGCCCATGCCGGGGCCAGCTAGAGCCACGGCGTGTCGGTAGAAGCGCCCGAGCGTTGTTGGGTCGACCGACTTGGCGTTGCGGCTGCGCCCGTCGTGACTGCGATAGCGGTCGAATGCTGTCTTCAGGTCTTCTGGGTCGGGACCGCCCTCCTCCAGGAGATGGCAATCTAGATCGAGCGCCTCGACCGTCGGCAGCGGGCGCTTGACGCCGATGATCCTGAACTTGGCGTTCACGGACTCGGTCCAGCGCGCAAGCTTGCCCGCGACGACAGCTGGACCGGCCTTGGCGCTATCCGCCAGGGTGACGCCCGCGTCCTCCAATACGCGGGCAATCGCGGCCGGTGCCCGGGCGCCCCGCCGACGGATCAGCGCGTTGGCATCGGTCTCCAAGGCGCGCCAAGCCAACTGCGCGTCGGCCGACCGCTCCAGCAAAGGCTCGAGGCGCACGGTTGCGGCGCGGATGTCGGCGCGGTCGCCGTCGATCGCCGCAACCACTTCAACGGCCAGCTTCGCGCACACGTCGATGACCGGTAGGTGCCGCGCTTCGAGTCGCGCTACGAAGTCCTGGGCGATCTCGCTGAGGTCATCGCGACGCCCGTCCGCTAGCCGCCGGATTTCGGGCCCAAGGGCGCGAACCGTGCCGCTACTTTGCGGGCAGACGACTAGCAAGCCCCATTGGATCGCGTCGGCGTGGATCGCCTCGGCGAGCGCCAGGAGGGAGTCCCAGAGATAGATCGAACGTCCGAGCCCCTTTTTGCATTGCACCTCAACGATCTCGCCCGTCGCTAGCCGCAGGCGGACGTCATCGCCAGCACCGTGGGTTTCGCTTGCGACTTCCGCCGGCGTGTCGTCAACGTCCGGCAGCCAGTTCAAGCGCATGCCCCGCGCCACGGCAGTCATGGCGATGGCGGTGACCGCCGCCTGAAAGGCCATCCCTCCCGACGCTGCGGCACCTCCCGCTCGGCCCGACCTAGAGCTTGTACTCAACGGATCCCCTCAAGTCCGCACGATTTGAGCTCCGCCTGGGCGGGCTCAGGTCGCAACGTGCCGCAGGATAGGCGAAGCTTCGCGAAAGGATAGGCTCCCGTCGCCGACGTGGGCCACGCTCGCCTGCTCGACGACGGAGATCTGAACGTCCGCTACGGCTCGCGAAGTGACATTGTCCGCGGCGTCAGCTTTGAGCAACAAGCTGACATCAGCGATGTCGGCTAAGTCTCTGGGGAAAGCTGCTTGATGACGCCTTCGATGTGCGCACCAACGGTTTGTTCGAAGGTTTCAGCGATCCGCGCCACCATGCCGCTTGCCGATTCATCCCAGGCATTGGTGTAATAGCGCCGAACGATTTCTTTGCCGCGCTCTTGGAAGGTGTCCCAATTGGAACGCAGATGCTGGGTGATCATCTCGAAGATGTAGCATTCCTCCAAGCTTGGCGCGCAACTGACGACTAGGACGTATCGTTGCAAGCTCGTGAAACGTGGCGTCAGGGCCACTCTCAACTGGATCTGATCGACCGAACAGTTGAGCTCTAGATCCCACGACTCGTCGTAATCGCGATTCAGCGCGGCTAGAGCATCAATGGCGAAAAGCGCCTTTCCCACTGGCCGTTTCAGCTCGGCGGTCACGAAGCGGTCGGGACGGGTCTGGCTCGATAACACCTTGATGATGTGGGACCGGGCGGTCGGCTCGTAGTAGCCACTATACACTTGCACGCTGGCTTCATAGAATTCCAAAAAGCTTGCGCCATCGAGTTCAGCTTTAAGGCCGTCGAACAGTTCAGCGATGAAGCTTGTGGCGCGAGCCGGAGCCGCGAATTTGGATTCAGCCGCTCTCAGTAATTCAACGGGCGACAAGGGCGCGGCGGGCGCGGGCAGCGCGCTTGAGGTTTCAATTTCATCGTCCGAGCGTCTGGAACTCCATTCGGTCTCGAACCTCGCGCGGAAATCGCTAAGCTTGCCAGCATCATCAACGAAGAGGTGGCGGCCTGTACCCTGTGCGACGAAGAAGGGCGTCTGTTCGTCGTTCTCGAGATATTCATCCCGCAGGCTGTTGATTACGTCACTGTAGTAGATAGGGCCGGTTTCGCGCGTAAGGCAGGCCTCGCAAAGGGCCTCAGTGAACTCGCTAAGTGGCTCACCGGCCAGCGAGCTTTGTTCTTCCAGGCATGAAGAGAATTGGACGACATTGCGAAAGCCGTCCTTGGTGAAGCTGGGGATTAATGTGCTGTCTTTCACTAACAGGGTGCCAGAGGCGCAGGCGTCAACGATTTTGACGAAAAGATCTGGCGAGGCTTCTCGCATCAGATCGTGCAATTCAGTGTGCGAGAGCCCGGTTTGATTGGGGCGACCGGCGTCGAATTCCGTACCGCAGAAATAGAATTCAGAGCCGATCGAGGCACCATGTCCAGAGAAATAAAACAGGATCTCGGTGCGCGGTCCCGGCTCTTTCACAGCCGACCGGATCGCCTCGCGCATAGCATCGGCATCGGCGTTGGGGAGCACAACGACCTGCTCGTGCCGTCCCAAGGCGCGGATTAAGGCCTCGATGGCTCTTAGGTCTTCAAGGCAACAGGGCAGGTCCCGCTGCTTAGTGTAGGCCGCGTTTGCCATTAGGATGGCGATCGAGGTCATTAAGGTGCCCCTTGGGATAAAGATCCTGGCCGGCGCTTGGACCCGGCACGAATCTGTCACGGCCGAGGGTGGCTTAAACGCGCTCTTTCGACCACTCGCTCCTGCGAAGCCCTACCGGGCCCTGACACCAGGACGTGTTTCGCGGCCCCTAAACAGCCACACTAAGCACATGTCGGCTTGGGTTGGTGCACGGACGTGTGTTGACCAGAACCGACACTCCGTTTGGGCGACGATTTAGCCACAATGCAGGCTGCGGTAGGGTCCCTGGCGCACGGCCTTGTGCCTGGGCCCGTCTGTCGGGCGAAGAAGCCGGAGATCCCAGGCCCTGCGCCTGGCGCCACCGACAGACAATCAGCGTCTAGCCAAAAGCAGGCAGAGCGAGAGTCTGCAAAGGGTGGATTGCAGACCCGACCTCGCTAAGCCAAGCTCGCCCGATGAAACGACCATCCGAACACGCGATCGCAGGCTGGAAAGCGGTCCTACTAGCTCCGATACTCATGCCAATCGGGCTCATTGCGCAACTTTGGTCCAACGAGGAGAAACTGGATCGAACCCCGGAGGAAGTAGCCAAGTTTCTCCGCGACTTCTTGGCCGGCGCCGGTGGCGAATGGGATTGGGACGGCTTTGAAACCACGCCGATCAAGGATCCTGAACTCGATTGGGTGCGGAAGCGCGCCGCGATGGCAGCGCCGCCCAATCCAGATCTAGCGGTACTTCGCGGACTGCTGACCGAGACAGAACAGATCATTGAGCGACGGGTAGGTAATGCGCCGATGGGACTAGTCCAGCTATTCAGAGATCCCGCCGCTGGTGCATCCTATCTGACCCTGCCCCACCACCCTGGAAGGGGCACATGGGGATGGATGAAGACACGGAGCGCGAGATCGTGCGTTGCCTCGAGGAACTCCCCTTGACGCGGATCGTGATCAGCCATCGACCTGCGCCTGTAGATAGCGCGCACCGCGTGCTCAAGATCGAGAAGGGATTTTTGACCGAACTGCGGAGCGACCGTCCGCAACACGCCACGTGATGTGGCGAGGTGTAATCGGAGCGGTTGCGGCCCTCCTGCTCTGCACTCCTGTATGCGCTGCCGCGGGAGGTACAGGCGACTCGATCACGCTGCGTACGCGATCGGATGGCGGCACCTTGCTCGCCACCTACCACCTGAAACAGCCAACAAAGACCTTATGCTTTCCTGCGGAGCAGCAGGCGCTCACAACGCATTGGACCCCTCGAACACCCTCCCTCCACCGGGAAGGGCCGTGCTTCACGTCTGAGCGGAGCTTCACGACAGCGACCATCGAGGTGGGCCCCGACCCAGTCTCGATTGACCGCATCTACCCAGCGGTGACGCGGCTTGGCGCTATGGGCTGGCTGGTGCACGCCCCTTCGCTGACCCCCAGCGCCTCTCGCGGCCTGTTTCACGTCGCCTTCGAAGCCTCAATCGGTCAGCGTGTGATCGGAGCCCAAGATGGCGGAGGTTACCTCGCATTGACGACCGCATCGGACAGCATCGCACAGAGCAGCCAGGTCGTCGTTGCTGATGGTGTCCCCCCTTGGCTCGGCGAACTCGTGCGCGACCAAGTCGAGGCGATCGGTTCGTTCTATGGCGAGATCGCCAGGGTGAAGGGCAGGACGGCGCCACCAATCTTCGTGTCCCTTGACCCAAAGGGTGCGACTTCTTGGCGAGGTGATGCTGACGCAGCGGGCGCGATCTCAATGAGGTTTTCTGGGGATTGGAAGGCCCCGGCTGGGGGCTGGGTCGTGAGCAAGTTCATCGCGCACGAACTGTTCCACCGCTGGATGGCGGATTGGGGCGCGCAAGGGCCTGGGGAGTCGGAGTCATGGCTCTACGAGGGTGCCGCCGAGATGGCTGCCCTGCTCTATCTCCGCCACTCGGGCGCGATGTCCGACGAAGACCTACGGGCGCAATTGGAGACCCGGCTGAATGGCTGCGTAAAATCTTGGGGAGGGGGTGGGCTACAAGCCGTTGCGCTGAGACGCGGAGAAGGTGTGTACGACTGCGGCGTCACCATGCAGTGGGTGGTTGCCGCGACGGCGGGAATGCGTAGCCAATCTCTACTCGAGGTCTGGTCTCGTACGCTGAAGAGCGCACAACGAGGCGGCTCGCGCTATTCGGCAAGATCTTTCGGCCGCATGGCAGGGTGGCCCGCATTGGGCGACACCTCCGCCGACGCTCTCCTGACGAATGCCATCGCGAAGCTTCGAGGCGCCGGCGCCGAGATTTCGGACGCCCCAGATGACAACGACTACGTGGAGGCAGTGGTTCTTCCGCTAATGCGCTCTTCTTGTCCTGAGGCTAAGACGCTCGGCTACTATTCATTGCCGACAGGCCTCAAGCTGGACACCCGCACAGGGTGCGGGCCACTGGATGCTGCGCCTGTCGTGGTGAAGATCGCGGGCGCGGATATCGTACAGGCACCGGCAGAGGCTTTCGAGGCTGCCAATGGCGAGTGCGCCCGCACATCGCATGTCAGTCTTCTCCTTGAGGGCGGCACCGCGGTTTCAGCCTCTTGTCCCGCCCGCGGCTTCCAGTCGCCGGGGACCGAGGAGGCGCGCCGCCAACTCGAGGACTATCTCAGACGCGAGCTTTGCGGCCCTGCAAATTGTGAAGGCGATATCCTCGGGCGGATCACGATAGGAGGAATTCCTGCGGCACTTCGGCCAATCGAGACCAAGGCGGCCTTGCAGGACATCTGCCTCCGGTCCCGCGACGTTCAAGTCGTTTTCGACGGTGGTGCGCGCAAAATAGTATGCCGCGCACTTCCAATAGGGAAAGGTCGGCGGCACGTGGGATCGATCGGCCCAATCAAACTCTCTGGCTAGCGAAGGGGGCGTGATCCAACGCTGTCCTCTGCGGTCGTTCTGCCCGTACGAAGGTGATCATCATCACCGAAAAGCGGATTGGCGATCGATTTGACCAGGCAGTTTGATCGATCAGCACCGAAGCTCGGTGCACTGTCGAGGTGATACCGAGGAGCGAGAACTGATCCTCGAGCTTACAAGACAGATGTGTGTGTCCGACGGCCACCCTTCGGTAACCTTCACGGCATCCGGCCCTGGCGCTGGCACCTAGAGAGCCATGGCGTACGCATAGTTCTCAGTTTCTACCGCCTCTGCGCACCTACGCCCAAGTGCGCAACGACCCCGGGAAGGTACCGTTTGACCGCGCTCAGTACGCCGCGAGCCGCGTGCCCCTGGGTCCGGCGCTCACTTCGCAACCGGGCCGTCGCAATGTCTGCAAAGGGTGGGAAGCGGACGTTCGCGGGGCTTTTGAGACGAAGCGCTAAGCGTCTAAGTCCGACCGTCGTTGAACCACGTCGTTCCAACGATAAAGGTCTCCGCCGCTTCTGCTGAGGCGAACGGTCCGACAAGGCTGCCGCCGTGCCGGTTCTCGTAATCGCCGGTTTCGCGCCTCTCCTGTTCGTTCAGGTAGACGTCGCCATCTTCGAACTCCATGACGTCCACGGCCCGAGCGCCGTCCTTGCTGTAGAGTTGGAAGGCGATGCGATAGCTTCGGTCCGTCAGTCTGCTCATGCCTCCATTGGCACACAGCCTCGACCCGTTGCGGACTTCTCGCTATCTACCTGCCGGCAAGTATCCGTTCACCAGAAGGCCCCGATCGGTCACCTCCATTGGGTACTTCCCCAAGTCGCTGATGATCCGCTTTATCGCATCGATGTCTTGGCTGACGCGCCGTTTTGGAAAGGTGGGGCTACCCCGGTCGTACTCGGCGATATGAGGAAAGAGCATCCACTCGATCGACCGCAGCGGGATCGGGCCAAATGCGATAGTGTCCACCCAAGGGCGCGGAACATGAAGGCCGACTGGCACGCTTGTAACGGTTTCGGTGGCCCCGCCTACAAACTTGATGATGCACTGGCGAACTTCGAGATCAGCCTGATCAAGAGCTGCGAGGAGCTTTCTCCATTTTGTGTCGGACATTAGCGAAGCGCGTGTGTTCGCGGCGACAACGCGTCCTTCGCGGTCAAGCTCTTCGCGCCCGTGTGTTGACATCAGCTCAAGTCCCTTTCGCCAACAATAGCGGCGGGCGCACGGATGGCCAACGTCCGCTACCCGCCCTGAGCGGACGTCGGCGCGGACCGCGCTCGCCCGTCAGCGAGTTCTCAGTCAAGCTCAATGACATCACTTTCGGATGCCCAAATGTGGGGCTCGAATCTTCCACCAGCGATGTAGACAAGTCTGGTTCTATCGGTCAGGCACAGACGCCTGTGGTCAGTGAACCGCTTTGAAATAACGGTAATTTCGCTGCACGCGGGAAGATCGGTTTCTTTAACCATGGAGAGGCCTGTACTCTCGTTCTCTTTGCTCACGTCCAGATTTCCTGACCAGAGCGTCTTCCCGTCGATCAGCAAAGTCACGTTATCGTCGTAAAAGTCAAAGAACACGATTCGAACGTGTGCTTGATCCTTGCCCGCGAAAACCGAGGTCGGCCATAACAGCGCGAAGGCGAGGCCAAGCGCACCTAGATCTCTGACCTTCAATCTTCCGCTCCCAAGTTGCTCAGTCGGCTCAACGGTCTTGGCGCATAGGTTTGGCGTACGCCCATCTGCAAAGCTGGCATAGGTGATGTCCGACAACCACCCTTTGCGGCCATTGCGACGGTCCGGTTGCGGACTGAGCGCCGCCCCCAGGACACGCGGTTCACGGCGGACTGAGTGCGGCCAAACGGGACCTTCCGGGGGCCGTTGCGTACTTGGGCGTAGGTGCGCTGAGGCGGTAGAAACTGAGACTACGCCTACGCAATGGCCCTTTGAGATGCTTGCGCCTGAACTGGACACATTGAAGGTCGGCAACGGTTAGGGGCGTCGACAAGCCGTTCTGGAACGTCAGATAGGAATTCGCTCTCGCATCACTGCGGCCTAGTGTCGATGCGCGATTCCACCACCTCCTGCCCCGGCCTTTGCCAGCACATAAACGATATCTCTGAACTTTCTCCAGATTCATCCTTCTGGATGTAGGTCATACGAATTATATTTCCCCACACAGCACTGGCGCTGTACGAAATGCTTTTCGGATTAGCTTGGGCGTGGTGCAAATATCGCTCTACGATGACCTTACAGCGCGAAAATCCAAGCTCTTCACCCGACATTTTCTTCTCGCCTGACCCATCTGGAAAGGGCTTCTGATCCATGGCTAAAGTTCCATTCAGCTGAAGCGAGACCACGACGACCGTCAAAGCCAAAATGCCCGCTCGCCGCGACACAACGATCTACCTCACGCCTGGCTTCGGCGTTCGCATAGGCTTCGGTAAAGGCTGAATCCACACGTCCGTTGGAAGCCCTCCCGGCCTGAAGAACACCTGAGATCCGTCTGGAAAGTATACTGTTCCCATATGCCAGATCGGATCCTCTCTATGCACAGCTTCGAGGGCGTCACAGGCCATCTTAGCTTGAGCACAATTTGTAGGACGCCCCCCCGGGGGGCTGGAGTTCTCGTTGCGCGGTATACCTGTCCACGCCCTACTGGCCCTGCATTGTATATCGGCCCTCACGCATGGCGGAAGAACGTAGTTGTTTTCGGCGACCTCGGTCACCTCATCCTCGTCTTCGCCCTCAATCTGACTGGCGTCACCTGTCTGGGTGGACTGATTGGATTCATCAGATTTCGGCGGTCCTCTTTCGCCATTGTCCACGAGCACACTGCACGTGCCCGGTAGATCGAAATCACTCTCGCAAGGACCTAGCGACTGTGTCCTATCGGGAGTTTTGGCGTTAAGTCCGAGCGCATCGCTCCGATTCAGCGGGTCATTGCCCACATAGGCATACCAGTTGAGCCCGTCGCTATAACCGATGGGATCAGTCTGGAGGAACCGCCCCAGGGTCGGCGAATAGGCCCGGGCCTTGTAGTGATAGAGCCCCACCTCCGGCAGCCAGATCTGTCCGGTATACTGGAAGCGGCCTATGTTGATCCCCGGGACCCCGTACTCGTCATAAGTGTTGATGTTGATCGCAGCGCCACTTGCGTTGGTCGCTGCCACAATGGAGCTCCGCTCATCGGCCAGCAGCCAGCGGCGGTCGCTCATCCCCGAGCCTTCGTACCAGACCAGCGGCTCGTCGGTTCCCGGCCCCGGCACATAGCGGCGAAGCACGGCGTTGCTGGTGTTGAGCTCGGCGATCAGGTCAGGTCCGGAATAGACGAAGCGCGTCACAGCGCCACCCGTCGTCTGGCCAAGCCGACCGAGCGGATCGTAGCTCAGGGTGGCGCTGATCGAGCCGGACGCACCGGTTAGGCGGTTGTCGAGATCGTAGGCGAACCCCGTGGCGCCGCCGCTGATCAAGTTGCCGCGGCCGTCGTAGGCCAGAGCCGTCCCGCCCGCCGTGGTCGCCTGGTTGAGGCCGTTGATCGTGTAGGAGAGGCTGCTTGCCGCTCCCGGCGCCCAGAGATAGGCGCTGTTGTAGGAGGTGCGGCTCTTGATCTGATTGGCGGCGTTGTAGACCAGGGTCCAGGTCTGGTCCTGCGATGTACTCGCCAAGTCGAGGTTCAGGGAGTTAAGCCGCGAGGCAGCGTCGTAGCCGTACCAACTGACAACGCCGTTGCCGCGCGACAGATAGGTGCGACGCCCGAGGTTGTCGTAACCGAAGGTGGCCAGATAGACGGCGTTATTCTCACGGATGCCGACCACCTCGCCAGCGACGTCGTAGTCATAGTTGACGTAGTTGCCGTCGGACCATTGCAGCGTCGTTCGCCGCCCGGCCAGATCGTAGCCGGTGTAAGTCGGAAACCAGGTCCCGTCGCGATAGTCGTAGGTATAGGACGGCCGACCAAGGCCGTCATAATAGTGGGCGATGATCTTCTCGGCGGCGTCGCCCGAATAGGTGTAGGTCGGGCGGCCCAGGTTGTCGAAATAGTACCAACCCTTGGGACCATCGCGATAGGTCATCCGGTTGAGGGCGTCGAACGTGTAGCTTGTGGTCTGCCCGGCCTGCCCCACGACGCTAGGGCGATGCAGCCAGCTGGTGCGATTGTCGTTGGCGTCATAGCCGTAGGCGTCGAAGTCGGTGGTCGAGCTGGCGCAGCAGGTGGTGTTGGGATAGCGCGCCTTGGCCAGCCGATCGAAGGCGTCGTACTCGTAGGTGGTCAGATTGCCCTTGCCGTCGGCGACCGTGCCTTCCTTGCCCTGGAGGGTGTAGGTGACGACCTTTTCGACGCGCGGCTGGCTGGTTCCGTAGCCGGTGGTGATCCTGGTCACCCGATCAACGCCGTCATACTCGGTGTAGGTCACCCGATCGTCGCCGTCGGCGCCGCCGAGGGTCGGCGTGCAGGCAGAGGCCGGCGGAGTGGCCGTCGGGTTCATCCGCACCGCTTGGCAGGTCAACCGGCTGTCGGCGTCATAGCCGTACTGGGTCAGGGTCTGGGCGACGCCGCTGACGACCAGGCTCTCGAACGCCTTGCGTCCCGGAAGGTCGTAGGTTGTCTGGACCGCCTGCAGCGCGACGAAAGTGGCCAAGTCGGCGTCCGATTGCCCCGTCGTCGTGCCGGTTTCGACGTTGGTGACCTGGCCATCGAGATTGTAGGTCGTGCGCGTGGCGCGGTAGAGCAAGGCGCCCGCACCGTCGGGGTCCGGGCCGATCACCATCACCGGCTGGCGACCGTCGTCATAGGCCGTGCGCGTGATGTCGGCGCCCCCCGGCAGCGGACCATCGACGGTGCGCACATCGCCACGGTAGCTATAGGTCACGGTCGTGGTGGCGGTGAGCGTTCCAGCGCCATCTCCCGAGGTGGTGGCCAGGGCCAGCAGGTTGCTGCCCAGCGACGCGCTGCCCGCCTCATAGGTCGTGGTCGTGCGGACCTCGTCGGCGGTGTTCACGCAGGGCGCCGGCGCGGTGGCGGTCGCCGGACCCAGGGTGGCGCAGACCGAGGTGGCGACAGGCAGATAGGTCGGTCGCGCATCCTGGACGATCGCCCCGGCGGCGTTCTTGTACCAGGCATAGAAGGGCGCGTAGCTCGTGCGGACCTGCGGCTGGATCGCGCCAGACGTCGGCGCTGGCGAGGTGACCGTGAGCACGCCGCCATGCGCCGGATCGTAGGTGTAGGCGGTCACCGCCCCGCGCGCATCGGTCACCGTGGCCGGCTGGTTGCAGATCCGGAAATTGCTGGCGTCGCAGTTGGCCGGATAGGTGGCGGTGACGACCAGGGGCGAGGCCCCAGAGTTCAGCTTCGGGCTGCGCGAGACCGAGGTGATGTTGCCGCGGGCGTCGAAGCCGTAGCTGGTCCCGTTGTATTCAGTCGCCCGCTGGATCGAGGACAGCCGGAAATTGGTGTAGCCGTAGAGGGTGGCGTAATCGACGCCGTTGGAGACCGAGTACAACCGCGTCACCCGGTGATGGGTGGCCAGATCGACCAGGGTCGAGCGATTGGTGACCACGCGGGTGTGACCCAGCGGATCGGTGACCTGGGTGGCGCTGTTGATGATGACCTGGTTGGGATTGGACGGATAGCCGTACTTATAGCCGTCAGGTATCGCGTAGACGTAGTTGCCCGTGTCGGTCGTGACCTGCTCTACGATCTGGGTTTCGCCATTGTAGTAGACCAGGACGTCCTGACCGCTGGCGCGCCCAGGACGGCGTATTCCGCTCAAGAGGCCATTGAACAGGTAGTGCGTGGTGCGCCCCAGAGCGTCGGTGACGCTCCGCTCGTTGGCGGCGTAGCCGAAGGTGAGACTGGGCCAGGTGCGGGAATAGCTGCAGGTCAGCGCCGACGGGTCGCAGGCGTCATAGGCCCTGTTGAGCGCCGTGACCTTGGCGATCTGGTACCAGGCCGAGCCTTGCCCGCCCCAGCTATTGCTGGCGTAGTCGAAATGCAGCTGATAGCCGTCGCTGCTGTTGACCGATTGCAGGCGCACGTCGGTGTCGACGCGGTAGGTGAAGTCGATCGTGCGACCGTTCGGATAGACGATCTTGACGATCGAGCCGAGGTTGTTGACCACCCCCAGCATGTAGGTCGGATAGGCCGACGAATAGGTCGCCACGGTGCCGTCGAGCAAGGTGAGGGTGAATAGTCCGCCGCCCATCACCAAGGTGGCCGTGTTCCCCTCCTGGGCGGCGAAGGTGTCGCCGGTCCGCTTGAAGGGGAAGGTCTGCCCCATCATCGTGACGGTGTACCAGGCATCATTGGTCAGGGTGGAGGTGGCCACCATGCCGTTGGTGGTGTCGCTCCACGGCGTGACCGATCCGGAGTCGTAGCTCTGCGAATAGCTGAGCCCGCCGCCCTTGGGGCCGATCAAAATCGTCGGCGTGGTAGCCGTCATTGACCCGCTGAGCAGGTTTACCCCGTTCCCATCAATGGGATTGTAGGTGTCGGGCGGCTTGATCGCGCCGGCCTGAGCGTGGGCCGTTCGGGCGCCGCCCAAGACCGCTACGCTAAGAAGCAAAGCCGCGGCGGCGCACACGCCTCGCGAAATCTTGGAAAACGTCACGATCGCCCCCTTTCCTAGTTCGCGACCGCCAGCGGAGAGCGCGGCGGTGGCGGCGGACTGGGGAACGGCGGTGGGGGCGGCGTCGGAGGCGGAGCTGGGGGTGGCGGCGCCGAGTGGACGGGCAATGCAGACACGGCCGAGGCGGAGGTTTGGCCAGCGACACTGCTGGAGGGGGCGGAGGTGCTCGCCGCGCGTCCGAGGAGATTTGTGGACGTCATCTGGGTCCGATTGGCCGCGGCGTCGTAGGTGTAGGTGGCGCTGCGGGAAGGGCTTGCGACGATGCGCACCTGACCTTGCGGATCATAGCTGTAAGTCGTCGTCACCTGTGCTGACGAAGGTCCGGCAACGCTCAGCAGCGCCGCCGCACTCGCACCAGCCATTATAGTCAGATGCCCTCGAACGCTCACGGCGCCACCCTTGATTGCGAAGCTCAACCATACACCTCGCCGAGGGAGCAGGCAATTTGTGCAATTTGAAGTAGTGAGCATTCACCATGCGGTGAAGCAGGCGCCAGACCGATGACGTGTCGCTCGCAGCGTAATGCGTGCGGTGTAAGGGTAGCTTCCGCGTACCGGGGCGTATTTGAGCGTAGGTGCGCTGAAGCGGTAGGAACTGAGAACTACGCCTACGCCATGGTCCTCTAGATGTTAGCGCCCGGGCGGACGTCGTGAACGTCCGCAAAGGGTGGGAAGTGAACGCCGCTTCGCTCACTCCGAGCGCAATGCGGCAAGCGCCGCGAGATCGGGCATCTGACCGTAATCCGTTGCGAAAACTTCGGGTGACGTTCGCGCCCACTCCAGCACCGACGCTTCGCTCTCGATCCAACTAGCGAACCCTCGAGCCTGCCACGAGTAGCCCTCGGCATTGGCCAATTCGAACAGCTTTTCGACAAAGCGCTCAGCTAGCGACTGTCCCCAAGATAGCGCTGCGTCAGCCGAGGGGGCATCGATCCAGACAGTCTCACTGGATTCATCATCCCAGCCGCCGTCACGATTGGCGGCAAACTCGTCCGGGCTCTCAAATCCAAATCTGAACAGGTAGCGCATACGCAGACCATAGAGCTGACACTGCCAAGTTCCGCAACGGGTCGGGTGCAGAAATGGGGGCCGAGCCTAAACCGGACCTTGGGTGTCATTCCGGAAAGCGGACGGCGCGAAGGTCTGTTCGGGGTGGCCAGGAGACCTAGGGAACGTGAACCGACCAGACCTCAATCCGCCCTTGGAGGCCGCCGAATAGTTTGGCGTGGAGGACTAGGTCGCTAACGGCCTCCTCGTCGGTGCTGAGGTCAATCAAGAACTCCCACCAGCCGTCCATCCAACGATAGACCGAACGTTGCCAAACCTTTTCGCTCAGCGGAACAAGCCTTGCTCCATAGGCTGCAATCTGCTCTTCGATGAACCGAGCCGTGTCCGCCTCGATCTGCGCAACGCCATTGAGCTCATGTCTCGCCAGCTGGAAATCACCAGCGACGAAGGCGGCCACTACCGCCTGAAACCGAGATCGTAGCCCCTCGGGCACCGCGTGTTCTTCATCGTTCTGAGCGAGCATGGGCGGGACTATGGCAACGCTCCACAAGGTCAGCAACGGGTCGTAAGCGGCTGTCGACTTGGTTGCTGGATCCAGACGCCAGGCGCGTCGGATCGTTGGACGGGCGCCGATGTCGGCTTGCGACCCAAGTCGGACTTTCAGGCAGGCCGCTAAGCAGACAAAGTCGCGTGGCTATCGGTTTGTTCAGAATGGAAGGTCGGACGTGCTTTCGGATCGCGACCGAACCGATTGTCACCGGCAGTGCCGTCGCGAACCCAGAACGTAATCAACGCGAATACACCGAACGGGATGAACGCGGCGAGCAGCCACCAGCCCGATTTTTCGACGTCGTGAAGCCGGCGGACCATGACGGCGAACCAAGGCACGGTGACGAGCACGTAGATCAGATTGAGAACGTGGAAGCCGATCTGGTTACCGGGAAACTGTGTGGTTCTCTCAACGGTCACTCCTCCAACCACACAGGCAGCCGTAACCAGGAACATCAGCAGATAGAACAACCAAAACTCGGACCGTCTGGACCTGCCTGCAAAATCCACATAGCGAACGAGCGGCCTGAGCATGAGGGGCAACATCTTCTCCGTCGAAGCGAGCTTACTGGGTCGCATCTTCACCAGAAATCACACTTCCGCAAACCACCCTGAGCGGACGTTAAGCTGACCGCTCCGCTCGCACCTTTTCGGCCGCTTCCAACTGCTTGCGATAATCGTTCCGCAGCGATGCTTTGCCGACCGCGCTGATCCGATATCTGGTGTCAGCGATGTACGCGGCGAGCTGATCGTCGGACAGTTTGGCCACATCGTCTGACTTTGTGGGTCGTGCGGCCCTACTCACATCGCACCTCTAAGCTACCCAACACCAAGCGGCGTTGAGCGCGCCTCCAACAAACAGGCCCAGCAAGATTGATGTCGCCGTCCCGGCCCCAGATACGAGAGATATGCTGACGATGATGGCCGCAAAGACGGCCCATCGGACCAAAAGGAGAGGCCAAAGCTTTCTCAACCGTGCGGCGCTTTCCTCTCGTATAGCCATGTGCGGAGGGTGGGTCGAAATCCGGCGGTGGTCAACGTCCGTAACCCACCCCGAGCAGACCTTCGCCGGGTCCGCTCGGTCGGATGGCACCGATGTGGCACGCTGGAACCACAGATGGGGATTACTCGTGCCTGAGCCGAGACTCGCGGGAATGACAACGAATGAACGGCTCCTTGCGACAGGGCTAATGGATGCGTTTGGCCAGGCCGCACGCATGCGAGATCGCGACCGTATGATTGAAGTCTTAGGGAAGGTGGAGTTGGCCGATCAGGCAGGAAGCATCGCGGATGGCATCCTTGCTGACCCAAAGCGATACGGATTCTGAGCGCCGCTCAAGGCCCGCTCACCACCCTTTGCGGACATTGCGACCGTCCAGTTGCGAAGTGAGCGCCGGACCCAGGGCACGCGGTTTCACCGGCGTACTGAGTGCGGCCAAACGGTATCTTCCAGGGGCCGTTGCGTACTTGGGCGTAGGTGCCCCGGGTACGATTCGTACCGCCAGATCGCTCGCATCCGCCCCCCCCCCAGCCTACCCCAGGCCGTCCTGTAACTGCCCGAAATTGACTCCGATGAAGAGAGCCGAGCAATAAGGACAGGGACGCGGCGATCGTCGGCCTCCGCCTCGAATCTACTCACGCGCTGCCCCCGGACATAACTCGGGAGACGCGGGCTCTACGGCGACCGTTAGTTCGTCGGTCGTGGACGGTTGCTTCTCCGCCCCCACGACCGAGATCGCCGGGTCCCTCGAAGGCTTCTGAGCTATCGTCACGACATCATCAGCCGCGAAGACCTTTCTGCTTTCGGAGGAGCTATCTAGCGGCGAGGACACATTGGGTCCGTCGCCCATTCTCCATCGACTACCATTCGCCATCGCCCACGAACTAAATTATCCGCAACTTCAAACATGGATGCTCGTGATAATCCGTGATTTTAGCCTGCCTCCTGAACGCAAGAGCGAAATACATCCCCGATAACCGACATCAGTTGACTCCCGATTTTTAGAAAACCCACCAGAATCAAACACTTAAATACTATGCATTACTGCTGCACAACCACCCGAGCGGCGATCCCACGCCCTCGCGGCCCGACATCGAGATGACCAAGCAGATCGTCGAGGCCGGCAAGGCGCTGAAGATCAACGTCCACGACCACCTGGTGGTCGGCCGCGA
>Ga0102591_1001729_pt1 | contig 27885 bp, 21 predicted proteins | sample AraplaCol_mCL_r2_2_FD_76860 | JGI IMG/M metagenome (GOLD analysis project Ga0102591, IMG submission 76860) | Arabidopsis root microbial communities from North Carolina, USA - plate scrape MF_Col_mCL_r2 (SPADES assembly) (version 2) | ecosystem: Host-associated > Plants > Roots > Endosphere...
TGGGATTGAGCTTCAGCCCGGCCTTCTTCAGGGGACCCGCGATCGCCGGCAACTGCTGCGGCACCCACATGCCTTCGGCGGCCTGCGCCGCGTTGGCCGCGAGCATCGCGCCCAGTCCACATCCGATCGCAACCGCCATCCCCGCAAGACGCATGCACCACTCCTGTCCGGTGTTCGAAGGTCGAGTCTAGCCCGCGTTCGCGGAACGACACCATGCTGCGGTGCGGCGCGATCTGGCGGCTCGCCGTGCACGAAGCCCATTCATGCGCGAAACGAGCCGCCGGTATCGGAAGCGTGCTGACGGATTACTCCGCCGGCAGGTTCATTTCCTTCAGCAGGTGCGGCGCCGGATACACCTTCGCCAGGAGCCAGCGCAGGTAACGCATGTCGACGTGGATCGCGCGCTTGAAGCGCGGATCGAACATCCAGCTGGCGCTCACCGCTTCCCAGTTGCTGTCGAAATTCAGGCCGATGAGCTTGCCCTGCGCATCGAGCACGGGCGAGCCGGAGTTGCCGCCGGTGGTGTCCAGGTTGGTGAGGAAATCCACCGTCTGCGTGCCCAGGCTCGGTTCGGCGGTGGTGCCGAAATCGCCCTTCGCGATCGCGTCGAGCAGGACCTTGGGCGCATCGAACGGATCTTCGCCGGTGTGTTTTTCCACGATGCCCTGCACCGTGGTGAGCGGGCGGTAGTGCACGCCGTCGCGCGGATCCATCGCGCTGATGCGGCCGTAGCTCACGCGCAGCGTGGAGTTCGCATCCGGATACACCGCCCGGCCCTGCGACTTGCGGAACGCGATCAGCGCGCGCATGTACGCCGGGCGCAGGCGCAGCAGTTCGCCGGCGCTGGCCTTGGCTTCGTCGTCCAGTCGCAGCAGCGCGGGCATCAGCGTGGCCGCTGCCTGCAACAACGTGTCCCTGGATGCGGCGAGCGTGGCGCGATCGGCCTGCATCGCGGCGAGGCGGTTGGCCTCCTCGCCCAGTTGCGTGCCGGCGTACATCGCATCGAGCTTCTGCTTCAGTTGCGCCTGCGTGGTGCCGAACACGGCGTCGAATTCGGCGACATGCTGCGCGGCAGGCAGCGCCTGGTACTGCGAAAGCAATTGCGTCAGCAGCGCCTTCTCCACCTGCGGCGCATAGCGACGCTGCGCCTGCTTCATCTGGCCGGTGATCAGCACCTCGTCGCGCTGCTGGTAGCCGGTTTCGCGCTGCGCGTCGGGCTTGCTGCGCTCGCTGGCCAGGCGCTGCACGGTGAGCGCGGCGCGCAGCAGCTGCGTCTGCGATTGCACCAGCGCGATGAGCTGGTCGCGATCGCGCGTGGCGACGCCGGCATCGAGCACGGCCTGCGCGGCGGCGATATCGGCGCGCGTGGCGGCGGCATCGGGTTGTTTGTCGAGCCAGGCGAACATCGCCGTCTCGTCCTCGCGGCGCACGCGTGCGGCGTCGCTGCGACGCAGGCCGTCGAGTTCGCCCTGCGCGCGCTTGAGGTTGTTCTTCAGGCTGCGCACCTGCGAGGCATACGCCACGCGCGCGGCTTCGTCCTTCGCGGCGGTGCCTTCGATCGTGTCGATCATCTGCTGGTAGACGGCCACGCGCGAAGGCAGCTGCCAGTCGATCTGGTTCGCGAATTCGGAGGCCATGCGATGGCGGAACGTCACGCCCGGATAACCGGCGAGCATCGCGAAATCGCCTTCCTTCACGTTGCGCGTGGACACCTGCAGATGCGCCGGCGGCACGTAGGGCACGTTGTCGGGCGAGAAGTCGGCCGGCTTGCCGTCCTTGCCGACGTAGGCGCGCAGCAGCGTGAAATCGCCCGCGTGGCGCGGCCAGACGAAGTTGTCGACTTCGCCGCCGTAGTTGCCGATGGCGTTGGGCGGCGCGTAGACCAGGCGCACGTCGCGCAGCTCGAGCTGGCGCACCAGGTAGAAGTCGGTGCCGTAGTACATGTTGGCGACGCTGCAACGCGTTCCGGGCTCGCGTTCGCATTCGGCGACGGCGGCCTTGGTCGCGGCATCGACGGCGTCGAAGTACGCGCGGCCCTGCTTGCCCGACGCGTTGGCGAGGATGCGGTCGGTGATGCGGTCGAAACCGGTGGTCACCAGCACGCGGTAATCGGGATTGGCCGGCAGCTCGGCGGCGCGGTCGGCGGCGATGTAGCCGTCCTGGATCAGGTCGCGACCGGGCTTGGAGTTGTACTGGATCACGCCGAACGCGACGTGGTGGTTGGTCAGCACCAGGCCGTCCTTCGAGACGAACGCGCCGCTGGCGCCGCCGACCTTCACCACCGCGTTCATCGGCGGTTTCGCCAGTTCGGCTAGGTCGCGGGCGTCGCCACGGAAGCCGGCGGCCTTGAGCTGCGGGGCGATGTCGGGCAGCTGCGATGGCATCCACATGCCTTCGTCGGCCTGGGCGGCGCTGTTCAGGCCCAGGGCCAGCGGGATCGAAACGGACAGGCTCAACAGACGGCGGCGCATGGTCGGGACGGGGTCTTCGCGGCTCAAGGGAGGCGGCGACGATAGGCCAAGCCGCCGTCCCGCGGCAAACCCGCGCGCCCAGTCAAGGTCCGGACGCCGCGTATAATTCGCGCTTCTTTACCGCCAGTCCGCGGACGAATCCCACATGACGCAAATGATGAAGGCGCTGGTGAAGCGCGAAGCCGGCAAGGGCATCTGGATGGAAGAAGTGCCCGTCCCCACGCCCGGCCCGAACGAAGTGCTGATCAAGCTGGAAAAGACCGCGATCTGCGGCACCGACCTGCACATCTACCTGTGGGACGAATGGAGCCAGCGCACGATCAAGCCGGGCCTGGTGATCGGCCATGAGTTCGTCGGCCGCGTGGTCGAAGTCGGCGCGGGCGTCACCGGCTATTCGATCGGCCAGCGCGTGTCGGCAGAAGGCCACATCGTCTGCGGCCATTGCCGCAACTGCCGGGCCGGCCGCCAGCACCTGTGCCCGAACACCACCGGCATCGGCGTGAACCGCAACGGCGCGTTCGCCGAATACATCGTGATGCCGGCCAGCAACCTGTGGCCGATCCCGGACCAGATCCCGTCCGAGCTGGCCGCGTTCTTCGATCCTTACGGCAACGCCGCGCATTGCGCGCTGGAGTTCGACGTCGTCGGCGAGGACGTGCTGATCACCGGCGCGGGCCCCATCGGCATCATCGCCGCGGGCATCTGCAAGCACATCGGCGCGCGCAACGTCGTGGTCACCGACGTCAACGATTTCCGCCTCAAGCTCGCCGCCGACATGGGCGCCACGCGCGTGGTCAACGTCGCCAACACCTCGCTGAAGGACGTGATGGCCGACCTGCACATGGAAGGCTTCGACGTGGGCCTGGAAATGAGCGGCAATCCGCGCGCGTTCAACGACATGCTCGACTGCATGTACCACGGCGGCAAGATCGCGATGCTGGGCATCATGCCCAAGGGCGCGGGCGCCGACTGGGACAAGATCATCTTCAAGGGCCTCACCATCCACGGCATCTACGGCCGGAAGATGTACGAGACCTGGTACAAGATGACGCAGCTGGTGCTCAGCGGTTTCCCGCTCGGCAAGGTGCTCACGCACCAGCTTCCGGTGGACGACTTCCAGAAGGGCTTCGACCTGATGGAAGCGGGCAAGGCCGGCAAGGTCGTGCTGAGCTGGAACTGAGGACGCGCAGATGAGCCTGACCGAACGCTACGAGCGCACGCTCGAGGAAATCCGCGACGCCGGCCTGTTCAAGTCCGAGCGCATCATCACCTCGCCGCAGTCGGCCGAAATCACGCTGGCCGACGGCCGCACGGTGCTGAACTTCTGCGCGAACAACTACCTCGGGCTGGCCGACCATCCCGACGTCATCGCCGCGGCGAAGGACGCGCTGGACACGCACGGCTTCGGCATGGCGTCGGTGCGCTTCATCTGCGGCACGCAGGACCTGCACAAGCAGTTGGAGAAGACCATCGCGGACTTCTTCGGCACGGAGGACACCATCCTCTACGCGGCCTGCTTCGACGCCAATGGCGGCCTGTTCGAGCCGCTGCTGGACGAGAACGACGCGATCATCTCCGACGCGCTCAACCACGCCTCGATCATCGACGGCGTGCGCCTGTGCAAGGCCAAGCGTTACCGCTACGCCAACTGCGACATGGCCGATCTCGAGAAGCAGCTCCAGCAGGCCAAGGCCGATGGCGCGCGCACGATCATGATCACCACCGACGGCGTGTTCTCGATGGACGGTTTCATCGCGCCGCTGGACGAGATCACGCGCCTGGCGAAGCAGTACGGCGCGCTGGTGCACATCGACGAATGCCACGCGACCGGTTTCCTCGGCGCGAACGGCCGCGGCTCGGCCGAGGTGAAGGGCGTGATGGAGAAGATCGACATCTTCACCGGCACGCTCGGCAAGGCGATGGGCGGCGCGCTCGGCGGCTTCACGACGGCGAAGAAGGAAGTGGTCGAACTGCTGCGCCAGCGTTCGCGTCCGTACCTGTTCTCCAACTCGCTGCCGCCGCACGTGGTGGCCGCGGGCATCAAGGCGTTCGAGATGCTGTCCAGCGCGGGCGAGCTGCGCGAGCGCCTCGCCGCGAACACGGCGTATTTCCGCGAAGAGATGACCAAGGCCGGCTTCGACATCAAGCCGGGCGTGCATCCCATCGCACCGGTGATGCTGTACGACGCACCGCTGGCGCAGAAGTTCGCGGCGCGCCTGCTGGAGGAAGGCATCTACGCGATCGGCTTCTTCTTCCCGGTGGTTCCGCAGGGGAAGGCGCGCATCCGCACGCAGATGTCGGCGGCGCATACGCGCGAACACCTGGATCGCGCGATCGCGGCGTTCATCAAGATCGGGCGCGAGCTGGGCGTGGTGAAGAACTGAGTCGACGACGCGCGAACTTGCGCTCGCAGACAAACTTCGATGCAAAAGAAAAGGCCGGTCGAATGACCGGCCTTTCTCTTTGCGTGCTGCGAAAAACGCGAAGGCTTACTTGCCCTTCGCCTCGGCCGCCACTTCCGTACCCGCCGGAGCGGCACCGGCCGCCGGCTGCGCGCCCTTGGCGACGCGGAAGCCGCGCGACTTCATCCAGGCATCGAATTCCTCGGCCGTCATCTTCTTGCCGTTCTGCTGCATGTTGAAGCGGTACGGCGTGTTGTCGAACTGGGTCTTGGGCTTGTAGGCGTTCGGATCGAGGTTCGCCGTTTCTTCCTTGGCCGGTTCAGCCGCCTTCGGTTCCTCGGCCTTCGCGGCTGGCTTCTTCTTGCCAGCGAACGCGACGTTCTGCGCCGCATCGAAACGCACCACCGAGTGCGAGGACGCCTGCGAACGCGCGCCTTCCACCTTCACCTGCGTACCGGTGCTCGCCGATGCCGCGGCGGACACGAGGAGCAGCGAAACCGCCATCATCATTTTGTTCATTTCCGGTTATCCCCCACGACGAAGTTCGCGGAAGTTTAGGCCGGAACGTGGGGGTGAGCGCAAGCAGAATCACCTGAAAAACAGTGATTTCCCCCACATTCTTTGATTGATGTTGTACGCGGCTTCACGAAACGTGCACGTGCACATTGCTGAATAGCGCTTCCAGCTGCGTTCCATCCAGTTCGCGCCACTGCCCTTTGGGCAATTCCCCGAGCGACAGCGAACCGATCGCCACGCGCACCAGGCGCAGCACGGCGACGTCCACGGCCGCGAGCAGGCGACGGATCTGCCGGTTGCGTCCTTCGTCGAGCACGATCTCCAGCCACGCATTGCGCTCGCCCGAGCGAAGCAGGCGCACGGATGCAGCGCGCAGTCGCTCGCCTTCCTCGTCGACACCTTCGACGAGCGTCGCAAGCACGCGTTCGTCGGGAATGGTGTCGACCTGCACGTGATAGGTCTTCAGCGGGCCCGAATCCGGATCGGTGATGCGCGCGGCCCACGCAGGATCATTGCTGAACAGCAGCAGCCCTTCGCTGGCCTTGTCCAGGCGTCCCACGGGCGCGATCCACGGCAGGCCCGCGCCCTCGAAGCAACTGTAGACGGTGTCGCGACCGCGCTCGTCCTGCGTGCTCGTGACCAGTCCGCGCGGCTTGTTGAGCATCAGGTACAGACGCGGTGCTTCGTCGATCGCACGACCGTCGACGACGATGCGTTGCGCGCCGTCGCTGCGGATGGGGAATTCAGGATCGCGAACGATGCGGCCGTCCACTTCGACGCGGCCGGACTGGATCCATCGCGCCGCTTCGGTGCGCGAACACAATCCCTGCTTCGACAGCACGCGCGCAAGGCCATGGCGCGGCGCGTTGGATGCGCCCGCCACCTTCTTCTGCGATCCGCCTTTGCCCGGCGCGCGAGGCGCGCGCGGCTTCACTTCTTTTCGGGCGGGGGCGTCGGCGCCGCCTCGGCGGCCGGCGGCGGCGTTGCGACGGTCTTGCCCTTCACCACGCGCACGCCCTTGGCCTTCATCCATGCATCGAATTCCTCGGCCGTCATCTTCTTGCCGTTCTGGTTCATGTTGAAACGCCACGGCGTGTTGTCGAACTGCGTCTTGGGCTTGTAGGCGGCCGGATCGTCGGGATTGGGAATCGCCGATCCCGCGGCCGGCAGCGCCTTGGCGACCTGGCAGCCTTCGACACGCAGCCGGAACAGGACCTGGTCCACCGCGAGCGATTCATCGAACGCCTGCGACAGCACGCCCGTGGGCGCACCCAGCTGATGGCTCGGCGCGACCAGTTCCGGCGCGATCGGCGCGACGACCGTCGGGCGGATCGGCAACGCCTTGGGCGCGCCCATCGAACCGCATTGCGCGCTCTGCGCCTGGGCAACGCCGGCAAGCAGCAGGCAGGACAGACCGATCAGTGCGCGCATGGCCGTTCTCCGAATCGCAGGGCGTGCGCAGTGTACGCCGCGGGGCGCGGTGGGCGTTGTGAATGGGTAATTTCCAGATTCCGGATTCGGCGCGCGTCGAATCCCGAAACCCGACGCCAAACGACGAAGCCCGGCATACGCCGGGCTTCGAAGGGATCACGCGGAAGTTGCGCGCGTGGATCGCACGCCCATCAGTTCTGGACGTTGAGCTCCGTGCGGCGGTTCGTCTCGCTCTTGCACGCCGGGAACTTGTGGCCCTTGTCTTCCAGCGGACGGCTCATGCCGTAGCCGTGCGGACCGGACAGGCGCGAGGCGCTGACACCCTGCTTGGTCAGGTATTCGTACACGGCGCGGGCGCGGCGTTCGGAGAGCTTCTGGTTGTAGCCTTCCGCACCGCACTGGTCGGTGTGGCCCGCGACTTCGACGTTGAGTTCCGGATGACGCTTCAGGATCTCGGCGGCCTCGGCCAGGATCGAGACCGCGTCAGGACGCAGCGTCGCCTTGTCGAAGTTGAAGTTCACGCCACGCAGGTCGATCGACACGTTCACGGCGCAGCCGTCCGGACCGATGGTCTGGCCGGCGACCGAGTTCGGGCACTTGTCGTCGCAGTTGTTGACGCCGTCGCCGTCGTCGTCGCGGTCCTCGCAGCCCGGCGTCACCACCGGCGGCGGCGGCACCACGACCGTCGTTGGCGCACCCAGCGGGATCACGACGCCGACCGAAGCCAGCACGTCGCCGAACCAGTCGCTGTTGTGACGCGAGCTGGCGCCATCCGGACGCGAGCTGTAATCGCGGTCGTCGAAGTCGGCGCGGTAGGCGATTTCGGTGCGGATCGCGGCGCGCTTGCCGGCCAGTCCGCTCTGCAGACCGAAGCCGACCTTGGCAGCGAGGTTGCCTTCCTTGTCTTCGCCCGGCGAGTAGACGCTCGGGGTGTTGTCGAACTCGGCTTCCGAACGCTGGTAACCCAGGCCCATCAGCATGTACGGCGCCCAGTTGCGACCTTCGGCGTTGAAGAAGCGGCGCGCATCGAACGAGATGCCGTACTGGCTCCAGTTCAGATCCTGGTTGTCGTCGAAGTTCGGGTTCTGGTAGTTCAGTTCGCCGTCGAGCGACCAGTTCTCGTTGAGGAACTTGCCCACGCCCAGCGTGCCGAACGGCGCGTTGCGCGTGCCGCGATCGTTGTCCTGGATGTTCATGCCGGCCGAACCGGTCAGGTACCAGCGGTCGTCGGAAACCTGGGCGCTGGCCACCTGGGCGAACGTGAGGCCGGCCAGCAGGGCCGTACCGAGCAGATGCATCTTCAAGGTTCACTCCTTACGCAAAATGAAATCAACGGAACTTCCGAACGCATCAGCAACGCGATGACAACGTTTCGTTCGACGTCGTTGCTGGCGTGATTTCAGAAGGCGCGGGAATGATAAGAAGCCGTTAGCTGGCCGTATCCACGAAAAGTTCGCGGTGCAATGCCGCAAAAAAACGAAGCCCGGCGCGAGGCCGGGCTTCGTGGTGTCGCTCGCGGAGATCCGCGTACGTTGCGCGTCCGTTAGTTCTGGACGTTGAGCTCGGTACGGCGGTTGATCTCGCTCTTGCAGCCCGGGAACGCCTGGCCCTTGTCTTCCAGCGGACGGCTCTCGCCGTAGCCGATCGGACCCTGCAGGCGCGAGGCATCCACGCCATTGCTGGTCAGGTAGTCGTACACGGCCGTCGCGCGGCGCTCGGACAGCTTCTGGTTGTACGCATCCTTGCCGCACTGGTCGGTGTGACCGGCGACTTCGACGCGCAGTTCCGGATAACGCTTCAGGATCTCGGTCGCTTCCGACAGGATCGAAACCGCGTCAGGACGCAGCGTCGCCTTGTCGAAGTCGAAGTTGACGCCCTTCAGGTCGATCGACACCGGCACCGGGCAGCCGTCCGGACCGATGGTCTGGCCAGCCTGCGAATCCGGGCACTTGTCGTCGCAGTTGTTGACGCCGTCGCCGTCGTCGTCGAGGTCGGCGCAGCTCGGCGCGACCGGGGCCGGCGGAGCGGCAACGGCCGGGGCGCCCAGCGGGATCACGACGCCGACCGAAGCGAGGATGTCGCCGAACCAGTCTTCGTTCGGAGCGGAGATGCTGCCGTCGTCGAAGTCGGCGCGATAGGCCAGCTCGGTACGGATGGCGGCGCGCTTGCCGGCGATGGCGCTCTGGATGCCCACGCCGACCTTCGCGGCGAGGTTGCCCTCTTCACGCTGGCCCGGCGAGTTCACGCTCGGGAACGCATCGAACTCTTCTTCCGAGCGCTGGTAGCCCAGGCCCATCAGCAGGTACGGGGCCCAGTTGCGGCCCTCGGCGGTGAAGTGACGACGCAGGTCGAGCGAGACGCCGTACTGGCTCCAATTCAGGTCCTGGTTCGCGTCGTTGTTCGGGTTCTGGTAGTTCAGCTCGCCATCGAGCGACCAGTTCTGGTTCAGGAACTTACCGACGCCCAGCGCGCCGAACGGGGCATTGCGCGTGCCGCGATCGTTGTCCTGGATGTTCATGCCGGCCGTGCCGGTCAGGTACCAGCGGTCATCAAATTCCTGCGCACCGGCCACCTGGGAGAAGGCCAGGCCAGCCAGCATCGCAGTGCTCAACAAACGGATCTTCATCTGTCACTCCTTGGATCAGTAAGGAAACGGTTCGGGGGTAACTCGTCATTTACTGCAGGCGGCGCATTCCGATGCAGGTACCTGAATTGGGGCCAGCGAGGGTCAGCACCGCGGGTCACTGACTCGGAAATGATACACCTGTCAAAATGATTGTTAATACTAGTTAACGTTGTTTGCGAAGAATGACTTCTAAATAAACGAAACCCGGCATTTCGCCGGGCTTCGTCTGGTACCGCGGGAGCCATCCCGCGTACCGGCTTACCGTCAGTTCTGGACGTTCAGCTCGGTACGGCGGTTGATCTCGCTCTTGCAGCCCGGGAACGCCTGACCCTTGTCTTCCAGCGGACGGCTCTCGCCGTAGCCGATCGGACCCTGCAGGCGCGAGGCATCCACGCCATTGCTGGTCAGGTAGTCGTACACGGCCGTCGCGCGGCGCTCGGACAGCTTCTGGTTGTACGCATCCTTGCCGCACTGGTCGGTGTGACCGGCGACTTCGACGCGCAGTTCCGGATAACGCTTCAGGATCTCGGTCGCTTCCGACAGGATCGAAACCGCGTCAGGACGCAGCGTCGCCTTGTCGAAGTCGAAGTTGACGCCCTTCAGGTCGATCGACACCGGCACCGGGCAGCCGTCCGGACCGATGGTCTGGCCAGCCTGCGAATCCGGGCACTTGTCGTCGCAGTTGTTGACGCCGTCGCCGTCGTCGTCGAGGTCCGCGCAGCTCGGCGCGGCCGGAGCCGGCGGCGGCGGGACCGCCGGGGCGCCCAGCGGGATCACGACGCCGACCGACGCCAGGATGTCGCCGAACCAGCTTTCGTCACGATCGACGTGCGCACCGGCGTCCGGGGTGCTGTCGTCGAAGTCGGCGCGATAGGCCAGCTCGGTGCGGATGGCGGCGCGCTTGCCGGCCAGGGCGCTCTGGATACCGACGCCGACCTTGGCGGCGATGTTGCCTTCGTCGCGCTGGCCCGGCGAGTTCGGATCCGGGAAGCGGTCGAATTCTTCTTCCGACTGCTGGTAGCCCAGGCCCATCAGGATGTACGGCGACCAGTTGCGGCCTTCGGCATTGAAGAAGCGGCGCGCATCGAACGAGATTCCGTACTGCGACCAGTTGAGATCCTGGTTGTCGTCGAAATTCGGGTTCTGGTAGTTCACTTCACCGTCGAGCGACCAGTTGTCGTTGAGGAACTTGCCGACGCCCAGCGCACCGAACGGCGCGTTACGGGTGCCGCGATCGTTGTCCTGGATGTTCATGCCGGCCGTGCCGGTCAGGTACCAGCGGTCGTCGGCGACCTGGGCATTGGCGGCCTGGGCGAGGCTCAGACCACCCATCAGGGCGGCGCAGAGGAGTTTCTTATTCATGTATCCAGCTCCTTGATCTGAGAAATCGGAAACAGCGTCTGCGTGGGTCGCCCTGCATTCCATGTAGGACGGCCGCCCTAACGACGCCATCGACGCGGAGGTTAAGTTTGCCTATGTGAAAGCGGTGTTAACGGTGAACTAACAAACGCATAAGTTCCCGCACGCGTTTCGAGCGCTACGTAGTGGTTCATTTCTTGAACAACGACATGAACTGCGTAACCGGCATCGCGTCGAATCCACCCGGCGAGGAAGCCAGCGTCATCAACGTCCGCACCTGTATTTCAGCGAGTTTCGAAGAAATCGCGTTTTCGAACTTTCGCATCAATACAGCCATCCCCTCGTCGCGCCGACGCCGGTGCCCGATCGGGTAGTCGATCGAAACCTCCGGGGTCGATGCTCCGTCCTTGAAGAACACCTGTACCGAATTGCCGATATACCGTTTGTCGGGATTGAAGTACTCCTGGGTAAACCGGGGGTTCTCCATCACCACGGTGCGCCCGCGCAGCGCATCGATCCGGGGATCGATCGCCACGGCGTCGGTGTAGTCCTGCGCGGTCAAACGGCCAAACAGCAACGGGACGGCCACCATGTACTGGATGCAGTGGTCGCGGTCGGCGTAGTTCGCCAGGGGCCCGGTCTTGTCGATGATCCTCAGTGCCGCCTGCTGGGTCTCGATGACGATCCGCTCCACCGACTCCACCCCGTCCCGTTCGACCCGCGGCGCGATCAGCGGGTGCAGCTGCATCGCGCATTCCACCGCGGTCTGCGCGTGGAATTCGGCGGGGAAGCTGATCTTGAACAGCACGTTCTCCATGACGTACGTACCGAAGTCGCGTTCGAACTCGAACGGCTTTCCGCCGAACGCAACGTCGTAGAAGCCCCACGTCGGCGCGGTGAGCGCGCTCGGATAACCCACCACGCCCTTGATCGCGTTGAGTGCATGGATCACCGCGCGTCGGCACGCGTCGCCCGCGGCCCAGCTCTTGCGCGGCCCGGTGTTGGGCGCATGCCGATACGTACGCAATGCGCCGTTGTCGATCCAGCTGTGCGAGATGGCGGTGACGACGTCGTCGCGACTGCCGCCCAGCATCGCGGTCGCAACGGCGGTGGACGCCAGGCGCACGAGGATGACGTGGTCGAGTCCAACGCGGTTGAACGCATTTTTCAGCGCATAGCAGCCCTGGATTTCATGCGCCTTGATCGCCCAGCCGAGCACGTCGCGCATCGTCATCGGCGCCCTTCCCTGCGCCATCGCCTGCTGGCCCAGGTAATCGGCGACCGCGAGGATGGCGCCGAGGTTGTCGGAGGGATGCCCCCATTCGGCGGCGAGCCACGTGTCGTTGAAATCGAGCCATCGGATCTGCGTGCCGATGTTGTATGCGGCCTGCGCGGGGTCGAGTTCGAACGCGGTGTACGGCACGCGCGCACCGCCGGGCATCTCCGCACCGGGCACGAGTGGACCGAGGTGCTTCACGCATTCGTCGTGATCCATGGCCAAAGCGGCGCAGGCGAGCGAATCGAGCAACATGAAGCGCGCGGTCTGGAAGGCTTCGCGCGAACCGACGCCCGGTTCGATGACGCCCGCTTTCAGGACGTAATCGGCGACTTGCGTCATCGCCGCATCCGGCGGCGGGCGGACGGCGGAACGGATCGTGGCGTGGCTCATGTCGGGGCTCGATGAGGGGACCCGCGGCGGAGCGGCCATGGTGGTCCACGGGGCGCACGTCCACCGTGAAGTCCGCTGGCCGACGAAAGCATGTCAGCGGAACGCATCGAACCGGTGGTCGTGCTTGGAAATTAGCCGGATCAGGGCCAATTTGTTGCCATGGACGCTCCCATCCGACTCCCCAGCCTGTTCCTATCCCATGGCTCGCCAATGCTGGCCGTGCAGGATTCGCCCGCCGGCCGTTTCCTCGACGGCCTCGGCCAGCTGCTTCCGTGGCCCAAGGCGATCGTCGTCGCGTCTGCGCATTTCATGACCGACCAGGCGATGGTCGGCGGCCATGCGCAGCCGGACACCGTGCACGACTTCGGCGGCTTTCCGCCGGAGTTGTACGAATTGCGCTATCCCGCGCAGGGTGCGCCGGATCTTGCGGCGAACGTCGCGCAGCGCCTGCTCGACGCCGGAATTTCCGCACGCGTTCGCGCGAACCATGGTCTCGACCATGGCGTGTGGGTGCCGCTGCGACGCATGTACCCGCAGGCCGACATTCCCGTGGTGCCGCTGTCGGTGATGCCGCATGGCGATGCCGCGCAGCATTTCGCGATCGGCCGCGCACTTGCGCCATTACGCGATGAAGGCGTGCTGGTGATCGGATCCGGCGGCTTCGTGCATAACCTCGGCGAACTCGACTGGCGTCATGCCGATGCGCCGCTCACGCCGTGGGCGGGCGAGTTCGCGCAGTGGATGCGCGAGAAACTCGAAGCGCACGACGTCGATGCATTGCTCGACTGGCACGCGCGGGCTCCGAATGCGCGGCGCGCGCATCCGACGGTCGAACACCTGATGCCGCTGTTCGTCGCGCTCGGCGCCGGTGGCGAAGCGCCTCCGGTGCGGACGCTGCATCGGTCGCATGAGTTCGGTTCGCTCGCACTGGACGCGTTTGCGTTTGACTGACTGATGCTCCCTTCTCCCTGCGGCGACCGAAGGGAGTGCAGAGCTGAGAAGGTGCCCGGAAGGCGGATGAGGGGTAACGGAGCATCACGTGCAAACAGGCAGTGCATCAACGCACTACTGGTTTGCACGTGATGCTCCGTTACCCCTCACCCCAACCCCTCTCCCGTCGGGAGAGGGGCTTTACTCCACGGCGGGTCCGCAAACTTCTCCGCCAGGAAATCCACGAACGCCCTGACGCGCGGCGGCACCAGCCGGCGCTGCGGCATCACCGCATAGATGCCGCTGTCGGCCAACGGATAGTCGGGCAGCACCTGCACGAGTCGGCCTTCGCGGAAATCGCGGCTGACGTGCCAGCTCGAATGGATGGCGATGCCGAGTCCCGCCACCACGCTGTCGCGCACGAGTTCGCCGTAGTTGGTTTCCATGCGACCGCGCACGCGCACCGCGATTTCGCCGCCGGCACCATCGCCGAAACGCCAGACATCCTGCCGGCCCTGGCTGCCGACCAGCAACACGCATTCGTGTTCGGCCAGTTCCTGCGGCGTGCGCGGAAGGCCGTGGCGCCGAACGTAATCCGGCGATGCACACAACACGCGATGGTTCACGGCGAGCTTGCGCGCGACCAGCGATGAATCGTCGAGCGCGCCGATGCGGATCGCCAGGTCGAAGCCCGAGCTCACCAGGTCGACCATCTGGTCGGTGAGGTTGATGCTGAGCTTCACGCGCGGATGCAGCGCGAGGAATTCCGGCAGCAGCGGCGACAGGTATTGCCGCCCGAACGACGCCGACGCGGTGACGCGCAGCGTGCCGCCGATCTCCGTGCCGGCCTGGCGCAGGCCGCCGGTGAGCGCCTCCAGGTCCTCGACGAGCGGCCGCCCCTGCTCGGCCAGCGCGGCGCCTTCGGGCGTGGCGTGCAGGCGGCGCGTGGTCCGGTGCAGCAGGCGCACGCCGAGGTCGCGCTCCAGCCGCTTCAGGCGCTGGCTGGCGACGGCCACGGACAGGTCGAGGCTGCGTGCGGCGGCGCTGATCGAGCCCAGGTCGAGCACGCGCAGGAACAGGGCGATGTCGCCGATACGGTCCACGGCGGGCTCCTTCTGGCCGTCCAGGTTCGATTATCAACGAATCATTGAAACTGATTAGCCATCATGCCGGTGTGCGAAGAAGATGCAAGCGCCTAGGCTGCCGTCCTTTCCCCCTGGACCCGCCGCCTTGGCCTCCGCCTCCCTCCCCGCTTCCCCCGCCAGCGCAGGCGGCCGCATGCCGCTGGCGCTGTACGCGCTGACCGCCGGCTCGTTCGGCATCGGCTGCGCCGAGTTCGTGATCATGGGCCTGCTGCTGCAGGTCGCCGCGGACCTGCATGTCTCCATAGCCGCCGCCGGCATGCTCGTGTCGGGTTACGCGCTGGGCGTGTTCGCCGGCGCGCCGATCCTCACCCTGCTGACGCGTCGCATGCCGCGCAAGGCCGTGCTGCTCGCGCTGATGGGCATCTACACCGTCGGCAACCTCGCCTGCGCACTCGCGCCGGACTACACGACGCTGATGATCGCCCGCGTCGTCACCTCGCTCACGCACGGCACGTTCTTCGGCGTCGGCGCGGTGGTCGCGACCGGCCTCGTGCCGGCCGAACGCAAGGCATCCGCCATTTCGATCATGTTCTCCGGCCTGACGCTGGCGACGTTGCTCGGCATGCCGGCCGGCGCGTGGCTCGGCCTGCACCTGGGCTGGCGTTCGACGTTCTACGCGATGAGCGTCGTCGGCCTCGTGTCGCTGGCGGTGATCGCGCTGCTGGTACCGCGCAGCCGCGACACCAGCGAACCGGCGCCGCTGCGCGAGGAACTGGCCACCATCGCGCGTCCGCAGGTGCTGCTCGGCCTGCTGATGACGATGCTCGGCTTCGCCGGCGTGTTCGTGGTGATCACGTATGTGCAGCCGCTGCTGACGACGCTCACGGGTTTCTCCGACGCCGCCGTGTCGCCGATCCTGCTGGTGTTCGGCGGCGGCATGGTCGTGGGCAACCTGCTTGGCGGACGCCTCGCGGACAAACGCGCCACGCCCGCACTGCTGGGCACGTTGTTCGCCCTCGCCGCGGTGCTGGCGCTGATGAGCTTCGTGCTGCACAGCCCCGTGTTGATGATCGCCTTCGTCGGCCTGCTCGGCATCGCTGCGTTCGCCACCGTTTCGCCGCTCCAGCTGCGCGTGCTGGGCTTCGCCGAAGGCGCGGGCCAGAACCTCGCCTCGAGCTTCAACATCGCCGCGTTCAACCTCGGCAATGCGGCCGGCGCGTGGCTCGGCGGCACGGTGATCGAACACGGGCCGGGGCTGGCCGCGATCACCTGGGTCGCCTCGCTGGTGACTGTCACGGGTCTGCTGGTCGCGCTGTGGAGCGTGCGGATCGAGCGTCGCGGAGCGTCGCATGGAATCGTGCCAACCGATTGCGCGCCGGAAGCGGCGTGAAGCACGCGGTTCGCTGGAACAGGCCTCACTGAAACACCACGAATGCACGCTGCGTGCGCAGCGCCGATGGCACGCTGGCCGTTCGCCGCGGGCCGCCCTCACCCCGCCTCGTTCGCACATCCGCGGACGAGGCACCCCACAGAGGATTCATCGATGGAAACCCGTTATCTCGGCAACTCCGGCCTCCGCGTTCCCGCACTGAGCTTCGGCACCGGCACGTTCGGCGGCAAGGGCCAGCTGTTTGGTTCGTGGGGCAACACCGATGTTGCCGAAGCGTCGCGCCTGATCGACATCTGCCTGGACGCCGGCCTCAACCTGTTCGACAGCGCCGACGTGTATTCCGGCGGCATGGCCGAAAGCATCCTCGGCGAAGCGATCAAGGGCCGCCGCGACAAGGTGCTGATCTCGACCAAGGCGACGTTCCGCTTCGACGAGAACGATCCCAACGCCGTCGGCTCGTCGCGCTTCCATCTGCTGCGCACGATCGACGCGCAGCTCAAGCGCCTGGGCACCGACTACATCGACCTCTTCCAGCTGCACGGTTTCGATGCGAAGACACCGGTGGAAGAAACGCTGCGCACGCTCGACGACCTCGTGCGCGCCGGCAAGATCCGCTACCTCGGCGTGTCGAACTTCTCCGGCTGGCACCTGATGAAGTCGCTCGCCACCGCCGACCGCTACGGCTGGACGCGCTACGTCGCCAACCAGGCGTACTACTCGCTGATCGGTCGCGATTACGAATGGGAGCAGATGCCGCTCGGCCTGGACCAGGGCGTCGGCGGCGTGATCTGGAGCCCGCTCGGCTGGGGCCGCCTCACCGGCAAGATCCGTCGCGGCCAGCCGCGTCCGGAAGTGAGCCGCCTGCCGGGCAGTTCGGATTTCGGCCCGCCGGTGGACGAAGAACGTCTGTATCGCGTCGTCGATGCACTCGACGCCATCGCCGCCGAAACCGGCAAGACCGTGCCGCAGATCGCGCTCAACTGGCTGCTGCAGCGCCCGACCGTTTCGACGATCGTCATCGGCGCGCGCAACGAAGAGCAGTTGAAGCAGAACCTCGGCGCGGTGGGCTGGAACCTCACGCCGGAACAGGTCGCGAAGCTCGACGAAGCCAGCGCGGTGACGCCGGCGTATCCGTACTGGCACCAGCGCACGTTCGAACGCAATCCGTCGCCGGTTTGAGTCAAGGAGCCACGAGAACCCATGAAAGCCGTCGCCCTCACCCGTTATCTCCCCATCGACGATCCCGAATCGCTCGTCGATGTCGAAATGGCCGATCCTTCCGCGCCGGCCGGTTTTGACCTGCTCGTGCGGGTCGAAGCCGTCTCGGTGAATCCCGTCGATACGAAAGTGCGTTCGCCCAAGTCGCAGGTCGAAGCACAACCGAAGGTGCTCGGCTATGACGCCGCCGGCATCGTCGAAGCCATCGGCGACCAGGTCCGTGGCTTCCAACCCGGAGATCGCGTGTATTACGCCGGCGACATCACGCGCCCGGGCAGCAATGCGCAGCGGCAACTCGTCGATGCGCGCATCGTCGCGCACGCGCCGAAGACGCTCGATGCCGCGCAGGCGGCCGCGCTGCCGTTGACCGCACTCACGGCGTGGGAGCTGCTGTTCCAGCGCATGCCGTTCGACAGCGAAGACGGCGGCAAGGGCAAATCGCTGCTGATCATCGCCGGCGCCGGCGGTGTGGGTTCGTTCGCGATCCAGATCGCCCGACGCGCCGGCTTCACCGTAATCGCCACCGCATCACGCGAGGACACCATCGCGTGGTGCCGCGAGCTCGGCGCGCAGCACGTGATCGACCATCGCAAGCCGCTGCATCCGCAACTGAAGGCGCTGGGCTTCGAGAACGTCGATGCCGCGTTGAACCTGTACGACACCAATCGCTATTGGGAGGAACTCGGCGAAATCCTCGCGCCACAGGGCCACGTCGGCCTCGTCGTCGAACCGAAGGAACCGGTGCGCCTGGGCGATCCGTACAAGTTCAAGTGCATCGGCATCCACTGGGAAATGATGTTCGGCCGGCCTCGTTTCCAGACACCGGACATGGACGAACAGGGACGCATCCTGGCGCGCGTCGCGGGGCTGATCGACGAAGGCGTGTTGCGCGGGACGCATCGCGAGACGCTGTCGCCGATCAACGCGGCGAACATGCGTGAGGCGCATCGTCGGCTGGAGTCGGGGACGACGATCGGGAAGCTGGTGCTTTCGGGGTGGTGATGTTTCTAGCCCCTCTCCCATCGGGAGAGGGGTTGGGGTGAGGGGCAACGAAGGGGTCGCGCCGAACTGCCGGTGAAACACAAGGCTGCGCTGTTGCTTCGCTCAGCGCAGCCGCATCCTTCAGAAATCAAAATGGGTTCCAGCTTTCGCTGGAATGACGGTGAGGTGGTTCGACGTCCTCGCCGTTCCCACGATTTCTAGGCGAACCGCTGCAACACTTCGCGCACACCCGCCAGGTAACTCCCACCAAACAGATTCAGATGATTCAGCAGGTGGTAGAGGTTGTAGATCGGCGCGCGCTCGCGCCAATCGCTCGCCGGCGTTGAATGTGCTTCATACGCGCGCCAGAACGCGTCCGGCGGCGTGCCAAACAACGTGAGCATCGCCAGTTCCGATTCGGCCCAGCCGAAATGCACGGCGCCTGCGTCGATCAGCGCCGGAGCGCCATCGCCGCAGCAATGCCAGTTGCCCATCCACAGATCGCCGTGCAGCAACGAAGCCGGCTGCGCGGGAATCAAGTCGCGCAGGCGCGCGCAGATGCGCTCGACCGCGTCGACGTCGTCGGCCACCAGATGCCCGCCTTCGAGCGCGCGACGCGCCTGCGGACGCAGTCGATGCGTGGCAAAGAAATCCCAACCATCGTCCGTCCAGGCGTTCGACTGCGGCGTCGGCCCGCAATAACCATCGCGCTTGAAACCGAATCGCGCGTTGCGCAGTTGATGCTGCGAAGCGAGACCTTCGCCGGCGATCGTCCAGAACGTCCCTTTCGCCGCGCCTTCGCCGAGGTCTTCCAGCACCAGCCGCTCCGGCTCCAGCGCGAGCACGCGCGGCACGCGCAACGCGCCTGCACCCGCGAGCGTCGCCAGACCCGCAGCTTCGGCGGAGAAGAAATCCGCCGGTGCGCCGGGCCAGCGCTTCACGACGACCGCAAGGTTGCGGTACGTCGTGTGCTCGATGTGCTGCCGGCCGGTCATCACGCCGCCTCCGCGTCCTCGCGACGGTCACGCTTGAGCACCGCAACCGGCTCGGCCCACGCGTTTCCGCCGCGACGCTTGCTCGTCGCCAGCACCAGGTCCGACGGCGCGAACACGTTGAGGTTGTGCGTGATCGGCGTGGTCAGGATGTACTGCGCGTCGGTCGAACGCAGGAAGCGGCCGACCTTCTCGATGTTGAACACATCCAGGTGCGCGAAGGGTTCGTCGATGAAAACGAAGCCGCCCGGCTGATCCTCGTCGCGCAACAGGCCGACGAGCAACAGCAGCGACTTCATCACCTGCTGGCCACCCGACGCTTCGCCGTCGTCCAGTCCGATCCAGCCCTTGCGATCGAAATCGAACTTCACCGTCAATCCAGCTTGTGCGAGCGCTACGTCCTCGTTCACCAGCTCCGGCATCTCGACGTCGACGCCAATGCCGGCGAGTTCGCCCAGCGAAGCGAGGTTCTTCTTGTAACGGCGCACCGTCGCACGCAGCACGTTGATGTACGCGCCGCGCGCTTCCTCGGTGATGCGACGCGCGCGATGCAGGTGCGCCTCGCGCTTGCCGATGGTCGATTCCAGCCCGTCGTGATCGGCGGCGAACTTGTCGCGCAACGCGATGCACGCCGCGTCCTCGATGTAACCGCCGCGCTGCATGCGCTCGTCGATGCGTTCGAGTTCACGACGCACCGCACCCGCGCTTTCGTACTCCTCGCGCGCCTGGCGCAAGGCGTCGGCGCTGCGCCACGGGAACGGCATCAGCGCGCGCTTGCGACGGAACTCGACGATGCGCTGCACGAGTTGTTGGCGTTCCTGCGCGATCTGCTGCGCACGTTCGCGCACTTCGTTGTCGAGCGAGCGGATCTCGCCGGCACGCGTGGCGTCGGCGATGCTTTCGGCCTTGTCTTCCGCTTCGAAACCGTCCAGCCGCGAACGCGCTTCGGACAGCGCAAGCGCCGCCTGTTGCGCGGCTTCGGCCATCGCCGGCAGACGCTCGCCGGCATCGGCGAATTCCGCCGCGCGCGTGACCAGCTCCTGCCCCGCATCGAGCCCGAGCAGGCGCGTCTGTTCCGCATCGACGCGCTTGCCCAGCTCGCTCAGTTCGTCTTCGCGCGCATGCGCACGATGCTGGATGTCGATCTGTTCGGCGCGCAGTTCGTCCAGCCGCGCCTGTCGCGCGCCGCTGCCGAAATGCGGCGCGCCGCCGCCGATGTGACGACCGCCGCGGTGTTCGCGCAGGTAGCCCTTCAGCGTGATCCAGTCCTGCCCCTTCGGCAGGCGGCGACCGTCTTCGATGTCCTCCACGCGCTGGATCTTGTCCAGCTGCCTGGGCAACCACGACGGCGGTTCGGCGGAGAACTTCACCACTTCCAGCAGCGAGCCCTTCGTCGCCTTCTCCACCGGCGTGCGCGTGGAGACGACGAAATGGCGGTACTGCATCTTCTCGCCGAGCTTCCACGCCGCGCCTTCGTCGCGCGGATTCTCCAGCACGATCAGATGGCGATACGGCGCGAGCACGGCTTCCACCGCGACCGACCATTTCGGATCGACGATGTCGACGAGTTCGGTGAGCACGCGATGTTCGATGTTCGCGCTGTCGAGCGCGGTGCGGAAGTCGCGTTCGAACGGCTCGACGATGCGTCCGCCGCCACTGAGTGCGGCGACCTGCGCGGCGATCTCGCCCGTGCGCAGGCGATCGCGTTCGGCTTCCAGCTTCAGTTCGGCCTGACGACGGCGGCCTTCCTCGACGCGACGACTGAGCGCTTCCACGTCGACCGCGCCGCGCTGTGCCTGCACGCGCGCGAGTTCGTCGCGACGACGCACCAGCATTTCGGCATCGCGTGCGTGGTCGCGTGCGGCGGTGAATTCGGTTTCGCAGGCGCGGACATCGGCACGCGCGCGTTCGATCGCGACGCGCAATTCGTCGCGCTGACCGACGGCGTTGCTTTCGCGCGTGCGCAGGTTCGACTGCACGCGCTCGCGTTCGCGCAGCGCGCGGCGCAGGCCGGTCAGGCGCGGGCGCGCACCTTCGAGCGTGGCGCGCAGGTCGGCAAGTTCGATCTTCGGCGCGATTTCCGCCTGCAAGCGCTGGCGCTGGTTACGCAGCGCCTGGCCTTCCTCGAACGAACGCACGTCCACGCGCGCGGATTCGAGCTTGAAGTGCAGCTCGCCCAGGCCGTGCCGGAGCTGTTCGATTTCCTTCTCGACGTCGAGCTGCTCGTTCTTGGCGCGCTGGTAATCGTCCAGAACGGCCTTGTCTTCGAACACGTCGAACACGAGTTGCAGCAGCTCGCGCGGCGACAACTGGCAGAGCTTGTCGGTCGCGCCCTGCTCCAGCGTGAGCACGCGGCAGATCGCACGCGTGAGGCCGGCGCCCGCGAGACGCACGCGGTAATCGCGCACGCCGAGCCATTCGCCGCCCTGCTCGATCTGTTCGACCGGAACATCGCCGGCGAGGATCTGGTAATCGCGCGACCAGTCGCCGCCGCGCTTGCGGATGCGGCAGGCCAGCGTGACGGTCTCGTCCTTGATCGGGAAGAACGGGCGACCGCCGCGACGATCGGGACGATTGCTGACGACCGCGCGCAGCCACGCCTGTCCTTTGCCGTTGTGGCGAAGGTAGGTTTTGTAGTCGCGCGCGGTGTCGCGATCTTCGATCGCCAGCAGCGTGCGCAAGGCATCGAGCAACGTCGTCTTGCCCGAACCATTCGGGCCGACGACGGTGATGACGGAGGCATCGAGTGGCAGCTGGAAACGCTGCCAGTAATCCCAGTGCACGACTTCCAGGCTGCGGAACTCAAACATCGGCCTGCGCCTCCAGATTGGCTTCACTGTCGTCGACGATCTCGTCGACCGGCGCAGCGTCGTATGCGTCTTCTTCGATGCTGTCGGCGTTTGCCGCCTGCGTCGCGCGCGCCTGTTCGACGACGAACGACAGCGCGCCGTCCATCACGCGACTGGCGATGCGTTCGTAATCGAAGGCGAGATCGAGCAGCGGGCCTTCGGCGATGCGTTCCTTGCGGCGCACGATGAAACCGTGGCGCTGCAACGCGCCCAGCGAAAGGTTGATGCGGAACTTGCCGCCGAGCTTGTCGCCGAAATCCGCGACGAGCGTGCGTTCGTTGATCGGTTCGACCATGTCCTGCCCGACCGGCACCGGCTTGAGTTCGGCGAACATCTGCTCCTGGTCCTGCTGGCGTTCGCTTTCCTGTCGCGCGATCTGGCGCTGGCGCTTGGGCAGCACCAGCAGCGACCACAGCACGACCAGCAGCGCGAGCGCGTCGCGATCCAGTTGCAGGTTGCTCGCGGCCCATGCGCGTGCGCTGCCGAAGACTTCGTTTTCCTGCGCGCGCGCCACGCCGACGGCGACATGCGCGGCGTAGGGATGTTCGAGCAGACGCAAGCCGGCGCCGGCGAGGCGGCGGTCGAGTTCGTCGCGCAGTTCGGCGTCGATCAGGACCTGGCGCACCGCGTGGTCATCGCGCGGCAACCAGCGCTCGGCGAGCAGGCGGGCGATCAGGGTGGCGGTGGGGTCGCTCATTGGGATTCCATCGGGTCGGCGGCCTTCTTCTTCCGCTGCTTCTGTTTTTGCGCTTGCGGTTTTTCTTGCTCGTCATCCCGGCGAAGGCCGGGATCCAGGCCGGTCGCGTCGGACGACGCGGGCGCTTCATGCGCTACGGGCCTGGGTCCCGGCCTGCGCCGGGACGACGGTGTTGGTTGCGCGACGGGTGCCTCGTGCACGTCCGCTTCGACGATCGCATCGCCATCCAGCGCCGTCAGCCACGCACGGCTCATATACGCCACGCCCGCGCGATTGACCTGCTCGAACTGCGTGTCGACCTTCCAGCGCAGCGGCAACTGCGCGATGGACGCGCTGACGCCGTTGCGATTCTCCGCGCCGGGATCGCCGATCAGGCCCAGCAGCGACAACCGGTACGCGCTTACCGCGAAGCCGTCCTGCGGCACCCAGTCGGACAGCGCGGTGTCCGCATCGTTTTCCAGCGACGCCAGCTGCGACAGCCACTGCTCGGCGTGCGCGTAGTCGTTCTCGGCGACCGGCGCCTGCGTGTCGTCGGGCGCTGCCTGCGCCGGCGGCAGCGAGGCGTCTTCCTGCGCTTCGCGCTCGCGTTCGACCAGTTCGTACTCGGCGATGTCCAGCGCGATCGGCGCCAGCACGAACGCCGGCGCGACGACATGCGCGAGCACATCGTTCGACAGCGCGGCGAGCGCGTCGGTGTCCATGTCGCGCAGATAGCGGTTGACGTCGGTCGAAGACAAGCCGCTCGCGCCGATGTGCACGCGATGGCGATCGAGCTGGTTCAGCGCGCGCTGGAACACCGACGCCTGCCGCAGCATCGAACTCTGCGCGCGGCCGATCTGCTGCGCGACGCGATGCGTGGCGGCGTCGAGCTCCTCGTCGGCGGCGATCTCCTTGACGATCGCCGTGCCCTTCTCGACCCACTGCCAAACCTGCTGCAAGGTGCCGGCGGCGCGCTGGATGCGGTGCTCCGAGCCACTGAGCACGGCCTGGTCGAAATCCTCGCGGTATTCGTTGAGGCGCGAGAGCAGGTGCTGCAGGTCGTCGCCGCGCACTTTACCCACCGCCTGACCGGCGGCGAGCTGCGCGGTGACGTAGGCCAGTTCGTCGCCTTCGCGATTGAACTGCAGCAGCAGGCCGATGGCCGACAGCGCCTGTCGGCCGACCGGGCTGATGCGGTAGCGCTGGGTGTCGTTGTCCCAGCGCAGCAGGTCGTTCTCGCGCAGGCGGCCGAGGACGGTGTCGAACTTCACCGGGTCCAGGTAGGCGAAGTGGTCGCGCAGCTCCTGCGAGGTCCAGTCCGGGGCGGCGCCGCGCTCGCCGATCGCGCGCAGCACCAGCAGCCGCACCATCACGCTCTCCTCGCCCCCGTGGAACAGGGTCGAGAAGGCGCGCAAGAGGTCGCGGGCGGAGAGCAGCGGGTGCAGGTCGGGCAGGTCGGCCGCGACGATGCCGTCGCGGAGGTAGTCCTGCAGGGGTGCGGAAGCGTCGTCCATAAAGGACCGGAGACTACGGGTAGGCCATGGTGGGTGACGCCCGGGCCGGAGACAACTCTTGCGCGGCGGCCGGTTTTGGGCAGGGGCGCGACGTCCGTCGGGAGGTTCGCCCATGTCGATGTGCACCGGCCCCGTTCGTCGTCTCTTATGAGTGCCGGTCCAGAGGGCCGGCGCCGTCCCCCTTTGGATCAGGAGTGAACGAATGAAACGATTCCTCGCCGTCTTCCTCGGCTCCGCCGCGTCCATGGACGCCTGGAAGGCCCTGCCCGAATCGGAACGCAACCGCCGCGAGCAGGACGGCATGAAGGCCTGGGGCGACTGGGTCCAGAAAAACCAGGCCGCGATCGTCGATGGCGGCTCCCCGCTGGGCAAGACCAAGCGGATCAGCGCCAAGGGCATCGGCGACGTCCGCAACGAGCTGGCCGCCTGGACGGTGGTCGAAGCCGCCTCCCACGAGGCCGCGGCGAAGCTGTTCGAAGGCCACCCGCATTTTTCGATCTTCCCCGGCGATGCGGTGGAGGTGATGGAGTGCCTGCCGATGCCGGAGGGAGCCGGGAAATAGCGCGCTATTCGCGGCTTCGCGATCAAGCTTTCACGGGAACTCGCCGCTGGCGCGGCTTCGACCCCTCCCCAACCCTCCCCTGCACGCAGGGGAGGGAGCCACGCGCTCGGCGCTCGGAGCAATTCGCTCGGCGGTCCGAGTTCCGGGCTCGGCGCTCGGAGCAAAACGCCCGGCGGTCCGAGCTCAGAACTCGGCGTTCAGGGCAAATCGCTCGGCGATCCAAGCTCGGCGCTCGGAGCAAACCGCTCGGAGGCCCGAGCTCGGAGCCCGGCGTTCGGAGCAAACGGCTCGGAGGTCCGAGCTCGGAACCCGGCGTTCGGAGCAAACCGCTCGGCGGTCCGAGCTCGGAGCCCGGCGTTCGGAGCAAATCGCTCAGCGATCCGAGCTCGGAGCCCGGCGCTCGGAGCAAACCGCTCGGCGGTCCGGCCTCCGAGCTCGGCACAACCCGACGAACGCGCTTGAACGCCGCCGGCTTTCCCGTCATCGTGCCGGCTTCCGTACGCCAGCGTATTCATCATGACGATTGCCAGCCCGGCCAGCCCGTTGCGCCTCGATGAGGCGCACTCGCCGCATCCGCTCTACCCACACCTCTTCGCGCCGCTGGACCTGGGCTTCTGCACCCTGCCCAACCGCGTGCTGATGGGTTCGATGCATACGGGGCTGGAAGACAAGGCCGCCGATTTCCCCAAGCTCGCCGCCTACTTCGCCGAACGCGCGGCCGGCGGGGTCGGCTTGATCGTCACCGGCGGGTTCTCGCCGAACCTCGCCGGCTGGCTGAAGCCGTTCGGCGGGACGATGCGCTTTCCGTGGGAAGTGCGGCGCCACCGTCAGGTCACCGGCGCGGTGCACGCGCATGGCGGGCGCATCTGTTTGCAGATCCTGCATGCCGGCCGCTACGGCTACAGCCCGCTGCAGGTGGCGCCGAGCAGGTTGAAGGCGCCCATCAACCCCTTCACCCCGCGCGCGCTCTCGGCCGGCGGCGTGGAGCGGCAGATCCGCGCGTTCGTGCGCAGCGCGACGATGGCGCGCGAGGCCGGCTACGACGGCGTCGAAGTCATGGGCTCGGAGGGCTACCTGCTCAACCAGTTCACCGCGCCGCGCACCAACAAGCGCCACGACGCCTGGGGCGGCGACGCCGGCAAGCGCATGCGCTTCGCGGTGGAGATCGTCCGCCGCATCCGCGAGGCCTGCGGGCCGGATTTCATCATCGTCTACCGGTTGTCGATGCTGGACCTGGTCGATGACGGCCTCGCGTGGGACGAGGTCGTGCAGCAGGCGATTGCGATCGAAGCCGCCGGCGCGACGCTGATCAACACCGGCATCGGCTGGCACGAGGCGCGCGTCCCGACCATCGCCACCTCCGTTCCGCGCGCGGCGTTCACCGGTATCACCGCGCGCCTGAAGCCGCACGTGCGCGTGCCGCTGGTGACGACCAACCGCATCAACATGCCCGACGTCGCCGAAGGCGTGCTGGCACGCGGCGAGGCGGACATGGTCTCGATGGCGCGTCCGCTGCTGGCGGATCCGGAGTGGGTGAACAAGGCGCGGGAGCATCGTGCGCTCGACATCAATACATGTATTGCGTGCAACCAGGCGTGTCTGGACCACGTGTTCGAGAACAAGACCGCGAGCTGCCTGGTCAACCCGCGCGCCTGCGCGGAGACGGAGCTGAACTACGTGCCGACGAAGGCGCCCAAGCGCGTCGCCGTGGTCGGCGCCGGCCCGGCGGGGATGGCGGCGGCGACGGTCGCGGCCGAGCGCGGGCATGCCGTGACGCTGTTCGAGGCGACGGGCGAGATCGGCGGGCAGTTCAACCTCGCCAAGCGCATTCCGGGCAAGGAGGAGTTCCACGAGACGCTGCGCTACTTCGGTCGCCGGCTGGAGCAGACGGGCGTGGACGTGCGGCTGGGGACCTACGCCGAAGCGGAGACGCTGGCGGGCTTCGACGCCGTGGTGCTGGCCTCGGGCATCCGCCCGCGCGAGGTGGACTTCCCCGGCGCCGACCATCCCAAGGTCGTCAGCTACCTGGACGTGCTGAGCGGCCGGGTCGTGCCGGGCCGCAAGGTGGCGGTCGTCGGTGCGGGCGGCATCGGCTTCGACGTGGCCGAGTTCCTCGTCGAGCACGGACCAAGCGCGGCACTCGATCCCGCCCGCTGGCGCGCCGAGTGGGGCGTCGACCTGGGCTACGACGGCAACCGCGGCGGGCTGGCCACACCGCAGCCGGAGGCGCCCGCACGCGAGGTCTGGCTGCTGCAGCGCTCCGCCGGCCGCCCCGGCGCGCGCCTGGGCAAGACGACGGGGTGGATCCACCGCGCCACGCTCAAGGTCAAGAAGGTGCGAATGCTCGGCGGCGTCGAATACCTCGGCGTGGACGACGAGGGCTTCCACATCCGCGTGGACGGCAGCGAGCAGGTGCTGGCAGTCGATCATGTTGTGGTCTGCGCAGGCCAGGAACCCTATAAACCGCTGGCCGAAGCGCTTACGGCGCAGGGCGCGACGGTGCATGTGATCGGCGGCGCGGACGTGGCCGCCGAGCTCGATGCGAAGCGCGCCATCGCCCAGGGAAGCCGTGTTGCGGCCCAGTTGTAGCGAAATGCGCAGCCCTTGCTGGGCAAGGGCTGCAGGGGTGTTGTGACGCTCGTTACGGGGCTCGCTTCCACACGGCGGCGGACGGTCGGACGCGTTACCTGAACAGGCGTTCGGGTTTGCCATGGCCGGGTTATCCAACCGAATCCCGTTTGCATACAACGAGTTGCGATAGTCCCGGTCAGTTTCCAGCCGGATCGCAGACGCCCGGTCAAGCCCCCTGTATTCACCCGGCATTTATCTTGGCGCCGCTACCGTTCGCCAACTTTTTCGGCCACCCCCTTGGTGGCGACCCTCACCGCCCGCGCATCCGAAGTCTTTCGCGTGGATTTGGTGAATGGGCAAAAGCGCGCCGCAGAGTGCGCTGCCCTCCCCAGTACGCCATGCCGGTACGCGTGGCGGCCTTGCTTCCCCTTCGGGACGCGGCCGCGGCGCGGACAGGCGCAACGGAGCAAGGAGTCCGATTAGATGAAACTGGCTTGGATCCTGTGGCTGGCCTCTGTGCTTCCGCCACAAACCGCCGACTCGCTGTGCCTGAGCACCACCGTCTACCTGGAAGCGCGCGACCAGTCGGTCCGCGGCCAGAAGGCGGTCGCCGAGGTCGCCCTGCGCCGCCGCGACAGCGGCC
>Ga0102591_1001731_pt1 | contig 27834 bp, 24 predicted proteins | sample AraplaCol_mCL_r2_2_FD_76860 | JGI IMG/M metagenome (GOLD analysis project Ga0102591, IMG submission 76860) | Arabidopsis root microbial communities from North Carolina, USA - plate scrape MF_Col_mCL_r2 (SPADES assembly) (version 2) | ecosystem: Host-associated > Plants > Roots > Endosphere...
TGCGGGTCGCCTTCTTCGCGGTCTTCTTGGCGGCGGTCTTGCGCGTCGCCTTCTTCGCGGTCTTCTTGGCGGCCTTCTTCGCCGTCTTCTTCGCTACCTTGCGGGCGCCGGTCTTCTTGGCGGCCTTCTTCGCGACCTTCTTGGCCGGACGCTTGGCAGCCTTCTTGGCGGCCTTCTTCACGGTCTTCTTGGCGCCAGCCTTCTTAGCGACCTTCTTGGTCGCTTTCTTGGCAGCGGTCTTCTTCTTAGCAGCTTTCTTAACGGCCATGGTATGGCTCCTCGTCAGTGGTTGATCAGCATTGATCAGTGGTCGTGCAGGTCTATCGCCCAGTAGAACCCAAGCCGCGGGAGTCGGACCCGCGAGCAGCCGCCGACGCGCGGACGCGCCGGTACGGATTTGGTGCGCCCCGCATGTGCGGGCAAACAAAAACCCGGCGCGTGAGCGGACCGGGTTGGATGGAATGCCTGGCCTGCGTGTGCACGCTGCGCGTTTTCGCGGGGGAAACGAACCCTGCGTCCACCGGCTCGATAGACCGGTCGGAGGTTCGTTTTGTGCCGCGAGTTGTCGCGTTGTCTGTACTCACTCTCTTCCGCAGGAGACGTCTGCTGGGCGAAACCTAATCACGCTTTTTCGGACTGTCAACAACTTCGCTCAACTTTTTTTCAGGAAGGTCGGCACGGCGTCATCGCCCTCGCCGGTCGAAGCGGCGCGTCGAGCGACAGCGACAACGCTCGCGCACTCGTCCACTCGCCGGCATGCAATTCGCAAACTGCTTTTTTTAAGGGGTTTGCGAAAACGCATCGACGCTGGAGCACGTTCGATGCGGTGATCGCACCGATGCGTCGCGGTTGCGATGGACCCTCTTCGAGGGTGTGCGAGGCGGCGAAAAAAAATCTCCGCCGACGCCCTCGTTTCGCGTCGCACAATCCCGATTTGCGCGAAAGTGCGCGAACTCCGACGACGACCCGACCGTGCTTCGAAGACTGTCCGACACGTTCGCGAACATCGCATCGGCACGTCGGCGACACCTTCGCGATGCGCTCGATGCGACTCGTCGATCGTCCTTCCTCGCATCGGGACGCAGCCCACCGGCGGCATTCAACGCGCACTCCAAACGCGTCGGGAATCCCTTCGCGAAGACGCCGCGGCACCGCTGTCGAACGATCGAGACGCCGACGCTCACCGGACCGTCACCTTTCGCAACGACCTTGCCGTCGCGCAAAAACAAAACCGGCCGCACATGGCGGCCGGTCGGTGATTCGCGTCGTTCCCGCGCGGCGCGTGCCGTGCGGGAATGCGCCGAAGCGATCAGTGGTCTTCTTCTTCCAGCAGCTCGGCGTAGTCGTCCGGGGCCAGCAGCTCGTTGAGCTGGTCGGCATCCTCGATCTCGAGGGTGTAGATCCAGCCTTCGCCGTAGGCGTCTTCGTTGATGGTCTCCGGCTTGTCGGTCAGCGCGGTGTTGACCGAGACGACCTTGCCCGTGACCGGCGCATAGACGTCGGACGCGGCCTTCACCGATTCCACGACAGCGCTCGCGGTGCCGGCTTCGACGCGGTCGCCGACGTTCGGCAGCTCGACGTAAACGAGGTCGCCGAGCAGGCCCTGCGCGTGGTCGGAAATGCCGACGGTCACCTTGCCGTCGCCATCGATGCGAGCCCACTCGTGGGACTTCATGAACTTCAGATCGCCGGGAATTTCACTCATGACGGGAGCCTCGAAACGTTTGCGGGGGCGGCGGAACAGCGGATGTCGGCGCCTAGTCTAACGGCGCCGACTGGAGCGTGCGACAGGGGAATCGTCGCGGCCCGGGGTACTCAGACCAGCACGCCTTCCTGCGGCTGGCCATCACGCACGAACGGGAACTTCACCACGCGCACCGGCACTTCCTTGCCGCGGATATCGACGCGGACATTGCCGGCGGCGCCGAGCGCGATCTTGCCCGCCGGCACGCGGGCGAAGGCGATGGCCTTGCCGAGCGTCGGCGAGAACGTGCCGGAGAGGATCTCGCCGTCGCCGTATTCGGTGAGGACCTTCTGGCCGTGACGCAACACGCCCTTCTCGTCCATCACCAGCGCGATCATCTGGCGCGGCGCGCCGGCGGCCTTCTGCTGTTCGAGCACGTCGCGGCCGATGAAGTCGCGCGGCTTTCCATCGGCCCGGTCGTCCAGCGCGATCGTCCAGGCGAGCGCGGCCTCGTACGGCGACACGGTGTCGTCCATGTCCTGGCCGTAAAGATTCATGCCGGCTTCCAGTCGCAGCGTGTCGCGCGCGCCCAGGCCCGCCGGCTTCACGCCGGCATCGAGCAGCGCGTTCCAGAACGCGACCGTCTGCGCTTCCGGCACGACGACTTCGAAGCCGTCCTCGCCCGTGTAACCGGTGCGCGCGACGAACACGTCGATGCCGTCGGTCGTCTTCGCCTCGCCGGCGGCGAACTTGCCCAGCTTGCCGATCGCGTCGCGATCTTCATCGCGCAGCAGGCCCAGCACCTTCGCGCGGGCGGTCGGGCCCTGCACGGCGATCATGCCGAAATCGGGGCGCTCGGTGACCTTCACGTCGAACGCCTTCGCCTGTTCGGTGATCCACGCCAGGTCCTTCTCGCGCGTGGCGGCGTTGACGACCAGGCGGAAGAAGTCCTCCGCACGGTAATAGATGATGAGGTCGTCGATCACCCCGCCCTGCGCGTTGAGCATGCAGGTGTACAGCGCCTTGCCCGGCACCTTGAGCTTGTCGACCGAGTTGGCCACCAGGCGGCGCAGGAAGTCGCGCACCTTCGCGCCCTTCAGATCGACCACCGTCATGTGGCTCACGTCGAACATGCCGGCATCGCGGCGCACCTGGTGGTGTTCCTCGATCTGCGAACCGTAGTGGATCGGCATGTCCCAGCCACCGAAGTCGACCATCTTGGCGCCGAGGTCGCGATGGGTCTGGTTGAGGATGGTCTTCTGGGTCATGGCGCTGGGAACCTGTCTGCGGGAGCGAGCCCGCGATTATCCCAGAACCCGGCGGCGCCGGCTTTCGCGCGTTTCCTTGCTGCCGCGCTGCCTACGCCGGCGAATGGTCGATGCGACCTACTCGCTGAAGCCTTCGTTGTAACAGCGCACGGTCGACGGCGTCATGCGCAGGAACTTGCCGGTGCCGCGGTCCAGCCTCACCGCCCAGCGCACGGCCGGAAGCATGTCCAGTTCCGACGCGCCATCGGCGCCGGTGTCGATGATCGCCACCACGCCGGTGTCGTCCACGCCGTTGCGCTGGCAGGTGGCGATGGCGACGAGTTCGTCGCGACGCAGCGCCGGATACGGCACCGAATCGGTGATGCGCCAGCGCGGTTCGTCGCCGACGCGCTCGACGAACTGCGCGGCGAGCAGCTGGACGGTGCGGTCCTCGTCGTCGTCGAGCGTGGCGATGCTGCGCGCGCACAACTGGTCGATGCCGGTACCGACGCCGACGCAGCTGCCGGTGTTGGACCGGAAGCCGGCCGGATACGGCGGCACGACCTTGCCGATCATCATTGGGTTCCCACCGGCCAACGCACCGCCCGTCCACGCGCCACCCGCGACGCATAGCGCCGCCAGCAGCCACTGCAAGGCGGGATGCAGCGTCGGCCGGCGTCTCATACCGCCGGCTCGACCATCAGGCTCATGCCGCGGCTGCCGACGATGCGCACCACGGTCCCGACCGGAAGCTCGGGACCGGTGACATCCCAGAACGCGTCGGCGATCTGCACGCGACCGTGGCCGTTGACGATCGCGTGGTCGAGCGTCACCACGCGTCCGATCAACGCGTCGGTGCGACGGTTGAGCGTGGGCTTGTCGCTAGTGGGCTCACGGCCACGGAACCAGCTGCGATACACCTGGATCGACACGAAGCTCAGCACCACGAACGCCGCCACCTGCGCCAGCACGGGTACGTTGGGAACCACCAGCACGATCGCGAACACCGCCGCGGCGGCGAAGCCCAGCCACAGCATGAACGCGCCCGGCGCCATCGCCTCGGCGGCGAACAGCAGCACCGCCACCACGGCCCACGTCATCGTTTCGGTGTTCCATTGCATCGGTCAGCCTCCGATGCGCGGCGGCGTGCGCGCGCTCGCGCTCTGGGCCAGTGCGTCGCTGCCCAGCGCGTTCTTCGCCAGTTCGGCGATGCCGGCGAGCGAGCCGATCACGCCGCTGGCTTCCATCGGCATCATCACGAACTTCTGGTTCGGGGCTTCGGCCAGCGCCTTGAACGCCTCGATGTACTTCTGCGCCACGAAGTAATTGATGGCGTTGACGTTGCCGTTCGCGATGGCGTCCGACACCAGCTGCGTCGCCTTCGCTTCGGCCTCGGCCAGGCGCTCGCGCGCTTCGGCTTCACGGAAGGCGGCTTCGCGCTTGCCTTCGGCTGCCAGGATCGCCGCCTGCTTCTCGCCTTCGGCGCGCAGGATTTCCGACTGGCGATGACCCTCGGCTTCCAGGATGTTGGCGCGCTTCTCGCGCTCGGCCTTCATCTGGCGCGCCATCGAATCGACCAGGTCGCGCGGCGGCTGGATGTCCTTGAGCTCGATGCGGTTGACCTTCAGGCCCCACGGATGGGTGGCCTGGTCCACGGCGACCAGCACCTTGGCGTTGATCTCGTCGCGCTTGGACAGCGATTCGTCCAGGTCCAGCGAACCGATGGCGGTACGGATGTTGGTCATCACCAGGTTGAGGATGGCGACCTCCAGCTGCGCGACTTCGTAGGCGGCCTTGGCCGCGTCGAGCACCTGGAAGTAGACGATGCCGTCCACCTTCACCACGGCGTTGTCCTTGGTGATGACGTCCTGGCTGGGGACCTCCATCACCTGTTCCATCATGTTGATCTTGCGGCCCACGCCGTAGACGATCGGGATCAGGAAGTGCAGGCCGGGGTCCATGGTGTGGGTGTAACGGCCGAACCGTTCCACCGTCCATTCATACCCCTGCGGCACCATTCGTACCGCCTTCAACACCAGGATTACGCCTGCGAACAGCAGGGCGACAGTCAGTACCGCACTTAGGCCCATGATCCCCTCCTTGTTGTCAGGCCGAGTATAGGCCGACCGCTGCGACGGTTTTCGCCGCCCCCGCATCTAGGGGAATGACGATCCAATGAACGCAGGACGCGAGCCCTTGCCCACGCCCGTGCCACCCACCGCCGACGCGCCCCGAAGCAGCTTCGCCATCGACGTTCCCGAGGCGTTGCTGGCCCGTGTTCGCGCCGGCGAGCGGGCGGCGTTCGAACAGATCTACCGCCGCTTCGAGCGGCCCGTGTTCAACCTCGCCCTGCGCATGCTCGGCGGTGCGCACGGGCCGGACGGAGCCGAAGAGGCCGCCGACGTGCTCCAGGAAACGATGCTCAAGGTGTTCAACAAGATCGGCGACTTCCGCGGCGCGGCGGGAACCGGGCACGGCGATGGCGCCAGTCCGTTCTGGGGCTGGGTACGACAGATCGCCGTGAACGAAACCCTGATGCGCCTGCGCGGGCAGCGCCGGCACCTGCACGACGTGGCGCTGGAAGACGATGAGTTCGCCGTCGACACCGGTCCGCTGCCGAGTGCGGCCGCCGATGCCGCCGCATTGAACCGCGCCCTCGCCCGCCTGCCGACCGCCACGCGCAGCGTGCTGTGGCTGTACCACGCCGAGGGCTACACGCATGAGGAAATCGCGTCGCTGATGCAGCGCACGCCGAGTTTCTCGAAGTCCCAACTCGCGCGCGGCGGTCGCCGCCTGCGCGAACTCCTCGAACCGGAGAAGGCCCATGCCTGACACCGACCGCAACGATTCCCCCACCGACTGGAGTGGCGCCTTCGCCGCCCTGCCGATGGAAACGCCGCCCGCTGGCGGATGGCAGCGCATGCAGCGCGCGTTGGATGCGTCGCCCACCGGCCGCTCGCGACGCCACTGGCCGGTGTGGCTCGCCGCCGCGGCGATCGGTGCGGTCGCGCTCATTCCGGTATTCCATCGTCCCGCCGAGAACACGGCGCCGTCCGGGTCTAACGAACTGGCCGCACGCAAGCGCGCGCCGATCGACACGTCGCGGCCTCCGCTCGCGGCATCGAAGCGACCGGAAACGCGCGTGGCGACGAATACCGAACCGGCGAAACAGATAAAAGATGGAACGCCGACGACGCATACCGAAGCAGCGCCGCGCGTCGCCGTGAACGACACGACGCCCGACCGGCACGCCGCGCAACTGCGCGACCAGGTCGCCGCATTGCAGGCCGAGTCCGCGCAATTGGAAGCCTTGCTCGCCATGGCTCGCGACGACCGCGTCGCATCGGCCAGCGGCGCGGCACTCGGGGTCGAGTTCGACCGGCGCATCGGCCGCATCGACGCCTCGCTTTCGCAGCCTGGCCTTGCGGACATCGACCGCGCCGAGCTGTGGCAGGCGCGCGTATCGACGATGCGCGAACTGGCCGGCATCGAAACCACCCAGCGCTGGCTGCAATCCAGCGGCGAACGCTACGACGGCGCGCTCGTCAGCGTCGACTGACCCCATCAACCGCAGGACCCATGCCCATGATCCTTACCCGCAACACGCGACTGACCGCGACGATCGCCCTGCTCGTCATCTGCATGGGCGCCGGCGCGCAGACGCCGAAGGCCGACGCCGAGCGCGCACGGCAGGACGCCGCGAAGACACGGCAGGATGCCGAACGCACGCGCGAGGTCGAAGCGGCGCGCGCCGACCTCAACCGCGCGGCGCGGCGTTACGCCGAACTCACCCGGCAGAACCCGAACTTCGACCGCGCGCATTTCGAACGCGAATTCGAACGGCGTTTCGCGCGCCAGCCGGTGTTGGGCGTGGTGCTCTCGCCCGACGCGAAGGCCGGCGTGCGCATCGCCGCCGTCACGCCCGACAGCGCGGCCGCGACGGCTGGGCTGCGTGCCGGGGACATCATCACGTCCATCAACGGCAACAAGTTCGACCAGGCGCAGCCGGATGTGCGCCTGGAGAAGGCGCGCGCGCAGTTGCGCACGATCGAGATCGACAAGCCCGTCGCACTGACCTACACCCGCGATGGCCGCGCAGCGACCGCGCGTGCCACGCCTAAGCTGGGCGACCGCTTGCTGGTCGCGCGCGATGCCGACGGTCATCCGATGGGGCGTCCGATGCCGATGATCGCCCCGCAAGTGCGCAACGAACTCATCCGCCTGGACTGCGAGGACGACGACAGCGACTGCCGCATGCCGCTGCTGTCCGAGGCGTTCCGCTGGAACGGCCTGAACCTGGCCACCGTGGATGCGCAGCTGGGCCGCTACTTCGGCGCCGATCGCGGAGTGCTGGTGATCAGCGCCGGTCCGGAACTGTCGGGCCTGCAGGCCGGCGACGTGATCCAGCGCATCGCCGACAAGCCGGTGAATTCGCCGCGCGAGGCGATGGCCGCACTGCGCGACAAGCCCGCCGACAGCCGCGTCGCGGTGACCTACCTGCGCGACAGGAAGAGCGCGACGACGCAGATCACCGTGCCGAAGACTGCGATGCTGCGCATCCCCCGCCCGCCGGTGCCGCCCGCGCCGCCGGCTGCACCGAAGCCGCCCGCCGCTCCTTCCGCGTTGCCCGCGCTGCCTGCGGTGCCGGCCGCTCCCGCTGCACCGCCCGCGCCGAAGCCGCCGCAGGCGATGACGCCGCCCGCCCCTCCGGAACCGCCGGAAGGCATGGCCGATTACGCCATTTCCCTCTAGCGCGAAAAAAACCCCTCTCCCGCGAACGGAAGAGGGGTCGGGGTGAGGGAGGGAGCCCGGAAGTTTTCAACGCAGCGGGATCGCCGCCGGAGAGAGGAGGCGGCGGTCGCCCGATCACGATCGGATTTCAGACGGCGTGTCCGCGTGGATCCCGGCCTTCGCCGGGATGACGTTCAAGTGGCATGGCGAGCACGGCCCATCAACGCTTCGCCGCAGCCTCCGCCGGCGCGCGCTCGACCCACTTGTCGAACACCGCGTCGATCTTGGCATCGCTCACCTTCTTGCCCTTCTCCAGCGAGCCGGCCTGTTCGAACAGCGGGATGATCATCGCCATGCCGTCGATGTTCGTCTTCAGGTGGACACCCGGCGGCTTGCCGAGGAAGCGATCCCAGCGCGCGCGCACCTTCGCCCAGTAGTCCTTCGTCGCGGTCCAGTAGGTGTAGGCCGGCTTGAAGTCGACCTCGGTCGTCTTCTGGTAATCGTTGAAACCGAACTCGCGCGCCAGCTCGACCTGCGTGCCGTCCGGCTTGCGCAGCACCTTCGTGTTGAACTGCTCGTGCGTCCAACCGTTCGGCGTCAGCGTGTGGCGGTTCACGGCGCTGATCGCGTTGTAGTCGCTGCGCTTGGTGTATTCGCGACGCGGCAGCGGGCGCCAGCTCAGGTCGCTCGTCCATGTGGCGACGTTGTTGTCGTACGTCCACTTGCCGGTGCCGCAATAGCGCGGCGCGTCGCTCACTTCGTACACGCATTGCGTCCATGCACCGCGCGTCTGTTCGGCCGGAATCGCCCGCACCTGCCAGGTCTGGTCGTCGCTGAACTCGAAACGCGTCGGCGCTTCGTACGTCCAGTCCTGTCGCCAGTGCTTGGTCACGTGGCCGCTCTTCTCGTCGACGAGGATGTGCTGCAACACGATCTTTTCCGGCGTGTCCTGAACCACGATCACCGTCTCGTTGCCGCCGCTGCGCATCGCCGGATGGCGTTCGTAGCCGGGCTGCAGCAGTACGGTTTCGTCGAAGGCGAAATCGACGATGTACTCGCCCTGCATCGCAAGGATCGAGGCGTGGTCGCGCGAGGTGTCGGCGAAGGCCGCCGGCGAGATGGCGGCGGCGAGAAGGCCCAGGTGGAGGGCGAGCGTGCGGGTATTCATGGCTGGCTCTTTTCGGTGGAAGGGGAAGAACGAGATCGGACGGCTCACCAGCTCACCGACAGGCTGACGCCGACGTTGCGGCCCGAGCTGGTGTAGCGGTCGAGGACGGTGCTGGTCGCGAGCGTGCCGGACGGCACGTCGGCCGCATCCCAGTACTTGCGATCGGCGAGGTTGAACACGCCGGCGTCGAACGTCGCGCCCGGCGCGAAGTTCCAGTGCGCGAGCAGATCGAACACGCCGTAGCCCGGCACCTCGAACTGGTTCGCGGCCGGCAGGTCATCCTTGCGTCCGGCGAATCGGCCGGCGAGTTCGACACCCCACGCTTCCGCGTCGTACGCCACGCCGAGCGTCGCGCGCAGTGGATCGATCGACGGCAGCGGGTCGCCCGTCGTGCGGTCCTCGCCCTTCGACCACGCGGCCGCGCCGCGGATCGACCAGCCGGCGAGCGCATCGCTGAAGGCGCCCAGGTCGACGCCGGCACGCGCTTCGATGCCGTAGATTTCCGCGTCCTCGATGTTCTGCGACTGGAACACGATGAGCGGCGTTTGCGGCGGCGCGCTCACCTGCACCGACGACTCGATGAAGTCGTCGTAGCGGTTGTAGTAGCTCGACACTTCCGCGTACACCGCTTCATTGGAGAAGCGCAGGCCCAGCTCGACGCCGTTGCTCGTTTCGGGCTTGAGGTCCGGATTCGGAATCGCCGTGTAGCCGAATTGCAGGTTGGTGAAGCCCAGGTTGACGTCGCTGTACGGCGGCGCGCGGAATCCGTGCTGGTAGCCGCCGAACAGCGACCAGTCCTCGCTGAAATGCCACACCGCGCCCAGCTTCGGCGACACGCTGGTTTCGCTCAGCTCCGCCACTTCGACGCCCGGGTTGTCCTGGGTGAAGATCGCATCGGGCTTGGGATCGAGCTTGTAGTAGTCCACGCGCACGGCCGGGATCAGGCGGAACGCACCTTCGGCGAACGACATCTCGTCCTGCACGAACAACGCCGCCTGCGTCGTGTCGCTGACCGGGAAATCGCGCACGGGAAAGGTGTCGGGCGAAATCACGTTCGTTACGGTGCCGGTCAGCAGGTTGGTCGCGCGACCGTCGCGCTTCTGCTTGAACTCGGTACGCGTGAGTTCCACGCCGTAGGTGAGGGCGTGGTCGACCGAACCGCTTTCGACGTCCTTGTGCAGCACGGCATCGAAACCGGTGAGGCGCTGGTCGAAGTTGAACTCGCGGTCGCGCAGCACCGGATTGATGGCGACGCCGGCCCGCAGCGTGGCGCGTTCCTCGCGCGTGCGCTGCGTCGTCTCGCTGTCCTGGCGGTAGATCTGCCATTGCAGCGAATCGGCGAATGCCGTGCCGAGTGCTTCGGCTTCGTGCGAGAACGCCACGCGCGCGCGGGTCTGCTTGTCGTCGCCGGTCTGAGAGGCCACGCGCACCGACGGCGGCGTGCCGGGAATCGTCGAGGTGTCGCCGAGTGCGGTGAGCACGTCGGTGTCGACGTTGTCCTCATTGCCTTCGACCGTGAGCTTGAAGCGCTGGTTTTCGCTGGTGGCGAAGACGAGCTTGGTAAGCAGGCTGCGGCCGTCGTAATCCTGCGGGTTCGGCGCGGTGCGCGAGGAACCGGTGCTGCCGTTCTCGCCCATGTTCTCGCGCTCCTGGCCCTGGTGGTGTCCGACCGCGACCAGGCCCGACCAGCGCTCGCCGCCGAACGCCGCCGTCGCGCCGCCGAAGAGGCCGTTGTCCTCGCCGAAGTAGCCGAACTTCAGGCCGAAGTAGGCGTCCTTGCCGTCCGTCAGATAGTCCGACGGATCCTTCGTGACGAACGAGACCACGCCGCCCAGCGCGTCGGAACCGTACAGCGCGCTGCCGGGACCGCGGACGACTTCGACGCCCTTGAGCGTGTCGAGGTCGACGAAGTTTCGGTTCGCGTTGGAGAAGCTGCCGATCGAGAACGCATCCGGCACGGCGATGCCGTCGGTTTCGATGCGCACCCGATTGCCGCCCAGACCGCGGATGCGGATATCGCCCAGCCCGCCGAAACGGCCCGCACCGCCGGACACGGTGATGCCGGGTTCGTAGCGGAACAGGTCCTTGAGATCGCGCACGAGGTTGCGGTCCATCTCGTCGCGGTCGATCGCGGTGACGACGTTCGGCACGTCGTCCAGTGCGCGCTCGGTGAGCGTCGCGGTGACGACGATGCGGTCGAATTCGCTGGCGGCCACGGCGCCGGTGGCGGCGGTGACGAGCGAGGGATCGCTGCCGTCGGGCGTCGCGTCATCGGCAAGGGCGACGGCGGGAATGGCGAGCAGAAGGGCAAGGGCCAGGGTGTTGCGGACAGGTTGCATGCGCGGTCTCGGAATGTTTCCGAGGCGGGCTGGCAGCCGTTTCCGGCGGGCGGGCTTGCCTTGGGAGAGAGAGGTTGATGAGAGGAAGAGAAAGATGAAGCTGACCGGCCACGACATGCGGCCGTGCGCGACGTCCTTCCCCAAGGCCGCCGCGCGATGAAGCATCGACGGCGGCCTGTGCGGCCGCCCCGATCAGGGAAGGATTATTTGGTGAGGATCAGCTTGTCGTTGCGCGTGTGGCGCAGACGGTAGACCTCGCCACCGTGGCGGATCAGCACTTCGCGGCCGCCGCGCAGCAGGTCGTCGCTGTCGAACAGACCTTGGGCGAACGGCCCGGACACGGTCGGAACCGATGCGATGGCGGCTACGGCCGCGATGGGCGGCGACAGGCGTTCGGTTCGGGGCTTGAGCTGCAGCAGCGTGGGACGCGTCGACATGGGCGTGGCTCGTTCGAGGGCTCGCCACGGATGATAATGATTCTCATTTGCTAGTCAACCCGTCCCGCGACCACTTATCCGACAGCCGCCTCGACCCGTTGCCAGTCGCTTTCCGACAAACGCTCCGCCAATTCCAGCGCTTCCAGGTTCTGGATGAGCTGCTCCGGTCGGCTCGCGCCGAGGATCACGCTCGACACGTGCGGATTGCGCAGGCACCAGGCGATCGCCAGCGGCGCCGGCGCGACATCCATCTCCTGCGCGGTGGCGACGAAACGGCGTGCACGTTCGACGCGCGCGCCCTCCTCGCCCAGCACCGATCGCTGCAGCCAGCCGAGGCCTTCGCGGCCCAGTCGCGCTTCCGTCGGCACGCCGGCGTTGTATTTGCCGGTCAACAGACCCGAGGCGAGCGGCGACCAGATCGTCGTGCCGAGTCCGTATTCGGCGTAGAGCGGCGCGTACTCGAGTTCGACGCGCTCGCGATGCAACAGGTTGTACTGCGGCTGTTCCATCGTCGGCGCGTACCAGTTGCGCGCATGCGCGATTCGGTGCGCATCGCGGATCTGCGCGGCGGTCCATTCCGACGTGCCCCAGTACAGCACCTTGCCCTGGCGGATCAGCGCGTCCATCGCACCGACGGTTTCCTCGATCGGCGTGTCCGGATCGGGGCGATGGCAGTAATAGAGGTCCAGGCAATCCACGCGCAGCCGCTTGAGTGCGGCGTGGCAGGCGTCGGTGACGTGCTTGCGTGACAGGCCGCGCTGGGTCGGCCCCGGCTCGGCGGTCGCGCCGAAGAACACCTTGCTGGAGACGCAGAATCCGTCGCGCGGCAGGCGCAGGTCCGCGATCACGTCGCCCATCACCTTCTCCGCCTCGCCGTTTGCGTACGTCTCGGCGTTGTCGAAGAAGTTGACGCCGTTGTCCCATGCGGCCGCGACGAGGTCGCGCGCGGTGGAACGGCCGATCTGGGCGCCGAAGGTGAGCCAGGCGCCGAAGGAAAGCGCCGAAAGTTGCAGGCCGGACGAACCGAGGCGGCGGTATTGCATGAGGGAGGCTCCGGAAGGGGATCTGGAAGGCAGGCTCGTTCAGTTTAGCCCTGCCATCGTGCGCGCCCGGTGGGTACAATGCGCGCACTTCCTCCTCCGGGGAGTAGCCCATCCGCCCGCCTCCGTGCCGGCGGAGACCCGCGTCAACACACTTGGCCCACAGGCCATGGCGCGGGAGCGGTAGCCAGCCGGACGCCTTCGGGCCACGGCAAGCGACCACGGGCAAGACCGAAGGCAGGCGTCGCGCGAGCAACTGGCAATGAGCCGGGTCGGGCCGTGTGACGGCTGCCTTTCGCGTCCACGCGAAAGCCCGACCCCGGAGTTCTGCATGGATCACTTTCCCCTGATGACCGCCGCGATATCGGCCGGTACCGTCGCGCTCGCGGAAATCGGCGACAAGACGCAACTGCTCGCGCTGCTGCTGGCCGCCCGGTTTCGCAAGCCGCTGCCGATCATCGCCGGCATCCTCGTCGCTACGCTGCTGAACCATGCGCTCGCGGGCTGGTTCGGAACGCTGGTGGCGCAGTGGCTGACCCCCGAGGTGTTGCGCTGGGTCGTGGCGGCGAGTTTCTTCGCGGTCGCGCTGTGGACGCTCAAGCCGGACAAGCTCGATGAAGGCGAGGAATCGCTGCCCGCGCGCGGCGCATTCGTCGCCACGACGTTCGCCTTCTTCCTGGCCGAGATCGGCGACAAGACGCAGGTCGCGACCGTGCTGCTGGCCGCCAAGTACTCGCCGCTGTGGGAAGTGGTCGTCGGCACCACCGTCGGCATGCTGCTGGCGAACGTGCCCGTGGTGTTGCTGGGCAGCAAGCTCGCCGACCGCCTGCCGCTGAAGGCCGCGCGCTACACGGCGGCGGTGGTGTTCCTGGTGCTGGCGATCTGGGCGGCCGTGCGCGGGATTTCATAAGGAAGGACCGGCGCGCTCCTTCTCCGCGCAATGGGGAAGGAGCGGCGCCACACGGGGAAGCGCCCGGCCGCGCTATGCTCGGCGCGGCCCCGGGTGGGCCGGCAAGCGGGGAAGCGCATGCTCGGAACCGGCGGAAGAGTCCGCGACGTCGTCGCCGCGCTGCTGGCGCGGCCCGACGAAATCATGTTGGAGATCGGCGCCGGCGGCGAGCTGATGGTCGCGCGCCTGCGCGTGGTCATCGCGGCGATGCTGCTGGTGCTGCCAGTGGCGAACGCGCTTGCCGGTGGCGGCATCAAGGACACTTTGATCGGCCTGGGCGGCGCGATCGTCGTCAACATCTTCGCGCACCTGTGGCTCGCGCTGGCGCGGCGGCGGCGTTTGTTCCGCTGGCTGCCGTTCGCGTCTTCGGCATTCGACGTCACTGCCACGACGGCGCTGCTGATCATCCTGGCCGCCGATCACCTGCCCGCCGGTTTGAACAACCTCACGGCGTGGTGCGGCTACGTGGTGGCGATCGTGCTGACCGCGCCCCGCAGCGACGGCCGCATCGCCCTGTTCGCGGGCGCGCTGGCGATCGGGCAATACAGCCTGCTGGCGTTGTGGGTCTTCGCTTCGGCGAACTCGCCGGAGCAGCTGATCTCCAGCGATTACGGCGCGATCACCCTGGCCAGCCAGGTGCAGCGCGTGATCCTGCTGGGTGTGTTCACGCTGATCACCGCAATGGTGGTCTACCGCATGCAGCGGCTGGTGGAGATGTCGGGCACCGACGGCCTCACCCGCCTGCCGAACCGCACCTGGCTGATGTACCGCGTGCCGCGCCTGTTTGACAGCGTCCGCCACGACGGCGACAGCCTCACCCTTGCGCTGATCGACCTGGACCACTTCAAGCGCATCAACGACGCCCACGGACACCATGCCGGCGACCGCGCGTTGCGCCACGTCGTGGCCGTGCTGCGCGAGCTGTCCGAGCCCGGCGAATGGCTGGTGCGCATCGGCGGCGAAGAATTCGTCCTGCTGCTGCGCAAACCCATCGGGACGGCCTGGGAACGCGTGGACGCGATCCGGCGCGCCCTCGGCGAGCGGCCGTTCGAGCCCGAACGCGGCGCCGACTCGGTCGCGCTGAGCTTCAGCGCCGGGCTGGCGGGGTTCCCGCACGAAGGATCGGACCTCTCGCGCCTGCTGCGCCGCGCCGACGGCCGCCTCCAGCAGGCCAAGCTGCAGGGCCGGAACAAGGTCGTCGCGCGAGATACCTGACCCTTTCGGGCGAATTTCCCTGACACCCGCTCGGGGCAAGGCCCTCTGGAAGGGCCCGTCGCCGCGGCCCCTCGGCCTCGTCGTAAACTACGCGCCGCCGCAGCCGTGACCCGCCCCCGCGAGGGCTCAGGCCGCATCATCCTGAACGACAACGACTCGCTGCCGGCCGCCGGTTGCATGGGGAGAACTGAGTGGAAGCCATTACCCGGGTGGCCTTTGGCCTGTTTGGTCTTGCGGTGCTGATCGGCATCGCGTGGCTGTTCTCGAACAACAAGCGTCGCGTGGACTGGAAGCTGGTCGCCACCGGCGTGAGCCTGCAGATCGCCTTCGCCGCGCTGGTGCTGCTGGTCCCGGGCGGCAAGGACGTGTTCGATTCGATCGGCCACGGCTTCGTGAAGGTGCTCAGCTTCGTCGGGGAAGGTTCGAAGTTCATCTTCGGCAACCTGATGGACGTGAACACCTACGGCTTCATCTTCGCCTTCCAGGTGCTGCCGACGATCATCTTCTTCGCCGCGCTGATGGGCGTGCTGTACCACCTGGGCGTGATGCAGGCGATCGTGCGCGCCATGGCGTGGGTGATCACCAAGGTGATGCGCGTCTCTGGCGCCGAAACCACCAGCGTCTGCGCCAGCGTCTTCATCGGCCAGACCGAGGCGCCGCTGACGGTGCGCCCGTACATCCCGAAGATGACCGAGTCCGAGCTGATCACGATGATGATCGGCGGCATGGCGCACATCGCCGGCGGCGTGCTCGCCGCGTACGTGGGCATGCTCGGCGGCGGCGATCCGGAGCAGCAGGCCTTCTACGCCAAGCACCTGCTGGCGGCTTCGATCATGGCCGCGCCGGCGACGCTGGTCATCGCCAAGATCCTCATCCCCGAAACCGGCGAGCCGCTGACGCGCGGCACGGTGAAGATGGAAGTGGAGAAGAACACCGCCAACATCATCGACGCCGCCGCGGCCGGTGCCGGCGACGGCCTGCGCCTGGCGCTGAACATCGGCGCGATGCTGCTGGCCTTCATCGCGCTGATCGCGCTGGTGAACTGGCCGCTGTCGTGGTTCGGCGAAATCACCGGCATTTCGGCGGCCATCGGCAAGCCGTTCGACCTGGCGACGATCTTCGGCTACGTGCTCGCGCCGCTGGCATGGGTGATCGGCACGCCGTGGCAGGACGCATCCACCGTCGGCAGCCTGATCGGCCAGAAGGTCGTCATCAATGAATTCGTGGCGTACCTGCAGCTGGCCGACATCGTCAACGGCAAGGTCGCCGGCGTCACGTTGACCGACCAGGGCCGCCTGATCGCCACCTACGCGCTGTGCGGTTTCGCCAACTTCTCGTCGATCGCGATCCAGATCGGCGGCATCGGCGGCCTCGCACCGGAACGTCGCCAGGACCTGGCGCGCTTCGGACTGCGCGCGGTGCTGGGCGGCTCGATCGCCACGTTCATGACCGCGACGATTGCCGGCGTGCTGACCTGGTTCGGCAGCTGACATGACGGCTGCGCGCGTCGTCGTCGTCGGTTCGTTCAACGTCGACCACGTGTGGACGGTCGCGGCGCTGCCGCGGCCGGGCGAGACGCTCAGCGGCCACTACCACACCGGTCCGGGCGGCAAGGGCTTCAACCAGGCCACCGCCGCTGTACGGGCCGGCGCTTCCACGACATTCGTGTGTGCGCTCGGCGAGGATCTCGGCGGGCAGCTCGCAAGGGCGCTCGCCGCGGCCGACGGCCTCGACCTTCGCGATCACTGCAGCGAAGCGCCGACCGGCACCGCCGGCATCTACGTCGATCACGATGGGCGCAATTCCATCGTGATCGGACCCGGCGCAAACGCCGATCTTCCGATCGCATTCGTGCAATCGCAGCGCGACACCATCCACGGCGCCCATGTGCTGCTGGCACAGCTGGAGTCGCCGCTTGCATCGATCGAAGCAGCGTTCGCGATCGCGCGCGAGGCAGGCGTGCGCACGATGCTCAATCCGGCGCCGGCCGATGCGCAGGTTCCGGCGTCGCTGCTAGCGCTGAGCGACGTGCTCACGCCGAACGAAACCGAGTTCTGCGCGCAGCTGCAGCGCCACGTCGGCGAACGCGTGGATGCGGCGACGGTGGCCGCGCAGGACGATGAAACGCTGCACGCCTGGTGCCGCCGACTGCTGCCGCACGGCACGGTGGTGGTGACGCTGGGCGCGGCGGGTTGCTTCGTCTCGCACGCCGACGGCGCGCTGCGTCGCGACGCGCGCTCGCACTACCGCGTGGCAGCAGCCAAGGTGCAGCCGCAGGACACGACCGGCGCGGGCGATGCGTTCAACGGCGCGCTGGCCGCCTCGTGGTCGCTGCGCCCGGACGCGGCGTTCGCCGATCACCTGCATTACGCGAACCGGTACGCGGCGCTTTCGACCGAGCGTGCTGGCGCGGCGGTTTCGATGCCGCACGATGCGGACGTCAAGGCTCGCTTCGGTTGAAAGTTCGTTCGCGTCGATTCGGCGCGCGACTTCGCGCTTGATTCACCTCATTGGCGAGCTGTGCAGCCGCCCTCCGCCGTGCCTCATCCCAACGCCGTCGTCCGGTGGCACGGGCCTTCGAGGACGCGTCACACCTGCTCGCGCAAGCTTTCGACCTATCAAATAAGAATGGTTCCCATTAACATGACGGGCTGATTCCTCACCCCCGTCCCCCATGCCCCGTCGCCATCTCCTCGCCAGCGCGCTGCTGGCCGCCCTTGTCTCGCCCGTTGCCCACGCCAATGAGGCCACCGACATCGATCGCGTCACCGTTTCGGCCAGCACCAGCCGCGTGCCGGACTCCGAAGCCGCCCTGCCGAACACGATCACCGTGATCGACCAGGTGCAGCTGCAACAGCAGCTCGCGTTGACGCAGGACATCTCGCAGGTGCTGGCGAACCTGATTCCCTCCTTCGCGCCGTCGCGCCAGAAGCTCACCAACAGCGGCGAGACGCTGCGCGGCCGCAAGCCGTTGTACCTAGTCGACGGCGTGCCGCAATCCACGCCGCTGCGCGACGGTGGACGCGACGGCCACACCATCGATCCGACGATGATCGAGCGCATCGAAGTCATCCACGGCGCCAACGCGCTGCAGGGCCTGGGTGCATCGGGCGGCATCATCAACATCATCACCAAGCGCGCGCCGCGCAAGGATGGCGAGACCTTCCAGGACGTTTCCGTCGCCGCATCCACCGCGCTACCGCATGAAAGCGACAGCACCGGCTACCGCGCCTCGTACCTGTTCGGCACGCGCAGCGGTGCGTTCGATTTCGTCGGTGGCGCGTCGTACGCGAGCGAAGGCCTGTACTACGACGGCGATGGCGATTCGATCGCGGTGAACGACGTCCAGGGCGACCTGATGGATGCGGAGAGCTACAACCTCTTCGCCAAGGCCGGCTGGAACCTCGATGAAACGCGCCGCCTGCAGCTCAGCGCGAACCGTTACGAACTGCAAGGCAACAGCAACTACCACGCGGTCAACGGCAATCCCGCGACCGGCCTGCTGGCGACGTCCGCACGCGGCGGCAGCATCGGCGACGGCCCGCGCAACCGCTCGACGTCGCTCACGCTGGACTACACCGACAAGGCACTGGCCGGTGGCTACTTCCAGGCGCAGCTGTACTGGGTCGATTTCAACGCACTGTACGGCGGCACCTACTGGGGCGATTTCTGGGGCGACGGCCGCGACCCGAACTGGTTCGACCAGTCGCAGAACGTGTCGGAAAAGCTCGGCGGCAAGTTCAGCTGGTCGCGCGGCGACCTGTTCGGCCTTCGCCTGCGCGCGACGGTCGGCCTGGATATCGCGCGCGACACGACGTCGCAGGAACTCGTGCGCGCCGGCATGGACTGGGTGCCCGAGACCACGTACGAATCCCTTTCGCCCTTCGTGCAGCTGGAATGGTGGGTGGCCGATTCGGTGATGCTCACCGGCGGCCTGCGCCATGAGCGCGGCAAACTGAAGGTCGACGACTACCTCACCATTCCCGACCAGCGCCTCGCGCCGGCGGTCCACGGCTTGCGTTACCTCGTCGAAGGCGGTTCGCCCGAGACCAGCGAAACGCTGCCCAACGTCGGCATCGTGTGGGATGCCACCGACGCGCTGAAGTTCTACGCGTCGTACTCGGAAGGCTACACCGTGGCCGACATCGGTCGCGTGCTGCGCGCGATCAACACGCCGAACCAGCGCGTGGACTCACTTGTCGACCTGCAGCCGGTGATCGCCGACAACCAGGAAATCGGCCTGGACTACGACGATGGCCGCTGGCTCGTGCACGTGGCCGCGTACTGGTCCGATTCCGACCTCGGTTCGCGCCTGGCATTCGACAACGCGACGCAGACCTACAACGTCGTGCGCGAGCGCACCGAGATCGACGGTTTCGAAGGCAGCGTCGCGTACCAGTTCACCGCTGCCACGCGTGTCGGCCTTGCGTACGCGAAGACCGACGGCCGATATGACAGCAATGGCGACGATCGCGTCGACAGCGATCTGCCCGGCGTCAACGTCAGCCCCGATCGCGCGACCGCGTTCTGGGACCAGACGTGGACGCAGGCAATCTCGACGCGCCTGCAGGCCAGCCATTCGTTCGATCGCGATTTCGAGTACCGCGGCGCGACGCTGCCGGACGACTTCGAGGGCTACACGACGGTCGACCTGCAGGCACGCTTCCAGTTGCCCTTGGGTGCGCTGAACGTCGGCGTCGAGAACCTGTTCGGCGAGCAGTACACGACGTACTACTCGCAGACCACGCCGCGCGCCGACACCTACACCGCCGGCCGCGGGCGCGTGTTGACGGTGGGCTGGTCGCACAGGTTCTGATAAACCGTTCCCATGGACATGGCCGCGACCGCACCCGCCACGAGGACACCGCCGAAGCGGCGCGTGCGCGCGGTGCTGTCGTGGCTGCATCTGTGGGCCGGGCTGACCGCGGGGCTGGTGTTCGCGCTCGCCTCGCTGGCCGGAAGCGTGCTGGTGTTCCATGTCGATCTGCTCAAGCTGCAGCATCCGCAGCTCGCGCAGCACGCGCCCGTCGCCGATGGGCGCGTGCTCGCGCAGCTGATCGAGCGCTGGGGCCCCGAGGGCATGCGTTCGCTCGATCTCCCTCGCGATGAACTGCCGGTATGGCAGGCGTACTTCGAGGACGGCCATCGCCAGTACTTCGCCCCGGAAGACGGCGCGCTGCTGCTGTATCGCAGCGAACACGACGACGTGCTGCTGTGGCTGCACGAATGGCACGTCGATCTGCTCGGCGGAAAGACCGGGCGCGAAGTGTGGGGCGTGATCGGCTGCATCAGCCTCGCGATGATCCTCATCGGCCTTTACCTGTGGTGGCCCCGCAACAATGGACGCGGGGCCGGACGCTATCTCACGCAGCTGAAAATGCATGCGGGACCGCCGGTACGGCGATGGCTCACGTGGCATCGCAGCGCGGGCGTGATCCTGCTTCCGCTGCTGTTGCTGGCGACGGTCACCGGCGTCGGCATGGTGTATTCGAAAGCCTTCCAGAAGGCGTTGACGGGCGCCTTTGGCGGCAAGAACGTGAAGGCGCCGGAACTGCCCGCGAGCGACGCGTCGATCGACTGGACGAAGGCGATCGCGCAGGCGCGAATCGCGCTTCCGGAGGCAAGACTGGCACGCGTGTCGGTACCCGATCCCGACGAAGGCGCCGTGTCGTTCCGCGCGCAGGCCAATGGCGAATGGCATCCCGTCGGTCGCAGCACGGTGGTGCTGGCGCGCGATGGCCGCGTCGTGCAGGCCTTCGATGCAACGACGCACAAGCTCGGCATGCGCATGAGCCAGGCGTTCTATCCGCTGCACGTCGGCGCGGTGGGCGGGAATGCGATGAAGTGGATCACGGCATTCATCGGCCTGCTGCCGATGTTCCTGCTGGTCACCGGGTTCCTGTTCTGGCGGCGGCGCCGCGGGAAGCGGTGATACTCGGCCTGCGGAAGAGGTGAAGGCCTGGGTCCCGGCCTTCGCCGGGATGACCATCGCGGGCCGGTACAATGCGGTCATGTCCGCCCTCTCCTTCCGCATCGGTCCGCACGAGATCGCCCCGCGCGTCGTCCTGGCGCCGATGGCGGGCGTGACCGACAAGCCCTTCCGCATCCTGTGCAAACGCATGGGCGCCGGGCTGTGCGTCTCGGAGATGACCACGTCGGATCCGCGTTTCTGGACGACATCGAAATCGCGCCATCGCATGGACCATGACGGCGAGCCGTCGCCGATCAGCGTCCAGATCGCCGGCACCGTTCCCGGGGTGATGGCCGACGCGGCGCGCTACAACGTCGATCACGGCGCGCAGATCATCGACATCAACATGGGCTGCCCGGCGAAGAAGGTGTGCAACGCGTGGGCCGGATCGGCGCTGATGCGCGAACCGGAACTGGTCGCGCGCATCCTCGATGCGGTCGTGCGCGCGGTGGACGTGCCTGTCACGCTGAAGATTCGCACCGGCTGGGCCGAAGGACAGCGCAACGCGCTCGAGATCGCACGCATCGCGCAGGGTGCCGGCATCGCCGCGCTCGCCGTCCATGGCCGTACTCGCGACCAGCAGTACACCGGCGTCGCCGAATACGACACGATCGCCGAAGTGAAGGCCGCGCTGTCGATCCCGGTGTTTGCCAACGGCGATATCGACTCACCTCGGAAAGCCGCGCAGGTGCTCGCGCACACGGGCTGCGATGCGGTGCTGGTCGGCCGCGCCGCGCAGGGCCGGCCGTGGATCTTCCGCGAGATCGCACACTATCTGGAACACGGCGAGACACTCCCCGAGCCGACGCTGGCCGAAGTGCGCGACGTGCTCATGGGCCATCTGGAACACCTGCACGCGTTCTATGGCGAAGTGTCCGGCGTGCGCATCGCGCGCAAGCACCTGGGCTGGTATGCGAAGGATCGGCCGGAGAACGCGGCGTTCCGTGCGGTGGTGAATCGCGCGGAATCTGCGGAGGCGCAGTTGCAGTTGACGCGCGATTACTTCGATGCGCTGATTGCGGGCGTGCAGCCGCTGGGTGTGGCGGCGTAGTTCTTGAAGCTGTCATTCCCGCGAAGGCGGGAATCCATGCCTCAGCTCCATCACGCTCCTCGGATGACGCAGTCGGCTCGGACAGTTGGATCCCCGCCTTCGCGGGGATGACAACCATCGAAAGGCAAATCTGCGCGACGGCAACGCGCCTTGCGCCCCGTTAACCTGCCTCATGCGAGCATCCCGGCATCCGATACCGCGACGGTGCCGCCATGTCCTCCACCTCGTCGTCCTGCTCCGACTTCCCCTACCTCCACGGCTTCTCCGCGACCGAGCAGGCGCGGCTGGTGAAGCAGGCGCGGCTCGCGGAATCGACGATCTTCCAGAACATCGACTACGGCGGCGCACGTCGACTCCTGGAAGTGGGCAGCGGGGTGGGCGCGCAGACCGAGATCCTCCTGCGCCGCTTCCCGGAACTGCACGCGACCTGCGTCGATCTCAACAACGCACAGGTCGAAGCCGCGCGCGCGAATCTCGGCGGCATGCCGTGGCTGGAAGGTCGCTACGAACTCCAGCGCGCCGATGCCACCAACCTGCCGTTCGAACCGCGCAGCTTCGACGCCGCATTCCTGTGCTGGGTGCTCGAGCACGTGCCCTCGCCTTCGCGCGTGCTCAATGAGGTGCGTCGCGTGCTCGCGCCCGGATCGCCGGTCTACATCACCGAAGTGATGAACTCGTCCTTCCTGCTCGATCCGTACTCGCCGAACGTGTGGCGCTACTGGATGGCGTTCAACGACTTCCAGTACGACAGCGGCGGCGATCCATTCGTTGGCGCGAAACTTGGCAACCTGCTGCTTGCTGGCGGCTTCCGCGATGTCACCACCGAAGTGAAGACGTTCTACTTCGACAACCGCGAACCGGCACGACGCAAGACCATGATCGCGTTCTGGGAAGAACTGCTGCTCTCGGCCGCCGACCAGCTGATGGAAGCAGGCAAGGTCACGCAGGACATCGTCGATGGCATGCGTCGTGAAATGCACCAGGTGCAGAACGATCCGAACGCGGTGTTCTTCTATGCCTTCGTGCAGGCGCGCGCGGTCGTGTACTGATGCGTGCTTCGTGAGAAACGTGAAGACCAAAGTTCACTTACGTATGAAACCTTCATATGCGTGTGCGCGGATCGCACACGCGACGAGTGGTGCAGGTCGAAAGTAACAGCCCCCTTCGGCCGATGTTTTTTCTTCGCGCACGGCCCAACCTGCAAGCGTCGGGGCGTCCCCTCTGCGGGCCGCCGCAGCGCTCCGGCGGACCAGGAGGCCACACATGAAAGCCAAGATTGCATTCATCGCGCTGGCGATGGCAGTAACGGCCCCGGCATGGGCCGCCGATCCGGTCGGCGATCTGTCGAAGATCACCGGACTGACCGAGCGCAAGGTAACGATGATCGTCGGCAACCGCACCGCGTTCGCCGAGTATCCGTATACCTACGATCGCGCGCTCGAAAAGTTCGTTGCCGCCATCGGCAAGGAGAACTACAACCGCCTGATGGACGGCGAAGCCGTGGCACTGCGCGACTCGACGGGTCACGAGTACATCGTGCAGATCGACAGCAAGCTGCTGGAGGCGCACAACGCGCTGTAAGTCGGGCCGGGGCGCACGCGAGGCGCGCGCTCCGGACCGGCTGGGTTCCAGTCACGAGAAGGTGCTGAAGTGAACAGTTCAACGTCCGTTTGAAGGGACCGCGTGTGCACGCCACGCGGCCCCGGGCGGTGGGGCATTGTCGTTCGTCTGTTCAATCAGGTTTCGATTCCGGGGATCAATCCGTCGTAGTGCCATGCGCGAACCTCCGCGCGGCGACCTCGTGCGCATTCACGTCGGTGATGTCGTCCGCTGGCTCGCTCCAGATGCGTTGCCACATCGCACCCAGGCGACGCCCGGCTTCCCACGGCCATTGCAATTGCCGCGGCGGGATTTCCTTCCAGCCGCCCTCTTCCTTGCGCGCGACGGCGAAGCGGAAGCTGTAGTCAGGTTCGGCGCCCATGCGCAGGTCCGAAAGCACCAGTTCGCCTTCGCGTACCTGCGCCTTCATGAATCCGCGATTGAACCAGTGAAGTCGCTGCACGGCCGGAAGGTGACGCACCTGCTCCATCGCAGCGACGTCGGACGCGTAGCGCCGGAAGCGCATGGGCCCTTCGTCGGCTACCAGCGAGCGTTCGCCTTCGACGAATCCATCTGGTGTCATCGCCACTACGCGCCATAGCAGGATGTTGAACGGCATTGGCACGGAAAATCTCGGAGCATCCGAGAGATTCTGCGCGGCCAGCGAGCGCTCCGCCGCCCGTTCGACCTGATGCTTCGCCAGCAGCGACAGACCAAGGTAAAGCGAACTCAACGCGAGTCCCGCGATGAGCGCCGGCTGCGCCATGCGTCGTTCGCGCGCGAACCACGCGATTACGCACGCCATGAGCAACCACACCGTGTAGAGCGGGTCGATGATGAACACGCTGGACCACATCACCGGCTGCATCGGCAGCGGCCACAGGAGCTGGGTGCCGTACACCGTGAAGGCATCCAGCACCGGATGCGTCAGCAGCGCGGCCTGCATCGCCCAGAACCAGCGCCTCGGCGATTGCGCGACGCGGCCGCCGCGCGAGCGGAACCACGCCCAGATCGCCCACGCGACGAATGGCAGCACCAGCAGCGAGTGGCTCCAGCTCCGATGCCAGGTCATGCGCGCGACGGGATCGTCGGTGATCAGGTTGATCGGCAATACGTCGAGATCCGGCAACGTGCCGAGCGCGGCACCCGCCAGCAGCGCGGCGCGGCGATGCTGCGGCGGAGCGATGGCGGCGGCGACGGCCGCGCCGAGGACGATCTGCGTGAAGGAATCCATCGGGCGATGCTACCTGCGATGCGCCCTGCCGCAGCAGCCTTCACGCCGCCTGCGGGTGCTGCTCCGTCGCATCATCACGAGTCCGCGGCGCGATCAACGCCCGCGTCTCGCCCGTATGCGCCAACAGTCGCAAGGTGCCGTCGGGATCCTCCACCAGCGCGCTCAGGCTTTCGACCCAGTCCCCGTCGTTCGCGTAGATCAGCCCATCGCGTTCGATCAGTGCCGCTCGATGGATGTGTCCGCAGACGATGCCGTCCAGGCCGCGTCGTCGCGCATCGGCCAGGCCCGCGTGCACGAAACGCTCGATGTACCGTTCGGCCGCGCCGCTCTGGCGCTTCAGGAATTCCGACAGCGACCAGTACCGCTGCCCGGCAAGTCGTCGCGCGCGATTGAGCCACTGGTTGCCGGTGAGGATGCGGTAGTAGAGCCAGTCGCCGAACTGTTCCTGCAGTCCGCCGAAATGCGTGATGCCATCGTAATCGTCACCATGCGTGACGAGCAGGCGGCGGCCGTCGGCCGTAACGTGCACCATGCGGCGACGCACCCGCATGCGTGGCAGCGCAAGCCCGCAGAAGCGGCGGATCGGTCGGTCGTGGTTGCCGGGCACGTAGATGAGTTCGGTGCCCCCACGACGCAGCGCATGCAACGCCTCGACGACGCGATTGTGCGGCGCGCCCCAGCGCGCGCGGCGTTGCGCCATCCACCACAGATCGACGATGTCGCCGACCAGGTACAGGCGGTCGCAACGAAGGCCGCCCAGGAAATCGGCGAATTCGGCGGCGTGGCAGTGTTTGGAACCCAGGTGGACGTCGGACACGAAGACCGCGCGGCGGCGCGGTGGCAACACGGTCGGCGTCGACGTCATCCGGCGGTCTCCAGGCACGGTTGGACGGGCGCGATCCCCAGGTAGCGTTCGCGCTTCTTCGGGCGAAGGCGATCCAGGTCGACTTCGATCAGGCCATCGACCGCATCGCTGAAGGCCGGGTCCACGCCGAACGCGAGGAAGCGTGCGCCGCCCGGTTCGCACAGGTCGGTGTACTGCTTGTAGAGCATCGGCAGCGTGGCGCCGAGCGCATCGAGATTGGCCTTCAGCACGCGGAACGCGGTGGCCGCATCGACTTCGCCGAACTGCGGCGGTGCGGCCCGGTAGACGAACGGCTGACGCGAGACGGCGCGCGTCGCGTCGCTTCCGTAGAAGCGCGCGTAGTAGGCGACGATCTGCTCGCGCGCCGCAGCCGGCAGCGCGGCGCTGATCGACACCGGCCCGAACAGGTAGCGCACGTTCGGATGCTTGGCGAGATAGGCGCCGATGCCCTGCCAGAGGTAGTCGATGCTGCGGCTGCCCCAGTAATCCGGTGCGACGAAGCTGCGCCCCAGCTCCATGCCCTGCGCGATGCGCGGCACCGCGTCGTCGGCGTAGCGGAACAGCGAGGCGGTATAGAACCCCGCCAGCCCGCGTTCGGCGAGAACGCTGGCGCCGCGCGCAATGCGGTATGCGCCTGCGATCTTCGCCGCATCCGCGTCCCACAACACGATGTGTTCGTACCAGCTGTCGTAGAGATCGACGTCGAGCCGCTGCCCGGTGCCCTCGCCCACGGCGCGGAACGTCAGTTCGCGCAGACGTCCGATTTCCTGCAGGAGAGGACATCCTGCAGCCAACCGGCCAACGCGGATCTGCTTGCCGTCGAAGGTCGTGCCGAGCAGTGCGAGCGCTTCGATGCCTTCACGCACCTGTCCGGCAGCGATCGGCTCGATCAGCGGCGCGATGAGTGGAACGACGCTGGCTTCGACCGGCGATGTGGCATGCGCACCGTTGCGGCGACGACCGAGCGAGAACAGCTCGCGGCGAACGTCCCGCAGCAGCCGCTGCGGATCGCCGCCTGCGGGCAGCGGCAGCGGGTTGCCGATTCGCAGCGCGATGCGGTGGGCACGGCGGGCGAACATCTCTCGCGCCAGAAGCGCGGTACCGGCGGGCTTGAACAACGCCGAAGCGCCGTAGAAGAGCGCAGAGTTCCGCGCTTCGATGCGTACCGGAAGCACCGGCGCATCGGCGCTGCGCGCGAATCGAAGGAACCCGCGGCGCCAGCGGCCATCGGTCACGCCGCGCAGGCCCAGGCGCGCGACTTCGCCGGCGGGGAAGACGATCACGCATTCGTCCGCCTGCAGTGCATGGTCGATCGCCGTGAGGCTTTGCGGGCTCGGCCGCCCGCCCAGGATGCGCACCGGCAACAGCAGGCCCGACAGCGGTTCCAGCGCGCTGAGCAGGTCGTTGGCGACGATGCGCACATCGCGACGCACGCGGCCCACGGCGTCCAGCAGCGCCAGCGCGTCGAGTGCGCCGGAAGGATGGTTGGCGACGATCAGCAGCCGGCCGGTGGCGGGAATCCGCCCCAGCTCCGCCGCATCGACGACGTAGCGCGCCTGCAGGTGGTCGAGCCCCGCGGCGACGAAGTCGAAGTCGCGCAGATGGCCGTTGGCGTGGAGGAAATCCTCGACCTGGTCGAAGCGCGACCAGCGGCCGATCGTGCGCAGCAGCGGCCGGGCGACGCTTGCGCGGCGGCCCCGGAACCAGTGCGGGAAATGCTCTTGCAGGCGGCGTTCGAGTGGCATGCGTCACGGCGAGTTGCCCCGACGGGGCTTTCGCTGCGCGAGGTTGGTCGCCCGCCGCGACAGCGGCATGGCGGACGCGCGTCAGAACGATGACACCGGGCACCTGGCGCCCGCCGTACGGTCCCTGCTCCGCGGATCGCGTTCAGGAGGCCTCCCGCCCACCCCGCTTAACCGGCTCTCAACATCTCGTTGGCGCACAATGCGCCGACCGGGCGCAGCCTGTATCATGCCCGCCCATCCTTTCATCCGAATCAAGGGATATTGACCTCGATGTCCAGCTACCTGTTCACCTCTGAATCCGTCTCCGAAGGCCATCCGGACAAGATTGCCGACCAGATCTCCGATGCCGTCCTCGACGCGATCCTGGCCCAGGACAAGCGCGCACGCGTGGCGTGCGAGACGATGGTGAAGACCGGCGCGGCGATCGTCGCCGGCGAAGTGACCACGTCCGCATGGGTCGACATCGAGTCGCTGGCGCGCCGCGTCATCAACGAGATCGGCTACAACAATTCCGACGTCGGCTTCGACGGCCACACCTGCGCGATCATCAACATGCTCG
>Ga0102591_1001735_pt1 | contig 27737 bp, 25 predicted proteins | sample AraplaCol_mCL_r2_2_FD_76860 | JGI IMG/M metagenome (GOLD analysis project Ga0102591, IMG submission 76860) | Arabidopsis root microbial communities from North Carolina, USA - plate scrape MF_Col_mCL_r2 (SPADES assembly) (version 2) | ecosystem: Host-associated > Plants > Roots > Endosphere...
GCAACGCCGCGGCCGTCGTGGGTCAGGTCGGTGATGGAGACTTCGAAGGGGGTTTGATCGATGCGGGCCACAGCGGCTGGCGTACTGCTCAACAGGGCCGCGTATTGTCGCAGATCGGGGGAGCTGCCCTCACCCCAACCCCTCTCCCGCACGCGGGAGAGGGGCATTCAGGTCACTTCTGGCGCCAGCCGCCGCCGGCGTCCTGCACCCACCAGCCCGGGCGCGCGCTGTCGACCCACTGGCGTGCGAATACCGCGCGGATCTGCTGTTCCCATTCGGGATGGTCGTTGGCCACGGCGATTTCGCGGTACACGGCGCGCGCGTCGCGGTTCTGCTCGGACACGGCCTGGTTCACGGCCACGCGCTGAGGCAGGGCGATCTTCGACGCATCGCGCACGTCGATCGTGCCGTCATTGGCGATGCCCAGCGCGCCGGACTCGAAATGCGGCTTGAGCTGACCGTCGAAGCGCTGCGCCATGCGCGACTGGATCGCCTGGATCGCCGGCGTCTTGATGGTGATGTCCGGCTGGCCCTGCGCCTGCGCGCTGCCGATGCCGACCAGGGAGAGCCAATCGATGCGCGACGCGAGCGAACGCTCCGCCGACGGCACGTACGCGCTCTGACCGCCCGGCTTGTCCTGCGGCTTCGGCGCCGGCTGCGCGTCGTCGCCGATCACCTTCTCGACGAACTCGCGCGCTGCTTCCTTGGCTTCGGCCGCCGGAAAGTACACGTTGATCGTGACGCAGGCGGTCAGCGCGACCGCTGCAAGTGGAATGCCCATCCAACGACGCATGACGATTTCTCCTGTTGATCCATTGCCGGCGTGCGGGCACCCGGCGCGATGCAGCGAAACTTACCCGAACGGCCCGACCGGCGCAGCCTCGGCTGCCTCGAATCAGACTTATTCAACGGGACTCGGGACGGTCCTATTCGAAGACGGGCTTCACGTCGCCCGAGCTCGCCGCTTTCAGTCGATCCAGCAGGGTCGGCCAGTCCACGTCGCGGTTGAAACCCACCACCGCCAGCCGCGGGATACCCGACCCTTCGACGATAGTGAAGCCGTTGCCGGCTGAACCCAGCCCGCTCATCCGGCACACCTGGTCATTGAGGTAGCACGACAGGCCGATGCGCCGGTAACCGAAGTCGTCGAACAGCCCGATCAGCTGGGACTGGAGACTGCTCACGAACGAGGCGTCGGACACGCTCGACAGGTCCTGCACCGCGCGCTGGCTGATGCGCTGGCGAACGCCCGCACGACGCGCGGCGTTGGCGTCGGTGGCGATGGCCGCCTCGAACGCGACCGGCTGCCAGTCGACCAGCCGCAGCCGGTCGAAGCGGCCGTCGAGCTTGCCGGTGATCTCGCCGAAGCCGAGCACGCCGGTCAGCGATTGCAGGTCGATGTCCTCGAAGGCGATGTCCGACGACAGCGTCGGCGCAACGCCGAACGGCCGCTCCATCGCCAGCGACGACACCTGCACCGTGCCGCCGAACAATTGCACCGACAGGCCGCCTTCGAAATCGAGCCGGTCGTCGGCGTATCGCGCCTCGGGAATGTGGCCGGTGAGCTCGCCCGTGAACGCCGGCCAGCCCAGTGCCTGCGACAGCTGGGCGATGTCGAGCCGGTCCAGGTCCAGGCCGAAACGGATCTGCAACCCCTGTCCGTCGGCCGGCGGCCGCAGGTGCAGGTGATTGATGGCGACGTCGCCGCCGAGCATCGCGAAGTTCGACACCTGGCGCAGGCGCAGTTCACCCGCGTCGCTCACGAACGGCAACCGCGCCGCGCCGAACGCGAGCCCATGCAGGCGGCCGCCATTCCAGCGCAGTTCGCTGTCCAGTTGCTGCGCGCGGGAGAAACGCACGTCGCCTTCGAGTCCGGCGAAATCGAAGCGGCCACGCGGATCGTCGATCGACACGTCGTGCGGCACGAAGGCCGCTTCGTGCACCGTGCCTTCGTCCATGCGCAGTTGAATATCGGCCGCGCCCCGCAGCTGCAGGTCCGCCAGACCCGCCAGGCCGAGGAAGCCGGTGAGGTAGGCATCGCGCATCGGCGTCAGGTCGTCGCTGCGCGCACGCACGTCGAGCGAACGCAGCGAGCCGTCCACGGCCAGCGCCGCACTGCCCTGCGCGACAAGGATGCCGGGGTCGTCCCAGCGGATGCGCGGCAGGCGCCAGCCTTCGGTACCGTGCTGGGTCGCGAGCAGATCGACCGCGATCCGGCGCTGCTGCAACGCAAGGTAGGCATTTCCGAACAGCAGGTCGCCTCCGTGCAGGGCCCCGTCGATGGCGAAGCTCGTGTTCGTTCCGAAGCTTGCGTCGAGCGTGGCCTGCGCGGAGACATTTTCGCCGGCGATCAGGCCATCGGCGGTGTCGAACGCCACGCCCGACAGGCGCAGCGGTCCGGTCACGCGCAGCGGCGCGTTGGCCGGCGAGTGCACGGCGATCTGCCCGTCGAGGGTGCCCTTGCTGAAGCGGCCGGCTTCCCAGGCACGGGACACCAGCGCCTGCGCCCAGACGACGGGCACCTGCGCCAGGTCGATGCGGGTCAGGTCGGGCGTGCGGGACTGGCGATCGAGCGTCAGGCTGCTTCGACCGCGCGAAAGTCGCGCACCGGTGTGCGCATCGTCGATGTCGATCGCCAGCGTCAGCGCGGTGCCCCGCCCCTCGCGCACGGCACCTTCACACCGCCAGCGGTTTCCTGCATGGGACAGTGGACACTGCCAGGCGACGTCACGGAAGCGGTACCCCAGCCCCGGCGCGTCGATGCGTGCAGCCTGCAGGCGCAAAGTGCCCTGCGGCGCGGCATCGGGCCAGTCGAGTTGCACGCGCACGCCTTCCAGTGTCGCGACAGCTGTACGTACTCTGGCAATCTTCGCCTGCGCGGTCGCGGCCGTCGCGACATCGCCCCATGCGACGAGCGCGATGAGCGAGGCGACCCGCAGCAGGCGTAAGATCGAACACGACATCCGATCAGCATACCGACAGGACGCGAAATGCCGATGATGCCCGACACAGTTCCACGCATCCTGCTGGTCGAGGACGACCCGACCAGCCGCAGTTTCCTGACCGCCGCATTGCAGGCGACGCCAGCCGAAGTGGACGCGGTCGACACGCTGGCCGCCGCACTGGCGCTTGCGGCGTCGCAGACCTATTCGGCCTGGATGATCGACGCGCGCCTGCCCGATGGCAGCGGCGAGGAACTGCTGGCGCGACTGCGTGAACGCGATCCACATACGCCGGCCATCGCGCACACCGCCGCACACGAGGCGACCGTGCTGGAGACGCTGCTCGCAGCCGGGTTCGTCGAAGCGCTGGTCAAGCCGATGCCCGCCGCGACGTTGCAGGGCGCATTGCGGCGCGTGCTCGGCGCGTCGGTGGAAGACGCGACGGTCGTTGCATTGCCTGTCGTCGAGGAACTGCCGTTGTGGGACGACGAGGCCGCGACCCTGGCGCTCAACGGCAACCGCACGCATGTGGACACGCTGCGCGATCTGTTCGTGCAGGAGCTGGCAAAATCGGTCTATGCGATTTCCACCGCGGCCGAGCGAGGCGACCTGGACTCGGTACGCGGCGACCTGCACCGGCTGCGCGCCAGTTGCGGTTTCGTCGGTGCGCAACGGCTTGGAGCCGCGGTGCAGGCGTTGCAGCAGGAACCGTCGTCGCCCACCCGGCTGTTGGCGCTGGAACAGATCGCGCAGGACACGCTGGACCATGCCAGCCCCGCGCCGCCGTCGGCGCATTTCCAGGAAAGTCAGTCGGCCGCGGTCTGATCGGGCGGACGTGCGACGCGGTTCAATTCGGCGAGCATTTCCCACGACTTCAGGCCACGCGGCCCGAGATGGTGCGCGAGCACGTCGCGCATCGCACGGCGCAGGCCGGGAAGATCGTCTGCGTCGGGCAGGCGATCCGCGGCAAGCGACAGCAGTCCACGACCAGTCGCAGCGCGACTTCGATCGCCGTGGCCGCGATCGCTCAGCACGCGGCGCGGGCCGTATTCCGGTTCGAGCCGGTATCGCGCGGCCGGATCGATCGGAGCACCTTCGCCGTCATGGGCCCAGTCGAATCCGGAACCGAGCGCGTCGAGCAGGTCGCGTTCGTAACGACGCAGCGTCCAGGCCAGCGGCTCGCCCGCGCCGAGGCGACCACGGGTGCGGCCGTACGCGTCGTAGAGTTCGGGCGAGGGATCCTGGCGTGGCGCCAGGCGCAGGGTGAGTTCGTTGAGATAGAAACCCGACAGCATCGCTTCGCCGGTCAGGCGCGGTGCTACATCGAGGGCTTCGGCGGTATTGAGTCGCGCCAGTTCGCCGACCTGCACCGCATCGAAGCGGATCCATTGCAGCGGCTGCAACGCCGCGCGCAACGCCTGCTTCTTCGGCCCCTGCACGCCGCGCGCGACCAGGCCGAGGCGGCCGTGGTGCTCGCTCAGCACTTCGACCAGCAGGCTGGTCTCGCGCCACGGGCGGGCATGCAGGACGAAGGCGGCTTCGGCGGCGATGCGCATGTCGTTCGGGATTGGAGATCAGCGATTCGGGATTCGTGGGCGATGAGCCGGAGCGGGACCAGCGCTGTTCCGAATCCCGATTCTCCAATCCCGGCGTGTCAGTCGTGATACCCGAACGCGCGCAACGCCGCTTCGTCGTCCGACCAGCCCTCGCGCACGCGCACCCAGGTTTCCAGGAAGACCTTGCTGCCGAACAGGCGTTCCATCTGCAGGCGCGCCTTGGCGCCGATCTCGCGCAGGCGCTCGCCGCCCTTGCCGATGACGATGGCCTTCTGGCCGTCGCGCTCGACCCAGATGACCGCGCCGATGCGCAACAGGTTTCCGTCGACTTCGAACTTCTCGATTTCCACGGTCGTCGCGTACGGCAGTTCTTCGCCGAGCTGGCGCATGAGCTGTTCGCGGACCATTTCGCCGGCGAGGAAACGCTGGCTCTTGTCGGTGATCTCGTCCTCGCCGTACAGCGCGGGCTGTTCGGGCATCAGCGCCAGCACGTCCTTCACCAGCGCTTCCAGTCCCTTGCGGCGAAGCGCGGAGATGGGATGCACGGCAGCGAAGTCACGGCCGTCGCTCACCTTCGCGAGGAACGGCAGCAGCGTGGTCTTGTCCTTGATGCGGTCAACCTGGTTGGCGACCAGCACGACCGGTACGCCGCCTTTCTTCAGGGCCTCGAAGGCGAGCGAATCCTCGTCGTCCCACTGCCCGGCGCGAACCACGAGGATCGCGGCGTCCACGCCTTCCAGCGCGCCGCGCGCGGCGCGGTTCATCCAGCGGTTCATCGCGCGCTTCTGCTCGCGATGGATGCCGGGGGTGTCGACCAGCAACAACTGGCCTTCGGGGAAGGTGGCGATGCCGAGCAGCTGGTGCCGCGTGGTCTGCGGGCGGTCGGAGGTGATGCTGACCTTGGCGCCGACGAGGGCGTTGACCAGAGTGGATTTGCCGACGTTCGGGCGGCCGATGACGGCCACGTGGCCGGCGCGATGAGCGGGGGTATTCATCCGGGAATTGTAAGGCGCCGCCCGTGCAGCGTGCGGAAAGCCGGAGCCTCAGCGTTCCTGCAGCTGGTCCAGCGCGGCTTCGGCGGCGGCCTGCTCGGCGGCCCGGCGCGAACTGCCGATGCCTTCGGCCACCACCGACGGCTGGCTCAGCGTGCAGCTGACCTGGAAGCTCTTGGCATGGTCCTCGCCGGTCTCGGCCAGGAGCGCGTACACCGGCAGCGGCTTCTGCCGGGCCTGGAGCCATTCCTGGAGGCGTGTCTTGGCGTCTTTGCCCACCTTGTTCGGCGGCGGAAGCGCGGCGATCGCGGCCTCGAACCACGGCATCACCGCGGCGCGGCAGGTCGGGAAATCCGAATCGAGGTAGATCGCGGCGATCAACGCCTCGAGCGCATCGGCCAGGATGGAGTCGCGACGATGGCCACCCGACTTCATCTCGCCCGGGCCAAGCGTGAGCCGCGGCCCGAGGTCCAGGTTGCGCGCGATCGGGGCGAGCGCCGATTCGCGCACCAGTTCGGCACGGGCGCGGGTAAGCGCGCCTTCGTCGGCGCGCGGCCAGTGCATGTACAACGCCTCGGCGACGATCAGATTGACCAGTGCGTCGCCGAGGAATTCCAGCCGTTCGTTGTGCGGAGCGCCCGCGCTACGGTGCGTCAGGGCCTGCTGCAGCAGTTCCGGATGCGCGAAACGGTGGCCGATGCTATCGATCATTCCGACGAGCGCGACAGGACCTGTTCGGCGTTGAAGTGGCCGACGATGTCGAAGTTGGCGATCAGCGGGCGGCGCACTTCGTAGTCCACCGTCATCATGTAACCGGCGTTCTGGTGCACCAGCTTGACGTCGGCGGGCTTCACGTTGTCGGCGTAGCTGACGTACAGGCGGCGGAAAAATGCATCCTTGATCCGCTTGGGATCCTGCTGACTGACGCCCGACTCCTGCGAAACCTGCTTCAGCGCCTGCTTCACGGCGAAGAATTCCGAGTACATCGGAATCACTTTCATGCCCATGTAGATGAACACGCCGACGACGCCCAGCACGATGACGAACCCGATCAGGGTCATGCCACTCTGATTACGCTTCATTTCACCAATCCCCCTAGTATTTGCACCACGAACCCCGCCGACGCTTTCCCCTCGCCGGCCAGAGCATTGTTACTGGATCTTGTTGCCGATGCGCGAGGCGTCCACGCCGCCGTCGAAGTTCATCCAGATCAGGAACGCCTTGCCGCGCAGGTTCTGCTCCGGCAGGAAGCCCCAGTATCGGCTGTCCTCGCTGTTGTCGCGGTTGTCGCCCATCACGAAATAGTGACCCGGCGGCACGATCCAGTCGCCCTCGCCCTGATCGATGAATGGCAGGTTCGTGCGCTCGAGCACATGGTGCTGGCGGCCCAGCAGGTCTTCCTGCAGTTCCTCGGCGCCGGTCATCTCGGTGCCGTTGCCCTTGCCCTGATAGACGCCGATCGGCGCGTAGGCGAGGACCTTGCCGTTCACGCTGACCTGGTTGTCGTGGTAGCCGATCTGGTCGCCCGGGAGGCCGACCACGCGCTTGATCCAGTCCTGGTCGGGATGGTGCGGCGGGCGGAACACCACCACGTCGCCACGCTGGGGTTCGCCGACGGGAACGACCTTGTGGTTGTTGATCGGCAGGCGCAGGCCGTAAGTGAACTTGTTGACCAGAATGAAGTCGCCGGTCAGCAGCGTCGGCATCATCGAATTGGACGGGATGCGGAACGGCTCGGCGACGAAGCTGCGCAGGATCAGTACCACCGCCAGCACCGGGAAGAACGCCTTGGAGTAATCGACGACGATGGGTTCCTTGCCATCGTCCAGCAGCCCCTGGCGCGCTTCGCGGCGCTTGGCGAACACCAGCTTGTCGAGCAGCCAGACCAGGCCGGTGAACAGGGTCAGGACGACCAGGGCGATTTCAAACCAGCGCATGCATGCTCCTTTGGAGAGCGGAAAACGGGGAAACAACCGGGAAACGACAGGGTAAAACGGCGCGGAACATCGGCACCGGACGACGCAACGACCGGCCGGGTGCGCAGCTCGCACACCGGCAACCTGCCATGGCGAGGATAGCGGCGGGCGTGCCGTCCGTCATGGGCGAACCCTTCCCGAAGCTGGCGGGAACTTCTCGACCGACCGTAGGAAAACCCCGCGCCATCAGGTCTGCTTACTTGTCGACCTGCAGGACGGCGAGGAACGCCTCCTGCGGGATCTCGACGCGGCCGACCTGCTTCATCCGCTTCTTGCCCTCCTTCTGCTTCTCGAGGAGCTTCTTCTTGCGGCTGATGTCGCCGCCATAGCACTTGGCCAGCACGTTCTTGCGCAGCGCCTTGACCGTGGTGCGGGCGATGACCTGCGAACCGATCGCCGCCTGGATCGCCACGTCGAACATCTGGCGCGGGATCAGCTCCTTCATCTTCTCGCACAGGTCGCGGCCGCGGCGGTCGGCATGGCTGCGATGGCAGATGATGGAGAGCGCGTCGACCTTGTCGCCGTTGATGAGCGTGTCCACGCGCACGAACGGACCGGCGTCGAAGCGCAGGAAGTGGTAGTCCAGCGACGCATAGCCGCGGCTGACCGACTTGAGCTTGTCGAAGAAATCCAGCACCACTTCGGCCATCGGCAGCTCGTAGCTGATCTGCACCTGGCTGGCCAGGTACTGGATGCCGATCTGCACGCCGCGCTTTTCCTCGCACAGCTTGATGATGTTGCCGATGTACGCCTCGGGCGTGAGGATGTTCGCGCGGATGATCGGTTCGCGGATCTCCTGGACCAGATTCAACTGCGGCAGCTTGGCCGGGTTGTCCATCGGCATGATGTCGCCGTCGGTCTTGAGCACCTCGTAGATCACCGTCGGCGCGGTGGTGATCAGGTTGAGGTTGTATTCGCGCTCAAGACGCTCCTGCACGATTTCCATGTGCAGCATGCCGAGGAAGCCGCAGCGGAAGCCGAAGCCCATCGCCTCTGAGCTTTCCGGTTCGAAACGCAGCGCGGCGTCGTTGAGGCGCAGCTTGTCGAGCGCTTCGCGCAGGTCCGGGTAGTCCTCGGCATCCACCGGGAACAGGCCGGCGAACACGCGCGGCTGCATCTCCTGGAAGCCCGGCAGCGGCTTGGCCGCAGGATCGCCGGCGAGGGTCAGCGTGTCGCCGACCGGCGCGCCGTGCACGTCCTTGATCGAGGCGTGGATCCAGCCGACCTCGCCCGCACCGAGCTTGGGCAGGTCCTTGCGCTTGGGGGTGAACACGCCGACCTTGTCGACCTGATGCGTGCGGCCGGTGGACATCACCAGCACCTTGTCGCCGGGCTTGATCTCGCCCTGCATCACGCGCACCAGCGACACCACGCCCAGGTAGTTGTCGAACCACGAGTCGATGATCAGCGCCTGGAGCTTGTCGGTGTCGCGCGGCTTCGGCGGCGGGATGCGATGCACGATCGCCTCCAGCACGTCCACCACGTTCAGGCCGGTCTTGGCGCTGATGGCGACCGCGTCTTCCGCGTCGATGCCGATGACGGCCTCGATCTCGGCCTTGGCGCGTTCGATGTCGGCGGTCGGCAGGTCGATCTTGTTGAGGACCGGCACCACTTCCAGTCCCTGCTCCACCGCGGTGTAGCAGTTGGCGACCGACTGCGCTTCCACGCCCTGCGCCGCGTCGACGACCAGCAGCGCGCCTTCGCACGCAGCCAGCGAACGGCTGACTTCGTAGCTGAAGTCGACGTGGCCGGGCGTGTCGATGAAGTTGAGGAAATAGGTCTGACCGTCGCGCGCCTTGTACGGCAGCGACACGGACTGGGCCTTGATGGTGATGCCGCGTTCGCGCTCGATCGGGTTGGAATCGAGGACCTGCGCTTCCATCTCGCGAGCTTCGAGGCCGCCACAGAGCTGGATGATGCGGTCGGCCAGGGTCGACTTGCCGTGGTCGACGTGGGCGATGATGGAGAAGTTTCTGATCTGCTGCATGCGGGGGCGCGCGAGGCTGGCCGTTCCTTGAAATCAACGCGCGATTATCGCACAGGCCCCGCCGCAGCCAGCCCTCGGCCACAGGCCCCGGCGCCGCGCGTTGGCGGGCGCCGGGACGAGGGACGACGGATCAGCCGGTCTGGGCGTCGTCCTGCGCAGTCACTGCGATGAACTGCGTCGAGCCCTGCCGGCGGACCAGCAGCATCACGGTGTCGCCGGTCTTGACCGCACCCAGCTCGCGATCGAGCGCCGCCGCCGAGTTGACCGAGCTGCGACCGACCTGGAGGACCACGTCGCCCGGACGCAGGCCGGCTTCGGCACCGGAATCGCCCGGATTGCGGATCAACACGCCCTCGCCCGCCCGCAGGCCCAGGCGCTGGCGTTCGCTGGGCGACAGGTCCTGGCCGACCAGGCCCAGCGCGTTGCCGCCCGACGGCTTGCCCGGGCCATTTTCCGCCGCCGGTCGCGGCGCGTTGCCGCCGGTGCCGGCCACCTCGTCCAGCTCGTTGACGGTGACGGTCTTGTCGATCGTGCGGCCGTCGCGGAACAGGGTGACCTTCGCCTTCGTGCCCGGTGCCATGTTGCCGATGATCGGAGGCAGGTCGGCCGAGTCGTTGATCGTGCGGCCGTCGACGGCGCGGATCACGTCGCCGCGCTCGATGCCGGCCTTCTCCGCCGGGCTGCCGGGCAGCACGTCGGCGATCAGCGCGCCGCTGCTGTCGGGCAGGCCCATCGCCTTGACCGCCTCGCCCGTCAGCTGCTGCACCTGCACGCCAAGCTGGCCGCGGCTCACCTTGCCGGTCGCGCGCAGCTGCTCGGCCGCGCTCATCGCCACGTCGATCGGAATGGCGAAGCTCACGCCCATGTAGCCGCCGGAGTTGCTGAAGATCTGCGAATTGATGCCGACCACTTCGCCGCTGGTGTTGAGCAGCGGGCCGCCCGAGTTGCCCTGGTTGATGGCCACGTCGGTCTGGATGAAGGGCACGTAGCGCTGGTTCGCGTACGGATTGGCGCGGCCGACCGCGCTCACGATGCCGGCGGTGACGGAATGGTCCAGGCCGAACGGCGAGCCGATCGCGATCACCCACTGTCCCGCCTTGGTTCCGTTCGCCGGCGCCATGCGCAGGAACGGCAGCCCCTTGGCGTCGATCTTCAGCAGCGCGACGTCGGACTGCTCGTCGCTGCCGATGACCTTCGCCGGGAATTCTCGGCGATCCGATAGCGTGACGGTCACGGTGTCGGCGCCTTCGACGACGTGGTGGTTGGTCATCACGTAGCCGTCGGCGGACATCAGGAAGCCGCTGCCGAGCGAGGCGCCGCCGCCGCGCGGACCGCGCGGGCCGGGTCCGCCGGGGCCCTGCCCCGGGAACGGCATGTCGTCGCCGAAGAAGCGGCGGAAGATTTCCGGGATCTGCTCTTCGTCGGGCATCTGCTGCTGCGCACGCGCGGTGCGGCGCGGGGCGATTTCGGCGCGGATGTTCACGACGGCCGGCCCGACGCGCTGCACGAGGTTGGTGAAATCCGGCAAGCCCGAGACCAGCGTCGGCGCGGGTGTGGCGGCCGGCGGCTGGGCGATCGGATTGGCGGGTTGCTGGGCCGTGCAGGCAACCGGGATCGCCGCGGCGATGGCGGTCACCAGGAAGAGGCTGCGCAGGGGGGAACGGGACATGCGGTTCGGGCGGTTCATCGGCTTGTGGCCTCGGGAAACATTGGGGTGAGTCTGGGCGGCACGCCGTTCTCACGGCGCGAGGAAGGGGGAAATCGCTGGGGCCCGGTCACGGGCGGGCCCGTCCGTGGATCAGTCCTGCGACTCGAGCGGCGCTGGGTCTTCTTCAGCGGCCGGCAACGCAGTCTGTGGTTCGAACGGATAGAACGACGGCGAATTCGCGCTGTTCGTCCCGAAGCTGGCTGTCAGCGCGCCGTTGCCGGAGTACTGCGGCAACACCGCACGCGGCCACGGGCGCGAGGCCGGTTCGACGTGTTCGGGCTGGAACGGCCGACGCGGCGACGCGATCGGCGCGACTGCGTCGGCGACGGCGGTCTGTGCGATGCCGGCCGTCGCGATGACCGGCTGCGCGACCGCGCGGCCGACACGGCTGGCGGCACTTGCGGTCTGGGTGCGTGAGGCGCGGCGCTCGCTGGCGCGGCGCGGGACTTCGACCGCGGCGACGGCCGCCGCGCTCATGCCCAGGGTGCGATCGGGCGATTGCGGAGCCGCCGGGGCCACCGGCGCGGGCGTCGAGGCCACCTGCGGCACTGGAACGGCCGGCGCACTGGCAACCTGCGGCGAACGCGACGGAGTATTCGTCGACGGCGCATCGTTCGAGAACGGACGCGTCACGAACAAGGCCGCCACCGCGACCGAAGCCGCGAGCGCGCCGCCCATCCAGGCGCGACGTCCACCGACGGCTTTCACCGGCATCACGGCGTGCTGCGTCTGCTCCTCGCGAAGCGCGAGCGCGACGCGATCCGCGAAGCCACTGGCGGCCACGCCCTGCGCCTGTCCGCGCAGCGCATCGCCATAGAGTTGCCAGCGGCCGACGGTGTCGCGCCATTCCACGTCATGGCCGAGGCGCTTCAGCGCGAAGCGCGCTTCGTCGCCGCGCAGCTCGCCGTCGAACAGCGCGCACAGCGTTTCGCTGTCCTGGTTCGAGCGGGCGTGGGCCGGTCTATCGTCGATGGATCGTTGATTGGAAGTCATCGCGTGGCAGCTTTGGCAGTGTCGTGGTCCAGCAGGGGCCGAAGTTCGGCGTCGATCGCCTCGCGCGCGCGGAAAATGCGCGAGCGGACGGTACCGATGGGGCACCCCATCTTCTGCGCGATGTCCTCGTAACTCAGGCCGTCCACCTCGCGCAGGGTGATCGCGGCCTTCAATTCCTCCGGCAGTCCTTCGACCACACGCATCACCGTGCGTTCGATTTCCTGCCGCAGAAGTTCATGTTCCGGTGTATCGGTGTCGCGCAGGCGCGTGCCGGTGTCGAACAGTTCCGCCTCGCCGGCATCGACGTCGTCCGTCGGTGGGCGGCGGTTCTGTGCGACCAGATGGTTCTTGGCGGTATTCACGGCGATACGGTGCAACCATGTGTAGAACTGCGCGTCGCCCCGGAAGTTCGGCAGCGCCCGGTAGGCGCGGATGAAGGTTTCCTGGGCCACGTCCTGGCATTCGCTCCAGTCGGCGATGTAGCGGCCGATCAGCGCGGTGATCCGATGCTGGTACTTGCGCACCAGCGCATCGAACGCCGTGCTGTCGCCGCGCTGCACGCGCGCGACCAGCTCCTGGTCCAACTCGACATCTTTTGGCAACGTCATTTCGGCCATAACCGCGCCGGCGCTCCTGTCAGCTCGGCCATGGCCGAACGAATGGACAGCCCCATGGAATAAAAGTTCAACGCATCGTTCGATGGTGAACCTTCCACGGGGCGAAGGCTGAATCAGGTTCATTAATGGGGATCGCCCCCGGGCCCGCAAGCGCCGACCGTCAGGGGTCCGCCAAGCGTCGGACCCAACGGGCATTTGACGGCGGCGAAGCATCGTCGGGATGATAGCGGTCTCTCCATACCTGAACGGATGGTGCGCAGATGATGGCTGGCCTCGACGGTCTCCGCTTCCAGCACTGGCAGACCGAACTCCGCCCGGACGGCGTTCTGCTCCTCTCCTTCGACAAGGCCGGCACCCCGGTCAACACGTTCTCGCAGGACGTGCTGATCGAGCTGGACACCCTGATCGAGCGCCTCGCGCTGGACCCGCCCAAGGGCGTGGTGCTGCGCTCGGCGAAAACGTCCGGCTTCATCGCGGGGGCCGACATCAAGGAATTCCAGGCCTTCGACGAGAAGGGCACGGTCGGCGACGCGATCCGCCGCGGCCAGCAGACCTTCCAGCGCCTGGCCGAACTGCCCTGCCCGACCGTCGCCGCGATCCACGGCTTCTGCATGGGCGGCGGCACGGAAATCTCGCTGGCCTGCCGTTACCGCGTCGCCAGCAACGATCCGTCCACGCGCATCGGCCTGCCGGAAGTGAAGCTGGGCATCTTCCCGGGCTGGGGCGGCAGCGTGCGCCTGCCGCGCCTGATCGGCGCACCGGCCGCGTTCGACATGATGCTGACCGGCCGCACGCTCTCGGCCTCGGCCGCGCGCGCGAACGGGCTGGTCGACAAGGTCACCGATGCGTCCACGCTGATCGACGTCGCGGTGGCGCTCGCCCTCAAGGGCAACGGCCCGCGTCCGTTCAAGCAACGCTTCCTCGCCTGGGCGACGAACACCCTGCCCGCGCGCAAGCTGCTCGCGCCGATGCTCACCAAGCAGGTCGCCCGAAAGGCGCGCAAGGAGCATTACCCGGCGCCGTACGCGCTCATCAACAGCTGGGCGAACGGCGGCGGCGGCATCCAGCAGCAGCTCGCGGGCGAACGCAAGGCGGTGGTGAAGCTGGCTTCGACACCGACCGCACGCAACCTGATCCGCGTGTTCTTCCTGCAGGAACGCCTCAAGGGTTTGGGCGGGAAAGAGCACGGCATCCGCCACGTGCACGTCGTCGGTGCCGGCGTGATGGGCGGCGACATCGCCGCGTGGTCGGCGATCAAGGGATTCAACGTCACGTTGCAGGATCGCGAACAGCGCTTCATCGACGCGGCGATGGTCCGCGCGCAGGCGATGTTCGAGAAGAAGGTCAAGGACGAAGCCAAGCGCATCACGGTGGCCGAGCGCTTGAAGGGCGATCTGTCGGGCGATGGCGTGGCCGATGCGGACCTGGTGATCGAAGCGATCATCGAGAACGCCGAAGCCAAGCGTGAGCTGTACGCAACGCTTGAGCCGCGCATGAAGTTCGACGCGCTGCTGACCACCAACACTTCGTCCATTCCGCTGACCGAACTGCGCGAGCACATCGCGCGTCCGGTGCATTTCGCCGGCCTGCATTACTTCAACCCGGTCGCGCTGATGCCGCTGGTGGAAATCATCCACCACGATCGCGTCGCACCGCAGACCGAGCAGCGCCTGGCCGCGTTCTGCAAGGCCATCGACAAACTGCCGGTACCGGTCGCCGGCACGCCGGGCTTCCTCGTCAATCGCGTGCTGTTCCCGTACATGCTCGAAGCCGCCACCGCGTATGCCGATGGCGTGCCACCGGCGGCGATCGACAAGGCGGCGGTGAAGTTCGGCATGCCGATGGGACCGATCGAACTGATCGACACGGTGGGCCTGGACGTCGCCGCGGGCGTGGGCGCGGAGCTCGCACCGTTCCTCGGACTGCCGATTCCGGCGTCGCTATCGAAGCCGCCGGAAGCCGGAAAGCGCGGCAAGAAGGACGGCCAGGGCCTGTACAAATGGGAGAACGGCAAGCCTGTGAAGCCCGCGCTGCCGAAGGACTACCAGGCCCCGTCGGACCTGGAAGACCGCCTGCTCATGCCGCTGATCAACGAAGCCGTCGCGTGCCTGCACGAAGGCGTTGTGGACGATGCGGAACTGCTCGATGCCGGCGTGATCTTCGGCACCGGCTTCGCCCCGTTCCGCGGCGGTCCGATCCAGTACGTGCGCGAAACCGGCGTGGACAACCTGCTGGGCCGGCTGGCGATCCTCGAACAGCGTTACGGCGACCGGTTCAAGCCGCGTGCGGGTTGGGACAATCCGGCGCTGCGTGGGGACGCGCCGATTTCGCAGGCGGCCTGACACGCCCGCAGGATGGGTTTCGCATTGCGAAACCCATCGCGTTTGCGCATCACTGGTGGGTACCGCCCGGCGAAATCACGCCCTTCGCGGTTGAAACGATGGGCTTCGCTTCGCGAAACCCATCCCACCTAGAACGGCGATAACGATTCGCCCGCGCCTGAACCAACGCCGCGTCGCGGCCTCATTTCGGAATCATCCCATTCGATGCGCGCGACGCGTCCACGAGACTGCGGCGCTCTCCGCGTCGTGATTCCGTTCGATGTCCGCCCGCTTCACCCCGCGCGCGCCCACCACGCGCGCCGTTCCGATCCTGATGTACCACAACATCTCCGAGCCGCCGCCGGAGATCCGCACGCACCGCGCGCTGTACGTCACGCCACGCCGCTTCGCCGCGCAGATGCGGCTGCTGAGGCATCTGGGATACCTCGGCCTGTCGATGTCGCAGGCGATGCCCTACCTGCGCGGCGAACGCACCGGCCGCATCGCCGTCATCACCTTCGACGACGGCTACCGCGACAACCTCGACAACGCGCTGCCCGAACTTTTGCGGCATGGCTTCACCGCGACGTGCTATGCCGTCAGCGGCCGGCTGGGCCAGCACAACGCCTGGGACGCCGGGCAACTGGGTGTTCGCAAACCGATCATGGCGGCCGCCGAGCTGCGTCGCTGGTGCGGCGCAGGCATGGAGATAGGCGCGCATACGCGTTCGCATCCGAAGCTCACGCAATGCGGTGCTGCCGCCCTCCGCGACGAGATCGGCGGCGGCAAGCGCGCGCTGGAAGACGCGATCGGCGCGAGCGTGTCGCAGTTCTGCTATCCCTACGGCGATCACGACGACACCGTCGTGAACGTGGTGCGGCGCGCCGGCTTCGATGCGGCCGTCACCACGCAGCGAGGGCGTGCCCGCGTGGAGCGGGATCTGTTCCGCCTTCCGCGTGTCGCCATCTGCTATCGCCACCTGCTGCCGAGTTTCGCCTGGCGCGTGACCACTGGTTACGAAGATCGCCAGAAGCGCGCGATGGCGTACGGATGAAGTTCCTCTTCGTCGGCTCCTCGCCCGACCACGGCGGCGCGGAAATGCATTTCATCGCGATGGCGCAGGCGCTGTCCGAGGCCGGACACGGCGTGGAGGCGATGGCGCATCCGCGCGGATTCATCGCGGACGAACTCGAACGCTCCGGCCTTGCCACGCAGCGTGCCGCGTTCCGCAACGCCTTCGATCCCCGCGCTTTCGCCGTGCTCGTGAGAACGATCCGGAGGCAACGACCCGACGCGCTGGTCGCGAACTTCGGCAAGGACTACTGGCCCCTCATCCTCGCCGGTCGCGCGTTCGACGTGCCCGTACTGCTGTTCCGGCATCGCGTGAAGGCATTGAAACCCACCTCGAACCGCCTGCTGCCGCGCCTGGCACGCGGGTTCTTCGCCGTGTCGGATTACGCGCGCTCGACATACCTGCGGCAAGGCATCGACGCCGATCGCGTGCAGGTGCTGCACAACCCCGTCGATATCCACCGCTACCGCTACGAACCCGACATCGCGCATGAGATCCGCGAATCGCTCGGCATCGACGACGACGCCATCGTCATCGGTTACTGCGGCCGCATGCTGAAGAGCAAGGGCATCTATACGCTGTTCGAAGCCGCCTCGGCGGCGATGGACATCGAGCCGCGCCTGCACTGCCTGTGGGTCGGCGAGATGCTGGAAAGCGATGCGCTGCACACGCACGCGGTGGCCGGTCGGCATGCGCGTCGCCATCATTTCACCGGACAGGTCGACGATCCGGCGCGCTACTACAGCGCGTTTTCCTTCCTCGCGTTTCCATCCATCGCGCCGGAAACCTTCGGACGCGTGTCGATCGAGGCGCAGTCCTGCGGCGTGCCCGTGCTGGGCAGCGATGTAGGAGGCATCGGCGAGACGCTCGCGCACGGACATACCGGCGTGTTGTTGCCGCCCGGCGACAGCGATGCGTGGAAGAACGCGATCCTGCGGCTGTGCGATCCGAACCTGCGCGCCGCGTTGAGCGCGAAAACCCGCGATTTCGTGACGGCACGCTTCAGCTATCCGGTCATCGCCGGACAGCTGCTGAGCTTCATGGAAACGGCGCGCTGACGACGCGCGGCGCGGCTTACATCGTGTGCGTCGGCCGTTCCGCGGCAAGGGTGCCGGCGAGCAGCGCTTCGATCTTGCCCTTTACCGTCTCGCCTTCGGCGCTGTCGGCGAATTGCACCCCGATGCCGGCCGGGCGATTGCCCTGCGCACCCACCGGCGTCACCCACACGACCTTGCCGGCGACCGGCAGGCGTTCGTTCGATTCCGGCAGCGTGAGCAGCAGGAAGACCTCGTCGCCGAGGAAGTAGCGCTTGGGCGTGGGCACGAAGATGCCGCCGCTCTTGAGGAACGGCATGTAGGCGCTGTAGAGCTGCGCCTTGTCCTTGATCGCGCACGACAAAATGCCCTGGCGCGCGCCGCCCGCTGCGTTCATACCGCTCATCTCCTGCTTCCCCCTGAAGCCCGGGCGCCACTCGCGCCGCGCCAGGCCAGCAACAATTCGGTGACCGCCAGGTCCGCCCGCACGGTGGTGCGCAGCAGATCCCGGGTCCGGTTCGCCTGGTCGAACCACGCGGCCAGACTGCGCGTTCGCATCGGGTCGGTCAAGCCGGCGGCCTCGGCCAACGCGAGGTCCGCCGCGTGCTGCAACCGCAACGACGCCTGTTCATCTCCGACCCAGCGCTGTGCGATTTCCACCGCGCCGGAATCGCCACGACCCAGCTTCGCCAGATCCGATGCGACATCGCGGCGCAACTTGAGGCCGTCGTTCTCCAGCCATTCGTGCGCCAGCCCCGGATGGCCGCGCGCGGCGTCCAGCGCTTCACGCGCGGCCGCGTCGGCATGACCGCAGGCGCGCAACCAGGCCAGAGCCTCCTCGTGCGGCGGCAGGCGGAATTCGTAGCGCTGGCAGCGGCTGCGGATCGTCGCCGACAGCCGCGCCGGATGTGCGCTGACCAGCCACAGATAGCGCCCCGGCACCGGCTCTTCCAGCGTCTTCAGCAGCGCGTTGCCGGCGGCGTTGTTGATCGCCTCGGCGGGATCGAGGATCGCCACCTGCGCGCCACCGTACTGCGGGGTGAGCGAGAGCTGTTCGGACAACTGGCGGATCTGCTCGATCACGATTTCCGTGCGCAGCCGCGTGCCTTCCTTGTTCGGGATGAAGGACACGAAGTGGTAGTCCGGGTGCGTGCCGGCATCGATCAGATGACAGCCGCGGCACTTGCCGCACGGTTCGCCACCGGAGACCGGTTGCTGGCACAGCACGCGTCGCGCCAGCCGCTCGGCCACCGCGCGCTTGCCCAGCTTCGCCGGGCCACAGAACAGCAACCCGTGCGCGAGGCGCCCGGCGTCGAGCGCCGCGACCGCCTGCTCGTACACGCGCTGCTGCCAGGGCGCGAAATTCGCCGCGTTCGTGCTCATGCGTTCGCTCCGATCCACTCGCGCAGGTGCGCGACGGCCTGCGCGGCGACGACGTCGGCCGGCTGCGAGGCGTCGATCAAACGGAACCGCAGGGGGTCCGCTTTGGCACGCGCAAGATAACCCTCGCGCACGCGTTCGAAGAAGTCCTCGCGCTCGGCTTCGATGCGGTCGGTGGCGCCGCGTCCGCGCGCGCGTTGCAGGCCTATGGCGACCGGCACATCGAGCAGCAGCGTCATGCCCGGCGCGATGCCGACCACGCGGCGTTCGAGTTCGCCGATGAAGGCCAGATCGCCGCCACGCGCCGCACCTTGATATGCATAGCTGGCGTCGGTGAAGCGGTCGCTGACGACCCACGCGCCGCGTTCGAGCGCGGGCAGGATCGTCTCGCGCACGTGTTGCGCGCGCGCTGCGAAGACCAGCAGCAGTTCGGTTTCGGCCGTCGGCGGTTCGTGATGCGTGTCGAGCAGCAGGCCGCGGATCTGTTCGGCCAGCGGCGTGCCGCCGGGTTCGCGGGTGACCACGGTTTCGCGCGCATCGTTCGCCAGCACTTCACGCAGCGCCGCGAGCACCGTCGACTTGCCGGCGCCTTCGCTGCCTTCCAACGTGATGAAGCGCGGATACGAACGTAGCGTCATTGCCGCTCCTGCGTCTTCGAGCCGGCTGCCGACTCGGCCGCACGCGCCGCGCGGTACTTCTGCAGGTAACGCTGCACGTTCGCCTCGTGCTCGGCCAGCGTGCGCGCGAACAGATGCCGGCCGCTGCCATCGCCGACGGCGACGAAGAACAGTTCCTCGCCGCGCTGCGGGCGCGCGACGGCTTGCAACGCGTCCGTGCCCGGCATCGCGATCGGCGTCGGCGGAAGTCCCGTGCGCGTATAGGTGTTGTACGGCGTGTCGGTGGTCAGGTGGATCTTGCGCAGGTTGCCGTCGTAGTTCGTGCCCAGGCCGTAGATCACGGTCGGATCGGTCTGCAGGCGCATGCCGATCTGCAATCGGCGTTCGAACAGGCCCGCGATGCGCGGACGCTCCTCGGCTATGCCGGTTTCCTTTTCCACGATGGACGCCAGCACCAGCATTTCGTCCGGCGTCTTCAGCACGCTGTCGGGAACGCGGCGCTCCCACGCGGCGGCCAACGCCTTCTCCATCGATTCGTGCGCGCGCTTGAGCACGTCCAGGTCGCTGTCGCCGCGCGTGAACAGATAGGTTTCCGGCAGGAAGCGGCCTTCGGGATGCTGTCCGGGATGACCGAGCGCCTTCATGAGTGCGGCGTCGTCGAGTGCGGTGGTTTCCTGGCGCAGGTCCTTCGAACGGCCCAGCGCCGCGCGCAGTTCGCGGATGTTCCAGCCTTCGACAATGGTGAAGCGGCGGCGCACGACCTTGCCGTCGCGCATCGCGATGAGCAGATCGCGCGGCGAGGTGCCCGGCTCGAGCGCGTATTCGCCCACCTGCAGCTTGCCGGCGGCACCGAGATGGCGCGCCAGCGCGCGCCATTCGACCAGGTCGCCCTCGCGAACTCCGGCCTCGCGCAGCTTGCGCACGATGACGGGCAGCGAATCGCCGCGTTCGACGACCAGGCTCTCCCCGGGTTCCAGACCCGCCAGGGGCGCGTCGGCGAAGCTGGTATAGCGCTGCCACAGGTACGCGCCGACGCCGGCGGCGATCAACAGCAACACGAACAAGAAGCCGCCCAGGCGGCGTCCAGATTTGCGACTCACGCAACCTCCGTGGCGAATGCGGGATGCTCGGCGGCCAGCCGGCGGCGAAGTTGCGCCACCTGCGGATGCGGTCGCCAGACGCGAGCGCCGAGCCGCGCCACGGGCAGGATACCGCGCGCGGCATTGCACAGGAAAACCGCGTCGGCCGCTTCGACTTCGGTCACAGCCAGGCGCGCCTGCCTCGCCTGGAGGGCATCGATCGCCCATTCCCGGCACACGCCGGCGATGCCGCAGCGGTCCACCGCCGGGGTCGTCCAGCGGTCTTCGTGCAGGACGAAGAGATTGGCGGCAGTGGCGCTGACGACATCGCCTTCGGCGCTGCGCATCAGGCCTTCATGGACGTCCGGATCGCGCCATTCGCCGCGCGCGAGGACCTGTTCGAGGCGATTGCAGTGCTTGATGCCCGCCAGCGCCGGTTGAAGTGCGAGGCGCGTGTCGCACCAGCGCAGATTCAGGCCTTCGGGCGGGGCGGCTGCGGGAGCGTCGTGCAGCGAAAGGATCCAGTGCGGCGTCGCCGGCTGCGGGGGCGCGTAGCCGCGGCCTCCGCTTCCACGCGTGACGATGAGCTTGAGCACCGCACTGGCGCCGTCGAGCAGGGCTTCGGCTTCACGGCGAACGCGCGCCTGCTCCGGCAAGTCGAGCCCAAGCGCCTGCGCGCCGCGCTCCAGCCTGCGCCAGTGCGCGGGCCACCAGTGCGCCGCGCCGCCGTGCGCGCGCATCGTTTCGAACAGGCCGTCGCCGTAGGTCAGGCCGCGATCGTGATCGGGCGTGCTGGCGACGGCCGCGTCGCCGACGAAATGCCGCACGCTCACCCCGCCACTCCCAGCGCACGCAACATGCCGCGTGCCTTGGCGCGGGTTTCGTCGAGTTCCTTGCGCGGATCGGAGTCGGCGACGATGCCGGCGCCGGTGCGGAAGCGCAGCGTCGCGCCGTCGGGCGTGGATTCGAGCTCGGCGCTGCGGATCAGGATGTTGAGGTCGAGGTCGCCGTCGCGGTTGAGCCAGCCCATCGCGCCGGTATACGCGCCGCGGCCGACGCCTTCGAGCTCCGCGATGATCTGCATGCAGCGCACCTTCGGGCAGCCGGTGATGGTGCCGCCCGGGAACACCGCGCGGATCACCTGCCCCGGCGTCGCATCGCCGCGCAGGCGACCGCGCACGTTGCTGACGATGTGGTGCACGTGGGCGTAGCTTTCGACCGTCATCAGCTCGTCCACCTCGACGCTGCCCGGCGTGCAGACTCGGCCGAGGTCGTTGCGCTCCAGGTCGATCAGCATGACGTGTTCGGCGCGCTCCTTCGGATGGCCGACCAGTTCCTGGATGCGCGCCGCGTCGTCGTCGCCCGCGAACCGCGGACGCGTGCCGGCGATGGGGCGCGTCTCGACGACGTCGCCGCGCACCGACACGAGGCGCTCGGGCGAGGCGCTGACCACGGCCCAGTCGTCGCCCGCGAAAACGCCTGCGAACGGTGCGGGATTGTTCTCGCGCAGGCGCTGGAAGAGTTCCGCGGCCTGCACGTCGCGATCGAAGCGCGCGCGCCAGCCGCGCGACAGGTTGGCCTGGAACACGTCGCCGGCCGCGAGGTAATCGAGCACGCGGCGCACGCCATCGGTGAAGCGGTCGGGCTCGTCTTCTTCCAGCGCGATGGGGGCCTGCCAGGTAGGCAGCGACGGCTGCTCCGCGATTCGTGCGATATCGCCCAGCACGTCACCCGTCAGCGCGTCGTGTCCGGTTTCGATGACGAGCACGCACTCGCCGCTGGTGTGATCGCGCAGCACGGCCGCGGGGCAACGCAGCGCCAGCGCCGCCGGCAAGCGGCCTTCGGCGTGCGGGAGTTGCAGGATCGGTTCGACCTGCGCGGCGGCCTCGTAGCCGAACAACAGCGCCCAGCCGCCACGGAACGGCCAGCGTGGTTCGTCGCGCGGGACACGTTCGGCCTGCCAGCGGGCGTCGAGGGCGGCGAAGAAATCGGAGCCGACGAGGGTGCCGTGTTCATTGCGCACGGCCGCATCCGCATCGAGGCGAAGCTGTTCGCCGCCGGCAACCAGCAGGAGGTCCCAGCGTCCCTGCGCGGTGCCGTGCGCGCTGGATTCCAGCAGCAGCGGGTAGCGCGCGGGCGCCAGGCGCTGGAGCGCGAGCAGGTCGAAGGAGGTCGGCAGCGGATGGGTCAGGAGCATGGCGACATTGTCCGCTATTGGACTGGATTCGCAGCCCTTTGGCCGCTATTCCGGCAAACGTCGCCCGGGCAGGCGAAGCGCACCCCGGGTTTGCGACGGCGACAGCTTCCCGGGTGCGGCCTTCGGCCTTACCCGGGCTACCAGGCTCATTCGCGACCAAAAACGAAAATCCCCGCCGAAGCGGGGATCTTCAGGTCGCACTTCGCAGCCCGGATCAGACGCGCTTGAACACCAGCGTGCCGTTCGTGCCGCCAAAGCCGAAGCCGTTGGACATCGCGACGTCGATCTTCTTCTCGCGCGCCACGTTCGGCACGTAGTCCAGGTCGCAGCCCTCGCCCGCTTCGAACAGGTTGATCGTCGGCGGGATGATGCCGTGGTGCAGCGCCAGCACCGAGAAGATGGCTTCCACGCCGCCGGCCGCGCCGAGCAGGTGGCCGGTCATCGACTTGGTCGAGCTGACCATCGTCTTGTACGCGTGGTCGCCCAGCGCGCGCTTGATGGCAAGCGTTTCGGCCAGGTCGCCCAGCGGCGTCGAGGTGCCGTGCGCGTTGAGGTATTCCACCTGGTCCGGATTGATGCCCGCATCCTTCATCGCCGCGACCATGCAGCGCGCCGGGCCTTCGCCGTTCTCGCTGGGGGCGGTCATGTGGAAGGCGTCGGAACTGGCGCCGAAGCCGGCGAGTTCGCAATAGATGCGCGCGCCGCGGGCCTTGGCGTGTTCGTACTCTTCCAGCACCAGGATGCCGGCGCCGTCGCCGAGCACGAAGCCGTCGCGGTCCTTGTCCCACGGACGCGAGGCATGCGTCGGGTCGTCGTTGCGCGTGGACATCGCCTTCATCGAGCAGAAGCCCGCGACCGAGGTCGGCGAAGAGCCGCGCTCGGCACCGCCGGCGACCATCACGTCGGCATCGCCGTACTGGATCATGCGCATCGCCATGCCGATGGAATGGTTGGCGGTGGCGCAGGCCGAGACGGCGGAGAAGTTCGGGCCCTTGATGCCGGTCAGCAGCGACACCTGGCCGGGCAGCATGTTGATGATCGTGCTGGGCACGTAGAACGGCGAGACCTTGCGCGGGCCGCCTTCGTTGTACTTGATGGTCTGCTCTTCGATGCCGAGCAGGCCGCCGATGCCGGAGCCGATCAGCGCACCGATGCGCTCGGCGTTGGACTCATCGACGGTGATGCCGGCGTCCTTGATCGCCATCAGCGATGCGGCGACGCCGTAATGGATGAACTCCTCCATCTTCTTGGCGTCCTTCGGGTTCACCCACTGGGTGATGTCGAAGTCGCGCACTTCACCCGCGATGCGGGTGGTGAAGTTGGTGGCGTCGAAATTCGTGATCGGGCCGATGCCGGAGCGACCGTTGACGATGCCGTCCCAGGTGGTGGCGACGTCGTTGCCCAGCGGCGATACGGCGCCCAGGCCGGTCACGACTACGCGGCGGTTGTTGGACATGAAACACTCCGTCTGACACTACGCCGGCGTATAGACCGGCAGATAAGACACGGGGCCGCTATGTGCGGCCCCGGTCTGATTTTCCTGACGTACCAGGCGCCGAAAGTCCGGCGTTGGTTTTCGCGGACGCCGCGCCAGTTGGCCGACGTCCGCTCAGCGATGACTCGCTCAGCTCTTGACGTGAGCCTTCACGTAATCGATCGCCTGCTGCACCGAGGTGATCTTCTCGGCCTCTTCGTCCGGGATCTCGCACTCGAACTCTTCTTCGAGCGCCATCACCAGCTCGACGGTGTCGAGCGAGTCCGCGCCGAGGTCGTCGACGAACGAAGCGTTGTTGGTGACTTCTTCTTCCTTAACGCCAAGCTGTTCGACCACGATCTTCTTGACGCGTTCTTCGATGCTGCTCATGGGTTCTCACTCCTCCCGGGACGGGATATTCGACGGAATAGTCTAAATGAATCGAGGACGATCGCGAGCATACGCGAAAGCCCTTATGGTTCAAGCGGTTACAACTGAAACATTGCCCTGTTGGGCTCGCCTCACGGCATGTACATGCCGCCGTTGACGTGCAGGGTCTCGCCGGTGATGTACGCCGCCGACGGCCCTGCCAGGAAAGCGACGGCACGGGCGATGTCCGCCGGCTCGCCGAAACGGCCCAGTGCGATCTGGCCCAGCATCGCGTTCTTGGCGTCTTCGGGCAGCGCCTTGGTCATGTCGGTGTCGATGAAACCCGGCGCAACCACGTTCACGGTGATGTTGCGGCTGCCGATTTCCTTCGCCAGCGACTTGCTGAAGGCGATGATGCCAGCCTTCGCGGCGGCGTAGTTGGCCTGGCCGGCATTGCCGGTCACGCCGATTACCGAGGCGATGTTGATGATGCGACCCTTGCGCGCCTTCATCATCGCGCGCATCACCGCCTTGCTGGTGCGGTAGACGCTGGTGAGGTTGGTGTCGAGGATCGCCTGCCAGTCCTCGTCCTTCATGCGCATCAGCAGGTTGTCGCGGGTGATGCCGGCATTGTTGACGAGGATGGAAATGGCGCCGACGTCCTTGGCGATCCCGTCGATCAGCGTTTCGATCGAGCCGGCGTCGCTGACGTCGAGCACGCGGCCGTGGCCGCCCTGCGCGGCGAGGCGTTCGCCGATCGCCTTCGCACCGGACTCGGAGGTGGCCGTGCCGATCACCGTCGCGCCCTGCGCGGCCAGTTCGTCGGCGATCGCCGCGCCGATGCCGCGGCTGGCACCGGTGACGAGGGCGATTTCACCTTTGAGAAGCTGGGTCATTGAGGTCTCCATTGGGGGCGCATTGAAAGCGCATCGATGCGATGCGCATCCGGACGTGGGATCACGCGAATCCGCACGCCTGCATGTAGATGATCATTTCCACTCGCCAAGCGCGGCTTCGAACTCGCCTACCGCGCCGATCGCGCGTGCGTCGATGCCCTTGTCGATGCGCTTGATCAGGCCGGCGAGCACCTTGCCCGGGCCGCATTCGGCCATGCGCGTGGCGCCCTTGCCTGCAAGCGCCTGCACGCAACCGGTCCACTGCACCGGCAGGTAGAGCTGGCGGACGAGCGCGTCGCGGATAGCCTCGACATTGTCGTGCACGCGCGCGTCGACGTTCTGCACGACGGGGCGGTCCGGCATGCGCCACGACAAGCCGGCCATCGCTTCGGCAAGGCGATTGGCGGCTTCGCGCATCAGCGGCGTGTGCGAGGGAACGCTGACGGCGAGCTTGACCGCCTTGCGCACGCCACGTTCGCCGAGCATCGCCAGCGCCTTGTCGACCGCCGCAGCGTGACCGCCGATGACGATCTGGCCGGGCGAATTGAAATTGGCCGGAACGACGACTTCGGTGCCGGACACGGCGTCGCAGACTTCCTGCACCAGCGCGTCTTCGGCGCCCAGTACGGCGGCCATCGCGCCGACACCGGCCGGAGCGGCGTCCTGCATGAGCTGGCCACGCAGGCGCACCAGGTGCGCGCCATCCTTCAGCGACAGCGCGCCCGCGGCGACCAGAGCCGTGTACTCGCCAAGGCTGTGCCCGGCCAGCAGCGCCGGCGAGCGGCCGCCCTGCCTGTTCCACGCGCGCCACACCGCCACGCCCGCGGCGAGCAGCGCCGGCTGGGTGTACTCGGTGCGGTTGAGCATTTCTTCCGGACCGCCCTGGCTCAGCGCCCACAGATCCACGCCTGCGCCTTCGCTGGCTTCGGCGAAGGTCTCGTGCACGACGGAGTGCAGCTCGGCCAGTTCGGCGAGCATGCCGATCGACTGCGAGCCCTGGCCCGGAAAGACGAAGGCAAGCGATGCGTCGTGGGCGTTGTGATCGGTCACTCGGCGGGGGTCCCTGCGAAAAGAGTGCGCATGATACGAGCCTTTGCTCTAGTGCGTCTGTACCGGGTCGTATTGAAGGCCGGACACGTTGCGGAAGTGTGAAGGCGGGCGGACGGGGCGCTGGCGGAAAGCAAAAATCAAGACGTGCTCCAGCGTTAGCCGGAATGACGGGCTGGCGTGAATATCCGTGCAACGCACGAATCGCGATTCGGTCAAACGTTTGTTTATGGACCGCTCCTGCACAGCTGCTCATAGCGCTTGTGCCGAGGATCGTGCGGCGCTCCGCGATCGCAGTGCATTGGATCGATGCTCAATGCAAGGTAGGGCTTCGCCGCGCATGCGTGTCGGAGGCTGTCGACCCAAGTCCCGACCTTCGCCGGAATGACGCAGTGGCGGGACCGACACACGTTCTGCGATAGCGGAACAACGATGCGCACACACAAAAACGCCCCCGCTCAGCGAGCGGAGGCGCCATGTTTTCGCGACGCGGAAACTCAGTAGCGCAGCAGCGCCGAGCCCCAGGTGAAACCGCCGCCGAAGGCTTCCAGCAGCACGAGCTGGCCGCGCTGCACCTTGCCCGCACGCACGGCTTCGTCCAGCGCCAGCGGCACCGAACCCGACGAGGTGTTGCCATGACGGTCGACGGTGACGACGACGCGGTCCATCGGCATGTCCAGGCGCTTGGCCGTGGCTTCGATGATGCGCAGGTTCGCCTGGTGGGGAATCAGCCAGTCGATGTCGTGGCGATCCAGGCCGTTGGCTTCGAGCGTTTCTTCCACGACCGAGTCCAGCGCCTTGACCGCATGCTTGAAGACCTCGTTACCGGTCATCAGCACGCGCACGCCGGCGTTGTGTTCTTCCGGCTTGAAACCGGTCGAGACGCCGACCGGATTCCACAGCAGCTCCTTCTTGCCGCCATCGGCGTGCATGTGGGTGCTGAGGATGCCGGTTTCGGTATCGGCCTTGAGCACGACCGCGCCAGCGCCGTCGCCGAACAGCACGCAGGTCGAGCGATCGCTCCAGTCGAGCATGCGCGTGAGCGTTTCGGCACCGACGACGAGCACGGTCTTCGCCGCGCCCGAACGGATGAACTTGTCCGCCACCGTCAGCGCGTAGACGAAGCCCGTGCAGGCGGCGTTGACGTCGAACGCGGGGCAGCCGTTGGCACCCAGGCGGTGCTGCAGCAGGCAGGCGGTCGAGGGAAAGATGATGTCCGGCGTGGTGGTACCCACGACGATCAGGTCGAGCTGCGAGGCATCGATGCCGGCCGCTTCCAGCGCACGCACGGAGGCGTGGTAGGCAAGGTCGCTCGTGGTCTCGCCTTCGGCAGCGATATGGCGCTCGCGGATGCCGGTACGGGCCGCGATCCATTCATCGCTGGTATCGACGATCTTGGCCAGGTCGTCGTTGGTCAGCACCTTCTCGGGAAGGTAGCTGCCGGTTCCCGCAATGCGGGAATAAATCTGTTGCGTCATCG
>Ga0102591_1001736_pt1 | contig 27726 bp, 27 predicted proteins | sample AraplaCol_mCL_r2_2_FD_76860 | JGI IMG/M metagenome (GOLD analysis project Ga0102591, IMG submission 76860) | Arabidopsis root microbial communities from North Carolina, USA - plate scrape MF_Col_mCL_r2 (SPADES assembly) (version 2) | ecosystem: Host-associated > Plants > Roots > Endosphere...
AATATCGTTAGAGACGCTTCACCGAACGATGACACAGAGCATCGAGGGCGATTAGCTCAGTTGGTAGAGCGCCTCGTTTACACCGAGGATGTCGGGAGTTCGAGTCTCTCATCGCCCACCATTCTGGTACTCTCTATCATGGTTTCTTGACCCTGAGCTGTACTCTTGGCGGTCGAAGATTTGTCATTCGTCGACAGGTTTTATTTGACTAGGAATCAAGTCGTATCGGCTGTAGCCCGAATAAGCGCTCCCGATATCGAAGCGCCGAGCGAAGTGGCAGCAGAATTGCGAAAGTTCATGCCAACCTGACTCGAATTCGCTCTTGAAACTAGGCCTGTGGCAGCGCGTAGTTTTATAGATGCAGGCGAGTAGTCAGATCTGCAATCCAGTCAAACTTTAACCAAGATGAAGGGACATTCAGCTCCCAAATTTCATTAGTGAGAGGATCCGCGTGGCCTCCAGCCAGCAACACTTTTCCATCAAAAACATATGCGGACTGCTCGTGCCTTGCCCGCCAACTATCCGACAAGGATAGGCGTTTCCACTCAACACCATCATCCGTGTACCAGATGCCGTTGCGGTTGAGCGTCTCCTTGCTCCATCCACCGATCACCCACATAAAGTTATTGTAGGCGATAGTCGAAAACCAAATCCGGCCGTGCCAGGGCGCATTCGAGACTTTCGTCCAGTTCACACCATCCGTAGAGTTCCAGACGTCATTCAAAGCGACATAGTCTGGTGTATAGGATCCCCCGCCCATAACCCATAGCTTCCCTTTATAGGCCACAGCGCCGTGAAACGCGCGCGGCGCCCATGCTGCGTGTTCGGTTGCCTTCACCCAATTGACCCCATCAACCGAACTCCATACGTCATTCTTGAGCGTTTGCTTGCCGTTAACCCATTCGAGGCCACCGAGAATCCAGAGCCGACCATTCAGCTCGACAATAGGCGTCGCCGTCCTCGGGCTCCACGCCGCGGATTGCTGGACCTTATTCCAGTTCACTCCGTCTTCGGAATTCCAAACCGTGTTGGTGGTTGGGTTTGCAGGATCAGAAAGTGTCGTGCCACCCATCACCCAAATTCGATCCTTGAAAACAATCGACATCGGCAGGTCGGTGTGATGGAATGGCAACTTCGCCTGAACGAGGTTCCACTTGACGCCATCAACGGAGTTCCAAACATCCTGAAGCAATTCAGGCGGATTGGTTTTCCAACCACCCAATATCCACAGCTTATTCTTGAATACAAATTCACCAGCAGAGTCACGTGGCTGCCAATCGGCAGCACCTATTCGCTTCAAACTTGGTAGCGGCAATCCCGGCGCGCCGCTGACAAACCAAACAAGAAAAAGACAGAGTGTAGTAAAAAGGCTCAAAACGAGCAGCTTGCTGATCCTAAAATGCACAGCGGAAACCCTATAAATTAGCGGGGCCAATCGGTCGCAGCCCGTTTTCTTCGAACATTGTAGCTCCAGCCAGCCCGACACGGCCATGTTGAACACGAGAATGCTCTCGTCACACTAGCAGTAGGCGTTTCGGCAACCATCCCTCAAATTTAAAGGAGTTGGCCGCGTACTGAACATGCACTACCTGCTTTTGGCCAGATCTCGGCTTGCGGATCGTTGAGATTCCAAGCATGTTTCGCATGTCTTGCGGGAAGCTTTATACTGACCCATAGCTTATGCTTTCTTAGCAACCGTTTGCTGGTTCGAGGTCGTGAATCCTATAGCGATCGACACGCTGTCGATGAATGCAAACAGCGCGACAAGCGGCAAGTTTTTCACTCCTACCAGCTTCGTCACAGTGCTTTTCCAACCGAAACGCGCCTGTATTGCGGCTTGAAACGAATACACCCAAATCAACGGCGCTGGCAGGCTCCGTTGAGTTTCAACGACCATTCCCGCCTTGCGCAAAAGCGAGCCTAGTCGCTCAAAATTGTATAGATTGAGATGCCGCGGAAAGTAGTAACCTCCCCAAGCACCCTCTGAAAAAAGTTTTCTATCCCAGCCATCAGTATTCGGCGTTTCAATAAGCAGTCGCCCACCATCGCTCAATGCAGCGATAAGCTGACGCAAGCTTTTTTCCGGTTCCCATAAATGTTCGATCAGTTGAAGCAAAATAATGAGGTCAAAGGGGACAGGCGGTAATTCAGCAGTTTCTAGCGCGGACTCGATCAGTTGGATTCCCTTACTTTCAAGAGCCTGACGCGTGGTCGAGGGGAAGTGCCAATCCAAGCCAAAAAGCTCAAGATCCGGACGGGCCTCCCGGAGCGCAATCAAGAGCTCGCCATTTCCACATCCGACATCGAGTATTCTGGCACCCGTCGGGAGCACGGCCAGCACGTTCTTCAGCCGTTTACGATTCACTAAGGTTTTTATCCTGGCGAGAATATTAGCTCGCCCCTGGAATCTATTTGAAAATGTACCGTAATTTGCAGGGTACATAAGAGACAATTGATCAATCGCCGGCCTCGGATTCAAATAGAAATGCTCGCACTCGTTGCATCGTACATACGTAAATGTATCTTCTGTGCCATGATAGATATAGTCAGGCCCCCGCGCGATGATAGAGAAAACTGTACTACCGCAGTTTGAACAAACTGTGGATGAGCATTTCATTTGACCGGTCATGGCAATCGTAAACTCGGATATTCAGAGCGCAAGCGCGTCTTCGACAGAATCTGAGAAATCATCATTCCTGCGGTTTCTTGACAAGTGAATGAACTTAACGAACCCGCTTCGTTGAAGGTTTCCCGGAAACTGATTGTAGAACCCCTTATCGAACAGATGCTTGTGCAATTTTGCCAGATTATGCTGAGGAACCGCTGGAAAAAGGTGATGTTCGACATGATAGTTGAAATTGGCCTGATACATGAGCCATTTTTCAAACCAGATTGGGACGGTTGTGCGTGCAACCGGCACCATCGCCATTTCTTCGCCATCTGCATAGCTCGGATAGTCCTCCGGCTGATGTTCAGCGATTGTGCGAATGATATTGAGCGCTATGGCAACGCCGGCGATGGGGTAACCCCACAGCAAAATATATAGATACCAACGGTCGGCCAATACGCACAGGATCAATAGGACACCGTTGAAAACTAGTGTGACGAGCGGCGCCACCCACGAGGGCGATACCGAGCTTCCTGCAGCATCTTTGCGCGCAGCCCCCCCATACTTGTCCACGGCGAGCCACAGGCCCATGGTACCGCTAAGCGCCTTCACCATGACCCAAGCCAATGCACGACACCCCTTGATCGGCTGCCGGTAGGGGTATCCATCTGCATCTTGCTCGCTGCCGAGGTGAGCGTGGTGGCTCATATGACGAAATCGATATGCGGCAACCGACATACCGACAGGCGCAGCGAAAAAGACATCGCACCAAAGATCGTTCTTTCGGCGGCTGGAATACAGATGGAAATGCGATGCCTCGTGAACCCAAAGCAGCATACCTTGCGTGACAGCGCAATTAATGACGAAAGGGAGCCAAACGAGCCACCACGGGCCTAGAAGTGCGACCGCCCAGGCAGCTGTAATCTGGAACCAGATCAACGCAGTTGCGGTTACAATCGTAAATGGTTGCGGCTTTCTAAGTGATTCCAACGTAGCGGAATCGACATATTTCCTCGCAACCTTCATGCATTCGTTGAATCGTGCATCCATGCAGAAAACAAATTCTCAAGTCTGTCAGCTAGACTGATGGCATATAAACTGGTTCATGGCGTCTCAAGCAGCATAAGAAGCAGCTCGGAGGAAGAGCAAGATCGACCGCAACACATCGTAGCTACACACGCCTTCCAGCGGAAAACTGCCGTACACCAATAGAAGTGGAAAGTATATAGAGCGGGAGAAGCGGCGCCGCATATCTGGTATTTCCAACTGGAAAAAGAAAAGCCGTGGCGAACGCGATGGTGACGACACACAACATTAAAACGGGCACGATCGGCACCCTCCTGACCAGCAGCGCGGAGCCGAGACAAGACAAAATGATCCAGAGGTCGGGCGGCACTATGCCCAGTTTGAGTGGATCACGGAAATGGTTCGGGAGTGTCGTTATATAAGCGGAAAACGCTTGTCGAATTTGAACATTCGCTGCGCCATCCTCGGGAGCTACAACAGGATCGTTTCCATTTCCATCGTCAAAAAATCTGACGAATAGAGCGCGATAATCGCTGTCATATATCCACGCTTGCCATTGATAATAATAATATTGATGATCGAATAATGCCCGAGCCGTATACCCCCTGAATATCACCCTCTCAGGTCCAGCCATAAGATGCGGAATAATCATCCCGATTGAGGCAAGGCTGTAGAGGAATCGGTTAGCTTGCACGCTAATACCATCGTTGCTGAGAGCCTGGCCCAAAACTATCGCTTGACGGTTAATTGCTGTATTCTCAAGCCCCTCGTCATGCCAGAATTGCGCCAGTTTGAGGACGTCATCCATCGCCATCCCCTTTTCGATCTCCTGGTCTCGCGAGAGTGAAGATGGAAAATCGACGGTATAAAACAGGTTGCGAACATCAATTGATGGATGAGGATTGATCTGGAAACCAGCGACCAGAAAATTCAAACCTCCGGAAGGCATAAAGAATCTTCCAGTCTGCAGGAACCGATAGGCAGGATAGGCCCCAACGGCGGAAATGGAGACGATGATCAAGATAGGCAACCATCGCGACCAGAGCCGCTTCCTGGACAACAAGCAGCAAAATAGCATTGCTGCAATAATAGCTCCCCAATAACTTCGGAATTGTGTTACCACCAATAACGTTGCGAGCGCCGCATATAAACAAGGTCCTCCAAATTCAGCTCGAACTGACAACCGCAAGCAACAAGCGAATGCTATCAAAACCAAAGAGGACGTAACGGACTCTGTCAGAAGTGCATTATGGAATGACTGGTAGGCAGGCAAAAACAGTAGAACAAGCAGCGAGATCAGATGGAGCCGAGATGGCCAGAGCTCGCAAATCGTACGGAAGGCAAATATAAGTGCGGAAGCGGCAAGCGCATGTTGAAAAATTGCAAGTGTCGGCCACTGCCAGGACGAAGGAAAGTTTTGAAGAAAGAGCCAGATTGCTGGCACCCCGGGTCCGAGGTGACTGTAAATCCATTGTCCAGTCGTCGCGTAGAAAGCAGTCAGGGATGCCCCTGATCTCATAGCCGACGCAAGTTCGACATAATCCCTGCCATCAACCCAATAAGTCGCTCCAAAGACTACCAAAGCATAAATATGAACGATAACGATCGCTAGAGACCCAAATAACACATACCTATTTGGGCGACTTGTATTCACTCCGCTATTCATCAACCTTACTTTCCATAAGATGCTTTGATTGGGTTTCGGGCCGCTAAACAGCGCCGGTAAGCTCAACTCCCTATTGTGAAGCTATGACGTTCATCCCGCCGGACTCAGGAATTGCTTTGCGCACCGCATCAGGACTTCTCGGCAGCTGGCGCCCTGAGTCCACGGAGGAAATCTCGTAGCCACAGCTCCATAAAACTTGAAGAAGCTCGTCGAATTTTTGCGGCTGCTGATCATATACATACGGTGCAAGTTCCAGCATGATACGTGGTTTGCTACGTTTAAGGACAGCTTGCGCCCCTAACAGAACATCGAGCTCGTTCCCATCCACATCGAGCTTGATGAAATCAATCCTTGGATTGCCAAGACCCATGACATGGCGGTCGACAGTATCCATCAACGCGCCGTCGGTAGACATCAAGCGCCCAAAATGCTCGCCATGCAGATCGTCCGCCTTCTCCAAAGGCCAACTGGAATAAACCGCGGCCGGCACTATGCTTTCCGCACTCGCCATAAGCATCATCTGGTTCGCGCGGATGCGTGATTGAAGGACCGGATTCAATGCAATATTGGCACATTGCTTCGAGTACGCATGCGCCGTTGGTTCAAAGGAATGTACTCTTCCAGAGTCGCCAACGAGCAATGCAAGAGGAAGGGTGTGAGCGCCAACATTTGCTCCGATATCCAGAATGATATCGCCTGTCTTAATCAGGGTCGCATATTTCCGGAGGGTTCTTACCTCAAAGCCCCCGAGCAGATAAATCGCGAAGTCGATACCATCCTTTAGGTCGAGTGACCACCTAACGCCTCTCCGGACTACCACGACGTCGTCGGGAAGGCCGAAGACGTGTCTGATAGACAAGACGATTGCGGAAAGGCAGCGCGCTATTCGGATCTTCGTTCTTGTTGAAAACATTGCTGATTTTGTTATCCTAGAACTTCGCCAAGCTATTTTCGAGATATCAGTACATTACAGTAGCTGGTCGCAGAAAAACATTTCAGTTCGTCGGGACTGAATTCCTCATCTGGGTATCCTTCGATGCTTACTATCGAAAACCCGAGAGATTTTAAGAGAATCATCACATGATCAGCATCCACGGATGCCTTTTTCAACCCAAAAGGCCAGAATTCCATCAGGATCTTAACATCTGTATTCTCTGTTAATATTCTCTTCGCGCCGAGCAGCACATTCATTTCGTAACCCTGAACATCGATTTTAATAAAATCTATTCGTTGTCCTGAAGGAAAATAATCATCAAGGGCGACCAACGGAACATCGATACTTTTGCGGCCGTCACCACTATCGAATGTCCGATGATCCACATTCATTTCATCTGATGTGTAGAGCTTTACACTGCCAGTACGCTCGCCGACCGCGCTTGGAATCGCCAGCACGTTCCTGAGGCTCCCTACATTCCTCTTAAGCCGATTGAAATTGATCGAATCGGGCTCAAAACAGTGAACCGTGCCTTCCGATCCTACGAGGCGGGAAAAAAATCTGGTATAAACACCAATATTTGCGCCGATATCGACAACTATCATACCTGGTCGCAAAATCAGTTGAACTATCTTCCGCTCCTTGCGGTCAGCGATGGCTTTCCAATGTTTGTATAAAAAATAATAAAACGGGTAATTCGAGGAATAGAGCCAATTTGCCACGCGAAACAGAAACAGCTTCATTTTTCACCCAGGGCAAAAAGACGAACTATGAAAAAAGAAGCGAAAAGCTTTGGCGCTGCGCTGGCCATCGTCTGATCAAGCTTGAAACACATTTTATAGATGGATGGCGGCACGGGAATCCGTCGGGATATGCCACCAGTTGCCATATACGAAAACGCAGAGAAATAGCTCCGCTTTGTGCGGGATAGATCATAGCAGTCCGCAATTTCGTTTTGCCAGTTATTTCGCGAGAAGAACAACATGTGCGGAAGTGCTTGGTTCGACGATGAGAGAGGGCCGTCAATCTTGTCTAAAATCGGTCGCTTGATCGAGAAATCCACAGGCTCGTGATGCAAGAGTTTGTACAATGGGTAAGACATCAGAGAAAAATATGGCTCGACCATATAGACGCTGCCATTCGCACGGAGTTTCCGTGTCGCACCACGGAGAAATCTTATGGGATCACGAAGGTGGTGCAGCACGTTGGTCAGCGTGATCGCATCTAGACTGTTATCCGGAATTTCGGAGAGGGTAGCAATGTCGTGACAATCAAAGACCAAATCCAGATAGTCCAGATTAAGGACGTCCGATGTAATGATATTCGGAAAGTGTAGCTTCAGTGGCGAGGTCCCGCTCCCGATTTCAAGGACGCGCCACGAGTTAAAACCTGGCTCGCTGGCAAACAGCTGGCGATAAAGCTGTTCATACCAGTACATCAGATTAACATTTGCTTTCAACTTGCTTCTGTTGGCAAGCGTCGCCCTAAGGTCGTGTTCGTAGAGATCATCGGCCATCACAAGAACTTTATCTTCCGAGCCGCAAAAACCAGCATCGCCAATAGAATAGCACCATGCCTCCAGCGAGAGATGTTAGTATCGCCGTAGACACGTTCGCGATAGGATATTGGCACTTCAACGATTTTCAGACCCATTCTTGCGGCGCCAAAAATCAGGTCGAAGTCACCAAAGGGATCGAACTCCCCGAAATAGGAGCGGTTGGCTTCAAGCTTCAAATAGTTCGCTCGGCTAATCACCTTGGTGCCGCAAAGAGTGTCTTTATACCTCTGCCCAAGAACGAAGGAGAAAGCGATTGCAAAAAACTTGTTCCCGATAAGATTAAAGAAGCGCATGGCGCCCTTTTCCATCGGATAAACAAGTCTCGTACCGTTGATGAATTCGCCTTTATCAGCGACAATTGCCTGATAGAATTTTGGAAGGTCTTCCGGCGGCACGGTCATATCTGCATCTAAGATCATAAGTATATCTTTCGTTGCCAAGCTGAACCCCTTGCGGACCGCCTCCCCTTTTCCCTTCGCATCTTGTTGAGCGGTTATTATTCTGTATTGATCGCCGTAGCGGCTGCTGACCGTCTTTATGGTCTCCCAGGTCTCGTCGGTAGAGTTTCCTTCAACAAAGATGATCTCGTCTTCTGGTCCCATCGCGGGAATACGGCGGACAATTTCTTCGATATTGCCGGCCTCATTTCTAGCTGGAACGACAATCGAAACCGATGGCTTGGATTTGTCAACGACGGCCACTTTGGGGCGAGCGATCGCGATGTTAAGAAGGCAAAAGATCCTGAAGAACGGCAGCGGCGCGATAAAGCGGTTTATGACACTGCTGAATAGAGGGATGTAAAACGGGACTAGAATACGCTGATCTAAGCGGATCAGTTCAAAATCCTCAAGGTCAAGAAGATTGTGAATATCTTCATGCGCCAACCAATTGGCCTCGGGAAGCTTACCTCGCAAGTTGAACCTTGATGCAAGCGCCGCAAAAGGCCGCCACAAGCTACTGTAATATGTCACTATCAGCCTTGTATCAGGCCTGCAAAGCTGCCTCACAGCGGCAAAAAGCGCTTGGATGTCTCGTTCATAGTGGATGAGTCCACTTACAACCAGGAAGTCGGGCGGGTTCCTCCCCACTTCCTCGATTGATAGAGCATCGGCACCATCAAAACCCTCTTCATGACGCCCATTGCGAAAGGCGATTTTTCCTTGCGGAAAACTCCCAATCAATTGAGCATTGGCAGGATCTATCTCCACAACAGAATTCTGCGGCAGGACAAACAGGGAAACGTATCGCCTCAGAAGGTGATAGAAATACTTTTTCATCTTCTACTCAGCCACTAAACGCCCGAGCCGCCACTGGCAACCAATCACCAGCGCGGGAACTGCGTAAATCACCAGGAACAGGAAATGGATCGCGGTTGCCAATACAATTCCCTCGGAAGAAGATCTTCCAAGCAATATGAATGCAGAGACAACCGAAGCATGGTATGTCCCGACACCTGAAGGAGCGGCGGGTATCATCAAACCTAACGACCCGGCGAACAACACGACAAGCGATTCATCGTAGGATAGGGATATGCCTACAATTCGGCCGACCAATATGTACGCCCAAGAGTACAACAGCACCCACATCAACAAGGTCAATAAACTCGGCAGGGCAACAGCGGAGACTGAAAGACCACGCGCCAAATCCAAGAGCACACGCTCCACCCCCTTCTCGGCGACTGAGGTGAGCTTTAAGAGACGGAGCACTCTGCCGGCAACAGCCGACAATTGTTTTGAAGAAAAGCGCAAACCGATTGCAACCAACAACGCCCCAGCCAACCCAACCGCAGAGAAATAGAGAATGTAACCGTTAGAAAACAAGGTGCGATTTAATACCGCCGCCAGCAAACCAACGAGAAAAATCGTAAGAAAATCCACAAATTTTTCGACAACGAGCCGACTAAAAACTCCTGCATAGGGAATCTCTGCTCGCTGGCCGCTATAATATACCCTTAGCAAATCTCCTCCACGCGCGGGGAGCAGCATATTGCCGCCGAGGCCGATTATCGACGCCGTGAACGAAGCCATCATACCAAGCTCAAAATCGAGAAGAAGTTGCCAGCGCAGGGCATAGACAAATGCTATTGCGCCTGTGAGCAGCAGAAAAAGCGCAAGCCTCTCCGGTGAGATACCAAATTCCATCACCCGAAATGCATCTCGCCATTCAATATGATTGGCCAAAACGAAGATGAAAATTAAACTCACCATCCCTGCAGCGGTCGCTCGGAGAATCTTAGAGTTTCGGATGTAAGGTCGCCTTTCAGTTCGTTTTCAAGCACAGCGTTGCCATCGGGAGTCCTTGGAACTTCCGATGGCGTTTCACTACTAGCAGAATAACCGAATGCTGCAACCACGAGATTATTATCCACAGGGCTGTTCGGTCGACCACACTCGTCGCAACTGGGCTACAGCCGTTTCTTCAAAGCGTGAAAATGCCTTTTCCGCATGGGCCGTCCGGTAACCAACGACGGAGTGCTGCGAGGCTCAATCAAAGCACCTGCGCCAGTTGAGGTATAACGGAGGACTCGCGGACGGCCGGCTTCAGTCGGTCGATCAAGATTGACTTTTACAATCGGAACCCGCAATCAGGCGCAAGGTAACAGTCCGCAAGATGCCAAATATGCGGCATGAGAGGCGATGCGTACTCCAAGGAAGGCTTAACTATCCGCGAGCAAACCATGCGTAAATTTTCGAAAATATTCGTGGCGGGACATAGAGGCATGGTCGGCTCAGCTATTATGCGGCACCTGCTAGCCAGCGGCTGCCCTGCGGATCGGATCGTCACGGCGCCGCATCGAGAGCTAAACCTCATTGAGCAAGCCGACGTTCGCCACTTCTTTGAAAGGGAGCGACCTGATGAGGTCTATCTTGCTGCAGCAAAGGTTGGCGGCATCTACGCAAACAACACTTATCCGGCAGACTTTATTTATAACAATTTGATGATCGAGCTAAATGTCGTCGAGGCAGCGTTCCGAAGTGGCGTAAAAAAGCTAATGCTCCTAGGCTCAAGCTGCATTTATCCAAAGCTTGCTGATCAACCGATCAAAGAAAATGCACTTTTGACGGGGCCGCTCGAGCCGACCAATGAGCCCTATGCCATTGCAAAGATTGCCGGCATCAAACTTTGCGAGAGTTACAACCGGCAGTATGGCGCCAGCCATCAGGTCGATTACCGGGCCGTAATGCCAAGCAATCTCTACGGGGTCGGCGATTCCTATCACCCACAGAATTCCCATGTCATTCCCGCGTTGATACGACGCTTCCACGAGGCCAAAGTCGAGGGAGCATCAAGCGTAACGCTGTGGGGCAGCGGTACGCCGCTACGTGAATTCCTCTATGTGGACGACATGGCGGCGGCGAGTGTGCACATCATGAATCTGCCCTATGAAGACTACAAAAGCCTGATGCCTCAAGCTCAGAGCCATATCAATGTGGGATATGGGAGTGATGTCACGATCCTTGAGGTTGCGACCATGATCGGCAAGATTGTCGGCTTCACTGGCGCCATTGAATTCGATAAAACCAAGCCGGACGGCACTCCTCGAAAACTGATGAACAGCGAGGTTGCTAGAAATCTTGGCTGGTCGCCAGTCGTTGACCTCGAGCAGGGCCTCAAACTGGCCTACGCAGATTTCCTATCCCGAGAGAAAGTCGCATAAATGAGCAAAGTCGCTTTAATCACCGGCGTAACAGGCCAGGACGGTTCCTACCTCGCGGAATTCCTTCTTGCGAAGGGATACGAAGTGCACGGGATCAAGCGGCGCATGAGTTCGTTCAACACGCAGCGTATCGATCACATCTACGAAGATCCGCATAGCGAGAACACGCGGTTCCAACTGCATTACGGCGACCTGACGGATACGAGCAACCTGATTCGTATCATTCAGGAGACTCAACCAGATGAGATCTACAATCTTGGTGCTCAGAGCCATGTGGCCGTGAGCTTCGAGAGCCCCGAATACACTGGCGATACCGACGCCTTGGGTACGTTGCGGCTTTTGGAAGCGATCAGAATACTCGGCCTCGAAAAGAAGACGCGCTTTTATCAGGCCAGCAGCAGCGAACTCTACGGATTGGTCCAGGAAACGCCGCAGAAAGAGACCACCCCTTTTTACCCACGCAGTCCTTATGCGGTGGCAAAGCTGTATGCCTATTGGATTACGGTCAACTATCGTGAATCCTACGGCATGTATGCATGCAACGGCATCCTGTTCAATCATGAAAGCCCCCGTCGCGGTGAGACATTCGTGACGAGGAAGATTACCCGCGGCATGGCGAACATAGCTCAAGGGCTCGAGAAATGCCTCTACATGGGCAACCTTGACGCGTTGCGCGACTGGGGACATGCGAAAGATTACGTGAGGATGCAGTGGTTGATGCTTCAGCAGGAGCGTCCTCAGGATTTTGTCATTGCAACCGGCAAACAGTACAGCGTACGGCAGTTTATCGAATGGGCCGCGCAAGATCTGGGCATCAAGCTCAGATTCGAAGGGGCTGGTTTGAATGAGCGAGGCATCGTAGAATCTGTCTCCGGAGAGCGAGCACCCGTGCTCAAGCCAGGCGATGTCATCGTTAAGATTGATCCACGTTATTTCCGCCCAGCTGAGGTCGAGACGCTCCTGGGAGATCCCAGCAAGGCCCGTGAAGTTCTGGGATGGGTCCCCGAAATTTCCGCCAGAGAAATGTGCTCGGAAATGGTTGGGCACGATCTGGTAGAAGCCCAAAGGCATGCCCTACTCAAGAAGCATGGGTTTGACGTCAGGGTCAGCGCTGAATAACAACCGACGACAAGGCTGTTGAGGAACTACTCGTGATAAATTTTGCTATTGTCGGTTGCGGACGAATTGCGAAGAGACATTCAGAGCTGCTTGGCCTTTCTCAGATTAAAGGCGCAAGATTGGCCGCAGTTTGTGATGTCGTCCTCGAAAAGGCGAAAGAATTTGGCGAACGCTTCGGCGTTCCGTATTATCAGTCATTTGACGAGATGATGCAGAACGAGCAGATCGACGTTGTTTCCGTGCTGACCCCGAGTGGCATGCACGCAGAACACGTGATCGCGTTGGCCAAATATAAGCGACATATCGTCGTCGAAAAACCAATGGCACTCACGCTGACGGATGCGGAGGCGATGATTAAGGCATGCGATGACAATGGGGTTCGCCTTTTTGTCGTCAAGCAGAACCGCTTTAACGTCCCCGTTGTAAAAGCGCGCGAGGCACTGGATGCAGGTCGTTTTGGCAAGCTCGTCCTTGGCACGGTCCGGGTCCGGTGGTGCCGTGATCAAAGTTATTACGATCAAGACAGCTGGCGCGGTACCTGGGCTTATGACGGAGGCGTCCTAGCCAATCAGGCGAGCCATCACATAGATATGTTGACCTGGTTCATGGGCGAAGTCGAAAGCGTACACGCCCGCGCCACCACAGCACTCGTCAACATCGAGGCTGAAGATACGGCTGTTGCCACCCTAAAATTCCGCAATGGTGCACTTGGGATCATTGAGGCGACGTCTGCAACACGCCCGAAGGATATCGAGGGTTCGATCTCGATCCTCGGTGCCGGAGGCTCGGTCGAAATTGCAGGTTTTGCAGTCAACAAGATTCGGACCTGGCAATTCAGCGACAATCATGTGGCCGACGCCGAGGTCATGGATAAGTATTCGGTCAATCCGCCGAATGTGTACGGCTTCGGTCATCAAGCTTATTATGAACATGTCGTCGATTGCCTGGCGAATGACAGCAAGGCCCTTGTCGACGGGCACGAGGGCCGACAGAGCTTGGAACTCATTATGGCACTCTATGAATCCATCGCATCCCAGAAGGAGGTCTCCCTGCCCCTGGAGGTCAAATACTCCAAATTGGGAAGTCGATCCTCGTGACGGATCGTTCGCCGACACTCTGGAAGGCGCAAATCCGGGATGTAATCTGCGGCGATCGCGTGAAGATCGTGGAGCCTGCGAACGTCTATGAATGTACCCTGTCCGATGACTGTTTCGTAGGCCCTTTCGTCGAGATCCAGAAGGGTGTTCAGATCGGAGCCCGCACGAAGGTACAGTCGCATAGTTTCATTTGCGAGCTCGTTGAGATCGGCCAGGATTGTTTCATCGGCCACGGTGTGATGTTCGTCAACGACCTTTTCTCCAGCGGCGGGCCGGCGAGAGGAAACCGGACACTCTGGAAGGAGACACGCATCGGAAATCGAGTATCCATCGGGTCGAATGCCACAATCCTGCCAGTAAACATCTGTGACGACGTGGTTATTGGCGCCGGGACGGTAGTGACCCGTGATATCGACGTTTCGGGCGTCTATGCCGGAAATCCGGCGCGGTTTATGCGCCCCTTGAATACCGACCCTGCTCAGAATTGAAACAACGCGAACGCGTCAACATCAATAGAAGTGTCGAGAGCAACATCATGAAAGTCCCCTTTGCCGATCTTCATCTGCAATATCTGTCGATAAAAGATGAGATCGATGCGGCTATTGCCGCGGTCATCAAATCCTCAGCTTTCATTCGAGGGCCATTCGTTCAGAAGTTCGAGGACGAATTTGCGGCCGCGGTTGGCGCGCCCTCTTGTGTTTCCTGTGCAAATGGGACGGACTCGCTTTACATCGCCATGCATGCGCTCGGCGTAAAGCCCGGCGACGAAATCATCACGACCGCACATTCCTGGATCTCCACCAGCGAGACCATTAGCCAGGCTGGTGGCAAGGTCGTCTTTTGTGACACGGATGCCGCGACCTTCACGATCGATGCCAGCAAGCTCGAAGAAAAGATTACCTCGCGCACCGTCGGTATCATTCCTGTCCACCTCTATGGGCAGCCTGCCGACATGAATGCGATAATGGCCATCGCTCGCAAGCACGGCCTTTGGGTAATCGAAGATTGCGCCCAAGCGCATCTGGCACAGGTCGACGGGCAGATGATCGGCAGCTTCGGGGATGCCGCCTCCTATTCATTTTATCCGGGAAAAAACCTTGGCGCCATGGGCGATGCCGGTGCCATTACCTGCAAGGACAAATCGCTTGCCGACAAAATGGCGATGTTTGCCCGTCACGGCGGCCTCACAAAAGGTGATCATCGGATCGAGGGGATCAACAGCCGGCTCGACGGGCTGCAGGCTGCCATTCTGTCGGTCAAGCTTCCCCGCCTCGCCGAATGGACCGCAAAACGGCAGAAGGTTGCAGCGCGCTATGCCGCGGCCCTCGGCAATGTCGGCGGACTGGAACTGCCTGAAACAGCACCCGGCAGGACGCATGTCTACCACCTTTTCGTCGTCAAGCACGAGCGCCGCGACGCTCTTGCCACTCACTTGAATGAACATGGCATACAGACAGTCATAAACTATCCGGTTGCGCTGCCCTTTCTCGCCGCTTACGAACATCTGGGCCATGGTTCGGAAGACTTCCCCAATGCCTTCCACAATCAATCCCGAATCCTCTCAATCCCGTTATTCCCCGAAATGACCGAAGATCAGCTTGCCTACGTGGCTGATGCGATCAGGGGATTTGCTGCGTGACCAAGTCGCAAGCCGGTGGCCGGGGAGAGGCACGCTCGAGCCTCCTCGGCAACTCCGGCTGGAATATGGCGGCCTTCGTATTCACGCTTATCGCGAATTTGGCCACGGTCCCTTTTGTCGTTCGCTGGATTGGATTGCATGATTTTGGCAATGCGGGCATCGTCATTGCGGTTACCGCGCCGCTCACCCTTATCGGCACGGTCCTTGGCCAAGCAACTGTCCGCGAGACTTCCACCAGGACCGGACGCGGAGACTATAGCGCCGCATTTCACGTTGCAGCCATTGCATTGAAGGTCTGTCTGATCGCTTCGGCGATCGGATGTGCTGCTCTCGTGCTGATCGGCCCGTGGATCATGAGAAGCCTTACAAGCGACGAGGCTTCGAACTCCCACAATTTGGCAATTCCATTCCTGATCGCCGCAACCGGTATTTTTGCCCAGCAGTTTTCGCTCGTGCTCCAGGCCATTTCCGTTGGACGGCAAAATTTCAAAAATGTCGCCAAGGCGTCTGCCTGGAGTTCGTTTGTAACGATTTTTGTCACCTTGGGATGCACCTGGTATTTGCCGACGCTGAACGGCTATCTATCCGGTTTCTCCGGAAGCCTTGTTCTGTCTGCAGTCGGATGGCTCCTCGTCACACGTCAGATCCTGCGCCGCCACGAACACCCGGGCCTGAGGGCCGGAGACGAGCTGAACGCTTTGCTGCATTTCGGAAAATGGCAGGGGCTATCGCAACTGGCAGGTATTTTCGGCAATCAGATGGACAGATATGTGCTTGCCTCTCTAGCTCCGGCTGCCTTGGTCGGACAGTACAATATCTGCAACCGCGTTCAGGAGGCCGGCTACATTGCAACAATACGGGCGTGCGAGGTGCTTTTTCCGCGCTTCGGCAGCATGTCCGCGAGCAGTGAATCCGAACGATTTGATTTCTTCCTCAGCTCTTCATGGGTTAATGCAGCGTTCGGCGCAATCATGCTGTCGCCGATTGCAATTCTCTCACGACCCCTGCTCACTCTTTGGGTCGGCAAGGAAACGGCAGAGGCTGCTGGTTATCTGTTGCAGATCCTCATTCTTGGAGGCTTGATCGGCTGTAGCTACAACGTGTTTTTTTACTATGCTGCAAGCATGGGAAAAAATGCCGTCGTGACTTTGGTATCGCTGGCATATTCCATAATGACGGTCATCTTTTCGATTGTTTTCATAGGATATTTCGGCCCTATCGCGGCGGGTAGCGGCCTGCTTGCGGCAACCATCATTCGCTCCGGTCTTACGCTGGCGGTAATCCGCTACCGCTTCTTCACCGCGTTCAATGCCGAGCAGATGTTTGCAAGTACCATTGGACCGACCGCTGTTGGTGCCCTGCTTTCAGTCGCCTTCTATCATATGGAGTTCCAGTGGATCGACAACTGGTTCTTGCTTGCCCTCGCCTATATCCTGTTCTTCGGCATCGTAGGAATGGCGATTGTGCTTACCGCCATGTCGTCAAAAACCGGACGTATTATCTTGTGGAGGATTTGCAGGTCCGTTAGAAGCACAATCATAGATCGGCATTTGCCTCGGTTGCATGGCCTTACAAAGCACAAGAGAGGGCTTTGAGTGATCACTGTAGTGGACTACGGTGTCGGCAATATTGGTGCGATCATCAATATGGCGGACTATCTCGGGATCGATGCCGAAGCAAGCGGCGATCCGGAAAAGATCAGGAATGCCTCCAAGCTCATTCTTCCAGGCGTCGGCGCGTTCGACAAAGCCATGTTGACCCTGCAAAACAGGGGACTTATCGACCCGCTTAATGAAGCAGCATTGAAGCGACAAATTCCCGTTCTTGGCATTTGCCTTGGGATGCAACTGCTGGCTCGTCGAAGCGATGAAGGTGTTCAGTCCGGCCTAGGATGGATCGCGGCCGATGTGCTCCGGATCACCTTGCCGCCAGAATCCCCTCTCAAGGTGCCCCATATAGGCTGGCTTGAGGTGAAGCCGGCCCGCATGAGCGCTCTTTTCGATCCAGCAGTGCATAACGAGCGCTTCTATTTTGATCATGGCTACTACGTACAATGCGACAGCCCTCAGGACGTTGCGGCCACGATTGACTACGGTGTCGAACTCTGCTGTGCGGTCAACTCTGGAAACGTAAGCGGCGTACAGTTTCATCCGGAAAAGAGCCACCGCTTCGGCATGCGCGTGCTTGAGGCTTTCGGAAAGATCTGATGAGAAAAAGGCTGATACCTGTTCTGCTGGTCGATGAAAAGCATCGGCTCGTCAAAACTGAAGAGTTCGGGGAGCGGACCTACATTGGCGATCCCTTCAATGTTGTGCGGCTTTTCAACGAGAAAGAGGTCGACGAGATATGCATTCTCGATATCGATGCCTCCAGGCAGGGTCGCGGGCCAGATATCGGTTTCATGCGCGAATTGGCAACCGAATGTTTCATGCCGCTGGCCTACGGCGGTGGCATCAGCCAGCTACAAGAATGTGAAGAACTTAATCGCTTCGGCGTTGAAAAATTCGTCATTGGAAGCAGAGCCGCCAATCCGCAATTATTGAAGGCGATTGCCGCGGATATGGGCAGTCAGGCACTGGTTGCCTGCGTCGATGTCAAAGGCCGAGGTTCGGCAGCAAGATGCGTGCAGCCGAACTCCGAGGCACCGCGGGATCCGGTAGAGTTCTGCCTCCGGCTTCAGGATGTGGGCGTCGGTGAAATTATCCTTCAATCCGTCACACTCGACGGAAAACGATCAGGTTATGATCTCGAACTTATAAACTTGGTTACAAGCAGATTGAGTGTCCCAGTCGTCGCGCTCGGCGGTGCAGGGAATTATGATCACCTGACCGAAGGTTTGCGGGCGGGCGCTTCGGCAGCTGCATCTGGAAGCACCTTCACCTTTGTTGGCCGGTTGCGTGCGGTTCTGGTAAATTATCCCGATCCAGAAATGCTTGAAGGAATGGAGCGTGACGCCCATGCGTAAAGCGCAAAGGATATGTTCTTTCTGTATTATGGATGACTCCAATCCTGCGATCGAGTTCGACACCAACGGACAATGCAATTGCTGTCGTGATGCCGTGGCCAGAAAATCGCACGAATGGTGGCCCGGACCCGAGGGCGAAGTACGAATGCAGCGACTTGTCGCCATGCTGAAGCAGGAAGGCAAAGATAAGCCCTATGATGCAATGGTGGGGCTTAGCGGCGGCATCGATAGTGCCTTCCTCGCACACCTTGCGGGCCGGAAGCACGGCCTGCGCTTGCTCGCTGTTCATGTCGATGGAGGTTGGAATTCCGAGCCTGCGGTCCACAACATAGAAAGACTGGTGCGGAAACTCGATCTCGACCTTTATACCTATGTTGTCGAGTGGCAGGAGATGCGGGACCTTCAAGTTTCATTCCTGAAAGCGTCCGTACTCAATCAGGACATCCCGCAGGATCACGCGTTTTTTTCGACACTCTACAGAACCGCTGCAAAATTCGGCATTCGGCATTTCCTAAGCGGCGTCAACTTCGCTTCTGAATCTGTTGTTCCTCCCGGCTTCGGCTATCCATCCATCGATGGAACACATGCGCGCGCGATCCATAACCGTTTCGGCTCCATAGCCCTATCGACCTATCCATTTATGAGCTTTCCGGAATACATCTGGATGACGCGGATACGGAAACAGCTGACGATTCACCGCCCGCTGAATTATTTCGACTATGATAAGGAGCAGGCCCAGGAGGACCTAAGACGAGAATATGGCTGGCGCGATTACGGCGGCAAACATAGCGAGTCTCGTTTCACAAAATTTTATCAGGACATTTATCTGCCTGCGAAGTTTAACTTCGATAAGAGGAGGCTTCACCTTTCGAGCCTGATCGTAGCTGGACAGATGACTCGCGATGATGCCCTGGCAGAGATTTCAAAGCCGATAATTCTCGAAAGAGATGCACGTAGAGAGACGAGGTTCGTAGCCAAAAAGCTAAAGTTGACCGAACAACAACTTCAGTCCTACATCATAGCGCCACCGGTCCCTCATGCCAATTATCCCAACGGCATGATGCTACATAAGATACTCATGCGGTTACGTAGCGTTGCCAGAAAGCTGGCGCCAGTCAGCCGTCGCGCGATCGCAAAGGTAGCCAATGTGGACTAGCCTCGTCTTTTCGATAGCGATCCTCCTCACGACGGTATTCTACCTCCGGCGCATCGGAGTGAATTTTACCCTCTCCTCCTTGTTACTGGGTCTGATGCTCGTTCTGCACGGGCCGCTTTATCTTTATTACACGCGCGTGTGGGGGCCAAAGACCAAATTTTTCGAAAAGATACTCTCAGCGGCTCCTTACGAGGACGTCATAGCAACTCTGGATCTCGCTCTCGCGCTATCGTTCTGTTGTGCATGTGTTGGAATAGCGCTCTCTGATAGAGTTTTTGGTATCAATTACCAGCAAATGCGCGACGCAGTTGGCAATTGGAGCCGTCAACCTGTAAGGGTGTCAACGGGCTTTTCCGAGAGACTAGAGATTATAGCGGCGATTGGCGTTGTAGTTCTGGCGTTTTTCGTCTTCGTTGAGAACAATATACCGCATGTTATGACTTACTTCTTGTCGGACGCGGGTGAGGTCGAGAAGATAGCGATGCGCCGTGAATATGGGGGCAGCCGCTTTTATCTTTTGAACCTCTTTAATTCCAACCTGTTCCCGTTTATCGCGTTTTGCTGTTTCATCGCATTGAGAGAGCGATCCATCAGGCTCCGACCGGTCGCGTTCGCTTTCATTGCCGTCGTGCTTTTCGAAAAAGCTGCAACATTGAGCAAGGCGCCTTTGGCGATATTTATCTTGCAGCTGATAGTGGTCGAGTACCTCCGCCGGTCACTCCAAGTGCGTTTCGGCATGGCTATAAGTTTTATCGCCATTTGCGTTGTGTTGTTCGGAGCGATGACGGCCATCGCCGTGCGAGAAGTCAGCGGCGTGGGCGAAACACTCGATTTCCTCTTCTACCGCATCTTCATGATCGTCAATGAAAGTCTTCTGGAATATTTCGCAGCAATTCCAAGCGTGCTTCCGCATAGCTGGGGTAGCCAGTTCAGTTGGTTGGTTAACTTCCTGCAATCGGAGCCGTCCCCACCCACTTATCTGCTCGTTGGTGCAGTTCACCGTGGAGTGATGGGCTCGACCTCAACCGCGATGTTCGTTGCCGACGCCTGGGCCGATTTTTCTTGGGCCGGCGTCCTGATCTTCTCGGTTCTTGCGGGCTTTCTCGTGCGGTGGCTCGACATCGAGCTGATAGTTAAGCGGGGCAAAACGGCGGCCACGATTGCTGGCTTAGCACTCGGCCATTATAGCGTCTTCATCATGCTTTCTACCGCATTGCAGACAGGAATGGTCACAGGTGGATTGGTCTTGGTCGTCCCATTGACTGTAGCAATGTCCTGCGCTTTCAAATGGCGCCCTATCGACGGACGTCACGGCAATATACACAACGTAGCTCGTCTGGAGCAGGTGTAAGACGAAATGCGCATTTTCCAGAACTCCGGGGTCTATGCATCCTATCTGCCTCGACTCAATCGCCTTGCCAACCAAGAAACGCGGTTCCTGAAGCGATTGCAGGTCTTCGTTAACGACTCCTATGGGGCATGCCACATCCTCAAGCCCCCGGCTGAACTGGCGTCTGATGTCTTTTTCACGAACGGCGACGATGAAAAGCTTCAAAAATATTGGGCAGCTGAGAATGGTCTTCCAAGCTCGGCCAGCATGGAACAGATCCTACTTAGTCAGATAGAACATCACCGAACCGAGATCTTTTACAACATGGATCCGATGCGTTACGGCAACGAGTTTTTACAAAAACTGCCGGGCAGTGTTCGTAAATCCATCATGTGGAGGGCGGCTCCATCTGGTAGTGTTGATTTCGGAGCTTATGATCTTATCGTTTGCAACTTTCCACTCATTTTAGAAAGTTATCGCAAGCATGGGTGGCGCGCAGAGTATTTTGCGCCGGCACATGATCCCGCAATGGATGACTACGCCGCCAACGGCAACCGGCCGGTAGATGTCTTGTTTGTTGGAGGTTACAGCCGCCATCATCGCAAGCGCGCCGAAATCCTTGAGGCGGTCTCTGAGCTTGGCAAGGAATTTCGGGTTGTATATCACCTCGACCGGTCCCGCCTCACCCGCCTTGCGGAAAGCCCGATAGGCCAGTTCCTGCCTCTGCGTAAGCACAAACGGCCGAAGAGCATTCGAGCAGTTTCCCAGCCAGCTGTTTTTGGACGCGACCTGTACAGCGCAATCTCGCAGGCAAAAATCGTGTTGAACGGTGCCGTCGACATGGCCGGTCCCGACCGGGGTAATATGCGCTGCTGGGAAGCACTTGGTTGTGGCGCGGCTATGGTATCCGACGCCGGCAACTACCCACAGGGCATGGTGGATGGCGAAAACATGTTAACCTATGATAGTGCTCAAGCTGCGGTGTCAATCATACGCGACTTGCTCTCTGACCGACGTCACCTGCAAGCAATTGCAGCCAAGGGCCACGGTATGATCAGGACCCTCTACAACAAAGATGCTCAATGGCAGCAGTTCAATCGACTGGTCGAGATCGCATGAGGCTCAATCCATCGGCAGTAGTTAATATGCTGGTCGGCATTCTGGTGCGGAAAAGAAGTCGGTTCGTCGTGGGGCCGCGGAGCAAGGTTCGCTGGCTGGCCTTGCGCTCCATTCGAGGTGGTACCGTCCAGATTGGTCGAGACTGCATTATAAACTGCATTGTCAGTTTCGACGATCCCAATGGACGCGTTTCGATTGGCGATCGATGTTACGTGGGATCAAGTCACCTAGTTTGCCATTCAGGCATCGAAATTGGAAATGATACCATCATCTCCTGGGGGGTAACGATAGTAGACCACGACTCCCACTCGCTGGACTGGAACCTTCGAAAAAACGATGTTCGCGATTGGGGTATAGGTCGCAAGGACTGGTCTGGAGTCGCGATTAAGCCAGTTGTGATCCAAGATAAGGTGTGGATCGGCTTCGGCGCCAGTATCTTGAAGGGCGTGACAGTTGGCGAAGGCGCGGTTATTGGTGCCCAAGCCGTTGTAACGCGTGATGTAGAACCCTATACGGTTGTCGCAGGTAACCCGGCTCGGATTGTTCGCCACATAGCGCCGGAAGCAGCCGTAACTTAGGATTGGTGATGACATCGCAGCATCTGGATACATGGGAGCAAGCCGTTCAATGGCTTCGGGAACAACCCGACCAGCAGAAGCTTGTTGTCGATGCCTACTACGACGACCCTCTTTCGAAAGCTGCCGACCGCTATTGGCGGAGCGACGAGTGGGGCGCCATTCGCAAGTTTCTTCCTGATCAGCGAAGCTGTGCAGTCGATATCGGCGCAGGGAGAGGTATCGCGAGCTATGCTCTGGCTAAGGAAGGCTTCAAGGTTACCGCTCTTGAGCCCGACAAGAGCAACCTCGTAGGATCGGGAGCGATCAAACATCTTGCGGAGGAGACGAAGCTGCCGATTCAGGCGGTGGAAGAGTTCTCTGAAAAATTGCCGTTCCCTGACCAGGCGTTTGACGTCGTGTTTGCAAGAGCTGTCTTGCACCATACATCGGATTTGGCCGCCGCCTGCCGGGAATTCTTTCGTGTTTTGAAGCCCGGCGGTCGCCTCATTGCCGTACGAGAGCATGTAATTTCCTCGCAACGCGATCTCCCAGTGTTTCTAGATCAACATCCTCTTCATAAATTGTATGGCGGAGAGAATGCGTTCCTTTTGAAGGACTACGAAAACGCGATCGTTTCCGCCGGCTTCGGTATGGACAGGGTCCTGGCACCCCTTGAAAGCGAGATTAATTTTGCGCCCTACAGCAGGAATGAACTAAAAGAAGAGATGGCAGCACGCCTCGGTGCTAAACTACCATTCGTCGGAGGAGTCGCTTCCGTAGCCTTGCGTTTCGGCCCGATCTGGGGCGTTCTCTCGCGGATCGCACAGGCATTCGACAACCGACCCGGACGGCTATACTCCTTCATTGCCACGAGGCCTAGATAACGAAGAATGGCTCGAATACTCATCACCGGCGCCCACGGTTTTATCGGGAGATATCTGGCGCGGCATCTCTCGGAGAACGGGCATGTCGTGCTTGGTCTTGGCCATGGTATCTGGCCTCCTTTGCACGCGGAACGGTGGGGACTGACACTGTGGCAGAATGGTGAAATTGATGGCCCCAATCTTCGACTGATCCAACGACAGACCGGCACTCCGGACATCGTGTATCATCTTGGGGGCGGTTCGTCGGTCGGCGTCGCGATTGCAAATCCCCGCGAAGATTTTCACCGCACCGTCAATTCGACAGCGGAACTTCTTGAGTGGCTACGGCTGGAAGCACCGGACTGCCGACTGGTGGCTATTTCAAGCGCCGCTGTTTATGGCGCCAATCACGAAGGCCCGATCGCGGAAACGACGATCAAAAACCCGTTTTCGCCCTATGGTCATCACAAAAGCATAATGGAATCTCTATGTCAGTCCTATTGCGATACATATGGACTGAAGATCGCGATTGCCCGTCTGTTTTCGGTTTATGGACAAGGTCTGCGAAAGCAATTGCTGTGGGATGTGTGCTCACAGCTTGAGAGAAATCCGGATCGCCTCAATCTTGGGGGCGGGGGCGCCGAACTGAGAGACTGGATCGAAGTCGCGGACGTCGTGCGCGCGCTATCGTTGATTGAAGCGCAAGCGGACTCGTCTCTCCGGGTCGTCAATGTCGGCACCGGCACTGGCACAAACGTTCGCTCTATTGTCGAAATGGTTGTGGAGGCATGGTTCGAGAAGGCGTCCTCGCGCCCCAATATCACTTTTTCCGGTGAGGCGAGGAAGGGCGACCCCCAAAGCCTGGTCGCGGATTCGACACAGCTCAAATCCCTTGGCTTTGAATTGCGCAGCGATCTAAAGGACGGGCTTTCCGCGTATATTAGCTGGTTTCGGTCGGAAGCTGGCACGGCAAGATGATCAATATCGGCTTCACCATGATCAGCGGTCGCGATTGGACCGGCGGCTACAATTATTTGCTGAACCTCGTCACGCTTTTAGCCCGTTATCGGAAAGACGAGATTTGTCCCATCGTTTTCTTCGGAACCGATGTTGAGGAAGGCGAGGTAGCGCCATTTGCGAGCCTGGATGGCGTAAGGGTTGTACGCCATCCACTGTTCAACAGATCCCGAAGCTTTCGGTCGTTATTGCTTAGTGTTGCAACCGGCGCGGACAGAAGCATCCGCGCGGTGTTTAATAAACACCAGATCGATGTCGTTTTTGAAGTGGCGCAATTTTTTGGCTTCAGGCTCGGCTTACCTGCCATTGCGTGGTTTCCGGATTTCCAACATCGCTACCTGGACCATCTCTTCAGCAAGTTTGGCTACTGGAAACGCGACATTGGATTTCGGCTTCAGATTGCAGCTCGTCGCTCGATCATGCTGAGTAGCGAAGATTCGAGACGGTCTTGCGAACAATTCTATCCGGCAGCTCGAGGGCGCACCCATGTCGTTCGCTTTGCCGTGCCGCCGAAGGGCAAGATTGAATACAGCGAAGCGCGAGCCGTAGCAGACAAGTACCTGCTACCCGAGCACTACGTCTTCCTGCCCAATCAATTCTGGAAGCACAAGAACCACCTCCTCGTGCTTGAGGCGCTGAAAATCCTGCGCGAACGGGGCGTCGAGCTGACGATCGCGGCGAGTGGGAATCAATCCGATCCACGCGATCCGACATATTTTCCGAGTGTGAAGGCAGCGATCACGGAAGCTGGTCTTGACCAGAATTTCCGTCTGCTCGGACTGATCCCCTATCGCGACCTTGCACCACTCGGCACTGCGAGTATGGGACTGCTAAATCCATCGCTGTTCGAGGGATGGAGCACCACAGTCGAAGAGGCTCTATCGTGGGGCGTGCCTTTGATCCTATCGGATCTCGATGTGAATAGAGAGCAGGCTGGCGAAGCAGCAACCTATTTCAACCGGTACGATGCACATTCACTCGCAGATGCCTTGGCTTCTGTTCGCCCGCGTACGGATTCAGCGATCGCAATCAGTGGGGACCTGGCTCAGGCCATGTCCAACGAACGAGTTCTGCGCTTCGTTTCTGACTTCACCTCGCTTGTTCGCTATGCTCGCAATCAAGTGCAATAACAGAGCGACGACCGGGGTCCGTGTCGTGTTCGGTCGACCACCAGAGAACACTAATGAGTGAGCCGAAGATTTCCGTCATTACCGTCGTCTTCAACAATGAAGCGACGATCGCAGATACCCTTCAATCTGTTGCCGCCCAGGATTACTCCAATCTGGAATATATCGTTATAGACGGTCTCTCGAAGGACCGGACGCTTGATAGGATTAAAGAGCGCAAGGAGATTATCAGCAAACTGATCTCCGAAAAGGACACTGGCATTTACGATGCAATGAATAAGGGCATCGCGCTGGCGACGGGCGAGATCATCGGCTTCATCAACGGGGACGATTTCTACCTACCCGGGACCTTGGCTAAAGTGGCCAAAACGTTCAAAGAAGACCCAAATCTCGAAGCGTGTTACGGGGATCTTTGTTATGTGAAGCAAAACGATCCTCAAACTGTCGTTCGCCACTGGCGATCGTCGCCCTTTGTCCCTACCGCATTCGAAAGAGGCTGGGCTCCTCCCCATCCGACTTTCTTCGTCCGTCGCGATGTCTATGAGCGATTTGGTTCATTCGATCTGGAGTATCGGATCGCCGCCGATGTCGAGTTGATGATGCGATTCCTGGAGCGCCATCGAATCCGCGTAAAATACGTCCCGGGCGTTATGGTCATGATGCGCATGGGAGGTACGACCAACCGCAGCGTCACAAATGTCATCAACCAGAACAAAGAAATACTTCGTGCGCTTCGCAGCCACGGTCTGAAGGCAGATTTGTTTCGGTTTATGAGCAGGAAATTTCTTTCACGAGGGCTGCAGTTCGCTCGTGGAAAGTTCAATACTCCGCCGGAGTCCAAGGCGGAGTAACTTGTTTAAGTAGGCCCACCCGATTATTTTTGATTTAGAATGTCCCGGTCGCGTCCACGCCGTGAAATATACAGGGTTCTGATAATTGCGGCGATGACGCCGAGAGCAAAGCCGCCGATCAAACCGACGAGAATTTGCTTCAAGCTGTTTGCAGATACCGGGGAGTGCGAAGCGTAAATTGGGGATAAAAGCGTCGCAGGCTGGTTCAATTGCAGCCGCGAATTCAGATTCATAATTTTCTCGCGAAGAAAATTGGAATCATCCCGCGTAGCCAGATAGATCGCCTTCTCCCAGTCCGAACCTTGCGATGACTCTATCAATTTCAGATTGTCTGCAAGTTGATTTTCGCTGGCAGCAATTTCCGCCTTGATGCTGTCGTTGCTCTGCGAGGCCAAGGACGATTGCTGCTCTTGGATTTGCTGCACAACCGCCGTCACACAGCGCTCCGCAAATTCCGACGTGGGTGCACTGAAAGATACCGATATCACATCATCGGGCGTTGTCGGAGCTGTAATCCTCACGCTTCGTGCCAATTGCTCGCGTGTCGCAGTACCTCCCTCAAAACAGCTGGAGGCGAGCTTCAAGTCGAAAGCAGCTGGTGAACGCATCCGGAACAAGAAGCGATCCCGCGGTTCGATTGGAACTGTCACTATGGCTCCGTCGGGCCCAGGCCTGCTGACCTTCGCAAGAACAAGTTGAGCCGATGCCTCGTAAACCGCTGGTGCTTTGCCTGTAAAAACAGTTGCCCCTATGAGGCCGATGATCGTGAATGCACCAATCACGAGAGCATTTCTCTTGAGGAAGGAAGCCAAAACGAAGAGATTTATTTCTTCATCAAACCGCTTCTCGTACATGATGGCTCCCGATAACGTTCACAAACCAGAACCCGAACGGAGTACAACTCGTTCGGAACGCATGATCCGCTTCAAGCGTATCCTCGCGCTTAAGTCAATGTTCAAAACATCTGGTCGCGCGCCGGTAGCGCTTGTTCTCAACATCGCACAACAAAATTTAAGGCAGCCTATAAAATTCCTAGCGTTGCTCGCCATTGGCCAGATCGGATCATGCAAACACCATCATCTGCTGCGGCACCACTGCCAGCATGCCCGCACGGCGGGCAGCGACATATCTAAGAAGCTGTTCCACCACTGTCGGCATGACGGGTTTTTGCACGACACCGAGCGCGCCGTGCACACCATCTACAACGGCTTCGGGATTGGCGGTCATGAAGACGACGGAAATGCCGTGGTCTTCCGCGAGCTGCCGGCCGATGTCAGGGCCGGTTGCGCCATCCGAGAGGTTGACGTCGACAAAGGCGATATCGGCGAGCGGTGCGAGCCTGAGAGCTCCTTCGCGATCCGATGCCAAGCCCGCGACATGCACGCCCATGTCCTCGATCGTCGTTTCGAGATCGAGGGCTATCAGCAGTTCGTCTT
>Ga0102591_1001737_pt1 | contig 27713 bp, 27 predicted proteins | sample AraplaCol_mCL_r2_2_FD_76860 | JGI IMG/M metagenome (GOLD analysis project Ga0102591, IMG submission 76860) | Arabidopsis root microbial communities from North Carolina, USA - plate scrape MF_Col_mCL_r2 (SPADES assembly) (version 2) | ecosystem: Host-associated > Plants > Roots > Endosphere...
AAAGGCCGCTTTCTCCGTCTTCCGGTGGTCGAGGTTCCATGGCGCTGAAATACAAGCTCATTCTGGCTTCCGGCTCGCCCCGCCGCGTTGATCTGCTCAATCAGGCAGGGATCGAGCCTTCGCGTCTGATGCCGATGGATATCGACGAGACGCCGAAGAAGTCGGAACACCCGCGCTCGCTCGCCCGGCGCCTGTCGACGGAAAAGGCCGAGGCAGCACTTGCCGCCATCAAGGGCGACATGACGTGGAGCGGCAGCTACATTCTGTCTGCCGATACAGTCGTCGCTGTCGGCCGCCGTATTCTTGGCAAGGCCGAGTTCGCGGATGAGGCGTCTGCCGCGCTGTATCTCTTGTCCGGTCGCAGCCACTGGGTCTATACCGGCGTCTGCCTGGTGACGCCCGACCGCAAGATCCGCCAGAAGATCGTCGAGACGAAGGTTCGCTTCAAGCGCCTTTCCGGTTTCGAGATCGAGAACTACCTTGCATCGGGGCAGTGGCGCGGCAAGGCCGGGGCCTACGGTATCCAGGGCCTGGCCGGAACCTTTGTGCAGAAGATGGTTGGCTCCTACACCAATGTCGTCGGTCTGCCGCTTTATGAAACCATCCTTTTGCTGACCGGCGAAGGCTTTGACGTGCACAACCGGTGGCCCGAGGGCTGATCCTCGAAGGAACCGCTGATGTCTGACGAAAACAAGGCCGCCAAGGTCGAACCGCTGCGCAAAACGCGGCCCTGCCCGGAATGCGGCAAGCCGTCCAACCGCGAACACTACCCGTTTTGCTCGAACCGCTGCCGCGAGCTCGATCTTTCGCGCTGGCTCTCCGGCTCATACGCCATCCCTGTTGCCGACGACGAGGCGAAGGCGGATTACGAGGACGAGCAATAGGTCGGTTTTTCCACGGGCGAAGCCATTAAATTCGTTGATGAATTTGGAAAATTCCAAGGCTTCTCAAAAAACTGTCATTTGGCGCTTGCCATGTCCGGACAAGATGCTATAACCCCGCTCGCTTCCGGGGCGAACCAAGGCCCCTCGGTTCTTTCCCAGGAAAGAATGTCTGCGAAGCGGGTTAGCCCAGATAGCTCAGTTGGTAGAGCAGCGGATTGAAAATCCGCGTGTCGCTGGTTCGATTCCGGCTCTGGGCACCATCTTATCACTGATTGTTGTGTTTTATTTAGCCAAGTGTCCAGAGGTCCTGCTTGGCCGGATACCACTATCTCTTAATGACCGCTCTCGGCCGTGAGCCGACTATCCGTTCAATTTGCATTTGCTGGCAGGTTTGCGCGATTCCGGGAGCCGTTCCACTGGCAACGCACCCCCTGGTCAATCCCAACCGCTTGAGGCTGCATCGTGTAGTTGCAACGCGGACGGAGGTAAATTAGTATCCTCTGACATTGAGGCGAGGGGTGAAGCCGGCCATTCGCTTGGTGCCAGGTTATCTCAGGGCGATTCGGTTGGGGACCGAGCCATGGGGATGGAATTCGACGTTGCTAGCATAGAACGCGCGTTCGTCGACGCGGCACTCGATCCAACGAAATGGAACGAGGCGATGAACGCCGTCACCATCGCTGCCGGATGCACCGGTGCGGTTCTTTTCGACACTGGCAATCATCTGCCAGGACTGCCGCACAGCGAAAGCATGGTTCGGTCGCTCGAGGCCTATGTCGAGGGTGGCTGGATTGAGCGCGACGTCCGCTACGGGGTGCTTTCGACGCTGGTGCAGAGGGGTGTTGCGACGGATTTCGACATATTCACCCCCGATAGCATCTCGAGGCATCCCTACTACCAGGAATTCCTCGCACCGAACGGACTGCAATGGTTCGCCGGGGTCAAAGTCGCGTCGAGCGACAGCCTCTGGTGTCTGGCCCTGCAACGCTCCCCAAGTCTCGGTCCGTTTACTCCGGCACAGCTGCACTCCCTGGTGAGCCTCTCAGCGCGTCTCGGCACGGCCTGCGCCATAACCAGGACGCTCGGCCTCGGGCGCATCGATGCTGCACTCGAGGCCTTCGACATGAGCATGACGGCGGCGATCATCTTTGATGGATGCGGCAATGTTCTAAGGTTGAATGCGGCAGCCGAGCGTATTGTCAACGAACCTGTGAGGGATGAAATCTGTCGGGCAATCACCGTGCGGGCAAAGCGCTTATACTCATACGACGCTTCGGCTTCGAGGGCGTTCGAGATGGCCCTCGCACAGGTGATACTCCGGAAGGACACCACATTCGCCGATCCGATCAGGTTGCCCCGACAGGATCGCGTTCCGATCCTCGCCTACGTGACTTCGCTAGCTTCGATCGCATTCAACCCGCTGGCTCCCGGGCAGGCCGTCGCAATCCTGATCGATCCAGAGGAGCGGCGCTCGCCCACGCAAGCGTGCCTTCAGAAATGCTTCTCATTGACCCCAAGCGAATCCAAGCTGGCGCAGAAGTTGGCGATGGGACATTCCCTCGAAGACGTTGCCAGGGAATGTTGCATTTCCCACGAGACGGCCAGAAACCATCTCAAGGCCATCTTCGGCAAGACGAACACGCATAGGCAGTCCGAACTTGTCGCCGTCCTTTCGCAGTTCGGCCAGACGCGACCCGTGAACTGACGCGCGCTAGATTCTTGCGTGGCCGGAAACCCAATATTCTTTCCTCAAGGTCTCGGCAAATATCGAAAGAGCTACTTCAAAACCTTCAGCACGGGCGGCAAATCCGACGCGCAAGTGGTCCGGGCATCTAAAGCAGTCGCCTGGCACGACCAGGACGCCGGCATCGGCGAGCGCCATGCAGATCGGGCGGGCGTTTCTGCCGTCCGCAACCCAGGGGAACGCGATTGTCCCGGCTTGAGGCTTAACCCACGACAGGATGCCTGCCTGGCTCTCCATGAAGCTCGCAAGCTTCGTTAAGTTAGCGGACGCGACCGAGCGCAATCGCGTAAGAATAGCGTCGCGATTGGCAAGCGCGTGGGTTCCGATCCTCTCGAGGAGCGGGGCGCTACCCATCGTGAAATAGCTTCGTGCGTCCACGATGCGTTTCCGTCTCCGCCCATCGGGGTCGACAATCCATCCCAAGCGCAGTCCAGGAAGGCTAAATACCTTCGCCATGTCACCGATGACGATCACATTTTCGATGCCTGCTGCCGACCGTTCCGCCGTCCCGGAATAAACTGGGTGATGGGCTTCATCCACAACCAGCGGAGTCCCGCGGTCTCGGAGGCCGGCTGCGAGTTCGGAAATCTCGCAGCGTGACAGGACCGTTCCCGCCAGATTGTGTGGCGTATTGACCAACGTCAAAACGGTCTTGTGGTCCGAAGCCGCAAGGATTTGATCGGCGTCCTGCCGATAGCCGTTGTCCTGCGACAACTCGTATCGACGGGTTTGCAAACCCCATGCCTGCGCCATAACTTCGAAGGGAGTAAATGCGGGGTTCGGAATAAGGACATTGTGATCCGGCTGGGCCGATATACAAAGCAGGATCGCGATTGCCTCCGATGCACCGGACGTCACAACGACCCATTCCGGATCGACGTCGTAAAGCGCAGCGATCACCCCTCGGAGATCAGGGTCGCCGTCGGGAGGCGCGTCGCCCAGAACGACTTCCGAGACATTCACCGCCTCGTTTCCCAAAGCTAGCAGTTCCCTCAATGTCCAGGTCGGTCCCGCGCTCGAAGCCAGGTCGTAGAGTATAGGGGATCGCGAGGATCCGTATTTCGCCAACCATTGATCAAGCAGGTACGGTGCAAGCTGCATTTGCGACACGTCCTTCTGGTTCGAAATGACCCATCGTTGATAGGTTGAACCGTCATGGCATGAATGCCGGAAGTTGGGTGACGCCAAGCGGTATGCATCCGCGACTTCCGGGAATTTCCTGATTTTCCATATCAGTTGGGAAGGGTCTGCCCATGGCGGCATGCGTCAGGAATGATGGTCGTTGTTCTGTCAGTCGCTGCGATGGCGACCCACTTCCTCCCACCGACAGACGACAAAACGCCTCACCATTCGTCCACCGGCTGCGGCAGACCCCGTCCCCCCTCTAACGGACCGGAGTTTAGTGTTGAGACAATACAACCGCATGACCCGTTTGGGTCATGCGGTTAAGGAAAATCGCGGTGTGGATGCGGTATCTCCGGCTGCCACGAAGATCATTGGCTTCTCCACAGCAGTGACGCACCAGTCGTAAGGCCACCCGCACGGGAAACCTCTTTGGCACAGCGTGCAGCTAGGCTGGCCCACGAAGGCGGACGCAGGACGACTTGGCCGCCTCGTTCGCCCTCAGTTGGCCCAGCCCGGTCAGTAACCGCACGACAACGCGTTTGTCGGTCTGAAGCCATGTGCACAGGCGGGATTCACGGAATACCGCGGTTGATACTGAAAATCTCCGCGATTTGAACTTTGCGGAGTTGTTGTGCAGGCCGAAGCAAACGCGGCGAGCCCTATCAGCATAAGCATCCGAAGTCTGCGCATGGGTTTCTCCCTGCGGTGGGTGAACTCGTGTCGAGAAACAATCTATCACCGCCATCTGGCGCATGCGAACGAACAGTTGACGGCGAAATTGGCTTTGTGTGGCGCCAGTGGAGCGGTACCTTGCACGGCGTGAATACGCCCCTTGACGCTGTCGCAAAATGAGAACAAAATAGGAACATTCCTATGGAGGTTCTCATGACCCATACTGAACAGGTTATCGCGAATGCCCTTGCCGCCGTCGCCGCAAGCCGGGCGGAGCGGGAGCGCGATGCCGAGCGCCGCAAACGCGTTTTCGGCCATATCGATATCGGCCGCCCTCTGCCTGTAATCAAAGGCCAGCAACTCAGCCTTGACCTTCACTGATGACGACGTGATTGAGACGATCGCCACCGTGCTGAAGGACGTCCGGTGCCAATCGGTATCTTGCGATGGCATTGCGTGGCCGGAACTCGTTTGCCGCCGGCCCAAATGAGTTGGTCCGCACCGGCTCCTGCCGCGAAATTCGACGACAGGGGTGCCTCCCGTGACTGCGGCCCAGTCGTCACCGTCGCCCATATTGACGGGACACGTGATCTGCCCGCCCTCTATGTAGAACGTGTCCCAGCCCGGACCCATGTCGATATTGCCGTTGACCGCTCCTGGATCGCTGAAACCGAGATTGACATGTCAGTCGTCGCCCAGGCCCGTCGTCGCTGACCCAGCCTGATAGCGAACGCTCACCGCCGATGGCTTGCTGGCCGCCGCCTGAGGCAGGTCATCAACCTTCGCCGTTACCGTCGCCCGGCTCACGTGCTGAGGCGTGGTGGCAGGCACAGCCCAAAGCAGATCTTTCTCAGTCAGCCGATGTGGCGGTGAAGACAGCCAACTGGGCATCGAAGGCACGCTTGAAGGCCGGCCGCGCTTTGCCGCGGGCGACATAGGCGAAAAGGTTCGGGTATTCGTCCAGCATGCCCAATCCTTCCAATCTGCGCAGTACCGTCACCATGAGGATGTCGGCGGCACTGAAGTTCCCGTCGAGCCAGTCGGCATCGCCAAGCCGATCGGAAAGTTCGCTCAGTCGCTTGCGAATGCGTTTGTCAATCATGGGCAGGCGCTGCTCGTACCAGGGTTGGTCGCCCTCTAGGAACCTGGCAACTTCTCTATCGACGATCGGCGGCTCTATCGTGTCCAGTGCGGCAAACATCCATGCGATCGCGCGTGCCCGGGCATTTGTATCCTCAGGCAGCAGGCCCGCATGGCGCTCCGCGATATGCAGCACGATCGCCCCCGACTCAAACAGGGCGAGATCGCCCTCCTCATAGGTCGGAATCTGCCCGAAAGGTTGAACCGCGAGATGCGCGGGTTCCTTCATCGCTTTGAACGAAAGAAGACGAACGTCGTAAGGCTGGCCCACTTCTTCGAGCGCCCAGCGAACGCGCATGTCGCGCGCCAAACCCCGGCCGCGATCGGGCGACCGTTCAAAGGCGGTAATGGTGATGGCCATTGTTGTTCTCCATAGCGTGTCTGTCTTGAAGACGACTGGCTGAACGAGATTCTGACACCCAATGTTCAGGATAGTCCTCGCGGTTGTTCAAATAGTCAGGAAGGATTCCTGCTGGCGCGAGGGGGCAGCTTTCGACTTATGCTGGCCGTTTCTTCCGCACAGGTCGCAAACGCCCACATCGCGAAGGGTGCGTCGCCTGCTTCGACTAAGCCATCCTTCGCAGCACATCGAGCAGCGTCTGGGCGTCGTCATTGGCGCCGATCCGCCGGAGGCCGTCGTCCGCAAGCGTAGCGATCGCCTCGAGGGCTTCGTGCTCGCTCCAGCCCGCATCGACCGATGCCGCAACGAGATCGCGGAAGGCGAACTGCAGCGCGTCCTGGCAGCGGATGTCCCGGTCGGGGTCATCAGTGGCGACGAAGGGTTTGTAAATGTCTCTCATCTCGCTCCCCGCGAATGTGCCGACGAGACAGAATAGTCGAAATGTGTTTAAGGAAATGCTTAAGAATTTGCCAATCTTCAGGGGTAAAGTGCCGATGCGATGGGCGGGGAGTGTTGCGGCGCGTAGCGGTCTCCCGAAACGGCAACAAAATGGTCTTCAGAAGGTTAAATCTCGGACGGCCGCCGTTCTCAATTCTATTGCGGAATGATAATACTGTCAGCGCAAACGGAGGGGGATACTCTATGCCACGCATATCGCAGCTATACTTCAGGACGGCAGTCATATTTCTGATTATCGGCATCCTCATGGGGCTGAACATGGCGATCTCGCAGGATCACAGCGTGATCGGCGCCCATGCGCACTGTAATCTCTTGGGTTGGGTGACCATGGCGATCTTTGGCGGCTACCACGCCCTCAATCCCCAGAAGGCCGAGAAGCGTCTCGCGATGATCCAGTATTACGTCTACACGGCAGGCATCGCGCTCATGGTGCCGGCGCTCTATCTCATGCTTCAGGGCAATACGGCCATGGAGCCGATCGTCGCTCTGGCGTCGGTCATCACCTTCGTCGGCGTGTTGCTGTTCGCTTTCATCATCTTCTCCAGCGAAAAGGTGGTACTCACACCGCCGGCGCCGTCATATCGCTGATCTGTCAAATGCAGCGTCTGGCAGGGTAGCCACCCTGCCCGGCACTCCGCCCAGCGCATCTCGTCGCCGGACATCGATGTCGCTTTAATTGCGAGCCCGTTGCGAGCACGTCGCCTCGAGTTTCAATGGACGATCTGAATCCGGATCTGTTCCTTCGCCGCGTATTCGTGGCAATCGCCGGCAGCGTCGCCGACGAAGATCACATCGCCATCGGAATCGAACAGGCCCCAGCAGGCTTCGTCGTCGAGGTAGACTTTTCTGACATAGCCGAAGGGTTCGGCATCGAGGACGACGCTGGGTGCATCAGGAACAGCCGCAAGTGTTCGCATGGATAACTCCAATGAGTCGTTTCTGTTTTAGTGCAAGCTTATATTGCGCTTTGAAGCTGACCTGGGGCTATCCTTAGAAATCGGGATGGGAAACTGAGGTTGACGAGCGGACGGATTGGTGGCCGAATCACCCGAGTGGTCTGTTTCCGCCCCTTCGCCGGAGCTGAAGCGCATTGCCGCGGGCAATCAAAATCCTTATCTAGCACAGGCTGTCATCACCAAAGGATTTTCTCATGGCCGCCGATCTCAAGGCTCGTCCCCGTCCCGTTGGAGCAACCGCCGTTCTTGGTCGCACCGGCTTTCCACATGTCACCTCGGCCACCAAGGGTGAGCTCGATATCGTCACCGGCGCCTCGCAACCTGGCTTCAATCCGCTCGACCTCCTCTATGCGTCGCTGTCAGCCTGCCTGGTCCTGAGCGCGCGCATTGCCGCAAGCCAGATGGGCATGCTCGACCGGATCACGGAGATCACGGCCGACGTTACTGGCGAGAAGGCAAGCGAAGGCCCGTCGCGTGTCCAGACATTCAACATCGCCTTCTCGATCAAGGGCGACCTCGATGAAGAGACGCGCCTGAAGATCGCCCATGCGGCGGAAGAAATCTGCACGGTCAGCAACACAATTCGCGGGGCGCCTGAATTCTCGGCCGTCATTTCCGGCTGATAGGCTCGGTGCTGCAAATTCGCATCGGCGGGCAATAAGATTGCGCTTTTGCCTGCCCCTGTCGCTCCTCGGCTATCACGACACCATCGCTTCTGATAGGTCCGTTGCTCGCCGCCGGTCGTCAGGCGGTCAGAACGCATCGAGAGCTAATGTCGCAGGCCGCTTCCACCGTCGCAGAAACCCCCGCATCCAACCGTTTTCCCCTCGCCGCCCTGATCCTCGGCGGCGCGGCGATCGGCGGCTCGCCGATCTTCGTGCGGCTGTCGGAAGTCGGGCCGATGGCGACGGCCTTCTGGCGCGTCGCCCTGGCGCTGATCCCGATCTTCATATTCTCGCTTGCGAAGGGCAAGGATGCGGGCTCGAAGCCTGAAAAGCTATCCGACTATGCCCTGCTGGTCGTGCCGGGTGTCCTGCTCGCCATGGATCTCGCGGCCTGGCACCTCTCCATCACCATGACGTCGGTGGCCAATGCGACGCTGCTTGCCAATCTGGCTCCCGTCTTTGTCACGGTGATCGGGCTTCTGTTTTTCGGCGCAGTCGTTACCCGTGTCTTCGTTCTCGGGCTGGTATTGGCGCTTGCTGGCGTGGTTGTCCTGAAGGGCGGTCCTGCGGCGCTTGGCAATGGCGACCTCAGCGGCGATGGCGTCGCGGTCATCGCAGCCGTGTTCTATGCCGGCTACATCCTGGCAATCGGCAAGCTGCGCAGCCGGTTCGATACGGTCCGCATCATGCTCTGGAGCACGGCGTCGGCTGCTGTCTGCATCTTCCCGATCGGCTTCTTCTACGAAGGCCACATGCTACCGCCGACGGCCTATGGCTGGGCGATCGTCTTCGGTCTTGCCTTCGTCAGCCACGCGGGCGGGCAGGTGGCGATTGCCTATTCGCTCGCCTATCTGCCGGCCGCCTTCTCCTCACTGACGCTGCTGCTGCAGCCGGTCGTGGCGGCAATCCTCGCCTGGGTTCTGCTCAGCGAACCGATCGGCCCGATGCAGGCGGTCGGCGGGGCAGTGGTGCTCGCCGGGATTCTGGTTGCCCGGCGAGGCTGATCTCAAATCAGGCGGCGGCCGCAGCGGCGACGCGACGCACATCGAGGATGGCGAGCGCCTCGTCGACCGTTGAGGCAAGCTCCGCCTTGTCGCTGTTGCAGGTGCCCCAGGCCTCGATGAAGCTGCTCGTCTTGCCGTAGCTGTTGTCGAGAACGCAGTGATCGGCGCCCAAGAGCACGCACATGATATGCCCGTGCATGCGATCGGTGATGACCTGGCGCGCCGAGCTCAGCAGGGCGACGCCACGGTCGAAACGCTGCTGCGCCCGTTCGCGATAGGCAAGCTCCGTCATCCGCGCGCGGCCGCCGATACGGCCGGTCAGAAGGCCCTTCAGGATCGCGGCGTGCTTCGTCTGGCGCTGGAAATCGGCAGGCTCGTCGGGCCAGTCCGATTTCACGGTACCCGGACGCAAGGTTGCTGCCGTCAGGTCCTGTGCGGTGCCGACTTCCTGGTCCTCACGCAGATTGAGCAGCAGCTCGTGCTGCGGCGTCGGTCGAGTGACCGGACCGATGCAGAAGGCCATGTCCGGGCAAAGCCGCGTTTCGCACTGGAACCAGCGCTGGGCAAATTCCAGGCTTCGCTGGTCGCGAACGAGAAGCGTGAACTGACCGTGGCGCTCGATCGCACGCGCGGTGCTGTCGACATTTGCCTGCTCCTTGAAATGGATCGTCTGCGGCATCTGGACGATCGGGCGGCCCTTGTGCTTGTCGAGCAGGCCTTCGCGGAACTGGCGGTAGCCGGCCCAGATGTCACCGAAATTGCCGCCGCCGTGCAGGAAAATGCGACCGCTGCTGATCGCGCCGAGCATCCGGTCTTCATCATAGGTCGGGATCTCGGTCACGTAGGTCGGGCGCGTACGTTTCTTGTCGAAATAGGCAAGCTCGCCGAGCCAGATGGCGCTGTCGCCGATATTGTAGTGGTTCGGGAAGTCGAGAAGCGCAAAACGCTCGGACGGATCAAAGAGGTCGGAAAGGCAATTGGCGATCACGCCCTGCAGGCGGTTGATGATCGTAATATTGGATTCCATGAAATGCTCCTTGTTTACGGACACTCGGGTCCATGCAAGCGGCTAGGCTTCGGCCTGTTTGCGGAATGGGTTGAGGGACATGGCAAGCGCGATGTAAGGGCGGATGACCGAGCGGCCGAAGATCGGCAGGAACGCCAGGTAAATCAGTCCGCCCAGGCCGATGCTAAGGCCAAGCGCGAGCCAGCGGTTCTGAATGTGCTCTACGATGACCGGATGCGCGAACCACACGCAGACGGCCATCAGTGTCGCGCCGCAGAAGGGTAGGGCGACGGCCTTCAGCGTGCTTTTGGCGTCGATATGCGCGTATCGCTGAAGCACATATTGCTGATAGGGCATCGTCAGCCAGGCACGCAGCGTATAGCCCGCAGCAACGGCGACAACGCCGTAGGGGACGAGCAGCCAGGTGAGGATCAGCGTCGTCACGAGCTGCAGGGCGGCGACGGAGAGGATCGATTCCGCCCGGTTGACAGCCGAGAGCGCCGACGAGGCAAAGAAGTTCGTGACGAAGGGAACCGCCATCAGCACGAGGACGGTGGCGATATCGCCGGCATTGCCCCACTTGTTGCCGAAGAGCAGCGCGATCATGTCGTTCGACAGGGCGCCGAAGCCGAGCAGCAGCGGGATGGTTCCGAGCGCGGCTGCACCGACGATCTTGTTGTAGGCGTTGCGGAAGGCCGTGTGGTCGTTCTGCAGGCGCGACAGCGTGACGAGCGATACGCTGCCGATCGGGGCCAGCACCGCTTGGCCAATCAGCTCGATCAGCCGCCAGGCAATGCGATAGCGGCCGACTTCGACCGGGCCGAACCAGCGCGAAATGAAGATATCCTGCACGCGGGCGAGCAGCATCCACATCAGCTGGGTCACGACAAGGCTGATGCTGAAGAGGAAAACGGACCGGAACATCGGCACATTGAAGCGAAACTTCGGCATCCAGGGATAGTAGAACCAGCCGAGGAGCACGGTCACGGCGGCGTTGACCGCGGTCTGCGCAACGAGCGCCCAGACGCCCCAGCCGAGAAAGGCGCAGACGACGGCGGTGATGCCTGAGAGCAGGCTGGCGGCGATTGCCTGCCCGGCGAGGCTCTTGTGGCCGAATTCACGGGCAAGGCGCGCATTGTGGATGACGGCCAGCGACGAAATCGGAAGCAGTGGTGCCAGCCAGCGCAGAATGCCTGAAACCGATGGATCGCGCACCAGATCGCCGTAGTAGGGCGCGAAGAAGAACACCAGCGAGGCAACGATGGCGCTGAAGGCGATCGTCGCCCAGAAGGCGGTATCGGCAAGCTCCTCGTCGAGATCAAGCTGGCGCGTGACCGCATCGCCGAGGCCTGCATAGGCAAGCACGCGGCCGATTTCCACGAAGAGGCTCGCAAGCGCGAAGGTACCGAAATCGCCGGGCCCGAGAATGCGTGCGAGGATGACGAAGATCACGAAGGTCGCGATTGTGCTCCAGGCCACGCGAATGACCGACCAGAGGACGGAAAGTGCGGTTTTCTTCTTAAGCTCGGCGTGCGCAATTGCCGTATCGGCCATGCATTATCCAATCGAATTTGGCTCGCGAAGAGTCGCGCGTTGATTCTGTTGGCGGCGAAGCGAAACCTCAGGCGGGCTGCTTTGCCTTCGGCCCTCGCCAGTAGGCGAGCATGCCGGTCAGGTTGTCACGAAGCTGGCTGCGGTAGGTCAGGCCAAGTTCCTCGTTGAGTTTTCGGCGCCCGATGGCCTCCATGAGCGCCTGGCGGATTTCCCAGCGCAGCATGCCGCGCATGTTCGAGCGGCGATCGAAGAGATATTTGGCGTACAGCGCTCCGTTGCCGAAGGCGTAGCCGGTCTGGAGACGCTTGATATCCGCGAGTTCACGCCGTCCATGGAAGTGTTTGACGGCAAAATCCGGCAGATATTCGACACGCACGCCGGCATTGAAGGCGCGGTGCACGTAGTCGGTGTCCTCACCGGAGCGGAAAGGGGAGCCCGCCCCGAAGCGAGTATCGAAAAAGCCGATCTTCTCGACCAGCCCATGGGGAAACGCCATGTTCGCGCCATGAATGAAGCCGCCGGCATGCAGCTCGCTGCTCAATACCGCAGGTTCCATCTCGGGCTTGATCGTGACCGGCAGGTCGCGTGTGTCGCCGAGCTCGATCCGCCCGCCGCGCATGACCATCTCGGTATCCGAGCTGAAAAGCGCTGCGAGCGTGCTGAAATAGTCGGGGAAAATCTCGCAGTCGTCGTCGGTAAAGGCGAGGACACGGCCTCTCGCGGCGTGGAGGCCCGTGTTGCGGGCGACGGCGAGGCCGGGTTTCGCTTCATAGATCAAGTTGGTCTTGATCGGCGCGGTCGACGCCCATTGGCGGACGACGTCCGACGTCTCGTCCGTGGAGCCATTGTCCACGAAGACCAGTTCAAGTCTCAGATAGTCTGCCTGGCGGGCGGCAATAGAAACGGCATCCAGGCAGTTCGTTAGTCCATAGACCCGATTTCTCGACGAGATGATCAGGCTGATGTCCACGGGCCGAGGAGGCATGCAAATTCCCCTTCTGCGATCGATGTCGAGGCGAGGATAGGGCTGGGACCCCGCTTCGGCAAGGAGCATTTTGCGCTGCAGCAAAATAGAACAGTTGGAGCAGTTCGCAGACGAATGTGGTAATTTCTTGCCTTCTGTATCGCTTAAGACAATCTAAATATAGATTTAAAAGATAAAAGCTGAATTCTGTGGATAATGTAAGTGGAAATAATTCTTAAAAATTCATAATTCTAGTTTCAATAATATATAGTGTGATCAAATTGAGAAAAGATATGTAAGATGTCGACGTATATTGTATAAAAAAATACGGCAGCGTCGAAATATATTCACACCGTATAAGTGTTGCAAACAGTCATGGCATTGCTTTCAATTTCTGGAAAAGAGACGGGCACGTCTTCATGAATAACAAATAACCGAGGGCCCTTGCGCAGTGGCGTTCATTGTTGACGTTTAGCACGAAGCAGAAAGGTACAACCGTCGGGAACAGCAGACCTTTGTTCGCTATCGTCAAGCGCGAGTTTGTGAAGGCTTGTTTGTCTTTGCTTTGAAACGTTGCTTCCGAACGCCGCAAAAGGACGGAATTGCAGGCGTGTCCGCGCGCGTCGGTGCATGAATGCAGGGGAACGCAGGGCCGGTGCCGTCCCTGCGAAAAAGCCCTTCCGAGCTAGTTGATCTGCTGTGCCAGCCATTTCTGGATGATCGAAACATCAGCGTCGCCGAGATCGTGTCCGCCGGCGATGACATCAGAGTCGACGGTCGCTCCCGATTGTTTCAGCCGGGTTTCGAGGTCGCTGGCATATTTGCCGTAAGCATCCGTCTTGCCGCTGATGACCAAGAGATCCGTGCCTTTGAGATCGGCGTGCGGATAATCCTTCAGGACCGGCATGGAGCGCAACAGCACAGCTTTGTGCACCAGATTCGGATGCAGATAGAGGAGCGAGTTGAGCAGGTTCGCGCCGTTGGAATAGCCGACATAGACGATCTTCTTCGGATCCAGGCCGTAGGACGATACGGCTCCCTCGATGAAGGCGGCAAAGGCCTCGGCTTCGTTCTTGATATCGTCCTGGTCGAAGGAGAACGGCGTGATGCGCTTGTACCAGCGCGGAATGCCTTCCTCCGTCGCCCGTCCGCGCACGCCAAGCAGCGTGGCACGCGGGGCAGCCTCGTGCAGCAGGGGCATCAACGTCGTTTCGTTGCCGCCTGAGCCGTGCAACAGCACGAAGACGCTGCCGTCAGGATCCGGCGGCGTATAAAAGCGGTGCACGAAGGGCAGGTCGCGGTAGTTGATGCGGGGCTCGCCGGGCATCGAAAATTGCGGCAGTACGACCTTCAGATCCTTGAGATCGGTGATTGGGTCCTTGGGAACGAAAAGCTTGGTGCCGAGCGTGGCCCGCGGCTCGTCCACCATCATGCCGGGCTTGTCTGTCGCCAATTCGATCAGTGTGCCGCCTGGCTCGCGGGCATAGAGCGATTCGAAATACTTGCGATCGTGCAGGTTCGTCGCCGACGCGCCGCTTTCCTTCAGGGCATCGTGCACCTTGTGAAGTTGCTTCTCGTCTACGGCGCGGAAGGCGACGTGATCGGCCGTCCCGGTACCGGGCGCGCCGGACCAGAATCCCTGGGCATTCCTGATGTCGACAATATCGCCCGATTCCGAGACAAGCCGGTCGATATTGCCGCGCGTTTCCTGGAAGCGGTAGCCGAAATGACGCTCCGCGAAGTCACGGCTTTCGGCCGGTTTCTCGGTGAGCATGGTGACGCCGCGTACCCGCTGAATGGCGTGTTCGACCGGAACGCCCGCGCCGTCCCAGGTAGCGGGCGACTTCAGATCACGGGCGCCGGCGAGCTTGACGATGATATTGTCGGGGTCCTTCAGCCGCAGCACAGGTTCGCCAAACTCATCGGCCGGGCCTTCAGAGCGAAGTCCGAAACTCATGCAGCGGGTGAGCCAATAGCCGATGCTCGATGGATCGATCGCAAGCGACAGCTCACCGATCTGGCTGTGGCCGACGCGGCCGGGTGAACCGTCTTCCCATACAAGGAAGGTCACCAACGAGCCGGGGCTGCCAACGCCGTCCCCGTAGAAGAGATGAAGCTGCGTGGCGTCTTCGAATCCGGCGGTCTGCTTGACCAGCCGCATGCCGAGAAAACCCGCGTAGAAATCCACGTTTGCCTGCACCTTTCGGGTCAGGAGGGTCACGTGATGGATGCCAGATACCATTGAATACAGTCCGGATGGATTGGGAGGCGTCGCCATCGCCAGCATTAGTGCAAGTATAAACGTCATGCCGTTATAATTGGGGTTTGCCTCGAAGGTTCCGCATAAAGAACTAAGCTATCTCCACGCGCCTGCAAATTCAAACTGTCCAGTCCGTCCAACACTTCGCGGAATTGCTGAAGGGTCGGCGGCTTGATCATGTAGGCGGATGCTGCCATCGAGCGCGCGCAGCATTTCTCGCGCGGCCGTGAGGCCAAGCCCCGGGCCGGCGGGTCGGCCCTGCCTGCGGCAGCTCCCAGAAGGCGTCGAAGATCTTGTCCTGAAAGGTGGGGTCGACACCGGGCCCGGCTCTTCAACTGGTCGCCGTCGAGCTTGCCGGCCAAGTCGTCGAGCAGGATTTCCGCGTACATCGCGATGTGTCGCAGCGGCGATTGCAGATCGTGCGAGGCGATTGCCAGGAAGCGCCGAATGCGCTCCTCGTTTTCAGTCGATTCAATCGGTTGCTCGGACGACATGCTGCAGAACCTCCCAGTCGGGCGAGAATAGAAAGAGGGCGCCGGTTCCGCAACCGGCGCCCTCATTTCGTTTCATCTCACTAGCACTCAGCCGGCGGTCTTGCGCGGCTGGCCCTCTTCCGGAGGGATGATTTCTGCTTCGGGCTCGGCCGCAGCAATGGCCTTGCCGTGGCGACGACGCCAGTCGCCGAGGAAGAGCAGGATCGGTGCTGCGATGAAGACCGACGACGCGCCGGCAACGAGGATGCCGAAGACCATCGGGATCGCGAAGCTCGAGACCGCGCTGCCACCCCAGATCGCCATCGGCAGCAGGGCGAGGAACGCCGTCGCGTTGGTGTAGAGGCTTCGTGCGAGCGTCTCGTTGATCGACCGGTCGATGATCTCGCGCAGCGGCATCGACTTGTAGAGGCGCATGTTTTCACGCATGCGGTCATAGACCACGACCTTGTCGTTCACCGAATAGCCGACGAGCGTCAGGATGGCTGCGATGGCTGTCAGGTTGAAGTCGAGGCCGGTCAGCGCGAAGAAACCGATCGCCTTGGTCACGTCGAGGATAAGCGTGACGATAGCGCCGACAGCGAATGGCCATTCGAAGCGATACCAGATGTAGAAAAGCATCGCCAAGCTTGCGATGACGACCGACAGAATGCCGGCCCAGGCGAGCTCGCCGCTGACCTTCGGACCGATGACATCGGTGCCGGTAACGGTTGCCGACGGGTCGATCTTGACGATCTCGGCCTTCAGCTTTTCAACGGCTGCCGTCTGGGCTTCTTCCCCACCTTCCTGACGCTGCGCACGCACCGCCATGGTGTTGTTGTCGCCGTAGGTCTGGAGGGAGACTTCGCCGAGGCCAAGGCTGTTCAAGCCTTCGCGGAAGCGGCCGAGATCGGCGGCCTCCTGCGTCTTGACCGACATCTGGATCCCGCCGCGGAAGTCGACGCCGTAGTTGAGACCCGGATGGATGAAGAGGACGACCGAGGCGATCGACAGAAGCGCCGAGACCGTCACGCCGAAGAAGCGAGCCTTCATGAACTGGATATGGCGGCCGTAAGGGTTGAACATCATCGGGATCATCGGCTTGATGTTCAGGACCTTCAGCTTACGACGGCGTGTGATCTCGATCATCGTGACGCGAACAAAGGCGACAGACGTGAACATCGAGATGATCAGGCCAAGCGCCATGGTCACAGCGAAGCCGCGGACCGGGCCGGTGCCGAACCAGAACAGGATGGCCGCTGCGATCAGCGCCGTCATGTTGCCGTCGATAATCGTCGAATAAGCGCGGCGGAAGCCGGTATCGATGGCAGCGAACGCGCTCTTGCCCTTGCGCGTCTCTTCGCGGATGCGCTCGTTGATGAGAACGTTCGCGTCGACCGCAAGACCGATACCGAGGACGACACCCGCGATACCTGGCAGCGTCAGCGTTGCTCCGACAAGCGTCAGGGCCGAGAAGGTCAGGATCGTGTGGATGAGCAGCGCGAAGTTCGCGAGGAAGCCCCACGTGCCATACAGGATGAAAATGAAGGCTGCGACAAGCGCGAAGCCGACGAGACCCGAATAGATACCCATGCGGATAGCGTCCGCGCCGAGGTCGGCACCGACGGTGCGTTCTTCGATGACGGTCAGCTTGGCAGGCAGGGCGCCGGCGCGCAGCATGGCGGCGAGCGTTGTTGCGCTGTCAGCCGAGAAGTTGCCCGAAATCTGGCCGGAGCCGCCGGTGATCGGTTCGCGGATGACAGGTGCGCTCAGCACCTTGTCGTCGAGAACGATGGCGAACGGATTGCCGACGTTCTGACGGGTGATGTCGGCGAATCGGGTTGCGCCGGCGCTGTCGAAGCGGAAGCTGACGACGGGCTCATGCGTATTCGGATCGAAGCTGACGCGCGCATCCGAAAGACGGTCACCCGAAATCTCGACGCGGTCGAGAACTGCAAAGCTGTTGCCCTGCTCATCCTTCAGCATCGTCACGCCCGGTCCCGGAGCGTTGTTCGGAGAAAGCATGTGGAAGGACATCTTCGCGGTCGAGCCGAGAAGCTGGCGAAGGCGAGACGGGTCCTGTGCGCCCGGGAGCTGCACGAGCACGCGGTTTCCGCCGATGCGCTGGATCGTCGGTTCGGCAACGCCCACCTGGTCGACGCGCTGGCGAATGACTTCAAGGCTCTGCTGGACCGCGGAATCGACATTGGCTGCAATGCCGGCCGGCGAGAAGGCGACGAGGATATTGCCGCCGCTGGTCGTAACCGAGAGATCGGACTGGCCGGCGCTGAGGCCGGTGGCAATCGCATTGCCGAGCGTCTTCAGCTGTGTGACCGCATCGTCCGTCTGTGCCGTATCCGTCAGGGTCACGACGATCTGGTTCTGATTGCGAACGACTGATTTCGTCTGGATGTTCTTCTCGCGAAGGACGCGGCGGGCATCCTGCAGGAGCGACTGCAGGCGCTCGCGGGTCAGGTCCGCTTCGTCAACTTCGAGAACGAGGTGCGAGCCCCCGCGAAGGTCGAGACCGAGCGAAACCTGGTTATGCGGCAGCCACGAGGGCAGACGCGCGAGGGTGGATTGCGGCAGTGCGTTCGGCAGAGCGATCAGAATGCCGAGGAGAATGATCACCGTATAGGTGAACACCAGCCATGGTGAATTACGCATGTTGTTGTTTATCCTTGATAACGCTTGAGCCTGCGCTCCTCGCGCTGGCGGCGTGTCTTAAAAGCAATGGAAAGCGCCGGACCGGCGCGCATTCATGCCGAGGCCGCAGGCGGGCCGTGCGAGTCGTAAGCCCTCGCATCGGCGCCGCGAAGCGCGGGATGGAAGGTTGCGAGGGGCTGCTCACCGCCAAGGCGGAGCTCGATATCAGGCGTCGCGCCAATGGCTGCTGCGCCGGGGTCGTAAGGGACATGTTTGGGAGCCGCCTTGCGCTCGGCGGTCAAAATGCCGCGGACGGTATCGCGAGCGCTCAGCTGCAGCGGCTGGCCGTCCTTGGCGGACGAGGAGACCGAGTTCGCACCGCGGCTGGGGACGATGACCAGATTGCCGCCGAACAGAAGGCCAAGATAGGCGAAGACGGCAATGACCAGCGAGATCGCAACACGACTGCCCATGCGGCGTGCGTCGAGCCTCATCTCGTGATCATCTGGATTTTCAACCTCGTACCGGCTCAACGGCGCAAAAGTCTCTCATTCTTTATCGGGAGAAGGCGTGTCCTCGACTGCAATTGTAGCAGTGTCGGCCTCATCTTCATAGCGCACACTGTCATGATGCACTTGGGCGAGCCGGTCAACCATGCCCATGGCGATTTCGCGTTCGCCCATGATAACAGTGTCTGCACCGTACTCCAGCAATTCATCCACTTCGGCGTCGGAATGCGCGCGGGCGACGATCAGGAGCGAAGGGTTGATGGTGCGCCCTTGGTCGGCAACCCTGCACGCCTCGAATGCGTTGGGGATGGCGATGACGAGACTGCGGGCGCCGGCGATGTTTGCGAGGTCGAGCAGCTCGCGCGAGGCGGCATTGCCGCTGATCGCTTCGATCCCCTGATCCCGCAGTTCGCCGATGCGGTTGCTCGAGTCCTCGATGACAAGGAAGGGCGTGCCCGATGATTTGAGGTTTTGACCGACGATGCTGCCGACACGGCCGTAACCGACAATGATTGCATGCCCGCGAAGCGCCGTCGGCTGCCTGTTCTCCTCTTCCTCTGGCTCGGGCTCTTTAGCCGGCTCTGGCACATTCGTCGCTACCGGCTCTTCGCGCTTTGTCCGCTCCAGCACGCGGCGCAACCGATCGCAGGCGTAGAACAGCAGAGGGTTGAGGATGATCGAGATCAGCGCGCCGGCAAGGATGAGGTCGCGCCCCTCCTCGGGCAGCAGACCGAGCGAGACGCCGAGTGCGGCCAGGATGAAGGAGAATTCGCCGATCTGCCCAAGGCTCGCCGAAATCGTCAGCGCCGTGCCGACAGGTTTGCGGAACAGTCGTACGATCAGGAAGGCGGCGATCGACTTGCCGACCACGATAATGAGAACGGTGGCCAACACTGGCAGCGGTTTATCGATCAGGATGTTCGGATCGAACAGCATGCCGACCGAGACGAAGAAGAGGACCGTGAAGGCATCGCGGAGCGGCAAGCTTTCCTGGGCGGCGCGCTGGCTGAGTTCGCTCTCGGCCAGAACCATGCCGGCAAAGAAGGCGCCGAGCGCCAGCGACACGCCAAACAGCTTCGAGGCACCGAAGGCAACGCCGAGCGCGATCGCAAGCACGCCGAGGCGGAACAGTTCGCGGGATCCAGTGTGCGCGATGCGGTGCATCGTCCAGGGAATGAGGCGGCCCCCGAAAACCAGCATCACCCCGACGAATATCACGACCTTGACCAGGGTCATGACGATGATGCCGCCCATGCCAAGGTCGAGGCCGAGGAGCCGGCTGATCGCGGCTGAAAGCGGCTCTGCCGTCGCATGCTCTCCACCGCCGATGCTGGCGGCTGCCGGGATCAGAACGAGCGCCAGGACCATTGCGAGGTCCTCGACGATCAACCAACCGACCGCGATCCTGCCGCGATCGCTATCGATCAGCCGTCGCTCCTGCAGTGCCTTCAAGAGGACGACTGTCGAAGCGACGGAAAGAGCGAGTCCGAAGACAAGGCTCCCTCCCGTCGGCCATCCCATGAGCGCCCCCAGTCCCCAGCCGAGTAGCGTGGCAAATCCAATCTGCACGATGGCGCCGGGTACCGCAATGCCGCGAACGGAGAGGAGGTCTTTCAGGGAGAAGTGCAGTCCGACGCCGAACATCAGCAGGATGACGCCGATCTCGGCCAGTTCAGGCGCAAGGCTTTGGTCGGCAACAAAGCCCGGCGTATGCGGGCCGGCGAGAACGCCTGCGACGAGATAGCCGACCAGAGGCGGCATTCGGAGCCTGTGGGCGAGCGTGCCGAGAATGAACGCAAGCACGAGGCCTCCGACGATTGTCGAAATCAAAGGCGTATCGTGCGGCATCATTCTCTCCCGAACTGGAAATCCCGTTTAAAACATGACATATATGGCCTATATCAACCAATATGGGTGGTTTGACATTATGGGTCAAGGCGCAAAGGAAACAATTCTGACCCCGGCATTGTGCCGGGCCGCTCGCGGATTGCTTGGCTGGACGCAGCTCGACCTCGCGGAACAGGCCGCCGTGTCGCGCAGCACCATCCGTGACTACGAAGGAAAGCATCACGATATCCATCGTGCAACCGAGGCGCAGTTGCGTCTCGCCTTCGAGCGAGGGGGCGTCGTGTTTGTGGAGGTGGAGGGGACGGGAACATGCCTTGGCCTCCCGTCTACCCCGAAGTGAGGTCCTATTTGCCGGTCAGGCAGGCCGGCGAAATCCTGTAGGAAAAGATGGTCTTGCCGCGGTAGTAGCCTTCCGTCGGCTGCCAGCTGCGGACCAGCTCAGGCGTTTGGGCGCACTCGACCGGGTGTGTCGTCACAAAAAGCACGTCGTCTGCAACGTCGCTCGGCAGCGCAAAGGTCTGCTCGTAATAGTTGTCAGGCGCGTCGACGGGCGGCTGCGCGTAGATACGGACAGGATCGTTCCTCAGCGTGTGGAACATGTCCGCCAGGAGATCGCGGCTGTCGCTGACAATGATCGAGGTGCCGGACTGCCGCGCCAGCTCGCCAGCCTCGCGGCTGATCGCGCTACGGCCGAGATAGCGCTTCATGATCTCGCTGCCGTTCGGCAGCACCAGCTGGTGCGCAAAGATCGCGGCAAGAGGAAACAGAAAACTCGCCGTGCCATTTATGGCAAGCGACAGGCGCAGGCCCTTGGGCCAGAGGCGGTCAAGCAACCACACGGCAAGGATCGTTCCCGCGATATAGGCCGTCACGCCCCAGTTGGCATAAGCCTTGGCAACCAGCGCCTGGAAGGTGATCAGCACAACGACAGGGATAGACAGCCAGATCAGCAGCTTTTCCCTAGGCTCGCTCTTGCCCTTGAGTGCGCGGACAACGGCCCAGAGCATCGCGGAGAATACGATCGGCCCGACGACGCCGAATTGCGCCGCGAAGAATTCCAGGCCGCCGGCCACATTGACGCCGAGCTTGCTCCAATGCGCGATGTTGGTGGTGTGACGGACCGTTGTTCCGTCATGGGCAAGATTCCACCAGAGATTTGGCGCAGCAACGACAAGCGCAACGATGACGGCTGTGAAAAAATCGCGCCAGGCGATGCGTGCGCTCGGAAGCAGAATGAGCGCGATCAACCCGCCGGGAACGACAAAGAGGATCGCGTATTTCGAGAGGAAGGCGCAGCCGACGGCAAATCCCATGAGGATGGAGAGGCCGACGGAACGCTTCTCGGTCAGGCCGAAATAGGCCCATAGTGCCATCGTCAGGAAAAAGAGAAGCACGACATCGGTCGAGAAGAACACAGATGACAGGGCAACGCCGGGCAGGGTGATGAAGGTCGCGCCGGTCCACCCTTCAATCCTCGGTCCGACAAAGCGGTTGGCCGTCTTCATCAGCATGATCGCGGTCGCCATGTAGATCAGCGGTCCGCTCACCCTGATCCAGTAGATCGACGTCGATCCTGCAAGCTCCGTCATGGCTCGAATGACCCAGGCGATCATCGGCGGCTTCGAGTAGTAGCCGAAATCGAGATTCTGCGACCAGAACCAGTATTGCGCCTCGTCGACGAACAGATCGGTCGTGTCGAAATGGAGGGTGATGACTCGCCAGAGCGTCACGCCAAGAACGATGAGGAGACCAAGTCTGGCAGACATGAATGCAATTCCCGCTGAACTCAAATACCGCAGTAAAGCCAAAGATTAACGCACCGGCATGCCGGTGCGTTTGACCACTCGTTACAATCTGGTTGTGGAATTTTAAAGGACGCGCAGGGCAACCTGACTGCGGGTCGCTTCGATACGGTCAAGCAGCGCAACGGCTGCGAGAACAGCGATCGAAAGAACGCACGACCCCAATCCGAAAACAATCATTGCCCAATCCTTCTGACGTCATGTCACGGTTATTTCTGGGCATATACCACAAAGCTTGCCTAGGACTGTAGCAGCGCCGCAACGCAAGCCCAGTAATTCATAGATGGTTATTGGGGCCTGCTGGAAAGTCGACATTCATAAAATACGCATTAACCTTCAGGCAAGGAATTAACCATAAACATTGCATGACACGTCGGAATGGGAAAACTTACTCGTTCCCACCAGGCATGACGCCGCACCGCCGTACCGGTCGATCCGGAATCCATCTCATCAAGCAGCTCCGAAGCAGAATCGACTGATCGGGAGGCTTCACGCCGCCGGCTGCAGCCGAGGCAAGCCACCAATCAGCAGCGTGCACGCTGCGCGGAGCAATAGTTTAATGACGGGCAAGCGCCCGGCATGTGGTTGGGGACAGGTGTTGGGGCAGGAAATGCCATCAGATCAGGCTCGAGGAGCGCAGGCAGGCAGCTTGCGTGAGAGGCTGCGCTTTGCCGGTCTCGACGCCGAACACTGTGATTTGGTCCGGCGCCACCGTCTCGACCTTCAGCAGCATCTGACCGCCGGTCTGCGTGACCTTTTTCAGCGTTTTCAATCGTTTCCAGACGCGGCGCGGAATTTCGAGAGCGAACGTCAGGTCGAGCGCCTCCACGACCTGCAGGCCTCCCACTGGGATGTTCTGACCGATGCGCGTTTTGACAGCCTTTATGCCGAGCGTGTGAAGGTTCTGTCTGATTCCGAAAGCAAGATGGGTCTCGACCCGCGCTGGCATGTCGCGGGTCATGGCGTTGTTCTCGAGCATATCATCGGCGGCCTCGCAACCGAGTTGGCCGGTCGCTCCTTCCTGCCGAGCAGCCGTCGTCGGGCCAAGGAAATCTCCGACCTCATGTCGGCGATCATTCGCCTCGTGATGGTGGATGTCGAGATTGCCGTATCCTTGCGTTTCAATGCCTTGCGGGCCACCCAGCAGCGTGCGCTTGCCGATCAGCGCGCCAGTGACAAGGCGGACGTCGCACGCGTATTCGCCGATGTTATCAATGGCCTTGCCACGCGCGACCTCACGGTTCGTGCGACCATCGAGGAAGACGGCGCCCATCGGGATATCGCGCAGGCGCTCAACGGTGCGCTCGATGCCGTCCAGGCCGAATTTCAGGCGATCGCCGAAAAGACGGCGGTTGCCGGAACCTCCGTCCAGACGCTTGGCGATGCGTCGAAGCAATTCGCCGGAAACGCGTCCGTTCATGCCCAGCAGTTGCTCTCCTCTGCAGCTGCGCTTGCCGATCTGTCGGAAAGCGTTCGCCACGGCGCCGCGGGTAGCCGGGCTGCCGAGCAGGCGGCGGCCACGACCCGCGCCGCGGCCGAAGAAAGCGGCCAGGTTGTCGGGCGCGCGATTGCTGCGATGGCGGATATCGAACAGTCTGCCGAGCGGATCGGACAAATCATCGGCGCAATCGACGAGATTGCTTTCCAAACCAATCTGCTGGCGCTGAATGCTGGCATCGAAGCCGCGCGCGCCGGCGATTCCGGACGTGGTTTTGCCGTGGTCGCGCAGGAAGTACGTGCGCTAGCGCAACGCTCGGCGGACGCGGCGCGCGAGATAAAGACGCTAGTGAGCACCACCAAGTCGCAGGTGGATGCCGGCGTCCAGATGGTTGGACGTACGCAGGATTCGATTGGCAGCATCGTTCGCCAGGTCAGTGAGATCAACACGGCGATCGCGATGGTCGCTAATCAGGCCAGCGAACACGCTGCGAACCTTGATGTCGTGACAGCTGACGTGAAGGGCCTCGGCGCCCAGATGACCGATAACGCGGCTTCCGCATCGCGTTCAGCCGAAGGCGCCGACTACCTGCACAGTGTCATCGTCGAACTCGGCCAAACGATCCGCGAGTTTCGTATTGCCCGGCAGAACGCCGAGCCCGCGCGCCCCCCGCCGGTGTTCTCCCCGGCGATCGGCATCAGGCGGACCGCCGATGTCGTGGCTGACGACGAGGACTTCGGATTTGTGCAGCCGGTCGCCTCGGCCGGAGGGCGGATTGTTTACTAACGGACCGGTATATGAGCGCCGCTCACATACGTTGAGCAGTAACCAGGAGACAAGGAAGAGCTGATGGCGGCAAGGAAAACTGGGAAAACGCTGAACCTGTCAGCGGTGCTTGATCTGAACGAAGCAACCATGCTTCGCGACAAGCTCGTCTCGTTGCGCGGCAATGATCTGGCCATCGACGCGTCCGCGGTCGAACGCGTCGGAGCCCTGAGCGCGCAGGTCCTGATGGCAGCCGCCAAGACCTGGGACCAGGACAAGCTCGCCTTCACGTTCAGCAAGGTTTCGGACGCATTTCAGAAAACCATGCAGCTGATTGGTGTCGATATCCATCTGCTCGCCAAGGAGATCCGGCAATGAAGAAAAAAGTGCTTACCGTGGATGATTCACGGACCATAAGGAACATGCTTCTCGTGACCCTCAACAATGCGGGCTTCGAGACGATCCAGGCTGAAGACGGCGTCGAGGGCCTCGAGGTTCTGGAAGAATCCAATCCTGATGTCATCGTCACCGACATCAACATGCCGCGCCTTGACGGTTTCGGCTTTATCGAGGGCGTTCGCCGCAACGACAAGTACCGTGCGATCCCGATCCTGGTCCTGACGACCGAAAGCGATGCGGAAAAGAAGAACCGCGCGCGCCAGGCCGGCGCCACCGGCTGGATCGTCAAGCCTTTCGACCCTGCCAAGCTGATCGATGCCATTGAGCGTGTAACCGCTTAAACCCAGGATTTTCTCCTATGGATATGAACGAAATCAAAGAGATCTTCTTCCAGGAGTGCGAGGAGCAGCTCGCCGAACTGGAATCCGGTCTTCTGAAAATGAATGATGGCGATCGCGATCCGGAAACCGTCAATGCGGTGTTCCGTGCCGTCCATTCGATCAAGGGTGGCGCTGGCGCCTTCGGTCTGGATGATCTCGTCGCTTTCGCGCATGTCTTCGAGACCACACTTGATTGCGTTCGTTCCAACAAGCTTGAGCCGACACAGGATGTCCTGAAGGTCATGTTGAAGTCGGCTGACGTGCTGGCCGACCTGACCAATGCCGCCCGCGACGGCGGCAGCGTTGATGAAAGCCGCAGCCGCGGTCTGGTGAAGGAACTGGAAGCGCTCGCCAACGGCGAGCTGCCTACCCCGTCCGCTGGCGTGGAAGCTCCGGTGGCTAAGCCAACGCCTGTCGCCGCCACTCCGGCCCCCAAGCCGACCGATGACAGCGGCTTCCAGCCGATCCCCTTCTCCTTCGACGATTTCAGCGGCGAGGAAGAGGTCGGCTCCGATCTGCCGACTTACGAAATCACCTTCAAGCCGCGTTCGGACCTCTATTCCAAAGGCAACGACGCGACCTTGCTGCTGCGCGATCTCTCCCGCCTCGGCGAGATGAGCGTCTACTGCAACATGGATGCGCTGCCGGGTCTCGACGAGCTCGATGCGGAAGCTGCCTACTTCTATTGGAACATCACGCTCAAGACAGACAAGGGCGAAGATGCGATCCGCACGGTCTTCGAATTTGCCGAGTGGGATTGCGACCTGCAGATCACCGCAGGCGAGGAAAAGGTGACTGCCCCCGAAGCCGAAGAACTGCCGATGATCCCAGTGCCCTTCGACCTGTCGATCCTCGATGATGGCGCGACCGAGGCACCGGCCGAGCAGCCGAAGGCCGACGTGGCCGCTGCGGTTACTGCCGCCGAGACTGCTTCCAACGTCACGCAGATGGCCGCCGCCGCTGCTCGTGTCGAGAAGAAGGAATCGGCTGCCGCCGCTGCCGCAAGTGCAGCTGTCGCCGCCCAGAACAACGCCGCTGCCGGCGCTGGTCAGACCATCCGCGTCGATCTCGACCGCGTCGATCGCCTGATCAACCTCGTCGGCGAGCTCGTCATCAACCAGGCGATGCTTTCGCAGAGCGTCATCGAAAACGACACGACCGGAACGTCATCCATCAACATGGGCCTCGAGGAGCTGCAGCAGCTCACCCGCGAGATCCAGGATTCGGTCATGGCGATCCGCGCCCAGCCGGTAAAGCCGGTCTTCCAGCGCATGTCGCGCATCGTTCGCGAAATCGCCGACATGACGGGCAAGACGATTCGCCTGATCACCGAAGGTGAAAACACCGAAGTCGACAAGACGGTCATCGACAAGCTGGCCGAGCCGCTGACGCACATGATCCGCAACGCCGTTGACCACGGTATCGAAACGCCCGAAAAGCGCGCCGCCGCCGGCAAGAACGTCGAAGGCACGGTTCGCCTGACGGCGAAGCACCGCTCCGGCCGCATCCTGATCGAGCTCGCCGATGACGGCGCCGGCATCAACCGCGAGAAGGTCAAGCAGAAGGCCATCGCCAACGAGCTGATCCCGGCTGACGCCAACCTGACCGACGAAGAAATCGACAACCTGATCTTCTTGCCGGGCTTCTCCACCGCCGACAAGATTTCCGACATTTCCGGTCGCGGCGTCGGCATGGACGTCGTCAAGCGCTCGATTCAGGCGCTCGGCGGCCGCATCAACATCACCTCGAAGCCAGGGCAGGGCTCCGTCTTCACGATGAGCCTGCCGCTGACCCTTGCCGTTCTCGACGGCATGGTCGTCACGGTTGCCGGCCAGACGCTGGTTGTCCCGTTGACGGCGATCGTTGAGACGCTGCAACCGGAAGCCGCCGCGATTCATTCCTTTGGTGCAAACCATCGCCTGATCTCGATCCGTAACAGCTTCTGCCCGCTGGTCGATGTCGGTCGCATCCTGAACTTCCGTGCCACGCAGGCTAATCCTGTCGAAGGAGTCGCTCTTCTCGTCGAATCGGAAGGCGGCGGTCAGCGCGCGCTCATGGTCGATGCGATCCAGGGGCAGCGCCAGGTCGTCATCAAGAGCCTTGAGGCGAACTACACGCACGTTCCGGGTATCGCTGCGGCGACCATCCTCGGCGACGGTCGCGTGGCTCTCATCCTGGATGTCGACGCGGTCGTGGGAGCTTCCCGCGGTCAAGCGTTGAGGCAGGAAGTGTCGCTGGCAGCTGTGGGGTAAGCTATGTCGTATGCCGTAAAAAGTCTGAAGGATGGGGACCGCGAGTTGATCGCGTTCCGCATCGGGGATCAGGAATTTTGCGTGAATGTCATGTCGGTGCGCGAGATCCGCGGATGGACGCCGGCAACGGCGATGCCGCACTCGCCCGGCTATATGAAGGGCGTCATCAATTTGCGCGGTGCGGTGCTGCCGATTATCGATCTGTCGGCTCGCCTCGGCATGCCGGCGACTGTGCCGACGGCGCGACACGTCATCATCGTAGCGCAGGTGCACCGCAAGGTCGTCGGTCTGTTGGTCGATGCCGTGTCCGACATTCTGACCGTCACTGAAGACAATGTGCAGCCGACACCGGAAATCGCATCTGAGCTGCA
>Ga0102591_1001738_pt1 | contig 27658 bp, 27 predicted proteins | sample AraplaCol_mCL_r2_2_FD_76860 | JGI IMG/M metagenome (GOLD analysis project Ga0102591, IMG submission 76860) | Arabidopsis root microbial communities from North Carolina, USA - plate scrape MF_Col_mCL_r2 (SPADES assembly) (version 2) | ecosystem: Host-associated > Plants > Roots > Endosphere...
CGCCCTGCGTGACAATACGCGCGCCCTGACCTCGCTTCTTCTCCTCGGCCTTACGCGCGGTTGCCGGGTCCTTTGAGGAGCGCCCGGCGGCCGAAAGCCCGCCCGGCCATCGCTCCTCGCGACTCATTTTCAAAATTGACCTAACGACCGACGAAGGTCCGCATTTGTTTATCGCCAAGCCCGATGTGATCGGCTAAGAGGCGAGGCAAATGCCGGGACGAGGAGACAAGACAATGGACAAACCGACCAACCGGTCCTCCGCAAACGCTTCCGCCAAGGGCATGCCCGATGCCGCGGTGAAATACCGGCCCTATCCGCAGGTGAACATTCCCGACCGTACCTGGCCGACCAAGACCATCACCAAGGCGCCGGTCTGGTGCTCGGTCGACCTGCGCGACGGCAACCAGGCGCTCGTCGACCCGATGGGCCATGACCGCAAGGCCCGCATGTTCCAGCTGCTGCTCGAGATGGGCTTCAAGGAAATCGAGATCGGTTTCCCCTCCGCCTCGCAGACGGATTTCGATTTCGCCCGCTGGTGCGTGGAGGAGGGCAACGTGCCCGCCGACGTCTCCCTGCAGGTGCTGGTGCAGTGCCGTCCCGAGCTCATCACCCGCACCTTCGAAGCGCTGGAAGGCGCAAACCGGCCGATCGTGCATTTCTACAATTCGACCAGCGAGCTGCAGCGCCGCGTCGTCTTCGCCAAGGATGTACAGGGCATCAAGCAGATCGCCGTCGACGCCGCCAAGATGATCACCGACATGGCGGCCAGGGCAGGCGGCGGCTATCGCTTCGAATATTCGCCCGAGAGCTTCACCGGCACCGAGCTGGAAGTGGCGCTGGAGATCTGCAACGCCGTCATCGAGGTCGTCAAGCCGACGCCCGACAACAAGCTGATCATCAACCTGCCGTCCACCGTCGAGATGGCGACGCCGAACGTCTATGCCGACCAGATCGAATGGATGTGCCGCAACCTCGACAATCGCGAGAACCTGATCGTCTCGCTGCACCCGCACAACGACCGCGGCACTGGCATTGCCGCTGCCGAACTGGCCTTGCTGGCGGGCGCCGACCGCGTCGAAGGAACGCTCTTCGGCAATGGCGAGCGCACTGGCAATGTCGACGTCGTCACCATGGCGCTCAACATGTTCACGCAAGGGGTCGATCCAGGCATCGATTGCTCCAATATCGAGCACATCAAGGACGTGTTCGAATATTCGAACCAGATGGCGATTGCAGAGCGCCACCCCTATGTCGGCGAACTGGTCTATACGGCTTTCTCCGGCTCGCATCAGGATGCGATCAACAAGGGCATGAAGGCCGCGCAGGTCGCCAATCATCCGGTTTGGGAAGTGCCCTATCTGCCAATCGACCCGCGTGATGTCGGCCGCTCCTATGAGGCGATCATCCGCATCAACTCGCAGTCCGGCAAGGGCGGCATCGCCTATATCCTGCAGCAGGATTATGGGCTGAACCTGCCACGCAACCTGCAGGTCGAGTTCCGCGAGGACATTCAGCGCATCACCGACGTGGAGGGCAAGGAGCTTCCCTCGAAGCGCATCCACGACCGCTTCATCGAGCGCTACGTGACGCAGCCGAGCGCGCGCCTCAGGTTCGTCGACCACCACACCTATCCCGACACGGAGCGCAAGGGCCAGCGGATCGTCGCGGCCGAGATCACCGACAATGGCGAGATCAAGCGCATCGAAGGGCGCGGCAACGGCCCGATCGACGGCTTCATCAACGCGCTGTCGCATTATCTCGGCATCGAAATGTCGGTCGAGGATTATTCCGAGCATTCGCTGCAGCACGGCTCGAACGCGGCGGCGATCTCCTATGTCGAAACGTCCTATCCGGGCGGCAAGCTCTTCGGCGCCGGCATCAATACCAACATCGTCGCAGCATCGCTGGAGGCGATCGTCTCGGCGGCGAACCGCGTGCTCGATGTGAAGGCCGGCAAGGCTTGATATCGGAAAGACTCAGGCCGCGATCGCTTCGGTGCGGTGCGGCCTGATGCAGTCGGCGATATCGCCGGTTTCGATGTTGCCCCACCGTCTGTGATGGCTAGCGTCAGATCGCTGTCGCGATCTCCATGGCAAGCTGGCCGAGCGTCGCTTCGGAGGAGGGGCCGGCGAGCACATAGGAGGTGCCGGCGTTGTGCCAGGTCACGAGGCCGATCTCGTCCTTGATCGTTTCCTTGAAGTCGTCGGTCTCCGGCGGCTGCGCATCCTTGCGGAAGCAGATGGAGATGATGTCGCCGTCGCTGTTGGAATAGACGAGCTGGCCGACCGGGCGGCTGTCGCCGAGGATGACGCGCGCGCCCTGGAAGGTCCAGGATTCGGCGGACAGATCGGGCACGCGGAAGGGCACGCCGATTGCAGTCGTCAACCAGCTGGAGATTTCCTCGGCCTGCGAGGCGGGCACTTCGACGAGATGGCGGGGCTGGCGCATCAGCAGGCGCTGATAGGCGGTGACATCCCCCAGCCAGTCGCTGGTATTGGCGGGCGCCGTGGTGGCGGTCGTGGTGGCGATCTCGTCGGCATCCGGGCTGTTGCCGACGAAATAGCCGATGCCGCAGCCGACGACAAAGAGGATGAGGGCAGCGGCCAGCGCCTGTGGACCGCTCGGCGCCAGTTTCACCTGCGGGCGCGTGGCGCGCTGGGCAATCGGCGTCTTCGGCGGCTGCGTGCTCTTGATGGAGCGGACGAGGGAGAGCGGCACCGGCTCCTTCAGGACATCGTCAAGGCGGCGGCGGCCGAAATCGGCGCCGTGCCGCAGTTTTTCATGCAGCCGGCGCGCATTCTCGTCGCTTGCCAGGCGCTGCTCCAGTTCATGACGCTGTTCGGGCGAGACTTCGCCGTCGAGAAGGGCGGTGAGCTGGGCTTCGAGCGGCAATTTCCTGAGATCGAGCAAATTCAGTACCTGTGGATCGGGTGGGAGCCGGCGAGCCCGGCAAAATGCAGCCTTGCGGTGGCGAGCTGGGAGACGACGCTTGCCGCGGGAATGCCCATGATGTCTGCGGCCTGCTGGTAGCTGTGGCCTTCGACGTCGACGAGCAGGAAAATCGAGGAAACGCCGTCCGGCATCTCGGCGATCATGCGATGGATGACATCGGGATCGGCCGCGGCAGAGCGTTCGCGCGCAGCCTCTCTGATATCGGTGACGTTGCTGCGGGCCGACGCCTTCGGCTTGCGCTTGCGGCTGTCGTCGGCCCATTGCTGGCGGGCGAGCGTATAGATCCAGCTTTCCAGCCGGCCTTCGCCGTTCCACTGGTGTCCTTTGGTGATGGCGCGCTGACAGATGGCCTGGACCAGTTCGTCGGCCACCGCAACATCACCCGCGAGCGTAATCGCGAAGCGGCGAAGGCGGGGCAGAAGGCCGACGAGGTCACGCCGGAGATCGATGGTCGTTGCGGGCTGACGCATTGTCTATCCAAGAAGCATTCACAATGGTTTCGCGGACGAAGGTTTCGCTGTCGGGCGCGAAGCCGACTTTAACGGCGCCGACGATGCATGCGCTTTATGAAACAAGTCTCCTGTACTGTGCAAGCATCCGGTCGTCTTCATCCCCCCTTTCTCAAGGGATTTTCGTAGCGTAGCCCACAAAGCTTGCTTCAATATGTCCTGTATCCGTTCAAGCTTTGCAGCAGAGCGCGATAGGCCCAGGTGCCTTCGCCGCCGCGATCGCGGATTTCGACGAGCTGGACGCGGGCGCCCTGAATGTCTCCCTGTTCCACCAGCGCCATGCCCATGTAGGAGCGTGCGAGGATGTAGTTCTCATCCGCCTGCAGCGCCTTGCGATAATAGGACATGCCGAGTTCCATGCGGCCGGCCTTGCGGTTGGCATAGCCGAGGTAGTTCAGGATGCGCGGATCGTTCTGGTTGCTGGCGAGGTTGAGCACGGTGATGGCGTTCTCATACTGGCCGGCATAGGCGAATTCACGGGCGAACTTGTAAAGATCGTCGTCGTTGAAGCTGCTCTTCTTCGGGGTGACGCATTCCTTCTTCGCCTTGTCCCAGACCTTGCCACCGGTGCAGGTCTTGGTCGTCTGGGTCTTCGGCGGCGGATTGGTATCGTCGTTGTTGTCACCGACCGCGAAAGCGGCCGTTGCGATGCCGACGGCAAAGCCGGCAACGAGCGAAATTCTGCACATGCGATGGAAGGGGGAAGTCATTGGCGGCTCCGTTCTGAGGCGATGCAGTTATCCGGAGTGTACGCTTAACGCCAAAAATACCAAGGGGGTAAGCGGCCTCCACGGCAAATGTTGTGGGGATGGCCCGATGTCCTCACAGACCGATTGAAGCGCTGCATAAAGATGGTGCGGAGAGAAGGCTAACGTACGAAAATATTGGTGCTTTCCGGCATGACGGCATCGCCGGCCCTGTTGACGCTGAAGCGTTCGCCGGTGAGCTCCCAGGCGCCGGGAGAGCCGTCGATCGAGAAGAGGTTGTAGGCGGCGGGCGGCTTGATGCTGCCCGGTCCCTGCGAGGCCGACGCGATGCCGACGACCGGCACCGGCTGCACCTGGCCGCGCAGCCAGTGCAGCGTGTTGAGATGTGTGTGGCCGTGCAGCACGAGTTCGGCGCCGCCGGTGGAAATCACGGCGGCGAAACGGCGGATGCCGATCATGCGCTTGTAGAAGGCGGTGGCGCCGCGGATCGGCGGATGATGGATCATGACGACGCGGAAGAGACCAGCCTCACCGGCCGCGCGCAGCATGTTCACCGTGTCGCGGGCCTGGCGGGCGCCGAAAAAGCCGGAGGCGGCAAAGGGAGGGGTGGCGACCGCGGTGGAGCAGCCGACGATCGCGACTTTGCCGCGGATGCGCAGATAGGGGAAGATGTGGCGGTCTTCCTGCCATTGCGGCGGGGAAAGATCGCCGCGGACATAATCGTACCAGGCGCGCATCGACTTCTCGTAGGCGCCGGGCACATAGGCGTCGTGATTGCCGGGAACGACCGAGGTGTCGGCGGGATCGCCGAGTTCGCGCAGCCATGCGGCGGCGGCACGGATCTCGATGCCGCTCGCCAGATTGACGAGATCGCCGGTGACGGCCAGGTGATCGGCCTGATGGGCGCGGATGTCGTCGAGCAGGAGATCCAGCGTGCTGCCGAAAAGGTGCTTGCGTCGATTTCGATGCCAGTTCACAAAGCCGGTTATGCGTTTTGAAAACAGCTCTTGAACGGAAAGACGGGGCAGAGGTCCGAGGTGGACGTCGGAAATATGCGCGAGCTTGAACATTCTACGAGACATAGACCAGCTTATTGACAAATCAAACACATCCGGCGTGATGAATAGCCGAAACGGAGCAACGGTGGATAAAGAGAAGCGGCCCCTTCACATCAGGGCGGCCCTGCGCCTCCTGCATGTCTATTTCTCCTTCGCCCGCGGTATGACGATGGGCGTCCGGGCCGCCTGCTTCGATGCCGAGGGGCGGATTTTCCTCGTGCGCCATAGCTACGTCGGCGGCTGGCATATGCCGGGCGGCGGGTTGGAGCGCAACGAGACGGTCGCGGAAGCGCTGGCCAAGGAGCTGCGCGAGGAGGGCAACCTCAGGATCATCGGCAAGCCGCAGCTGATCCAGGTCTATTTCAATACCTCGACCACAAGCCGCGACCATGTCGTGTTCTACCGGGCGACCGTCGAGCAGACGGCGCCGCGACCGCCGGACTGGGAAATTTCCGACAGCGGCTTCTTCTCTCTCGACAGCCTGCCCGCGGGCACGACCGAGGCGACGCATCGCCGCCTCGCCGAGCTTCGCGGCGAGCAGGAGCCCGACCACCGCTGGTGAGAAGCTTCAGGCGGCATTCAGCCTGGCGCGGCCATGTGGGCTGTCGAGATCGAGCGCCGGGCCGACGGGGACGATGCCGGTCGGGTTGATCGTCTTGTGGCTGCGGTAATAGTGCTGCTTGATGTGCTTCAGATTTACCGTCTCGGCAATGCCTGCCGTCTGATAGAGATCGCGGAGATAGCCCGCCAGGTTGCGGTAATCGGCGATGCGGCGGATGTTGCACTTGAAATGGCCGACATAGACGGGATCGAAGCGCACCAGCGTGGTGAAGAGGCGCCAGTCGGCCTCGGTCAACCTGTCGCCGACGAGGTAGCGGCTCTTGCCCAGGCGTTCGTCGAGCATATCGAGCGTTTCGAACAGCTTGCCGACATTTTCCTGATAGGCTTCCTGGGTGGTGGCAAAGCCCGCCTTGTAGACGCCGTTGTTGACGTTGTCGTAGACGGTGGCGTTCAGCGCGTCGATTTCGGCGCTGATATCCTCAGGGTAAAAATCGGCCGTCGAACCCGTCAGCCCGTCGAAGGCGCTGTTGAACATGCGGATGATCTCGGCGGATTCGTTGTTGACGATCATGCCTGACTTCTTGTCCCAAAGGACGGGAACGGTCACGCGGCCGGAATAATGCGGATCGGCCTTGACGTAGATCTGCCAGAGGGTGGCGGCGCCGAAGAGATGGTCGCCGGTGGCGCCATCGCCGATCCCGAACTCCCAGCCGTTTTCGAACATCAGCGGGTCGACGACGGAGACCGAAATCAGGTCTTCCAGCTTCTTCAGCTTGCGGAAGATCAGCGTGCGATGCGCCCAGGGGCAGGCGAGCGAGACATAGAGATGGTAACGCCCGGCTTCGGCCTTGAATCCACCGCTGCCGGAAGGGCCGGCTTCGCCGTCCTGCGTCACCCAGTTGCGGAACTGCGAGGGCTGCCGCTTGAATTGGCCCTTGCTCTCCTTCGTGTCGTACCAAATGTCATGCCAGACGCCGTCCACCAGCATTCCCATGATCTTCATTTCCTTGATTTGCGTTTGGGGATCGAAGTTAGCTGAGATAGCGGGGCTTTGCAGGCGGTAAAGATTGAACAGTGCGTCACGCCTGGCAAAAATGTATTTTGCGTTGGACGGCAGAAATTTTTCCTGCTATCGGCGTTTTCACGATTTGAGAGACTCCGGCCTGATGTTCATTTCCAGAAACCCGCGACGACGCTGATGCTCCCGAACGCCCAAGGCGTGTTCGAGACCCATCAATCTGTCCATCCGGTTTCTGTCATCATGTACAAGCACGATCTCGTCTACCTCACAGAAGACGCGTCTCATGACGCCGCCATCGAACACATCAACGAGGAAGCTTTCGGTCCGGGCCGCTTCACGCGCGCTGCCGCACGCATCCGCGAGCAGGGGCCGCACGATCTTTCGCTCTCCTTCATCTGCACCGACAATGGTGAAACGATCGCGTCGGTGCGCATGACACCGGTGCTTGCCGGAACGGTGAAGGGGCATCTGCTCGGCCCGCTCGCCGTCCGCCCCTCGCACAAGAATATCGGCATTGGCCGGGAACTGGTGCGGATCGCGGTGGAGGCGGCAAGACGCAAGGGCTCCGAAGCCGTCATCCTCGTCGGCGACCCGCCTTATTACGGTCCGCTCGGCTTCGAGAAGGTCGCCTACAACGCGCTTTGCTTTCCGGGTCCCGTCGATCCCGGCCGCGTGCTCGTCGTTCCGATCGCCGAGGGCGTGCCCGAGCGGCTGAAGGGCACGATCGCCTGGCGGGAGTGATTTCGGCTTTTACAGGTTTTTCCTGAGGAAGCTGCGCGTGCGGCCTTCCGGGAAATCCTCGAGTTCGCCGAAGACCTCATAACCTTGGCGCAGATAGGCTCGCAGAGCCTGCGGATTGAACGTGTCGATCCAGGCACCGCGGCACCCCCGGGCTCTCGCCTCTTCTTCCGCCTTTGCGAGGATATTGCCGGCAAGACCGGTGCCACGCAGCGTATCGGGAATATAGAGCATCTGGGTGAAGAGCCAGCCCCAGGCGGTGAAGCCCGACAGGCCGCCGGTCACCTTGCCGTTGGTATCGCGGATGAGGATTGCCAGCGGCTGGCGCTCCGAGGGGCCGGCATCGCCGTTGTTGAAGGCCGAGAGGGCGTCGGTGATCGCCGCGAGTTCCTCCAGCGAGGGCGAGGCGGTGAGCTCGAATTCCGGCATGAGATTACCGCCCTTCGCGCCACCACATGGCGCCGAAGGCGAAGAGCAGGATGCCGACGCCGGCAAAACCGGCAAAGAGCGGCAGCGTGTTGATGCCCTTCAGAACCGTCTCGCTGGTCATGCGGATCATCATGCGCTCGGTGTCGGAGACACGGACCTGGCCGCGCACCGGCAGGATCGGGGGCACGCTGATTTCGCCGTTTGCATCGGCGACACGGGTAACGAGACCCTTGCTTCTGTCGGCGACCGGCTTCAGCACATCCGTCGTCGAGATCATCGCCTTGAATTCCGGCGCGTCGACGGCGCCGATGTGGACGAGGGTCGAGAGCTGGCCGTTGCGGATTTCGAAGAGGCCGATCTCGTCCATCCGCTTTTCGGCCTTGTAAAGGCCGGGTTCGGTCTGGGTGAGAGGCAGGGTTTCGGTCTTGCCGGAGGGATAACGGACGGTGGCGTTGCCCGGATTGTCGCCGATCGTCTGGCGCGTGACCTCAAGGGTGCGGCCGGAGGCGCGCGCCGTCAGCGCTTCTTCCTCAAGCGCCGGTTCCTTCATCAGCCAATGGGCGATGCGGCGATAGAGCGAGACATTCGGACCGCCGCCCTCGAAGCCGCGCGCCCAGAGCCAGCCCTGATCGGAAAGCAGCATGGCGACGCGGCCCTGGCCGGCGCGGTTCAGCACCAGCAGCGGATGGTTGTCGGCGCCGAGCATGATCGTCTCGCCCTCGGGCTTTTCGACGTCGACGCTGCGGAACCAGCGGCCCCAATGCGGTGGGTCTTCGCCCGAACCGTCCAGGCCGCGGGTGACGGGATGCTTGCGGCCTTCCTCCGAGAGGCGGGGATAGAAGGCTCTCTCGATCATCTGGCCAGTGGGCATTGCCGGCAGAACAGAGGAAAGCGGCGTCATGGCGATGGAATCCGGACCGGCATGCTCGGGGCCGGCGGCGATCAGCAACGCGCCGCCGTTTTCGACATATTGGGCGATGTTGTCATAGTAGAGCAGCGGCAGAACGCCGCGATGCTGGTAGCGGTCGAAGATGATCAGGTCGAAATCCTTGATCTTGTCGACAAAGAGTTCGCGTGTCGGGAAGGCGATCAGCGACAACTCGTTGATCGGCGTGCCGTCCTGCTTTTCCGGCGGACGCAGGATGGTGAAATGGACGAGATCGACCGAGGCGTCGGATTTCAGGAGATTGCGCCAGGCGCGCTCGCCGGCATGCGGCTCGCCGGAGACGAGCAGGACGCGCAGATTCTGGCGGATTCCGTCGATGACATGGACGGCGCGATTATTGGCGGCCGTGACTTCGCCGGGAAGCTCGGCGACGGAGAATTCGAGCACATTGCTGCCGCCGCCCGGCACCTTGAAGGAGAAGGGCGTGTCCTGGCCGGGCGTCGCCCGCAGGGTGGCGATCTCGTTGCCGTTCATCTTCACGACGACATCGGCAGTGCCGCCGGGGCTCGGGCCGTCGTCGAAAACGCGCAGGATGACCTGCTGCTCCTCGTTGACGATGCCGAAGCGCGGCCCCTTGATGACTTCGATGCGGCGATCGAATTCCTTGGGCCTGCCGGTCACGAGGCCATGGATCGGCGCGTCGAAGCCGAGCGCCTGATTGGCGGCCGGGACATCATGGACTTCGCCGTCCGTCAGCATGATGGCGCCGCCAACGCGGGAAGGGGGGACATCGGCAATGTTGGCGGCCAGCGCGTCGAACAGGCGCGTGGCGGGCACGTCGGAATTGACGTCGCCTTCGACATCGATGAAGCGGGGCTCTATCTGGGGAAAGCGGGCGAGCTGTCCCTTCAGGGCGGCAAGCGCGTCGTCGGTCATCTTGACGCGATCGGGCGTCTGCTGGCTCTGGCTTCGGTCGACGATGACGGGGACGATCGTCGACAGCTGATCCCGGTCCTCCTGCAGCAGCACGGGATTGGCCAGCGCGGTCAGCAGGGCGAGTGCCGCCAACGTCCTGATCCAGGCGCCGCGAACGCCGCGCCAGATCGCGAAGGCGGCGATAACAGCGCTGACGACGGCCAGCGTCGCCAGAACCGGCCAGGGCAGGAAAGGCGAAAAATCGAACGTCATATCATTGTCCTAACCGCTCGAGCAGGTCGGGAACATGAACCTGGTCTGTCTTGTAGTTGCCGGTCAGCATGTACATCATGATGTTGACGCCGGAGCGGTAGGCATATTCGCGCTGCGTTTCATCCTGGGGCACGGTCGGCAGCATCGGCGTGCCGTTCTCGTCGATCGCCCAGGCGCCGGCGAAATCATTGCCGGTGATCAGGATCGGTGAAACGCCGTCGGCCGTCGCCGCCGATTTTGCGCTTGGCTCGCGGCCGCCCTGCCGGGCCTCGATCCAGAGGGGGCTGCCGGTGTAACGGCCGGGAAAGCTCGACAGGAGATAGAAGGATTTCGTCAGCACGTGATCCGACGGCACCGGCTCCAGCGGCGGAATATCGAGATTGGCGAGGATTTCCTGCAGTCTCTGGCCGTTGGCGCTGACATTGCCGCCATTGTCCAATGCGCTGATCTGATCGCGCGTGTCGAAAAGCACGGTTCCGCCATTGCGCATATAGGCGTCGATGCGGCTGATCGCGGCCGAGGACGGCATCGGCGCCGTCGCCGAGACCGGCCAGTAGATGATCGGATAGAAGGCGAGCTCGTCCTTGGTGAGGTCGAGGCCGACGGGCGGCGCCGGCTCCAGCGTCGTGCGGAAGGTCAGGAACTGGGTGAGGCCTTCCAGGCCGCGCTCCGATATATCGTCCACCTCCTGTTCGCCGGTGACGACATAGGCGAGATGGGTATTGTCCAGCCTCTCCAGGATGACGTCGTCGCCGGGCCTGACGTCGTTGGCGTGAAGCGTGCCGGGCTGCATGAGGAAGCCCGCGCCGATTGCCACCGCGATCACGCCCATGGTGCGGACAGCCGGGCGCAATCGCGAGAAGGCGCCGTTCATGAAGAGGACGATCAGGCTATCGGTAAGCAGCAGCAGAAAGGCTGCGAGGAACAGCGCCGGCTTTGCCGACCAGCTTTCGCCGCCGATCAGGCCTTCGCGAACGGCGTTGGTTCCCGTTGTGTCGAGCGGTTTCAGTTCGGCGTCCTCCGGCAGCACGTTCAGGGAGGTGAAACCGTCTTCCGAGCCGTAGAGCCCGGGCGGATTGTCGAAATTCGCCGTCGGTTCGGTTCCGGCCTTGGGAATGAGCGGGCGCGCCGCGCCCGTCTCGGAGACGAGCATGCCCTTGGCCGTCAGCATCCGGAACGGCGGCAGGGTTTCGGCAACACGCGCATTGCCGCGCGCCTCCGACGTCACGCCACCTGAGCGCGATATCTGCAGCAGGTGGCGCAGCATGTCGACGAAGGTGCCGGAGATCGGCAGATCGGACCAGGTCGCTTCCGCCGTGACGTGAAACAGGACGATCTGCCCGGATGCGAGCTGCTTCATCGTCACGAGCGGCGTGCCGTCGGCCAGGCTCGCCCAGGTGCGCTCGGCAAGATCGGGCGTCGGTTCGGCAAGCACCTGTCGCTTGATGACGACGTCTGCGGGACGCGCTATGCCGGCGAAAGGCCCGAAATTGGGAAATTCGGCCAGCGATTGCGGTTCGCTCCAGGACAATGTGCCGCCCAGCGCCCGTTCTCCCTAGCGCAGGATAACGGGGATCAGCGGATCGTCCGCGGGTGCTGCCGCCATGCGAGGGCCAGCAAAACGCAGGAGCATGCCGCCATTCGATATCCAGCGTGTCAGGGGTTCGTAGGTCTCCTCCGGCAGCCGGCCGATATCGGCCATGATGATGATGGAGGGATTGTTGGCAAGAAGCTTCGGTATGGCGACGGCAAGATCGGAATCGGCGGGTTGGATCAGATCCGCGTAAGGCTGCAGCGCCCGCTGGATATAATAGAGCGGCGAGAGAAGCGGCTGGAACTCGTCGCCTCCCGCACCCGACAGCAGAACGACGCGGCGGCGCTTGAATGCGTCGTCGAGAAGATGAACCGCGCCTGCCGTCGCGCCGTTGTCGACGCTGATGCGCGCGAAATCGTTGCGCATCTCGAAGGGAGCGGTGATCGAGCTCGTCGCGACGCTCTGGCCGGGGCTGAAATCCACCCGGCCGTTGGCGATCGAGCGCCCCTGGGCATCGATGGCGTTCAGCGCCACGGATGCGGCATGCGAACTGTTGAGCCGCGTGACCTTGACGGTCATGGCATCAGCCGCATTGTTGGCTGCGGTGACCGCGACCGTCTTTGTGGCATCGCCTTCGATCAGGCGGAGATTGGCGGGCTGCAGTTCGGCCAGTTGTCGCACCGTGGCGTCGTCGGCCTTGACGGCTGCGCCGTCTGTGAGGAAGGCGAGGGTGCCGGGCTTGACGCCGTTCAGGGCGGCGCGCAGCGCCTGGAAGGTGCGCTCGCGGTCCGGCACCAGCGGTCGCGGCTCGGCGGCGCGCAGCTTATCGCGGGCGCTGGCCGCGGTGCCGGGAATAGCGTCGTTGGCCGGATCGGCGGTGAAGGCGATCGATACCGGCGTGCCGGCGGATTCGGCGTCGTCTATCAACGCGCCGGCGGTCTGGACGCGGCGCTCCCAGTCGGGTGCGGCCGCCCAGCTATTGTCGACGAAGAGGACGAGCGGGCCGCCTGAAGCCAGCGAACTTGTGCGCGGATTGAAAACCGGATCGGCGATCGCAAGGATGATGGTGGCGGCGAGCAGCATGCGCAGCAGCGTCAGCCACCAGGGGCTCTGCGCCGGCGTCTCCTCGCGCTTCAGCACGGATGCGAGGATCTTCAGCGGCGGGAAGACCTCGGCCTTCGGGCGCGGCGGCGTCAGACGCAGCAGCCACCAGATGACGGGAAGCGCAACGAGGGCGCCGAGAATGGCGGGATAGGCAAAAGCGAAGGGGAGGGCGTTCATAACATCCCTCCATGCGTCGCCTTGGCCGGCATGCCCGAGAGATACATGTGTATGGCGACCAGCGCTTCCGAAGCCAGGTGATCGGTGCGGTGGGTCGCAAAGGTCCAGCCGAGATGGCGAAGCGACTGGCCGAGGTTCTCCCTGCGCGCGAGGTAGGCGTTGCGGTAGGCGTCGCGGACGTGTTCGGCGCGGCCGGAAATCAGCCTGGCGCCGGTTTCCGGATCGGTGAATTCGGTGCGGCCGCTATAGGGGAATAGCTCCTCGGCGGGATCTGATATCTCGATTACATGGCCGCGTAGGCCGCGGCGGGCAAGCGGGCCGAGGCGCTCCATGATTGCCGGCGCATCGTCGAGGAAATCGCCGATGAGCACGAGGTCGCTCCAGCCGCGGATCATCGCCGTATCAGGCAGGCCTCCGGTCAGCGGCGTATGCATGAGTGCCGCCGCCAGCCGTTCGGCGGCGGTGCGGGTGGAGACCGGGTCCATGATGCCGGGGCAGCCGATGCGTTCGCCGGAGCGGGCAAGGATTTCGGCCAGCGCCAGCATGACGACCAGCGCCCGGCTTTCCTTCGAGACGCTGCCATAGCTCGACTTGTACATCATCGAAGGCGACATGTCGCACCAGAGCCAGATGGTGTGGGCCGCCTCCCATTCGCGCTCGCGCACATAGGTATGGTCGTCGCGGGCAGAGCGGCGCCAATCGATGCGCGACAGGCTTTCGCCTTCGGCATAGGGGCGAAACTGCCAGAAATTCTCGCCGATGCCACGCTTGCGGCGGCCATGCCAGCCGGCGATCACCGTGTTTGCGATGCGCTTGGCTTCCACCAGGCAGTCCGGTATCAGGGCGGCCCGCTGCCTGGCGCGGGAAAGGGCATCGCTGCCTGACGTCGGGTTGACGATCTGTCCGATAGATGCCACGCGTCCGGCTTCCTTATCCCTTTGCCTGCCTGACCAGTCCGGCGATGACGTCGCGCACCGACATGCCTTCGGCGCGGGCGGCGAAAGTCAGCGCCATGCGGTGCTGGAGAATGGGTTCGGCGAGCGCGAAAATATCGTCCAGAGACGGTGCGAGACGGCCTTCGTAAAGGGCGCGGGCACGCGCGCAGAGCATCATTGCCTGGCCGGCGCGCGGGCCTGGACCCCAGGCGACGTTCTTGTCGGTCGAGGCATTGCCCTGTCCGGGACGGGCCGAACGCACCAGCGCCAGGATGGCGTCGACAACCGTGTCGCTCACCGGCATCTGGCGCACCAGGGTCTGGATCTCGATCAACCGCTGCGCATCGATGATGGCTTCCGGCCGGGTTTCGCCCAGGCCCGTCGTTTCGAGCAGGATCTGCCGCTCAGCGGCAAGTTCGGGATAGTTGACGTCGACCTGCAGCAGGAAGCGGTCGAGCTGGGCTTCGGGCAGGGGATAGGTGCCTTCCTGCTCGAGCGGGTTCTGGGTGGCGAGCACATGGAAGGGCGCCGGCAGGTCATAGCGCTGGCCGGCGATCGTGATGTGATATTCCTGCATGGATTGCAGAAGAGCCGACTGGGTACGTGGCGAGGCGCGGTTGATCTCGTCGGCCATCAGGAGCTGGGCGAAGACCGGGCCCTTGACGAAACGGAAGGAGCGGCGTCCACTGTCGTCCTGGTCCATCACCTCGGAGCCGAGAATATCCGAGGGCATCAGGTCCGGCGTGAACTGGATGCGGTTGGCGGCAAGGCCGAGCACCTCGCCGAGCGTCGTCACCAGCCTGGTTTTGGCAAGACCGGGAACGCCGACAAGCAGGGCATGGCCACCGGAGAGCACGGCGAGGATGGTGTTTTCGACGACGCTTTCCTGACCGAAGATCACCTTCGAGACTTCCGCGCGGATGGCGGCGATATCGGAGAGCGCCTTTTCGGCGGCGGCGACGATCGCCTTTTCATCGAGGCTGGATTCGGTCTTCATCATACCCACGGGCATCTCCAACGGCTGAAATCATTCGGCAGCGAATCGGCGGACTTATACATGTGCCTCATACCCGATAGAGTTATGGAGATGAGACGGGCTGACAAGTTCGTTGCGAATGACTATCTCGTGACTTCACTTCGTTAAGGACAAACCGGGACGGAAGAATGGCAGCCGAGGAAATCAGCGGACAGGCGGATGCGGCGGGACTTGCCGCACTGATTTCGCGTGCATCTGACGAAAGTGGCGGAGAAAAACGCGGCTTACCGCCGGTCGAGCGGTGGAATCCGCCTTTTTGCGGCGATATCGACATGGAAATCAAGGCCGACGGCACCTGGTTCTACATGGGCACGCCGATCGGTCGGCCGGCGCTGGTGCGGCTGTTTTCGACGGTTTTGAGGAAGGACGATGATAAGAAGACCTATCTCGTAACTCCTGTGGAAAAGGTCGGGATAAGGGTCGTCGACGCGCCTTTCACCGCCGTGGAGATGAGCGTGACGGACCGAGAGGGTCAGCAGGTGCTGACCTTCCGTACCAATGTCGGCGATGTCGTGGAGGCGGGAGGAGACCATCGGCTGCGTTTTGCCATTGCGGACGGCAACGCCGAACTGAAACCCTATCTGCATGTGCGCGGGCGGCTGGAGGCGCTGGTGTCGCGTGCGGTGATGTATGAACTGGTCGCGCTCGGCGAGACTTTCGACGTGGGAGGGCGCGCGATGTTTGCGATCCGCTCCGCGGGCGAGGTCTTCCCGGTCATGCCGGCCGACGAACTGGATGCGCTTTCCCGATGAATGATGCAATTACCCAACGTTATCCGCTGTTCTCAGCAGCCGAATTCCGTCGCCGTGCGCTCAACCAGAATGGCGGGCCGGTCGATCATGCCTGGCGCGATCACGGGGACCATATCCTCAACCCCGATATCGTCGCCGAAGTCGAAACCTTCAAGCTGCGCGACGCCGCCGTGCTGGTGCCCGTCGTCGACGACGGCGAGGAGGCGCAGGTGATCTTCACCAAGCGCACGGCGACGCTGCGCAAACATTCCGGGCAGATCGCCTTTCCCGGCGGTTCGATCGATCCTGCAGATGTCTCGCCCGAAATGGCGGCGATCCGCGAGACGGAAGAGGAGATCGGCCTGGCCGGTTCCTTCGTCGAAACCGTCGGTCGCTTGCCGAATTATCTTGCCTCGACGGGCTTCCGCATCACGCCTGTGCTCGGCGTCGTCACGCCGGGCTTCGCGCTGACGCTGAACCCGACCGAGGTGGACGACGTGTTCGAGGTGCCGCTTTCCTTCCTGATGGATCCTGCCAATCACACCCGCGACAGGCGTGTCATCGACGGGATCGACCGACATTTCTACCGCGTGCCCTATGAAACCAGAATGATCTGGGGCATCACCGCCGGCATCGTCCGCACGCTTTACGAAAGGCTTTATGCATGACCGGCCTTGCCGACCAAGCATGGTTCCGCGACCCGGCACTCGGCCGGATCTTCGCACTTCTCAACGCCGATAGCGGGGAAGGACGGGTGGTCGGCGGCGCGGTGCGCAACAGCCTGATGGACCTGCCGGTCAGCGATGTCGACATCGCCACGACGCTCAGACCGGAGGCGGTGATCGAGCGGGCAGCGGCGGCGGGCATCAAGGCGGTACCAACCGGCCTGCAGCACGGCACAGTGACGCTCGTCATCGACGGCAAACCCTTCGAGGTGACGACGCTTCGCACCGACATCGAGACCGACGGACGCCATGCCAAGGTTGCTTTCAGCACCGACTGGAAGGCAGATGCCGAACGGCGGGATCTGACGATCAACGCGCTTTACGCCGATGCCGACGGCGAGGTGGTGGATCTCGTCGGCGGACTTGCCGACATTAAGACGCGCAACATCCGCTTCATCGGCGATGCCGCAAGGCGTATTGCCGAAGATCATCTGCGCATCCTGCGTTTTTTCCGCTTCTTTGCCTATTACGGGTCAGGACGGCCGGACGCCGAGGGGCTGAAGGCCTGTTCGGCAGCGCGTTCAAAACTGAAGATGCTTTCGGCAGAACGCGTCTGGTCGGAATTGCGAAAGCTGCTCGGTGCTGCCGATCCTGGCCGGGCGCTGCTCTGGATGCGGCAGGTGGCCGTGTTGACGGAAATCCTGCCGGAATCGGAACGATGGGGCATCGATGCGATCCCATCGCTGATCACCACCGAAAAGGCGCTCGGCTGGACGCCCGATCCGTTGCTGCGCCTTGCGGCGATCGTGCCGCCTGACGCGGGGCGCGTGGAGGCGCTTGCGGCCCGGCTCAAGCTCTCGAATGCGGAAGCGGCCACTCTCAAGGCCTGGGCAATGGCAGCGCCCGTCAATGACGAGATGTCGCCGGCCGCCTTCGAAAGGCTGCTTTACCGCAACGGCGCCGACGGCATCACGACGCGGCTGAAGCTGGCGCTTGCGGTGGCACGCGGCAAGGCTGAAGGCGATTTCGACGAAATGGCGCGGTCGGCGCGGCTCAGCAAGCTGCTGGACAAGGCAATGCATTGGAAGAAGCCGCAGTTTCCGCTGAACGGCGGCGACGTGATTTCGGCGGGAGTGGCGTCCGGCCCGCGCGTCGGCGAATTGCTTGCCGGCCTGGAAAACCAGTGGGTGGAGGAAAATTTCGCCTCCGACCGGGCGGAACTGCTCGTCCGGCTGCAGGAACGCGTGCAATAGGCAATCCGGCGTCGCATCCGTCGGATGCGGCGACTTTGGTCGTTGATATCGATACTCGCCCAGCTATTAGGCGGCGGTCGCTTCGTCGCGGATGCGGGCCTTGATGTTATCAACCATGTTTTCGCGTATGGTCGTTTCGCCGTGGGCCGTCTTCAGGTGCTCGACGGCGCGGCGAACCACTTCTGCGTCATTATCCGCCCGGGTGTGCCAAGCGCAGCCGGGAACGAGCGTGCCGCATTCGAAAAGTCGCATGGTTTTCTCCTCTGTCTGAAACGCAACGGCCATCGCGCTTTCACGCGATTGATGAATGTGCGGAGGAGGAGAAGGTTCCGGCCGGCATAAGATGACGACCGGAGAAGGTCTTTCAGTCGGGCATCGCCCAGGCTTTGTAGGTATCCGAAAGCTGGCCGGGCATGTTGCTGTTGGCGGCCGCGGCTTCGTTCTGCAGCTGTTCCGGTGATTTCCCACCGGCCAGTTGCAGCTTGACCTGCTCGATGAAGCAGGACAGCGGCAAATCCGAGCCGCTCTTGGCCCGCAGTTTCTCCGCGATGCGCGTCAAAAACTCGGATGTGTCGATCGTGCGGGATGTTTCCTGGACATCCGTGGACGTAGGCGAGCCACTTTGTATCGTCATGACAATCCTCCTCCGATTGTTACGCACATACATATAAAGTTAGGACGCGCTGAATTTTCGTGAAGGTCTATCAACTCGAATTTATCGATGAGATATCACAGTCTCACGGCCAACGGACGACGGGGGGCAGCGAGGAGAGAATGGATTCCACATTGCCGCCGGTCTTCAAGCCGAAGATCGTGCCGCGATCATACAGCAGATTGAATTCGACGTAGCGGCCCCGGCGGATCAATTGTTCGTCGCGATCGGCCTCTGTCCACAACTTGTTGAAGTTGGAGCGAACGATCTTCGGATAGACCATGGCGAAGGCCCGGCCGACATCGCGCGTGAAGGCGAAATCGGCGTTCCAGCCGCCGGCTTCCTCGCTCGAATGCAGCCAGTCGTAGAAGATGCCGCCGATGCCGCGGGCCTCATTGCGGTGCTTCAGGAAGAAATATTCGTCGCACCAGGCCTTGTAGGCATCGTAATCGGCGACGGCGTGATTGCGGCAGGCGATCTCCATCGCCTTGTGGAAGAGCTGGCTGTCCTCGTCCTCCTGGGTCCGGCGGCGCGACAGCACCGGCGTCAGGTCGGCGCCGCCGCCGAACCAGCGGCTTGATGTGACCACCATGCGGGTGTTCATATGCACGGCGGGAACGTTGGGGTTCACGGGGTGGGCGATCAGCGAGATGCCCGAGGCCCAGAAACGCGGATCATCCTTGGCACCTGGTATCTGCGTCCGGAAATCCGGGGAGAATTCGCCGTGAACGGTGGAGGTGTGGACGCCGACCTTTTCGAAGACGCGGCCTTCCATCATCGACATCCGGCCACCGCCGCCGGCGCCGTTTTCGCGTGACCAGTCCTTGGCGACGAAGCGGCCGGGTTCCTGGTCGGAGAGCGGCCCTTCCAATTCGTCTTCGATGGCTTCGAAGGAGGCGCAGATCGTATCGCGCAATCCCTCGAACCAATTGCGGGCGGCAGCCTTCTTCTCTTCGATATCGTCAGGCAAGCCGATCGGCAGTTCCGGTCTTTCCATTTGCGCCTCCGGCGGTCACATCCGCTGTGGAAGCGACTCGCTCATTCTTGATTGCGCGCCATGATTAGCAGTTGGCGCAGCATCTCGCCAAGCGTGGCCAAGCACGGCTGGGCGCTTCCGAGATTCGACTCGCAAATCAAGTATTTCGATACTACCTTTTCCCAAGAGGTAGGTTAGATGAAAAAAGTTCCAGGACCTCCATCCTTCGATGGGCTGAAGCGCAGGATAGCGAGACATCGGGCGGAAAATCCTCCGCGCAAGAAGGACCATTTCGTGCGTGAGACATATTGCCTCGGCCTCATGGACGCGCGGGCCAAGGCGCGCGAATGGTTCGACGAATATCCGAAAGCCGCCTACTGGACCGAGGTGGAAAGCTGGCGCCAGCTCGACGGCGACCAGATCGAATTCACCATGCGCCGCCTGCCTTCGGCCGACTGATCGTCACTTCGCAGTGGTGCGTACGCGGCTTTCGATCAAGAGGCCGCTTTCATCCATGATTGGATGCGCGACGGAGACGATGTGGGCGTTGATGCGCTTCAGGTCGCGCAGCATGTCGAGATGCAGCGAACTCGTCTGCAGGCTGTCGGCGCGGCCATCGCGCAGACGTTCGAGGTGGCGCTCGGCAGATTGTTTTTCCATCCGGCGCACCTCGACCTTCACCTCCATCATCTGACGCGCGAGATTGAAATCGCGGGTGACGAAGATCGTCTGGGCGACGCGCAGATTGTCGATCGTCAGATCGAACAACTTGCGCAGTTCCTGATGACCGTCCTCGGAGAATTTCAGGCCAAGCGAGATCTTCTTCGTCACCTGCTCCAACAGGCCCTTCTCGATGATGTCGCCCATATGTTCGAGGTTGATCGCATAGTCGATGACGACGATCGAGCGGCGGGCGTTCTCATCGCTGAGACCCTCGCGGCCAAGTCTGGAGAGATAGACCTTCACTGCCTGCTGCAGTCGGTCGACGCGCTCTTCGAGGGCGGGGATCTCGGCAAGCTTGGATGCGTCGTTGCGCTCGAAGGCTTCGGAGACCCGGATCAGCATGCGCTCGATCAGGTCGCCGACGCCGAGCACTTCGCGGGTGGCGCTGGCGAGGGCCACGACCGGCGTCGAAAGCTCCTGCGCATCCAGATATTTCGGGGCACTGTCAGGCTCGGCCTGATCCGGCACCAGCCTGGCCATCAGGGCGGCGAGCGGCCTGGAGAATGGCCAGGCAACTGCTGCCAGCAGAAGGTTGAAGGCAAGATGCGCATCGACCGGCAGCTTGGCCGGGCCAAAGGGCAGCATCTGGATGAGTTCCGCACCGTAGCCCGCCAGCGGCAGGGCGATGAGACAGCCGAGCGTGCGGATGGCGAGATTGCCGAGAGTGACGCGCCGCGCCGAAGCCGGGCCGGACAATGTCGCGACCACAGGCGGTATCGCACCGCCGAGATTGGCGCCGAGCACGAGCACGATGACGAGTTCGGCAGAGACCACGCCGGCCGAGGCAAGCGACAGGATGAGCACCACCACCGCAAGACTCGACGAGGACGCAAAGGCGAGTGCCGCCGAGACGATCATTGCCACGGGCAGGGCGCCGTCCAGCAGGCCGATGAAGGCCGCAAGGGCGGGAGAGGCGCGCATGGGCTCCGTCGCAAGGCCGAGAAGGTGCAGCGACAGCAGCATCAGCCCGATGCCGATCAGCGCCGTGCCGCCGCCCTGGCTGGTGCTGGAGCGGCCGCGGTAAAGCACGATGCCGGCGAGGATCAGAAGCGGGGAAAGCCATTCGATGCCGGTGGCGACGATCCAGGCTGTGATCGCGGTACCGACATTGGCGCCGAGCAGAACGATCTGCGCCATGCGCGGCTTGATCAGGTCACGTTCGACGAAGGAGGCGGTCATCAGCGCCGTTGCCGTCGAACTCTGCAGCGCGACCGTTGCAACGAGACCCGACAGGAAAGAACGAAGACTGCCGCGCGTACCGGTCGCCAGACCCGTTCTGAGGCGGGCTCCGAAGGCTCTGGATACGCCATCCTTTACCTGCGCGAGGCCGAACAGCAGCAGAGCCACGGCGCCGAACAGGTTGATCATGATGATTGTAGAGTCCATTTTGTTGTTTTTATTCTTCTTTCACAGATCTGGAGAAGTGCTGCTTTCCTCGCATAGCTATTCCAACTTATTGAAATCATGGAGGCCAATATTGAATTTTTGATTGCCCGGCTAATAAATATACGCTGGTTTCACAGATAGACAACGCTATTTTGCGACATATTCTGGAGCGGATCGGCAATTCCGCAGGCTTTGCTCCGCCGGCGCCGCGTTCGTCAGGTCCAGACGGTTTGGCGCATTGCCTCACCGACGATCATGGCGGCCGAAACAGCGACGTTGATCGAGCGCTGGCCGTCGACCATTGGGATCAGGATGCGTGCATCGGCTGCTTCATGGACCTGATCCGGCACGCCGGCGCTTTCGCGGCCGAAGAGCAGGATATCGTCCGGGCGGAAGGCAAAATCAGTGTAGCGCTCCGCCGCCTTGGTCGAGGCGAGGATCAGGCGGCCGCCGGTGGTCAGGCGCCACGCTTCGAAGCGGTCCCAATTGACATGGCGGGTGAGGGCCGCGGCGGCGATATAATCCATGCCGGCCCGTTTCAGGTTGCGGTCGGACACATCGAAGCCGGCGGGCTCGATCAAATCGACCGCGAAGCCAAGGCAGGCGGCAAGGCGCAGGATCGTGCCGGTATTGCCAGGAATATCCGGCTGATAGAGTGCCAGTCTGAGTAAAGTCATGATGCGCCGTCTTTCCGCTTTCGCCGTCAAAGGCCTAATGCAACTGTGATTTCGGCGCAACAGGGCGCGTTTTGACCAGGAAACGTTCAATTTACGGCAATACAGGGCTGGAATTTTCGCGGTTTTCGCGTTATCCATGCCTATCTTCAATCGCCAGCAGGGAGGGTCACAATGAATATTTTGCTCGATATGCGCCTTCCCGCCGTGATGCCGATTAAGGCGACACGCCGCCGCTAGTGCGCATTTCTTTCTGAAATCCCCCTTTTGATCCATTGTGCGGCTGTTTCGGCCTCGCCCCTTGAACGTTCGGTTCCCATATGTGCTTGCATGGCGCTGGGATGGCGCGAAGCCGGGAGCCGAAACGCTGACGTTTCGGAGCAATTTCATGTTTGGCTGGTTCGAACAGCGACTCAATCCCTTTCCGAGCGAGGAGCCTGTCGCCCCGCCGAAGGGTCTCTTTGCCTTCTGCTGGCATTACAGCAAGCCGGCAGCCCCCTGGCTCGGCCTGATGGCGCTGCTGACAGCGCTGATCGCCGTCGGCGAAGTGGCGCTGTTCCAGTTCCTGGGCGACATCGTCGACTGGCTGACCAATGCCGACCGCGCCACCTTCCTGCAGACGGAGGGTCACAAGCTTTTCTGGATGGCGGCGCTTGTGCTGGTCGGTCTGCCGCTGACGGCGGGGCTCGATTCTCTCATCATGCATCAGATGATGCTCGGCAATTATCCGATGATCGCACGCTGGCAGATGCACCGCTTCCTGCTGCGCCACAGCATGTCGTTCTTCGCCAACGAGTTTGCCGGGCGTGTCGCCACCAAGGTGATGCAGACGTCGCTCGCCGTGCGCGAGACGGTGATGAAGATCCTCGACGTCTTCGTCTATGTCGTGACGTACTTCCTGACGATGATCATCGTCATCGCAGCGGCCGACTGGCGGCTGATGATCCCGATCCTCGTCTGGCTCGCCGTCTATATCAGCATCGTCGCCTATTTCGTGCCACGGCTTCGCAAGATCGCGGCCGCCCAGGCGGATGCGCGCTCGATGATGACGGGGCGCGTGGTCGACAGCTATACGAATATCGCCACCGTCAAGCTGTTTTCGCATGCGGGCCGCGAGGAGGTCTATGCCAAGGAGGGCATGGATGAGTTCCTGCAGACCGTGCACAAGCAGATGCGCAAGGTGACGCTCTTCCACATCAGCGTCTATCTGAACAACTGCGTTGCGCTCTTCGTCATTTCGGGCCTGTCGATCTGGTTCTGGCTGAACGGAGCGATCTCCGTCGGCGCCATCGCCATCGCCATTGGTCTTGCCATGCGCGTCAACGGCATGTCGCAATGGATCATGTGGGAAGTCTCGGCGCTGTTCGAGAATATCGGCACGGTCTATGACGGCATGGAGATGATGAGCAAGCAACACGACATCGTCGACAAGCCGGGCGCGCCCACCTTGACGGCGAAGAAGGGCGCGATCCACTACGACCGCATCCGCTTCCACTACGGCAAGAGCAAGGGTGTCATCGACAATCTGTCGCTCGACATCAAGGCGGGCGAGAAGGTCGGCCTGGTCGGCCGCTCGGGCGCCGGTAAGACGACGCTGATGAACCTGCTGCTGCGCTTCTACGACCTGGAGGCCGGCCGCATCACCATCGACGGGCAGGACATCGCCGGCGTCTCGCAGGAAAGCCTGCGCTCGCTGATCGGCGTGGTGACGCAGGATACGTCGCTGCTACATCGCTCGATCCGCGACAACATCGCCTATGGCCGTCCCGATGCCTCGGACGTCGAGATAATCGAGGCCGCCAAACGTGCGAATGCCTGGGAGTTCATCGAAGGCCTCGTCGACATGCAGGGCCGCGAGGGGCTCGACGCGCAGGTCGGCGAACGCGGCGTCAAGCTGTCTGGCGGTCAGCGGCAGCGCATCGCGATCGCCCGCGTTTTCCTGAAGGACGCGCCGATCCTGGTGCTCGACGAGGCAACTTCGGCGCTCGATTCGGAAGTCGAAGCGGCAATCCAGGAGAACCTCTTTGCCCTGATGGAGGGCAAGACGGTGATCGCGATCGCCCACCGGCTTTCGACGCTGACGGAGATGGACCGGCTGATCGTGCTCGACAAGGGCCGGATCATCGAGGCCGGCTCGCACAGCGAACTGATCGAGGGCGGCGGTATCTATGCCGACCTCTGGAACCGCCAGTCCGGCGGCTTCCTCTCCGATCACGCCGAGGAAGCGGAAGAGGCTGCGGAATAAGATGAAAGAGGCCCTCCCTGCGAAAGCGGGGAGAGCCTCTTGAATTCTCAGGGTTGCTTCGAATTTGCCGGCGCGTTTGCTATCCGTTCAAAGGCTGTCGGCCCAGTCGATCGCGCGGTGATGTTCGATCAGGACGATGGTGTTGGCGGCGGCGATCGTGCGCAGCGCCGTGATGCGGCGGCGCTCCTCCTGGTCGATCCATGCGGTGATGGCCTCGGTGACGATTTCGTCGCGCGGCTGCGCCAGGTCGATGGCCAGGGCATCCAGCCTCTCTGCAAGCGGAAGCGGAATATGCGCATCGAGCATTTTCGTTTCCATGGACCTTCTCTCCGGTGACACGCGATCATAACGTCAGATTGTGACGGGTTCGGGGGCAGTCAATGGCGATGCCGCCGATGTTATCGTTTATTACAAAAATATAAGCTTGCGTCCGCTTTTCATTCTCTTTGCCGCTCCCCTCAATCCGCCTATATCGCTTCTATGTTCCTGCGCCCCATCCTCCGCCTGTTCGAAACCTGGATCGATCCGTTCCGTCCACGCGCCAATCTCCAGCCCCCGCGTTCGACGCTCGGCTTCGTCTGGTTCTATATCGGCCAGGCGAGGATGCCGTTCATCGCCATGCTCGTTCTCGGCGGGACATCGGCGGCAATCGAGGCGGCGCTCTTCTGGTTCGTCGGCCGGCTGGTCGATATCCTCGGCAGTATCAAGCCCGGCGCCGGCTGGAGCGGACTTCTCGCAGCCCATGGCGGCGAACTGTTCGGCATGCTCGCCCTCATCGGGGGTGTGCGCTTCGTCGTCGCCTTCCTGATCGCGCTCGTCGATCAGCAGGTGATCACGCCTGGTTTCTATAATCTAGCACGCTGGCAGTCCTATCTCCATGTCTCCCGCCAGTCTTTATCGTTCTTTCAGAGCGATTTCTCCGGACGTATCGTCACCAAGGTCTGGTCGGCCGGGCAGGCAACCGGTGATCTCGTCACCTCGCTGATGGAAAGCGTCTGGTTCGTCGGCATCTATGCCGTAACGACGCTCGTGCTCGTCGCCCGGCTGGACTTCTCCCTTGCCGCCGTCGTGCTGTTCTGGCTTGGCGCCTTCAGCCTGCTTGCCCGCCACTTCGTTCCGCGAATTCGCCATCATTCCCGCGAAACGGCGGAAGCCGGATCGATGCTGAATGGCCGGATGGTCGATTCCTACAGCAACATGCAGACGTTGAAGCTGTTTGCGCGCGATGAGGAGAGCGACCGCTATATGCGGCAGGGCTTCGATATCTATCAGGATACGGTGCTGCGTTTCACGCGGTTCATCACTGGTGTCAGGGCCTCCATGGCGCTGCTCTCCGGCCTGATGATCGTGACGATGGCGGGGCTGAGCGTCGATTTGTGGCTGCGCGGCCTGGTCAGTTCCGGTGCTGTGGCATTCTCGTTGGCGCTGGTGCTCCGCCTGAATTTCCTGCTCGGACGGCTGATGACGCAGTTCAACGGCATCATGCGCAATCTCGGCACCATCCAGAACGCCGCCGAGCTGATCTCGCAGCCGCTGGGGCTCGTCGACCGGGCCGATGCCAAAAACCTGGTGATCCGGCATCCCGGCATCCGCTTCGACAATGTTTCCTTCCGCTACGGCAAGGGTCATCAGCCGGTCGTCGAGAATTTCTCTCTGACCATCCGACCGGGCGAAAAGGTCGGAATCGTCGGCCGTTCGGGCGCGGGGAAGTCGACCCTGATGAACCTGCTTCTAAGACTCTACGACATCCAGGACGGCCGCATTCTCATCGACGGCCAGGATATTGCAGCCGTGACGCAGGAATCGCTCAGGATGCAGATCGGCGTCGTCAGCCAGGACACTTCGCTGCTGCACCGTTCGGTGCGTGACAATATCCTGTTCGGACGGCCGGATGCCGGCGAGGAGGGGCTGGTCGAGGCGGCCAAGCGCGCCGAAGCCATCGACTTCATCGCCCGCCTGCAGGATCAGCAGGGCCGCAGAGGTTTCGATGCGCATGTCGGAGAGCGCGGCGTCAAACTGTCTGGCGGGCAGCGCCAGCGCATCGCCATTGCCCGCGTCATGCTGAAGGATGCCCCGATCCTTGTTCTCGACGAGGCGACGTCGGCGCTCGATTCGGAGGTGGAGGAAGCGATCCAGTCCAATCTCCACCGGATCATGGAAGGCAAGACGGTGCTTGCGATCGCCCATCGGCTGTCGACGATCGCCGCACTCGACCGGCTGATCGTCGTCGATCTCGGCCGGATCATCGAGGAGGGCAGCCATGACGAACTGCTTCGCCGCGGCGGGCTCTATGCCGAACTTTGGGCACGCCAGTCCGGCGGCTTCCTCGCGACGGACGAGGATGTGGGCTCAAGGGTCGACGACGAATTCCGCCATGAGGCCAAAATGGTTTGATCCGAAACTGTCCTCGATGCGGCGGACCGATTTCAGCCGCAGGGGCGCCCTGCTGAAGATATGATCGATCGGAATGCCGAAAGCACCGGCGCGGATTGGCCATGTCGCCGGCTCCAGCGATGCCGTGCCCAGGCCCTGGCTGCGCATGAGATACTGCACGTCGGGCGCCAGAATCGACGTATTGAAATCACCGGCAAGAACGAGCGGTCCCGGCAGGGAAGGGATAATCTCCGCGAGGTCTGCGATCTCAAGGCCGTGGAATTCGTCGTAATAGGGTTTGGTCAGGTGCGCGGCGAGGAAATTGACCTTCTGGCCGTCGAAATCGATCGTCGAGATCGTCAGCCGGTTGCGCCATAGGAGCCCGAGGCTGCGGATACGAGGTTCGATAAGCGGGCGCTTCGACAGGACCAGCGTATCGCATTGCTCCATGCCGACACCGCAGCCGATGTAATAAGGGTAGGTCTTCAACAGCCGCGGCAATTCCGACAGCAGCGGTTCGGCCTCCAGGATGTTGACGACGTCGGCGCCTGAGGCAATGGCCATGTCGGCGATCGCTGCCCCGTTCGCGAAATTATCGTTCTCGATATTGAAGGACATCAGCTTGAAGAGGACCGGGCGGCTTTGATCGACCGCGGGCTCGACGAATTCGCGCATCATCACGGCGCCGTGGACGGCAAGAACCAGCGATACGCCGAGCGTCAGAAACCCATACCAGTGCCGCTTGACGAGAAGGGCCGCGATCGAGGCGGCCGCCGCGGCCGCCGCCAGATGGAGCTGGAAGCTGTAAAAGAAGGAAAGCAGGTAGAAATCTTTGACATAGCGCAGAGAGACGATGGCGAGGACGAGGGTGGTGAGGACGCTGAATACGCAAAAAATCGTGTCTCTCATCCGCTCCGGTCCGGCTCGCTGGCGTGGTTGTGACTGCGCCTATCACGCCGGCTTTTTTGTTGCAATGCAACATAATGGCGAGCGCGTGTTTGCCTTAAAAAATTCATCCGAAATTTCCCGCGACATTGTGCCCTCATCCCCTTGTCAAGGCTGGACATAATTTGCGATCAAGCATAGAACGCGCCGGATTGCCGGGGAATCTATGGCCGAATTGTGTCCAGAGAGATTCGCCGGTA